>JGI1221J13441_10000026_pt1 | contig 91621 bp, 88 predicted proteins | sample LakVidmifraction_4_FD_13441 | JGI IMG/M metagenome (IMG submission 13441) | reverse complement strand
GGGCTACGCTGCCCAGTCCCAGCGCCCCCCCGCCAAGCCAGCGACGGCGCGACTGGCGGCGGCTGCGCGAGCGGTTCAGCGCCGAGAGCGGTTGCTGCCATTGCGCGGGCGCGACCGGCAAGGCCACCAGTCGCTGGAATTGGGCTTCTGATGCCATCAGCTCTGACCACACCGTTTCATGACGGCCATCTGCCGCGCGCCAGGCATCGATGCGGGCCTGCAAGGCGGGATCCGGCGCCACACCGGAGGGCTGCGCCCGCAGCTGGACCAGCCAGGCGATGGCTTGTTCCAGGACCGGATCAGGTGGGGCCGAAGGCATTGGATTGGCGGACATCAGCGTGAGAGGATGTGCTTCAGCTGGCTTGCCAGGCTTGCCGCATCAGGTAGCAATGGCGGATGGCGGCCGCCATGTATTTTTCGACGCTGCTCAGCGAGACGCCCATGCGCCGGGCGATCTCGGCATAGCCCAGGTCGTCCAGCCGGGACATCAGGAAAGCCTCGCGCGGCTTGGCTCCCAGGCCTTCCAGCATGGCGTCGATGGTGGCCAGCGCCTCCACCAGCAGCATCCTGGCCTCGGGCGAGATCACTTCCGGTGCCGGCAGATGGGCGATGGCCTCCAGGCAGGCGCGTTCGACCTCGTCGCGCCGGACCTTGTCCACCACCAGGCCCTGCGCGATACGGGTCAGCCAGGCGCGCGGTTCGCGTACTTCAGCCAGCACTTGCGGCTTGCCCAGCACCCGCAGGAAGGTATCCTGGGCCAGGTCGGCCGCATCGCTGCTGCTGCCCAGCTTGCGTCGCAGCCACTGCTGCAGCCAGCCATGATGCTCGCGGTAGAGCGAGTCGATGTGCTGGGCGTCGGCGGGGCGCGGGACGGGCATGAGGGAGCCGGCAGTCTCTAAATAATAATAATTCTCATTTTAGCGGCGGATATGAAGTTTGACAACGGTGGGAAAGGCACGCTGCGTTGCGATGGATGTTTTAATGCTGTATAAATACATCATTATTCTCTGCATGATGCATTTATGCGCCATAACTCGGATTTTCTTACTGCGACAGTACACGACACGCTGACCCAGCTTGGACTGCGAATCCGGCGCGCGCGCAAAGCGCGCAAATTGTCGTTGTCGCAATTGGAACAGATCACCCGCATCCACCGCTCGACCTTGGGCAGACTGGAGTTGGGTGACCCGGGCGTTTCCATTGGCGGCTTCCTCTCCGTACTGGAAGCCTTGCAAGAGCTATCGGATGTTGAATTGCTGGTCAACCGCCCGGAAACTCCGCGGCACTTGCGCGATGCGCCGTCGCCAATAGTCGATCAGGACTTCTGACATGCGGCAAACAGCCTGCACTGTCTTCGATTGCTCCAATCCGGAAGCGCCCCGCCCGGTGGCCGGTTTCGCGCTCGACGCCAACGGCGACGGCAGGCTGGGCTACGGCAAGCACTACGTTGCACACCCTGACGCGTTCTCGCTCGACCCGGTTCACTTACCGCTCCAGACTGACTTGCATACAGTGCGCCGACGCCGTGATGGCTCCTTCGGCGTGCTCTCCGATGCCGGACCAAACGCCTGGGGTGTGCGCCTGACCGCCAGCATCAATCGCCAGTACGGCCGCCCACAGCCCGAGACGCCGGTAGACTGGTTCATCCACTGCTGGCATTTCGGATCCGGCTGCCTGGGATTCTCCGAACACCATTCGGTGGTACCCGTGCCCGGTAACCGGCCCGAGCCATTGTCGAGACTGGACGAGCGGCAGACCCATGCGATCGAGGCCCTGACGGGTGACCCGGATAGCGAATTGGATGAGGAAGCACTGCGCCTGTTCTTTCCCGGTGCCAGCCTTGGCGGTGTCCGGCCAAAGACCGTGGTGCTGCATGAAGGCCGGGAGGCCATCGCCAAGTTCAGCCGCCTCGACGATCGATTCGACGTTCCGACGGTTGAATACGCCACACTGCGGCTGGCGCACCAGGCCGGCATCGACGTACCCGACTTTGAACTCGTGACATTGGGGAGCCGTTCTCTGCTTCTGCTGACCCGATTCGACCGTACGGACGATGGACGCCGTCTTCATTATCTCAGCGCCAACAGCCTCATCGACATCGACCAGGTAAACCCCGGGCTCCTTCGAACCCGTTACTCCTATGCCGGTATCGCCGAAGCCCTGCGTCCGCTGGACGATTATGCCGTGCGGGACGCTCACGCCTTGTTCCGCCGGATGGTCTTCAACATCCTGATCGGGAATGTTGATGACCACATGCGCAATCATGCTCTGCTGCGTGATACGCGTGGCCGCTATCGACTCTCTCCCGCCTTCGACCTGCTTCCGCACCTGGATGCCGCCTATCTGCCGCAATCCATCGGCGTGGGGGACCATGGTGCTGCCAGCACGACCATCAACGCCCTGTCGCAATCCCGGCGTTTCCTTCTCACGCCGGAAGAAGCACGGACGATCATCGAGGAGGTGCGAGCTTGTGTTGCGGGCTGGCGCAGGCTCTTCGCGGAGTGCGGGGTAAGCCGTACCGATCTTCAGCTGCTGGGGACCTGCATCGATGCCGGCCGTTGAACGCGCCCATGCTCTGCGCCGCGCGCTCCGGAACGTAATGTCCGTGCCCTGACCAGTCCAAATGGACTAGTTTCTTTCCCGGCAAGCCCCGCTAGAATGCCGCTTGTAGATGAGTCACCCTGGAGGGGGGAAAAGATCGGCCCGCATAGCGCGGCGTCGGCAGCTCGGGGGGGACTCATCTGCTTTCTTCTCGCGGCATCCTCTGCCGCTCCTGCCTGAGTTCCATCCCTGCCCCGTTGTTTCCCTGCCCGGCGCGCTTCTCCGCCGACCCTCCGACAAACCGACGATCTTGCGGCTGCCCGGCAAGGCGTCCGCCACCTCGCCATGCAGCAGCGTGACGGCCTCGTGATGAGAACGCGCAGGCGCGGATTCCCGCCCGGCGGAAGAGGCCGGGAACGGCTGCCACAGCGTGCTGTAGCAGCCGACCAGAAAAAAATTCTGTGCGGTTTGAGTGGCCTTTTTTGCATCAAGCTCCCGCACCCGCGCCCGTATTCTGGACCCACTGGCCCCCGCGCAGCCATTCGTGGCCAGCCCCCACTCTCATCGTCATTCCCTTTTTTCTGGAGCAAGACATGCCTCTGAAGGATTTCAAGGTACTCACGTTTGACGTCGTCGGCACTCTCATCGATTTCGAAGGCGGCATGCTCGCCTACCTGCGCAAGGCCGCTCCCGGCAGCAAGATCACGGACGAAGATTTCCTCGCGGCCTATCGCGCCGCGCGCAGCGATGGCAATACCGGCTGGTATCCGGATGACCTCGAGCGCTGCTGGCATGTCATCGCCCCGGGGCTGGGCCTGCCCGACACCCCGGAACTGGCGCGCGGCCTGCGCGATTCGGTGGCCGACTGGCCGGCCTTCCCGGATTCGGTAGAGGCGCTGCAACGCCTGCGCAAGCACTACAAGCTGGTCACCATGACCAATGCGCAAACCTGGGCCCTGCAACATTTCGCCCGCACCCTGGGCGAACCGTTTGACCTGCTGCTGAGCTGCGACGACGCCCTTTGCGAGAAACCCGATCCGCAATATTTCGCCTACGCCCGTGGTCGCTTCGAAGGCGCATGGGGCTATCGCCAGGCTGACAACCTGCATGTGGCGCAAAGCCAGTATCACGACATCGGCGTCTCCAAGCGCCTGGGCATCACCACCTGCTGGATCGAACGCCGTCACGGCAAGTCCAGCTCGGGCGGCACCATCGCTTCCGAACACACCGTACCGGATTACCACTTCCACACCTTGGCCCAACTGGCCGATGCGGTAGAAGCGGGGCAATAAGCTTCACCCTCACAGCGGACCGCAGAGTCCGCATTCACCGGCACGCAGCGCAGTGCCGGCTTGCATCAGTGCATCCGAGTCCAGGCAGCCTGCCACCGGCCTGCCTGGCTTCTCACGCCTCAACCACACAGGGAGCCGCACCATGGACCACAACAGCAAGAACAAACTCGACCTGCTCAGCGCCAGCGACACCGCCGGCCTGATGGAGTGCCTCAAGCGCGGTGCCAGCCGGCGCGACATTCTCAAAATGCTGCTGGCCGGCGGCATGCAGGCCACCTTGGCTGGTGGTCTTGCCACCAGCGCCGCCAGTGCCTACGCCCAGACCCCGCGCCGCGGCGGCAAGCTGCGCGTGGGCGGCGACACTGCCTCGGTCAGCGACACGCTCGATCCCGCCAAGCAATCCAACAAGACCGATTACTCGCGCGGCACCATGCTCTACAACGGTCTGACCTCGCTGGATGCCAGCCTCACGCCGCAACCGGCGCTGGCCGAATCCTTCAGCAGCAAGGATGCCAGGGTGTGGGTGTTCAAGCTGCGCCGGGGCGTGAGCTTCCACGACGGCAAGCCGCTCGCGCCGGCCGACGTGGTGTTCTCGCTGATGCGCCACAAGGATCCGGCCACCGCATCCAAGGCCAAGACCCTGGCCGACCAGATCGAGAGCGTCAAGGAAACCGGCCCCAATGAAGTGACCGTCACCCTGACCGCGCCGAATGCCGACCTGCCGGTCATCGTCGGCACCTTCCACTTCCACATCGTGAAGGCCGGGACCACCGACTTCAGCACCGGCATCGGCACCGGTCCCTACAAGCTCAAGGAATTCACTCCCGGCATCCGCTCGGTGGTGGTGCGCAACGAGAATTACTGGAAACCCGGCAAGCCCTATCTGGACGAGATCGAATTCGTCGGCATCGGCGACGAGAATGCGCGCGTCAACGCCCTGCTCTCGGGCGGACTCGATCTGGTGGCCAACCTCAATCCGCGCTCCATCGAGCGCGTCAAGGGCAGTGCCGGCTTTGCGGTACTGGAAACGCCATCCGGGGCCTATACCGACCTGATCCTGCGCAAGGACGTGGGCCCCGGCAGCAACCCCGATTTCGTGCTGGCCATGAAGTACCTGATGGACCGTGAAGTCATGCGCAAGAACATCGCACGCGGCCATGCGGTGCTGGGCAATGACCAGCCGATCGATCCGACCAACCCCTTCTACCTCGCCGGCCTGCCGCAGCGCCAGATGGACCTGGACAAGGCCAAGTACCACCTGCAGAAGTCCGGCGTGACCGGCAAGATACCGCTGGTCTGTTCGGCGGCGGCCATGTATTCGGTGGACATCGCCACGGTGCTGCAGCAGACCGCACAGCGCGTCGGACTGGACCTGGAACTCAAGCGCATGCCACCGGAAGGCTACTGGTCCAACCAGTGGCTCAGCAATCCGGTCGGCTTCGGCAACGTCAACCCGCGCCCCAGCGCCGACGTGCTGCTCACGCAGTTCTTCCAGTCACAGGCGGCTTGGAACGAGTCGCGCTTCAAGAGCGAGAAGTTCGACCAGTTGCTGACCGCAGCACGGGCCGAGATCGATGCCGGCAAGCGCAAGCAGATGTATGGAGACATGCAAACCATCATCCATGAGGAAGCCGGGATCGGCATCCCCATGTTCCTCGCCCTGCTGGATGGCTACAGCAGCAAGGTCAAGGGCCTCTCGCCGATTCCGCTGGGCGGCATGATGGGCTACTCCTTTGCCGAGCATGTATGGCTCGATTCGTGATTTGATCCATACAAGCTGGAGGGCTTGTCCGAGGGCGGCCTGGCTCACTTTTCCGCAGTCACTCACGCTTTTGCCTTAGACTCTGGCACCATCCGATGGCCGGATGCATTGAAGGAGGCATGGCAAGCGATGCGAATTCTGCTGGTGGAAGATGACGCCATGATCGGCGAGGAAGTCCGCGCGGCGCTGCGGGAGGCCAGCTACGCGGCGGACTGGGTGCGCGACGGCAACGCCGCGCATGCTGCCCTGGACCAGCAGGACTACGACGCCGTCCTGCTGGATCTGGGCCTGCCCGGTGCCGATGGCTTGTCGGTACTGCGCCAGATGCGCCGGCACGCCACCACGCCGGTACTGATCCTGACCGCCCGCGATGGCGTGCAGGACCGCATCGACGGACTCGACAGCGGTGCCGACGACTACATCCTCAAGCCTTTTGCCATGGGCGAATTGCTGGCGCGGCTGCGCGCCGTGATGCGGCGCAAGTCGGGGGCGGCTACGGTGGTGCTGGACAATGGCGAACTGTCTCTGGATCTGGCCGACAAGACCGCCCGCTGGCAAGGCCAGCCGCCGGTAGCGCTGTCGGCACGCGAATTCGCGCTGTTGCAGGCACTCATGCATCGCCCTGGCGCGATCCTGTCGCGCAGCGAACTGGAAGAACGGATTTATGGCTGGGGCGAGGAAGTGGAAAGCAATGCGGTCGAATTCCTGATCCATGCATTGCGCAAGAAACTGGATCGTACGGCCATCAGGAATGTGCGCGGCATGGGCTGGATGGTGGCGCGCGGAGCAAGCGCGTCATGACACCCCTGCAACGCTCCCTGCAAGCACGGCTGTCGCTGGCGCTGACGCTGGCCATACTGGTGGTGGCCCTGTGTGCCGGGGCCTTCGGCTTCCTCAGCGCCTATCGCGATTCGATCCGGCAGCAGGACGACCTGTTGCTGCAGGTGGGCACACTCATCGCTCGCCTGGGCGGCACCCTGCCCGAGGATGGGGCGGTGGGCAGCTACCCCGGTGCCGATCATGAATCGCGCATCAGCGTGCAATGGCTGCCCGAGCCGGGCCAGTCCCCATCGGCGGTTGCCGCCTTGCCGCTGCCCTCCGGCCTGCGGGACGGCTTCCAGACGACCGTCATGTTTCATGAGAATTTCCGCGTTTATGTCCAGCCGCTTCCTTCCGGCCGCCGCATCGCGCTGGCGCAGGAAACCGATGTGCGCGATGGTATTGCATCGCGCAGTGCCTGGCGCGCAGTGATTCCCGTCCTGCTTCTGGTACCGGTGCTGCTGCTGGCACTGCGGCGCATCATGCGCACGCTCTTCGCGCCGCTGGCCCAACTGCGCCGCGAGATCGACCAGCGGCGCGATGATCAGCTCGATCCCTTGGCCACCCAAGGCCTGCCCACTGAAATCAGCCCCTTCGTCGACGCCATCAATCGCCTGCTGGCGCGCGTACAAGAGGCGATGACGGCACAGCGCCGCTTCGTGGCCGATGCCGCGCACGAATTGCGCACGCCCTTGGCCGCACTCTCGCTGCAGGCAGAAGGACTGCAGCAGAGCGAGCTTTCCGATACCGCCCGCGCACGCTTGCAGCGTCTGGAACAAGGACTGGAGCGCGCGCGCATGCTGGTCACCCAAATGCTCGCCCTGGCCCGCGCCCAGGATCAAAGCGCAGCCTCGCCTCGCACACGGCTGCTGCTGCGCGAGGCCGTGCGGCCGGTGCTGCAGGACCTGCTGCCGCTGGCTCAGCAAAAGGACATCGACCTTGGCGTGGACGGACCGCTGACGGCCGAGGTGGACAGCAATCCGGTAGAACTCGGCTTGCTGCTGGGCAACCTGATCGACAACGCGATCCGCTATACGCCGCCGGGCGGCTGCATCAGCCTGGCGCTCGCCGCAGCGGCTCAGACGCCGCCGGGTCGCGTGCGTCTTGAGATCACGGACAATGGTCCCGGCATTCCGGCCAGCGAGCGTGAGCGCGTGTTCCAGCCCTTCCATCGACTCGATCCCGCAGCCGCTCCCGGTGCTGGCCTGGGGCTGGCCATCGTGCAGTCGGTGGCAGCGCGGCTGGATATCATGATCGGGCTGGCGGCAACGGATGAGAAATCACAGAGCGGATTGCGCGTGATCCTGGATATTCCTGCGTCGGGCCTGGCCTGAGTCAGGTTTGGTCAGCAGTTTCTTGCGCGAGGCTAATGCTGAACTAAGTTTCCTGACTTACCATGCAGGCTCATTTTTCCAATGGGAACCCAGATGAACAAAACCAATAATGCCCTCGGGCAAGGCACCCGCTACCACCCCCTCTACGCCGCGCTGCACTGGCTGATGTTCATCCTGTTCGTGGTGGCGCTGGCCACCATCGAATACCGCGACGACATCCCCAAGGGCGACCCGCTGCGCGACCTGCTGCGCACGGTGCACATGCATGCCGGTCAACTGGTCCTGATCTTCGTCGTGGTGCGCCTGATCGCGCGCAAGCTGATGGGCGTGCCGCCCGAACTGCCGCTGCCGCGCCTGCAGCAGCTGGGCGCGAGCGCCGTGCACCTGCTGCTGTATGCCGTGATGATCGGCCTGCCCATCACCGGCATCCTGTTCACCCAGGCCGGTGGCCGTGATGTGGTGTTCTTCGGCATGACGCTGCCGGTGATTCTGGCCAAGGACATGGCCGTGCGCGGTCCGATCAAGGAAGTGCATGAATTCATGGGCAATGCAGTGTATTTCCTGGTCGGGCTGCATGTGCTGGGTGCGCTGTGGCACCAGTTGTTTGATCGCATGCCCATCCTGCAGCGCATGTCCTTGCGCTCGCCACGCAAGTAAGCGGATTTGCCACCCGCGCAGCGAATGCTGCGCCGCCTTCGTCGACCACGCCATCCGGACATTTCGGGTGGCGTTTTTTGTTGTGAAAGGCCGGTTTGTGAAATCCATCAAAAACCTGACAGAGGCCGCGCCAGCGGTCTTTGCGGAAGATCAAACGGCTTCCGATCAGCGCATCGATGTGGTCACAGTGCAAGGTTTAAATGGGGCAGGTTTCACTCTCGGAATAACGATCCGGACCCATCATGACAACACTTCACCGCCCCCTTCTTCCCCTGATTTTTCTCTTGCTCGCCACGCTGATGCTCTGCTCACCGCTGGCCAGTGCCGCACCGACCATCGCCATGCCGACGAGCGCGGCCAACCTGAGCGACGATCTTCCTTCCGACTTCAGCGACGCGCTCGATGCCAGTACCCGCGAGCAAATTCTGCGCGGCCGCTATGTCGCCCGGCTGGGCGACTGCGTGGCCTGCCATACGCAAGACAAGCGCAAGCCGATGGCTGGCGGCCTGGCGCTGGAGACGCCGTTCGGCAAGCTGTATTCCACCAACATCACGCCAGATCGCCAGACCGGAATCGGGCAATACAGCTTCGCCCAATTCGATCGCGTCATGCGTGAGGGCGTAACGGCGGACGGTCGCCATCTTTATCCCGCGATGCCCTACCCGTCCTACGCCAAGATGAGCGAAGAGGACATGCGCGCGCTCTATGTCTACCTGATGCAGGCGGTCAAGCCGCTGGCGCTACCCAACCGGCCGCTGGAGATGTCCTTCCCCTTCAACCAGCGCTGGGGGATGGCGCTATGGAACATGGCCTTCCTGCAAGCCGGTCCATTCCGGCCCGATCCTGCACAGTCGGCCCAATGGAATCGCGGAGCCTACATCGTGCAGGGGCCGGGGCACTGCGGGGCCTGCCATACACCGCGGGGTATCGGCATGCAGGAAAAAACCATGAGTGAATCCGGCAGCAATGGTCCGCTGTTCCTCTCCGGCGAGACGGTAGAGAACTGGCGCGCGCTCGACCTTCGCGGCCGCTGGCAGCCCGCGGATGTGGCCGGGCTGCTGCGCACCGGCAGCAACCGCTTCGGTACGGTGGCAGGCAACATGGTCGACGTGGTCCAGCACAGCACGCAATACATGAGCGACGAGGATCTGCTGGCCATCGGCACGTATCTGGCCAGCCTGCCCTCGCCGGCGCGCCAGCGCCCGCCGCAGGCCACCGCCGCACCCGTCGCCGCCGCCATCCCGGCCGACCTCTACCTCTCGCGCGGCGGGCTGGGTTACGTGCAGTTCTGTGCCACCTGTCATCGTAGCGACGGCAACGGGGTGCAGGGGCTGTTCCCGCCGCTGGCGGGCAATCCGACCCTGCAAAGCCATGAGCCCGCCTCGCTGATCCACATCATGCTCACCGGTTGGCGGGCGGCGCGCACCCATGCCCAGCCCAAGGCAATGAGCATGCCGGCGTTTTCCGCGTTGAGCGATGGCGAGATTGCCGAGATTCTCAACTTTGCGCGGGCCAGTTGGGGTGGCCGTCAACAGGCGGATATCAGTGAGCGGCAAGTCGCACGGCTGCGTGCCGAACTGGGCGCGCAGCCGGCAAATACGGTGGGACCGCGCTTCGAAGCGCCGCGCCTGGCTGACATGCTGAAAGAAAAAAATGCCACACAGCTCATCCTTGGTGCCCGCCTCAATATCGAGACGGGACGCCTGCTGCCGCAGCACGTCGGCAACGGACTGAACTGCGCCAGCTGCCATCTCAATGCGGGCACCGTCGGCGGCGGGTCGCCCTATGTGGGCGTGTCGGCCGCCTTCCCGACTTATGCGGCACGGGCCGGGCGTGTCATCACGCTGGAAGATCGCATCAATGGCTGCTTCCCCCGCTCCATGAATGGCAAGCCACTGCCGCCGGGATCGCAGGACATGCAGGCCATGCTGGCCTACATCGAGTGGATGCGCCGTGACGCGCAGCCCGGTGAAAAAGTACCGGGACGTGGCATCGGCAAGATCGATCAGAAACTCAAGCCCGATCCGGTCAATGGCGAACGCATCTACCACGCCCAGTGTGCCGCCTGCCATGGCGCGCAGGGCGAAGGCATCCGCAGCCCGTCCGGCCAGTGGGTCTACCCGGCGCTGTGGGGCGCGCAGTCCTTCAACATCGGTGCCGGCATGGCGCGCACTTACACTGCTGCGGCCTTCGTCAAACGCAACATGCCGATCGCCCTGCATGACCGTTTCCCGCTAGGCCAAGGCGGGCTGTCGGACCAGGAAGCGGTGGATGTGGCGGAGTTCTTCACGCATCAGCCGCGTCCCGACTTCGCACCCAAGACCAGGGACTGGCCACGGGACAAGAAACCGGCCGATGCGCGTTACTGAACCTTCTGGTCGACGCAACAGCCGCGACAGCCAGCCTGATGTCAGGAAGGCTCGGTACCATGATCAATACGCACGCCTGAAGGTGCTGCCGGCCAGTTGAACGCAGGGTGGCCGGCGCTTCGCCCTCGCTGACGGACCGGTCAGTCCATGCCACGGTCTGCTCCCTGCGAGATGGCGCTGACAGGCGGCGAGCAACATCCCGGCACGCCCTGATGTCCGCCTCAGCCAATGAAGGAGCAAGCGCATGAATGACAAAACCCGCACCACCCCGATTGCATGGCTGCCGCAACCGGAAGAGCATGATTATCCGGCAGCCCAGTCCTATCTCAATCTGCTGTACGACGATGCGCATTGTGCCGAGCTGGTCCGGAAGTTGCGCGCCGCGCCCATGTCCGGCTTCAAGGCCAAGGATATTCTGCGGGCCTCGGGACTGTCGCCGCTGGGCGTGAGCAATGACCACGTCGAAAAGGACATCAAGAAAATCCAGTCCGGCACCGCGCTTTCCCCGTTGCTCCTGGTGCGCCAGGAAGGCCAGCGCACCGTGGTGGCGGATGGCTACCATCGCTTGTGCGCCGTCTACAGCATCGACGAGGACGCCTCCATCCCCTGCAAGATCGTCTGAACGGCAGCGTCCTCAGGCCTTACTGCAGCGCCGTCGATCCGTCGGGGAAGTGCAGCCGGCAGGCTGCCCCCATGCCATCGCCGCGATTGCTCAGGGTGATGCTGGCACCATAGCCGTCCAGCACGGCGCGCACGATGGCCAGTCCCAGTCCGGCGCCGCTGGTCTGCCCCTGCTGCGAGGCGCGACCGCGATAGAAGCGTTCGAACAGTTGCGGCTGGTCGCCACTGGCGATGCCGGGGCCGCGATCAAGTACTTCCAGCGTGGCCCCGCCACCCTCGGCAAACACGCGGATCTCCACCGCCGAATCGGGCGCGGAGAACTTGATGGCGTTGTCCAGCAAGTTGTTCAACACCAGCAAGGCAGCGCGCTCGCCCACGCTGGCGTGGACCGTCTCCGGTGCGAGCAGCTCCAGCCGGATGCGTCTTGCAGCGGCCGTGCCTTGCCATCTGGCGATGGCCTCGCGCATCACCGCATCCAGCGCAATGCGCTCGGGTTGTCTGCTTTCCTGACCGGCATCGAGGCGCGCCAGCTGCAGCAGCTCCTCGACCATGCTGGTCAGGCCGGCCACTTCCTCCAGGCAGGATTGCAGGGTGACCACCTGCTCCTGCACCGAACGCGGCCGCCGCAGCGACAGCTCGATCTCGGTGCGCAGGCGCGACAGCGGCGAGCGGATCTCATGTGCAGCATTGGCGGTGAAGTTGCGCTGCAGTTCAAAGGCGCGCTGCAGCCGAGCCAGCATGGAATTGAGGGTGTCCACCAGATGCCCGATCTCGTCATCGCTGCCCGGATGCGCGAGCCGCTCGCCCAGGCTGGCATCGCTGATGCGGCGCGCCTGCGCGGCGATGCGCTCGACCGTGCCGAACAGGCGGCCGGTGAGAATCGCCCCCGCCGCCGCCAGCGCCAGCAGCAGCGCCACGGCCAGGCCGCCGAACAGCAAGGCGGCTGATTCGACGATATGGTCCGCATCGTCCAGCGAGCCGGCCACCAGCACCGCAAACCGGCGCTCGCCCAGCTTGACCGGCACCGCCGCCATGCGCAAGGGTTCTTCGCTGGCCTTGGGCAGGGTTTCAAAGACGGTCTGTCCGCCCTTCAGGCGCTTGAGCAGGTCGGCCGAGACCGGCAGGGTTCCCGCACCCAGGTTGTTGCTGCGCGCGAGCACCTGGCCGTCGGCATCGATGATCTGTACCAGCCGGTCCAGCCGCACCAGCGAAGGCGGTGCCGTACCGGCACGCGGTTCGTGGACGTGGATGGCATCGGGCGCACCCTCCGCCAGCAGGCCCGCCTCGGTCTCACCCAATGCCAGCAGCGCCGCATCGAGCTGGCCCAGCACGGATTGCGAGAGCAGCCACCAGCCCGTCGCCGCCGCACACGTCACGATCAGCACCACGGCCAGCATATGCACCAGCAGCAGCCGTTTGCGAAAACCCATGCTCATGGCGCGCCGTCACCGCGCATGCGAAAGCCCTGCCCGCGCAAGGTCTCGATCAGCGCCGGCCGGCCATCGGCTTCGATCTTGCGGCGCAGGTTCTTGATGTGGACGTCCATCAGGTTGTCGATGGCGATCAGGTCGGCATGCCAGACTTCCTCCGCCAGTTGCTGGCGGCTGACTACCTGGCCGCTGTTGCGCACCAGCAGCACCAGTACGGCGTATTCCTTTTGCGTCAGGTCCAGCCGCTGGCCGTCGCGCATGACCTCATGCGCCAGCAGGTCGATGCGCAGATCGGCCAGCTGCAAATGCAGCACCTGCAGCTGGCGCGGACGGCGCAGCAAGGCATGCAGGCGCGCCAGCAATTCCTCGAAGGCGAAGGGCTTGGCCAGGTAATCGTCGACCCCGGCATGCAGGCCCTCGACCTTCTCGCCCAGTGCATCGCGCGCGGTCAGCATGAGGATGGGCCACAACACCTGCGACTGGCGCACGCGCCGGCACAGCGCCAGACCGTCGATGCCGGGCAGCATGCGGTCGAAGATGGCCACGTCGAAGGGACGATCCAGCAGCGCCAGCGCCTCTTCCGCACTGTGCGCCACCGTCACCGCGAAAGCTTCTTCCTGCAAGCCCTGGGCCAGCAGTCGCGCGGCTTTCATGTCGTCTTCCACCAACAGGAGTTGCATACCTTTCCATTCACGTGCGTCATCGAGATCGGGATTAAACCATGGGCTGGCGGCCCGTTTCCTGAAGAAACATTCAGAAACCCCGGAAACCAGGCCCCCTATCATAGCGACGTTTTCTGCAGCGCGGCCCACGGCGACGGCCCGGCGGCGCGGCTGCAAGACACAGCGGCGACTTCGCCACGCGGACACCCGTCCCTCCCCCAACCGCACAGTCCACGGTGCCACCATGAAAACCAGAATCTCCACGCGCAGCGGCGTCCTCGCCCTGCTCGGCGCAGCCGCTTTGCTTGTCATCGCCGTACGCGGCACCCTGCCGCTCATGGCCGGCGAGCTCAAGCCGAATCCGGCCGCCAGTCCCACGCTGACCCATGAAGGCGAGGCCATCGTCGTTCCTGCGGGCTCGGCGCTGCGCAGTACCCTGAAAACCGCCACCATCGAGGCCCGTCCGATGGCCATCCCCTTCAGTCTGCCGGCCGTGGTGGAGGCCGATCCGGCCAGGCTGGCCAGGATCCTGCCCCCGACGACCGGGCGCATCGTGCTGCTGCACAAGCGCCTGGGCGATGCGGTCAAGGCCGGCGAAGTCTTGTTCGAAATCGATTCCTCCGACCTGGGCCAGGCCGTCAGCGATGCGCGCAAGGCGCAGGCAGCGGTGCAGCTCGCACGACGCAATCTGGAACGCCAGCGCAGCCTGGACCAGGCCAACATTTCCGCGCGGCGCGACCTGGAACAGGCGCAGAGCGACTATGAGCAGGCCGACAGCGAAGCCGCCCGCGCCCAGGCGCGCGTGGCCGCACTCGGCGGCACCGCCAGCAACAGCAGTGCCGCGCGGCTGGCGGTGCGCTCGCCCGTGACTGGCCACGTGATCGAGCTCAACGCCGCCGCCGGCAGCTTCTGGAACGACGCCACGGCCTCGGTGATGACGGTGGCTGATCTGTCCTCCGTCTACGTCACCGCCAGCGCCCAGGAGAAGGACCTGGCGCGCCTGCGTCCCGGCCAGGACGCCGATCTGACGCTGGACGCCTATCCGGGCCAGGTACTGCCATCGAGGGTGCAATCGGTGGCCCAGGTACTGGACCCGGATACCCGCACCGTGAAGGTCCGCATGCGCGCCGCCAATCCCGATGAACGGCTCAAGCCGGGCATGTTCGCCCAGGCCACCCTGCACGAGCCGGCCCGGCCCGGTCTGCTGGTGCCCATGACGGCGGTGGTGCAAAGCGGCTTTGCCAATCGCGTCTTCGTGGAAGTGGCCCCATGGAAATTCGCCGCCCGCAAGGTCAGCCTCGGCGCGCAGATCGGCGATGCGGTCGAAGTGACCGCCGGTCTGGCATCGGGCGACCGCGTCGTCACCCAGGATGGAGTGCTGCTCAATGATTGAACGTCTCGTCAACCTCTGCTTCCAGCGCCGCGGCATCGTCCAGCTGGTGTTCCTGCTGGCCGCCCTGTACGGCTGGTATTGCTGGAACCAGCTGCCGCTGGAGGCCTATCCCGACATCGCCGACGTCACCTCGCAGGTGGTCACCCAGGTCAACGGCCTGGCCGCCGAAGAGGTGGAACAGCAGATCACCATTCCGCTGGAGCGCCAGATCATGGGCACGCCGGGCATGCACGTGATGCGCTCGGAGAGCACCTTTGGCCTCTCGCTCATCACGGTGGTCTTCAATGATGGTGCCGAAGACTACTGGTCGCGCCAGCGTCTGCAGGAGCGCATCGCCGCCGTCAGCCTGCCCTATGGCGCGCAGCCGGGGCTGGATGCGCTGACCTCGCCCATCGGCGAGATCTACCGCTATACCCTGCAATCGAAGACGCGCGATCTGCGTGAACTCTCCGAGCTGCAGTTCTGGAAGGTGATTCCGCGCCTCAAGCAAGTCTCCGGCGTGGTGGATGTGTCCAATTTCGGCGGGCTCACGACGCAGTTCATGCTGCAGCTGGATCCGGCCAAACTGGTCAAGTACAACACCTCGCTGAACCAGATCAGCCAGGCCATCTCGGCCAACAATGCCAATGCCGGCGGCAGCATCATGAAACGCGGCGAACAGGGCCTGGTCATTCGCGGCGTCGGACTCATCCGCAGCCTGGACGACCTGGGCAATATCGTGGTGTCGCAAAAGAATGGCGTGCCGGTGCTGGTCAAGGATCTGGGCCAGGTGGTGCTGGGCAACCAGGAGCGCCATGGCGTGCTGGGCATCGATGGCCAGTCCGATGCCATCGAAGGCATCACCCTGCTGCTGAAAAACGAGAATCCCTCGCGCGTGATGGAAGGCGTCCATGCGGCCGTGCAGGACCTCAACGAACACATCCTGCCCAAGGACGTGAAGATCGTGCCCTACATCGACCGCAGCAAGCTGGTGGACGCCACCGTGCATACGGTCGGCAAGACGCTGGTGGAAGGCATGCTGCTGGTGTCGCTGGTGCTGCTGCTGTTCCTGGGCAGTGCGCGCGCGGCGGCCATCGTGGCCGTGACCATTCCGCTGTCGCTGCTGACGGCCTTCATCCTGATGCATCATTTCAAGATCCCGGCCAACCTGCTGTCGCTGGGGGCGATTGACTTCGGCATCCTGGTCGATGGCGCCATCGTGCTGGTGGAAAGCGTGCTGCGCCTGCGCGAAGAACGTCCGCAAGGCGAGATCACCGGTGCCGACATCCAGCAGCTGATGCGCCAGCTGGCGCGGCCGATCTTCTTCGGCATGCTGGTCATCATCATTGCCTACCTGCCCCTGTTCGCCTTCCAGCGCATCGAGTACAAGCTGTTCGCGCCGATGGCCTTTGCGGTCGGCTTCGCCCTGCTGGGCGCGCTGCTGGTGGCCTTGCTGCTGACGCCCGGCCTGTCCTGGCTGGCCTATTGCAAACCGGTGAAGATTTTCCATAACCCGGTGCTGGCCTGGCTGGAGCCGCGTTACCGCCAGGTGCTGGGACGGCTGGTCGGCAAATCCCGCTTCGTACTGGCCGCCACCGCCCTGACCCTGGCCGCCATCGGCGTGCTGGGAGCGACCATCGGGCGCGACTTCCTGCCGTATCTGGATGAGGGCTCGATCTGGCTGCAGGTGCAATTGCCGCCGGGCGTGTCGCTGGACAAGGCCAGCGAGCTGGCCGACCGGCTGCGTGCCGCGACCCGCGAGTTTCCCGAGGTCGAGCACATCGTGACCCAGGTGGGCCGCAATGACGATGGCACCGATCCGTTCACGCCCTCCCACATCGAGGCTGCGGTGACGCTGCATCCCTATTCCGAATGGGCTTCCGGCTGGACCAAGCAGGAACTGATCGCGCACATGGCCGAGCGCTACAAGAAGCTGGCCGGCATCGATGTCGGTTTCACGCAGCCCATGATCGATGGCGTCCTGGACAAGCTCTCCGGCTCGCACAGCGACCTGGCCGTCAAGATCTACGGCAACGACTTCGGCGAGATGCGCGTGCTGGCCACGGCCGTGCAAGGCGTGCTGCAGGACGTGCCGGGCGCGGCTGACGTGGTCATCGACCAGGAGCCGCGCCTGCCCCAGGTGCGCGTGAATGTGGACCGTGCTGCCGCCGCCCGGCTGGGCATCAACGTGGCCGACATCATGGCGCTGATCCAGACCGGCATCGGCGGCAGTCCGGTAACCCAGGTCTTCATCGAGGAACGCAGCTACAACGTGGCCGCCGTCTTCAATGGCCGCGCCCGCTCCACCCCCGAGGCGCTGGGCAACCTGACGCTGGTGGCCGCCAACGGCGCGCACATCGCGCTGTCGCAGGTGGCGCACATCAGCATGGAAGATGGCGAGACCACCATCACCCGCGAGATGAACCGCCGCCACCTGACGGTGCGCCTGAACCTGCGCGGCCGCGACCTGGCCTCCTTCCTGGATGACGCCAAGGCACGCATCGCGCAGCAGGTGCAGTACGACCACGGCCGCTACCAGGTCGCCTGGGGCGGCCAGTTCGAGAACCAGCAGCGCGCCCAGGCACGCCTGGCGCTGATCCTGCCGATGGCGCTGGCCCTGATGTTCGTGCTGCTGTTTGCCGAGTTCAAGAACCTGCGCCAGCCTGCGCTCATTCTGCTGTGCGTTCCGCTGGCCACGCTGGGCGGGCTGGTGGCACTGCATCTGCGCGGCATGACGCTCAACGTGTCCTCGGCGGTGGGCTTCATTGCCCTGTTCGGGGTGGCCGTGCTCAACGCCATCATCATGATGTCGAACCTGAATCGCTGGGTTGCCCGGTCCGGCCTGCCGTTGCGCGAAGCCGTCATCAGCGCTGCGCTCGAACGCATGCGGCCAGTGCTCATGACCGCTACTGTCGCCGCGCTCGGCCTGGTCCCGGCCGCCATTGCCCACGGACTGGGCAGCGACGTGCAGCGGCCGCTGGCCACGGTAGTGGTGGGCGGCCTGATGAGCGCCACCCTGCTGACCCTGGTCTTGCTGCCCGCCTTGTACTACCTGGTCGAATCGAAGCTGGCGCGGCCTGCGCCAGCGCCTTCCGATGACCCTGCCAACGCCCGATGAGGATGACTTCACCATGTTCCTGACTCCTGTCACTCCCCGCCTGCTGCGCTGGCCCTGCCTGGCCTGCAGCACCGCGCTCGCGCTGACCCTCGGCGGCTGCGCCGTCGGTCCTGACTTCAAACAACCCGCTGCCCCGACGGTCAGCAGCTACACCGCCGAGAAGGTGGAAGCCACAGCGTCTCTCGATGGCCAGCATTTCGTGGCCGGGCAGGATGTGCCGGCGCAGTGGTGGAAGGTCTTTGGCTCGCCGGCGCTGGATGCGCTGGTCGACCAGGCCCTGGCCCACAATGCCGACCTGGAAGCGGCGCAGGCCGCCCTGCGCGCGGCGCGCGAGTCCGCCGCGGCCCAGGGCGGCGGGCTCTGGCCCAGCGTGGACCTGCATTTCATGCCCACGCGCCAGAAAGTCGCCGATACCCTGGCCAGTCCGCTGGCCGACAACAGCTACATCTACAACCTGCACACCGCCCAGCTCAATATCGCCTATGCCCCGGACATCTTCGGCGGAACGCGCCGCCAGATCGAGGCGGGCCGGGCGCAGGCCGAGGTGCAGCGCTTCCAGCGCAATGCCACCTACCTGACGCTGGTGTCCAACGTGGTGCTGGCCGTGGTCAATGAAGCGGCACTGCGTGAGCAGTTGCAGGCTGCTGAACAGGCCGCCGCTCTGGCCGCCAGGCAGCTGGATCTGGTGCGCCAGCAACGCGCGCTGGGGGCGCTGGGGCTGGCTGACGTGGCGGCCCAGGAAAGCCTGCTGGCGCAGGCCCAGGCGGCCTTGCCGGCCCTGCGCAAGCAGCTGGCCCAGCAGCGCGACCAGATCGCCGTGCTGGCGGGACGCTTCCCCGGGGAAGGCGGCAGCCCGCAACTGCCGCTGTCGGCCCTGACTTTGCCAGCCGAACTGCCGCTGAGCCTGCCGTCCACGCTGGTCCAGCAACGCCCCGACGTGCGCGCCGCGCAGGCGCAACTGCAGGCGGCCTCGGCTCAGGTCGGCGTGGCCATTGCGAACCGGCTGCCCAGCTTCAACATCACCGGCACCATCGGCAGCTCGGCGCAGGAGTTCTCCAAACTGTTCACCTCGGGGCCCGGCTTCTGGACCTTGGGGCTGGACCTGGCCACGCCCCTCTTCCATGGCGGCAGTCTGCAGCATCAGCAGCGCGCGGCCGAGGCCGGGCTGGATCAGGCCGGCGCGCAGTACCGCAGTGTGGTGCTGGGCGCGTTCCAGAACGTGGCCGACACCTTGCATGCCATCGCTGCCGACGCCGACGGGCTGGCAGCTGCCACACGCGCCGAGAGCGCGGCCCAGCGCAGCTTCGATGCCGCGCAGGCGCAATGGAAGGCCGGCATCGCGGGCTATCCGCAGGTACTGCTGGCACAGCAGAACCTGCTGACGGCCAGCCAATCGCGGGTGCAGGCGCAAGCCGCGCGCCTGGCCGATACCGTGGCGCTGTTCCAGGCACTGGGCGGCGGCTGGTGGCACCAGGACCTGTAACCGCTCACACCACCACAATGTCACGGAGGGCGCGGCCCGCATGCCGCCGCTCTCCGTCATCCGAAGACCCGATCATGAAACTGCCCCCGACCGCTTTCCTCTTGCTGCTGAGCGCGCTGGCCCTGACAGCCTGTGCCTGGACGCCGTCACCTCCGGCCCACCGAGCCAGCAACACGCCCGGTGTGGTGGAAGGCTTCCTCGATCCGGACACGCCGGCCGACCAGTTGCCACCCTGCGTGGCAAGACAACTGGCCAAGCTGCGTGGCGGCACGCGCTTTGCCGCCATCGGCTATCGCCACTGGGCCAGCCATTTCCATGGCACCGCCTACACCGCGCTGGCCGACGGCACCGCTTTGCAACTGCATCAGAAGGTGCTGATGGTTCCCGGAGACTGCAATCGCGGCGAGCTGGCGCAACTACTGGATCCGACCTGGATTCCCGTCATGAACAACGCCACCCCGTAATGCTCAGAACCAGTGATTGGCCTGCTTCAGATCGCTGCGCAACTCGCGGAAGCAGTGATCGGTCCAGTGGCTGCGGCTGACTTCATTACGCCGCATGAGGACGATCTTGCGTTTCAGGGTCGGCTGCCGCAGCGGGGCCACGTGCAGGCTGTCATCGCGCAGATACGTGGTGTAGAGGCTGGGCATGATGCCGATGGCAATGCCAGAGCGCACCACGCCATAGAGTGATTCGCTGTGCACGACCTGATAGCGCCGCGAGGATGCCAGCCCGTGCTGCATCAGCGCTGCGGAAGCAAATTCCCATACGCTGCCCTGGGTGAACAGCACGATCTCTTCCCCCGCCATCTGCCGCCACTGCACTTCCTTGGCCCCCGACAGGGGATGGCGGCGCGAGACGATCAGCACCAGTTCATCCTCGAACAGGGTCACCGTCTCCAGCGTCTGCGAGGACAGCGAATCGGGCGGCTTGATGCCCACGCAGAAATCCAGCTTGCCCGAATGCAGCGCGTCCAGCAGGGCATCGTTGGGCATGTCCTGTAGCAGAATTTCCACATGTTCGTCATGCGCCTGGTTGTAGCGCGCGATCACCGCCGCCGTCAGCGTCACCGCCGAGGGAATCGCACCGACCCGGATGCGATGGCGTCCGGTGCCGATGGCGTGCTCGATGTCGTCGAAGATGTTGCTGGCCGTATTGAGGAGATGGCGGGCGTATTCCAGCACCACGCTGCCCTGCGCGGTCAGGCTGATCTGATGCGTGGTGCGGTCGAAAAGCCGCGTGCCAAGCTGGTTCTCGAGCTGCTTGATGGAAGCCGACAGCGCCGGCTGGGTCACCGCCAGGGCATCCGCAGCACGGCTGAAGCTGTTGGTGTCAGCCAGGGTGACCAGCGCCTGCAGATGGCGCAGGGTGACTTTCTGATTCAGTTTGATCATGGCAAGCCCGCAAAACAAGTTGGCAATCCCCCAGTCCATGCAGAATCAGCTGACGGGAAACGCGGCATCGTTATAAATTGAATTTATGAAATTATAAATATAAACAAATTATATTATTTAACGTCTTGTCCTATCCTCCACACCGTTCGCAGCACATTCCAACAATGAACGGTCGCAAGGCCATCTTCAATACCACAGGGGCAGGCATGAAAAAACACTGGATGATAGGCGCGCTGGCCATTCCGGCAGCGCTGGCAGGCGCACAGGCACAGGCGCAGAGCAAGGTCGAGATCTACGGTCTCATCTCGGGCGGCGTGGGTTATCTCACCAACCAGGGCGGTCCGCACAACTTCGAGGCGCTCTCGGGGACCAACCAGAATCCGCGCATCGGCTTCCGCGGCCAGGAAGACCTGGGCGGCGGCACCCGCGCCATCTTCACGCTGGAAAACGGCTTCAACATGATGACCGGCGCGGCCTCGCAGAGCGGCCGCCTGTTCGGCCGCCAGTCCTGGGTCGGCCTGGCCTCCAACAGCATGGGTACCGTGACCCTGGGCCGCCAGTACGAAGCGGTCAAGGACTACCTGGGCCCGGTGGTCATCGCCAGCAACGGCGTGCACATCGGCGACAACGACAACGGCTACAACAACCTGCGCGTGCAGAACTCGGTCAAGTATGTCAGCCCGATGTTCAACGATTTCAACGTCACCGCCTTGTATGGATTTGGCGAAGCCGCCGGTGATGCATCGGTCAATCGCGTCATGAGCATCGGCTCCGGCTACAAGGGCGGCAACTTCCGCTGGGCCGTGGCCTTCACCCAGATGGACCAGCCCAACAGCACCAAGAGCCCCGATGGCGCCATGGGCAACGACTACGCCAGCTCGCTGCTGATCTTCAACAAGAGCGCGGTCAACAGCTCGGCCGGCGTACGCCGCCAGCGCATCGCCGGTACCGGCGGTTTCTATACCGTTGGCAAGACCGACTTCGGTGCCATGTACAGCAACGTCAAGTACGAATACCTGGACAACACCAAGCTGACGCTGCAGAACTTCGACATCAACCTGGTGCACCACTACACGCCGGCCCTGAACCTGGGCGCGTCCTACTTCTATACCACCGGCAAGTACGACACCATCAACAAGAATCCGAAGTGGCACCAGATCAACCTGCAGGCGGATTACTTCCTGTCCAAGCGCACCGACGTGGCCATCACCTACAGCTACCAGCTGGCGGCGGGTGATGCGACCAAGGCCACCATCTTCGGTTTCCCCTCGTCCAGCGACAAGAAGCAGGCCGTGCTGATGCTGGGCATGCGTCACGTGTTCTAAGTTTCATCTGCTCTCCCCCGGCCTGGCCAGTGGCTCCCGCGCTGGCCGGGCCTACAATATGCAGTTTTACCGGTATCAAGGATCGCCATGTTCAAGCCCGCTCGTTGCTCTCGTCCCTTCGCCGCCCTGGCCATGACCGGCCTCGGCCTGTCCCTGCTGGCGGCCCCGGCCCACGCGGAAAAGCGCACGCTGGTGCTGTCGGCGTATCCGATTTCCCAGCCGCTGTTCAACAAGCTGGTCTATGCGCCCTTCAAGGAAAAATGCGGCTGCGAAATCGTGGTGGAAACCGGCAACAATGCCGACCGCATCGCCAAGCTCGACGCCCGCCGCAACAATCCGGTGGTGGACCTGGTGCTGCTGTCGGACTTCGGCATGCTCGAAGCGGCACGCAAGGGCCTGGTGCAGCCGCTGGACTATGCCAGGCTGAAGAATTACAGCCAGATCTATCCCTTCGCCCGCAATCCCATCGGCGGCAATTACGCGGTCGGCTACACCATCTATTCGGTCGGCCTGGTCTACCGCAGCGACAAGACGCGCGCCCCGCAATCCTGGAAAGACCTGTGGAGCCCCGAACTGAAGGGCCGCCTGGCGCTGCCCGACGTGAGCACCACGCAAGGCCCGCTGGCCCTGCAGATGGCCGACCTGGCCTGGGGTGGCAAGGGCGGCGACTATGCCGCCGGCATGCAGAAGATCCTCTCGATCAAGAACAACGTGGTGACCTTCACCAAGAACAGCGCGCAGTTGTCCTCACTGTTTGCCCAGGACGAGATCTGGGTGGCACCGGTAGCACGCTTCACCTGGTCGCAACTGATGAAGACCGGCATGCCGCTGAAATGGGCCATTCCCGCCGAGGGCCAGGCCGCAGGCATGAACGTGATGGGCATCGTCGCCAAATCGAAGAATGTCGACCTGGCCTACCAGCTGATGGATTTCTGGCTCTCCAAGGAGGTGCAGACGGCGCTGGCCATGGAACTGGTGGATTCGCCGGTCAATACGCAAGTCGTGCTGCCCAAGGACAAGGCCGAATTCAATACCTATGGCGGTGAACACATCGCCTCGCTCAAGTTCGTCAAGCCGGAAGACCTGCTGAAGTACCGCTCGGGCTGGCTGGAACAGTGGAACAAGGGCATCAGCAAATAAGCGAAATCCTTCATGTCGCGGCGACGCCTGCCAGGTGCAGTGCGCCGCCCTTTTCTTTCCGGACCCCGTTAGCGCCCCATGCTCGCCTCTTCCAAATCACGCCTCGGACTGATGCTGGTCACGCCTGCGCTGATCTTCACATCGGTCTGTTTCCTGCTGCCGGTGGCGGCTTTGCTGCTGGATGCCTTCCGCATCGGCGGCCCCGACAGCCTCGACGGCGGCCCGCTGCAATGGAGCCTGGCCCGCTTCGCCGATTTCTTTGCCGAGCCGCTGCACCTGCAGGTGCTGTGGCGCACCCTGCGCATTGCCGCCCTGGTTACGCTGTGTTCGGCCCTGCTCTGCTATCCCGCCGCCCAGGCCATCGTGCGCGTGCATGCGCGCTGGCGCGGGCTGGTGCTGGGCATGATGATCCTGCCGCTGATGGTCTCGCCCATTGCGCGCACCTATGCCTGGATCGTGCTGTTCGGACGCAATGGCGCGGTCAACGCGGTGCTGTTGCATCTCGGGCTGGCCGATGAGCCGCAACGCCTGCTCTTCACCGAAATGGCGGTCTTCGTGGGCCTGCTGCAATTGCTGCTGCCGCTGATGCTGATGTCGCTGGTCAGCGCCATGGAAAACATTTCCGCCGACCTGGCCCTGGCCGCCTCCACGCTGGGTGCCAATGCCTGGCAGGTATTCACCCGCGTGACCCTGCCGCTGACGCAGGAAGGCCTGATCGTCGGCGGCACCCTGGTCTTTACCGGCAGCGTCACGGCCTACGTCACCCCGGCGCTGCTGGGCGGACCCAAGGTCCTGATGCTGGAAACCCTGCTTTACCAGAAGGTCAGCGTGGAAAGTGATTTCGGCACCGCCAACGTGATTGCGGTGATCCTGGTGGCGATGACGCTGGCCGTCAACGCCGGTCTCAAACGCATTGCCGCTCCCCGGAGGACGACATGAAACAAGGACTCTTCCCGCGCGTGGTGCTGTGGGCCGTGATGCTGTTCCTGCTGGGCCCCTTCATCATCGTCTTCCTGGCCGGGTTCAGCGGTGGCGAAACACTGGCCTTCCCGCCGCCGTCCTATTCGCTTCGCTGGATCGTCTCGGTCTTGCAGGCCGATGAATTCCGCCAGGCCTTCGGCACCAGCCTACAGATCGGCCTGCTGGCGACAGTGATCGCGCTGCTGCTGGGCGTACCGGTAGCTTATGCCATGTCGCGCATGCCGCCGCCGGGCATGGCGGTGATCAAGCAGGTGCTGACTTCACCGCTGATCATCCCGGCCATGCTGGTCGGCCTGGGCCTGTTGCGCCACTTCGTGCTGCTGGTCGATGCGCCGGTGTTCCTGGGCCTGCTGATCGGCCACGTCGGGCTGCTCACGCCCTATGCCGTGCGGGTGGTCTATTCCAGCCTGGCCAACCTGCGGGTCGATATCGAGGAAGCCGCCATCACGCTGGGGGCCACGCGCCTCCAGACCTTCCGGCTGGTGGTGCTGCCCAATATCCGGGGCGCGGTGATTGCAGCCTTCTTCCTGGCCTTCGTGACCTCCTTCAACCAGGTGCCGGTGTCGCTGTTCCTCACCGGCCCGGGCATCAGCACCCTGCCCATCGAGATGCTGGGCCACATGGAAAACAGTTTCGATCCCTCCATTGCGGCGCTGTCCACGCTGCTGGTGCTGTTCACCATGGCCTTCGTGCTGGTCACCGAGAAGGTGCTGGGCATTTCCAAATACATGTGATGTGAGAACCTGATGAGTTACCTGAATCTGCAGCAAGTGGCGCTCGGCTACGGCAACGCCAGGACCGCCGTGGAAGGCCTGGACCTGGCCGTGCAACGTGGCGAACTGATTTCGCTGCTGGGCCCCAGCGGCTGCGGCAAAACCACCACCATGCGCGCCATCGCCGGCCTGATCGACCTGCGCGCCGGCAGCATCACCCTCGATGGCCGCGACATCAGCCGCCTGCCCCCCAACAAGCGCGACATCGGTCTGGTGTTCCAGTCCTATGCGCTGTTCCCGCACCTGAACGTGTTCGACAACGTGGCCTTCGGCCTGCGTCTGCGCAAGGTGCCGGCCGCCGAACTGCGCCAGCGCGTTGAGAAGGTCATCGCAGCGGTCGGCCTCAGCGGTTTTGAAGCGCGCCTGCCGGCGCAGATGTCGGGCGGCCAGCAACAGCGGGTGGCGCTGGCGCGCGCCATCGTGATCGAACCCAAGCTGCTGTTGCTGGATGAACCGCTGTCCAACCTCGATGCCAAGCTGCGCGTGCAGATGCGCGCCGAGCTGCGCCGCATCCAGCGCGAACTGGGCATCACCATGCTCTACGTCACGCACGATCAGGATGAGGCGCTGGCCATGTCGGACCGTATCGTGGTCATGAACAGCGGCAAGATCGAGCAGCTCGATACACCCGAGCAGCTCTTCAATGCGCCGCGCACGCGTTTCGTGGCCAACTTCATGGGCTTCGAGAACCTGTTCGATTATCGCGACGGCCAGTTGCACGGCGCGGCGGGACAATTGCCGCTCTCCGGCCTGCCCGCCAACACCGCCTGCGCCGGCTGGCGCGTGCAGCAGGTGCAGGTCGGCAGCGGTCCCTACGAGGGGCGCGTGCTGTCGCGCGGCTTCCTCGGCGAGCATGTCGAATACCTGCTGCAGACCGCCCTGGGCGAGGTACGCGGCATGGCTCCGGCGGCGCAGGCATCGGCACGTGAAGGCGACACCGTCCGCTTCGACCTGCCCGCGCAGGACGCGCTGGCGCTGGCCGCCTGAGCCTTTCCCCTGGACCTTTGAAGAAGAAGACAAACATGCACAAGATCTGGCTCGATACCGACCCCGGCTTTGACGACTGGCTGGCCATGCTGATGCTGTCGGCCAACCTGGAAGTGAACTGGCTGGGCGTCTCCGTGGTGGCAGGCAATGCCCCGCTGGTCACCACCTACGACAATGCGCTGCGGATCAAGCAGCATTACCAGCTCGACGTGCCCGTCTATGCCGGCTGCGAGCGGCCGCTCGCCGGTGCCGTGGAAACGGCACAAGCCATCCTCGGCGAATCCGGCATGGCCACCACCGGCGAGGCCCTGCCCCAGGTCGACATTGCGGACCTCGAAGCGCGCCAGTCGCGGCAACTGCAACGCGACCCGCTGCCGCATGCGGTGGATGCCATGATCGAGGCGATCCGCCTGCATGCGGGCGAGATCACGCTCATGTGCATCGCCCCGCTGACCAATGTGGCCGTGGCCCTGCAGCGTGCGCCCGAGATCGCGGGCATGGTCAAGGAAATCATTCTCATGGGCGGCTCGGCCGACCAGGGCAATCACACCGCTGCCGCTGAATTCAATATCTATGCCGATCCGGAAGCGGCCGATGTGGTGTTCCGCTCCGGCATCCCGCTGCGCATGTTCGGCCTGAACCTGTGCCGCCAGCTGCTGGTGACTTCCGCTGAAGTGCAACAGGTGCGCGCCTTGGGCACGCCGCGCGCGAAGTGGCTGGCGGGCTACTTCGATGCCTATCTGCGCATCCGCAGTCCGGATGGCTCGGTGCCGATGCCGATGTATGACCCGGCGGTGGCCATCTGGCTCAAGCGTCCGGAATTGTTCAGCTTCCAGCCGGCACGGGTGGACATCGAGTTGCAGGGCCGTCTTACGCGCGGCATGACGGTCTGCGAATTCCGCGTACCGCGCCGCGCCCCGGCCAACACCGAGGTCGCCATGACGGTCGATGGCCCGCGTGCCATGCAATGCATGATGCAGGAATTGCTGGGCAGGCTCTCCTGAAGATGCCGCCCTCCCAGCACACCGGCCCCGGCCCTCTCCACTGATTTGCGTTTCATGACCTTCGACAACCAACACCAAGACGACACCGGCCCGCTCACGCTCGAACAATTCGTGCGCGCGCTACCCAAGGTCGAACTGCATTGCCACCTGTTCGGCGCGGTGCGCCGCGAGACCTTCAGCGATCTCTCCGCCCGCGCCGGTCATCCGGTCTCGCCGGAAGAGATCGAAGCCTTCTATACCCGTGGTGAAAAACCGGTGGGCGTACTGCGCGTACTGCGCGCGCTGGATGCCGAGCTGATCCGACAGCCTGACGATCTCTACCGCATCACCTACGAATACCTGCAGGATGCCCACGCCCATGGCGTGGCCTGGAGCGAATTCTTCTGGAATCCGACCGGTACGGTGCGCGTGTCCGGCATCCCCTATGCCGATGCGCAGGACGCCATCGTGCGCGCCATCGTCGATGCCGAACGCGAGATCGGCATCATCGGCCGCCTGATTCCCAGCATCGACCGCGAGGCCAGTCCGGAAGAAGCCGTCGCCATGGTGCAGTGGATGCTGGCGGCCCGCGTCCCGCAGGTGCCGGGCATCGGCATGGATTACCGCGAGAACGACCGCCCGCCGGAACTGTTCGAAGCCGCCTACCGCCTGGCGCGCGAAGCCGGCCTCAAGACCACGGCCCATGCCGGTGAATTCGGCATGCCCTGGCGCAACGTGGCCACGGCCATCGACCTGCTGCAGGTGGACCGCATCGACCACGGCTACACCATCGTCGACAATCCCGATCTGATGCAGCACTGCATCGGCCGCGGGCTGGTCTTCACGGTGGTGCCGACCAATTCCTACTACCTGCGCACGCTGCCCCCGCAGCGCTGGGCGCAGGACCACCCGATTCGCCAGATGCTGTCGGCCGGGCTGCGCCTGCATCCCAACACCGACGATCCGACCCTGCATCTGGTGACCCCGACCGGGGCCTGGCTGATGATGCTGCAGCTCGGGGCCACGGTGGAGGACTTCCGGGACTTCATGCGCAATGGGCTGGATGCGGCCTGGATGGATGAGGGCTTGCGCAGCCAATGGCAGCAGGCCTGGAGCGAGCGCTACGATCAATTGCGCGCGCGCCTGCAGACCTGATCGCCGGGGGCATCAACGGGACATGTCGATGACCAGCTCACCCTCGCTGGTACCCTCGCCCGTCTCCAGGCGGAAGCGGGCCATCAGTGCGGCCATGCGTTCGGTCGCCAGGCGCATGGCTTCTGCGGCGGCCGACGATTGCTGCACCAGCAGCACGTTGCGCTGCGTGGCCTGATCGATGGCGCTGACCGACTGGCTGATGCGGCGCGCCCCGGCTGATTGCTGGCTGCTGGCGCTGGCTACCTCGCCGATGAGCTGATTGAGCCGTCCCACCTGCGCCACCACTTCCTGCATGCTGCGACCGGCCGTTTGCGCACGCCGGCTTCCTTGATTGATGCGCGCCATCGCATCGTTCAGCAAGGCCCTGATCTCCTGCGCCGCATCGGCGCTGCGGCGGGCCAGCTGCCGCACTTCATCGGCCACCACGGAAAAAGCCTGGCCATGGGTGCCGGCATGGGCCGCCTCGACGGCTGCATTCAGGGCCAGCAGATTGGTCTGGGAAGAAAGGCCATCGAGTTTCGCCACGATCTCTTCGATACGCCCGGCCGCCAGGTGCACCGCGTGCATGTTGCCGACCATCTCGCTGACCGCCATGCCGCCCTCCAGCGCCGCTTGTGCCGCCGACCGGGTCAGGCTGCAGGCTTGCTGCGCGCGGTCGGCGCTCTGCTGCACGGCCTGATTCAACTGTTCCATGGCGGCAGCCGCCTGCTGCAGGGAACCGGCCTGCTGGGTGGCCCGTGTGGTCAGATTGAGCGCCCCCTCGGCGATCTCCCCGGCGGAACCCCGCATGACCCGCGCCCCGTGTCTGACCTCCCGCACCAGATGGCTCAAGCCCTGGCGCATGTCCTGCAGGGACGACAGCAGTTGCCCGGTTTCGCCGTGGAAGCCCCCATCGATGCGTCCGCACAGATCGCCCTTGGCCACCCGCGAGGCCACCTGGGCCGCCTGCGACAGCGGACCGGTCACCAGCCGGTACAGACTGGCCACACTCACTATCATCACCAGCAGCAGCAAGCCGCCCACTGCGGCCACCACGGTATCGAGCCGCTCCCTGGCCTGGCGCGCCTGCAGGATATCAGCCCGGGTGCGGGTGTCCAGCATGGCCTGCAGTGCTTCCAGCGGGCGCATCATGGCGGCTCTCGCCAATTCGTAGCGCGGATCGTGGAGCAGGCGGCGAGCCTGTTCCAGCGGGTCTTCGCGCAGGGCCGCATCAATCAGGACGCGGTCCCGCGTATGCCGGCGCACCAGTTCCATGGCGCGCAACTCGATGGCCAGCACCGCACCGGAACGGCTGCGCACTTCCTCCACCTTCGCCATCTCGTCACGGCTGAAGCCGGCCTGCTGCATCAGCTCGCCAAGCGGCACGATCACCGCGCTGTCAGGGCGCGGCGGCCGGCCATCCGCATCCACCAGGTCCCAGTAGATGCGCTCGTAGTGTTCCGGGCGGGGGCGGCGGCCGTCACGGATTTCCGCGATGGCCTGATATTGGCGTTCGGCCTGGTACTCACCGGTAGCCACGAAGCTGCGCGCCAGGCGGCTCAGGTCGTCGGCACCCTGGCGCAGCTCGGCCACCAGCCGCTGTGTCTGTTCACGCCGCTCACTGGCGATAGCCACGCGGTCTTCGGCTTCCGACGCTGCCACTGACAAGGCAATGAGCAGCGCCAACAGCAAGGCGACCACCACGCTCAAGGCGGACACGATCTGCCGCATGGAAAAATATTTGTAAATGGACATGCTCCCCTCGCTGATTCGACTGAAGATGCCGTGCCCGGGCCTGCGCGCCTGGCGGCGGCGTCTCGGCGGGAACGGCAAGCGGACGATACGTGGGCAGCCCGTCCTTGTGCGCGAGGGGCCAGATATGCTGAACGAATCTCGAATTACTTCGTTTTTTATCTCGAAATTATTTGAATTTCTCTCTAAAACTATCCGTTTACTTGCAAAATAATTCGGCTCTTTTTTCTACTATCAGAGACAGTCTTCCAACGAAAGAGCGAGCGCCAGCAGAAAAACGCACCAAGGTTCACAATAGCGGTCTTTGCCATGCAGCATCCGCTCTCCATGAACCCTGTCAGTCCCGCCACACGGCCTGTGCCGCGCCATCCGCCGAATCACCCGAAGTTCCTGCTGTTCCTGATCTGCGCCTTTGCCTCGGCGGGCCAGCTGGCCATCGACTTGTACGTGCCGGCCCTGCCGCAGATGGCGATCGACTACGGCACCTCGGCCCAGGCCATCCAGACCAGCGTGACCGGCTACCTGATCGCCTACGCCTTCGGCCAACTGGCGTTCGGGCCGCTGGCCGATGCCTGGGGCCGCAAGCGCGTCCTGATGCTGGGGCTGGGCCTCTTCACGCTGGGATGCGTGCTGACGCTGCTGGCCCCCAACCTGGAAACCTTCGTCGCGGCACGCGTGCTGCAGGGCTTCGGCATTGCCGCCACCAATTTGCTGGCCAAGGCCATCATCACCGATTCCTTCGTCGGCCAAACCCTGGTACATGCCTACACCTACATGGCCATTGCCTGGGGCCTGGCACCGATCATTGCACCGGTGATCGGGGCACACCTGCAGGAAGCCTTCGGCTGGCGTTCCTGCCTGGTGTTCCTGCTGCTGTATTCGTTCGCGATGTGGGCCATCCTGTGGCGCTATCGGGAAACTTTGGCCGAGCCGGTGCACCTGCATCCGGCCACCCTGCTCAAGAATGCGCGCATGGTGCTGGCCAGCCCGGTGTTCCAGAGCTGTTTCCTGGCCCAGGGGCTGTGCTACAGCATCCTGCTGGTGTTCAACATCGTCGGTCCATTCATGGTGCAGAACACGCTGCGCCAGCCGCCGACCTTCTTCGGCTACCTGGCGCTGGCGATCGGGATGATGTATTTCCTGGGCGGCATCTCCAACCGCATCCACCATCGCCGCCTGCCCTCGGCCGAACAGCGGCTGCGCATCGGCGCGCGGGTGATGACGGCGGCGGCCTTTGCCATGCTGGCCCTGGCCTTGCTGGTGGGGCTGACGGTGTGGACCCTCATCACGCCGGTGCTGGTGATGGCCTTCTGCGCCGGGGCCATGTATCCCACGCTGATGGCCAAGGGCAATTCGATCTTTCCGCACATTGCCGGACTGACCAGCGCCATCCTGGGCTTTGCGCTGCTGCTGGTGTCCTCGGGCATGATGGGGCTGGCCGGGTTCGTCTCCATCCACAGCCTGACGCCGCTGGCGGTGTTCTTCTGCATCGTCGGCCTGACCGTGATTGCCATGGTGGGCAAGCTGCTGCAGCACCTGCAGGTACCGGCGGCTGCGGCGACGTTGCAAGTCAGACCATCAGAAAAACCCTGATATCCGCCGCCTCCCGGCAGGCATACGATGTGGCCATCGACACTGATTCATTCCCGGGAGGACCCCATGGCCATCATCCAGACCTTGCTGCACTACGGTAGCTATCTCGCCGCGTTCTACGCCGTCTATCTGCTGGCGGGCAGCCTGGCGTTCGGGCTGGTGCTCTGGCAGAAGGTCTACGGCAAGGCGCAGCGCCAGCCGGTGCCGGTGCGCGTGCGTGTGCATTCCGAGCGGATGGACGGACGCGAGCGCGATTCGTATTACCGCTGAAGCGTGAATACAGTGATGCGTCGAACGTAGACAATCGCTGTTCGCCTGCAGGTCAGCCAAGGGCTGGATTCGTGGAATCCGGCCCTTTGTCTTTGACGGCATCAGTACAAGTTGGAGGACAGCGCAAGCAGCATGAAACAACCTAGTTGGTGTAATACACGTACTAGGTTATACTCCGCCGATGGAAAAGAATTCGCCTCACTGCCCGCTTTCGACAGTCCGTGACTTGATCAGACAGCAGCGCGTCGCTGCTACCCATACGGCGAAAGCTGGCGCGGCGGCTGTCGGGCTGAGCTTTCTCGACATGCTTGATGTGGTGATGGCGCTGACCGATGGCGATTTCCACAAAGCCATGACCACCCATGCGGATGACAACGTTTGGCAGGACGTCTACAAGCCACTGACCCACGTAGGCCAGCTTTACGTGAAGCTGACCGTGGTGAATTCCCTGCTGATTGTTTCCTTCAAGGAGAAATGAGATGAAATGCCCCACCTGCGGTGCCGCTGAAATGGTGCATGACACCCGCGACCTGCCTTATACCTACAAGGGCGAGAGCACGACCATCGCGGCAGTGACCGCTGATTTCTGCCCGGCCTGTGGCGAGTCCATCACCGACTTCGCCGAGTCATCCCGTGTCTCTGCCGAAATGCTGGCCTTCAACCGGGAGGTGAACGCCACCCGCATCGAACCGGCGGAGATCGCGGAGACCCGTGCGGCGCTGAAGCTTAGCCAGCGCGATGCCAGCGTTCTGTTCGGCGGGGGCATCAACGCGTTCAACCGCTATGAGGCGGGTTCCACCAGACCGCCCCTGTCGCTGGTGCAGCTCTTGCGCCTGTTGCGCAATCACCCTGAGTTGCTTGAAGAGGTACGGACGAATTCTCCAGCCACCGCCCAAGCCCAGCCTTTGGGCATGAAACAGCCCACGGGAAAATCGCTCCCAGCGGCACTGCGGCGCTGATGACCATGGATGGGACTGTCCCAACGAGCAACAAGAATTGAAGATGCTCCTGCCGCCTCATCGGGAACTTCGCTTCAGAACAACTCCTGCTGCGGCGAGGTCACCGCCGCAAAACTGTCGCCCACGAAGACCAGGATGGCATCGGCCACCGGGGCCAGCTGGCGTTCCAGGTAATGGCCGTAGTCGATGGCGGCGCGGCGTTTTTCCAGCGGCTCCGGTCCGGCCGTGGTCATGACGTAGTTGATCCAGCCGCCTTGCTGGTATTGCAGCGGACGCCCGCCTTCCTCGTTGACCTGGTCGGCCATGCGCGCAGCGCGCACGTGGGGCGGGACGTTCTTTTCGTAATGGTCGAGCTGGCGGCGCAAGCGCTTGCGATATACCAGCAGATCATCCAGCCGCCCGGCCAGCAGGTCGGCCACGTAGCCGGTGATGAAGTCGCGGTAAGGCTCGCCACGGAAGATGCGCAGATACAGTGCCTGCTGAAAGCGCTGCGCCAGCGGCGACCAGTCGGTGCGTACCGTTTCCAGTCCCTTGTAGGTGACCTTGTCCTCGCCTTCGCTGGTTCGCACGTAACCGGCGTAGCGCTTCTTGCTGCCGGTCTCGGCCCCACGCACATGTGGCATCAGGAAACGCTGGTAATGCACCTCGAACTGCAGTTCCAGCGCGCTTTCCAGCTGATACTGCCCGGCCAGATGGCGACGCCACCAGTCATTGATGCGCGCGGTCAGCTGCAGACCGATCTGGCGCGCCTCGTCATCGCCATGCGGCCGGCGCAGCCAGACGAAGGTGGAATCGGTATCGCCATAGATGACTTCATAACCCGCCTCCTCGATCAGCTCACGCGTGCGATGCATGATCTCGTGCCCGCGCCGGGTGATCGACGAGGCCAGGCGCGAATCGAAGAAGCGGCAGCCAGTCGACCCCAGCACGCCGTAAAAGGAATTCATGATGATCTTCAGCGCCTGCTGCAGCGGCTTGTTGCCCTGCGCCTTGGCGGCTTCGCGCCCCTGCCAGATCTGCTCGATGATGGCCGGCAGGCTGTGGCTGCGGCGTGAGAAGCGCGCGCCGTTGTAGCCGGGCACGGTCTCGCTCTCCGGTTCATTCAGGGTGCCATCGACCAGCCCGACCGGATCGATCAGGAAGCTGCGGATGATGCTGGGATACAGGCTCTTGTAATCCAGCACGATCACCGAGTCATACAGCCCCGCGCGCGAATCCATCACGAAGCCGCCCGGACTGGCCAGTGCCTCGGCATCCCCGAGATTGGGGGCGACGTAGCCCTTGCGATGCATGTGCGGCAGATACAGATGCGTGAACGCCGCCACCGAACCGCCGCTGCGGTCGGCCTGCAGGCCGGTCACGCTGGCGCGTTCCAGCAGGAAGGAGAGAATGTCGGTCTTGGCGAAGATGCGCGTGACCAGTTCGCAGTCCTTGAGGTTGTAGGTGGCCAGCGCCGCCTTGTCCTCATTGAACATGCGATCGATCTCATCCATGCGCTGATACGGCGTGGCAATGGCCTTGCCTTCGCCCAGCAGCGTTTGCGCCACGTTCTCCAGACTGAAGGACGGGAAATTCCAGAACGCCCCGCGCAGGCTTTCAATGCCGTCGATCACCAGCCGGCCCGCTGCGTTGACCAGCAGGTGATTGGCGCGCATGCCATGTTCGCGCCATTCCAGTGCCCGTCCCGCTCGGCCCAGGCGCAGCGTGGTGTGGTATTTCTGCGCCTGCTTCTGCAGCACGTTGAGGTCGAACTGCACCAGGTTCCAGCCGATCAGCGCATCCGGATCGTGGCGTGCCACCCAGTCGTTGAGGCAGTCGATCAGTTCCTTGCGGCTCTGGCAGAACTGCAGTGCGAAATCCACCGACTCCACCGCACCACTGGGCGGCCCCAGCGCATAGACGCTGCGCTGGCCGCAGCCTTCGATGGCGATGCTGTAGAGCTCGCCCTCCCAGCTGGTTTCGATATCCAGCGACGCCAGCCTGAGCGGCGGACGATAGCCCGGCAAGGCACGAATGCGCGCTTCTGCCAGCACCCCGTGCCCATCGTCCACGCCCTGAAAGGCCAGCGGCGCATTGATGAAACGCTCCATCAGATAACGTTCGGGCGGACGGATATCGGCTTCATAGACACTGATGCCAGCGGCGATCAGGGTCTTCTCCATCTTCAGCAGCTTGCGGTACTGGCGCGCATACAAGCCCAGCACCGGGCGCTGGCTGACATCCTTGAGATGTTCCAGCGCACGCAGTTCCATGCCGGGTTCGCGGGCGATCAAGGCCTGCACGCGTTCGGCCTCGGCTTGCGGCACGAAGGCCACCGCTGTCTGCGGCGGCAGGCGCAGGCATTGCGGACCGTCATCAGTGGCCACCCACAGCTCGATCTCCACCCCGGCCGGGGTATCGCGCCAGTGCCTGGACAACAGGAAGCCTGCGCGTTCGCCGGGGCGCAAGGCGGTGGAGGAAAGCGGAGCGGCTGAGTCGGTCACCGTCGATGGCTGGCTGGTGCGGATGGAGACGGGATTGTAGAACTCATTTCATCAATAGGCGAGAGTGCGAGCGAGTCCCGTTTGGGATGAAGTGCAAGGCGCGAATTTGGGTCAAGACTGGGCGTCTTGACCCAAATTCGTAACGCAGCAATTCGCCCAAACGGGCCGCTCCCTCCGGGTTCTGCCCAGAAAGGGCGCTGGCCGCGTTGCGCTCCTTGCCAGCGCCCTTTCTGGGCAGAACGCATCTCACGCCTATTGATGAAATGAGTTCTACTTGGATGTGGGCGAGCTTGCGCGACTGCGCACGGGCAATTGTGAAGAACGGCCAACATGCTTTTTCAGCTGCAAAGATTTTAAAAAAATTCCGTTTCTTCTCCGCGTTTTGGGCAGCCAAGGGCAGTGCGATGCTGGCGCCCATCACGTCCCCGCAATACGGAGAGTCTCGCCATGAAAGCCCTGCCCCTCATCCTCCTGTTCAGCAGCGCCAGCCTGTTGGGTGCGCTGGAACTCCCGCCGGCGCGTGCCGCCAGCTTCGACTGCAGCAAGGCCGGCTCAGCCAATGAAAAGACCATCTGCCGGGATGCCGAGCTGTCGGCGCTGGACGATCAACTGGGCCACGCCTACCGCCGCGCGCGCCAGGCCGCAGCCGATCAACGTGCCTTCCGCACCGCCAGCGATGCGCAATGGCGCTGGCGCGAAGACAACTGCCGCGACCGCGCCTGCCTGCTGGCCTGGTATCAGCGTCGCCAGACCGAACTGGAGGCACAAGCCGCGCCGGCCATCGCAGCGGCCCTGCTCACCGCCAAAGGAAATGCAACTTCACCTGCGCCCGCCCTGGTCGCAGTGCCCCCTGCCCAGGCCCCGCTTGCGGCACCGGCCGCCCCGGGCTTGCGGCTGGGCCTGGACGCGCGCCAGATCGACCACCTGGCGCCGGCAGGCAGCACGCCCTGGCCGCATTACGCGCGGGCCGAACGCGGCCAGTATTTCTACCGCGACCCCGAGGCCGGCGAGACCCAGCCGCTGGTGGCCGTGCGCTATTACGGCATCGAAAACGGCCAGTACATCCTGGAAGCCGTGCGCGGCCAGACCGTGCTGCGCTACACCTGCAGCGCCGACTGCCGCTACATCGCACAGCTGGCCCTGCCGGGCGACGTGGAAAAGGATACGGTGATCGTCAGCAATGACCGCGCCTCCCTGCCCGGACTGATCGTCAGCGATGCGGTCAACGGCTTGCTGGCGCCGGTGCAATCGCGCTAGGTGGCGTCACGGATGAGATTGCGTTCTTGTCCTACACGCCTTTGCGAAGGCGGATGACAGGCAGGAGAACACGCCAGCGGCATACTGCGCAACATCGAGCATGGTGCGCATGCTCCCCTTGCCCTGGCGAGAAGCTCCTATGAAGAAAATCGAATTCGACGGTTACCTGCTGGTCTATCAGGCCGATGATAGCGAAGGCCGCTGGAAAGGCTCCTACGCGATCCTGAAGGATCGTGCAGAAATCACCCGGGGCTCCCTGCCCCTGTCCGCCCATTCGGAAGACGAAGCCGTCGGCGAGATTCTGGCAGCCGCGCGCCGCCAGACCAGTCTTGCCCTCGCGGCCTAGGGCCTGTTCCCACCACCTACACTACTGTTTCGCGCAGGCTGCGGCGATGGGCCAGTTCCATCAGCCGCCGCAAGGCGTGGACCAGTTCAAAGCGGCTGCGCGAACGCCCCAGCGAGAGGCGAATGTGCGGCGCACTGCTGCGCGCGGGTTCGCCGTCACCGGCCTGGAAACTGTCCTGCGCAACCACGTTGAGCCCAGCCTCCCTGGCCTTGCGGACGAAGTCCTGCCCCTTCCAGTGTTCCGGCAACGCCTTCCAGAGATGGATGCCGCCGCTATCGGCCGGCCCTTCCTCACCCAGGGTACGCATGGCCAGCGCCTGGCGCGCCCAGGCTTCCTGGCGGATGCCTTCGGCCAGCATGGCGGCAGTGCCGTCGTGGATCCATTGGGTCGACAGCGCCGTAGTCAGCGGCGTGGACATCAATACGAAAGACCGCAGTGCAGCCAGCACTTCGTCCTGTGCCTGTCCTTCCGGCGTGAGCACATACGCGGTCCGCAATCCGGGGAGCAGGCACTTGGCCAGCGTGGACACGTAAAACACATGCCGCGGTGCATAGTACGCCAGCGGCCTGGGCGCATGGGCCGCAAAGCGCCAGTAGGGGTCATCCTCGATGATACGCAGATCGAGCCGGGTGGCGACGGAAGCGATCTCGGCGCGGCGCGCGGCCGGCATGGTGCGGGTGGTCGGATTTTGCAACGTTGGATTGAGATAGACCAGCCGCGCGCCATGCTTGCGCACCATGGTCGTGAGCAGATCCGGGCGCATGCCTTCGTGATCCACGCCGACCGCAACCACGCGCCGCCCGAGCTGGGCTGCCGCTGCCAGCAGGCCAGGATAGGCCAGCGGTTCGGCCAGCACGGTTTCACCCGGCCGGGTCTGCGACAGCAGCAAGGCCGCCAGGGCCGACTGCGCCCCCGGACAGGCCAGCACCCGGTCATCTTCCACCGGCCCCAGCATGTCCTGCAGCCACATCGCACCGGCGGCGCGGTCGGCACTGCTGCCGCCACCCAGGTGATACGTCATCAGCAGATCGACATCACTGTGCATCAGCACCTGCGACACCCCCTGGCGCAGCAGGTCATCCAGATCAATACCGGCCGGCGGCGGCGGGATGTTCATCGACAGGTCGATCACCTGGCTCAGGTCCACCTTGGGCGCGGCCACGAAACTCCCGGCGGCGCCGCGTCCCTCCAGCAACTGGCGGCGGCGCGCTTCGCCGTAGGCGCGGGTGACGGTGGTGAGATCGACGTCGAGGCGATCAGCCAGCATCCGCTGCGGCGGCAGGCGATCGCCGGGCTTGAGGCGTTCGTCGGCGATGGCCTGCTCCAAAAAGCCCACGATCTGCAGATAACGTGGACCGCCATGAGCCGTGAAGCGGCTGATCCAGTCCACGGAGGGATCTGCGGTGTGTGAAGGGTCCGGTCTGGCCATGGAAAATCCTGGTGAAGGGCTGCCTGCCGGCAGGTGTACAGGCAGACATCTAGTATGGATGCACCAACAACAAAAATCCATACATCCCCACTGCCCCTTGTGCCAAGGTTTTCCGGGCTGCTGGCGTTTATGCGGAGGCCGAGCGCATCCATTCCACCGCATCTTCTCCTGCGGCGATGCGCATCGGCGCTCCTGCCTCGGTCGACGCAAGCCAGACCGCTTCGGCTACATCGCTGGCGTGGGTGATCTGGCTATGATCCTGGAAATTGCTGAACACTTGCGCTGCGAGTGCGCCGTAAGCATCCGGGATCGCCCCTTCCATGCGCGGCCGGGCATTCTCGGCGAAGCGGGTCTGCGGTGCGCGCCCCGGCAGGACCAGACGCGCCTGCACGCCGACGCTGGCCAGTTCGAGGGCGACGGATTCGGTGAAGGCATTCACGGCAGCCTTGCTGGCCGTGTAGACCGCAAGCAGCGGCAAGGAGCGCAAGGTCACCGAGGAGGTGACATTGACGATCACGCCGGCGCCGCGCTGGCGCATCTGCGGGATGACCGCCTGCGTCATGGCGATGCTGCCGAGGGTGTTGGTGTCGAAGATCTCGCGCACCTGCTCCATGGGCTGGGCTTCGACGGCGGCGAGCGCGCCGATACCGGCATTGTTGACCAGCACGTCAATCGGGCCGGCCTCTGCGATGGCAGCGGCGATGCTGGTTCCGCTGGTCACATCCAGCGGCAGGATGCGCAGCCGGGGCGAGTCGGGCAGCAAGTCGCTGCGCGGTGTGCGCATGGTGGCGATGACCTGCCAGTCGCGTTGCAGGAAGTACGAGGCGATTTCGAGGCCGAAGCCGGACGAACAGCCGGTGATGAGGACGGTTTTCATGCTGGATTCCTTGTGAGGTGAAAGAGAACAAGGCGAAGAATAGGCGCCCGTGGCCGGACTTGCTACAATCCGGAGTCCATCATTCATTGGCAATCGTCCAGCCATGTCCGAACCATCATTCACCGATCCCCTGGCCGAAGTGGTCAGTCTGCTGCAGCCGGCCGCCCGCTACACCAAGTACGTCCAGGGTGCCGGTGGCTGGCGGGTGCAGCGTTCACGGCCGGAGCTGGCCTTCTATTGCGCGGTGCTGGAAGGCAGTTGCCGCATCCTGCGCGCAGATGCCGGCGCAATGACCGAGGAGACCTCCATCGTGCTGCACGCCGGTGATTTTTTCCTGGCCCCGGCCTTGCAGGGTTTTACCCTGGCCAGCATGGACGATTGCGATGACGCCCTGCTCGATGAAGACAATCCGCCACCGCGTCTGCCCGATGGGCGCTATCACCTGGGGACGCTGGGCTTGCCGCCGCAGGTGCAACTGGTGGTCGGCCATTGCGTCTTCGCCTCGCCCGATACGCCGCTGCTGCTCTCGCTGCTGCCCAGCCTGGTCGTGGTGCGCGCCCATGCGCGCCTGCATACGCTGGTGCAACTGGTGGGTGACGAATACCGCGCCGAGCGTCCGGCGCGCGACGTCGTGCTGGCGCGGCTGCTGGAGGTGCTGCTGATCGAAGCCCTGCGTTCCGGCACGGACACCGGAGCCGCCGCCACACCCGGCCTGCTGCGGGGTCTGGGCGATGTACGGCTCGCTGCGGCGCTGCGATCCATACATGCGCGGCCCGCCGACAACTGGAACGTGCTGCGGCTGGCGCGGGCTGCTGCGCTGTCGCGCTCCTCCTTCTTTGAACGCTTCCGCCGTGAAGTCGGACTGGCTCCGATGGAATACCTGCTGGCCTGGCGCATGGCGCTGGCCAAGCGCCTGCTGCTGGGCGAGGCGGCCTCCATGGCGACGGTGGCGCAGCAGGTAGGCTACAGCTCGGCCTCCACCTTCAGCGTGGCCTTCAGCCGGCATGTCGGCGTGCCGCCGTCGCAGTTCGCCCAGCAGGGCAAGGCCTAAGCCGCCACGAAGCCGACCCGTTCCATGGTGCCGATGTGCATGCTCAGCAGTTGCACGGCACGGTCAGTCTTCTTGTCGCGCAGGGCGTCGATGATGAGGCGGTGATCGTGATCCGAGCGCGGCTGCCAGCCGCGCTTGAAGCCGGTCGAGAACAGGTAGCGTGAATTGGTCAGCTGCAGTTGCTTCAACACCGCCAGCAGGCGCGGCATGCCACATTCGCTGGAGAGGATGTCGTGGAACAGGTTGTTGGCGGCATCCCATTCGATCAGCGAAGCGGCCTGGGCACAGGCCTCCTGGGCGGCTTCCAGGCGGGCGATATGTTCGGGGCCGAACTTGCGGATGCTGTGGCGCAGGGCCAGGATTTCCAGCGAGCCCCGCATCTCGGCATTTTCCTTGACCGCCGCCCGGTCCACCTGCGTGACCCGCACCCCGCGACGGGGCAATGTGAGCACCAATCCCTCGGCTTCCAACTGACGAAACGCTTCCCGTACCGGCACGTGGCTGGACTGGAATTCCTGTGCCACGTGATCCTGCCGAAGCGCCGCCCCGCCTGCGATTTCGCCGCGGATGATGCGCGTGCGCAGGACCTCCGCGATGCGTTCGACGGTGCTCGGATGCTCGGAATGATGCGCCATATTCTTATAGATAATCTATGAAAAAAGAAATTGTTGAACGAATTTGAGCGAAGTTAGAATCCGCCGAAGCTGAATTCTAAGCCTTTTCACTCACGGACCGGATTTTATCGATGAGCCAGTGCCCTTCCCCCTCCGCTGCCCAAGCCAGCGCTCCCCTGCATTTCCACCGCCCTTTGGCCGCCATCGACAGCAGCGCGGCCGAGCAGCTGTTTGAACTGCCCTTCCTCGATCTGCTGTACCGCGCACAGACCGTGCATCGCCAGCACCACCGGGCCAATGAAGTCCAGCTGTCCAGCCTGCTGTCGATCAAGACCGGGGGCTGCGCGGAAGACTGCGGCTATTGCTCGCAGTCGGCGCATCACAAGGAAGCGGGCGTGCCGGCCGGCAAGCTGATGGGCGTGGACGAGGTAGTGCAGGCCGCACAGGCCGCGCGCGACCAGGGCGCGACGCGCTTTTGCATGGGTGCGGCGTGGCGCAATCCCAAGCAGCGTGACATGGCCGCACTCACCGAGATGGTCAGCCAGGTGCGCGCACTCGGGATGGAGACCTGCATGACCCTCGGCATGCTGGAGCAAGCCCAGGCCGAGGCACTCAAGCAGGCCGGACTGGACTACTACAACCACAACCTCGATACCGCGCCCGATTTCTATGGCCAGGTCATCTCCACCCGCAGCTACCAGGATCGGCTGGACACCCTGCAACGCGTGCAGGAAGCCGGGCTCAACGTGTGCTGCGGCGGCATCATCGGCATGGGTGAGACGCGCGCCCAGCGTGCCGGCCTGATTGCCCAGCTGGCCAGCCTGCCGGTGCCGCCGCAATCAGTACCGATCAATCACCTGGTGCCGATCGCGGGCACGCCGCTGCAGGATGTGGCACCGCTGGACGAATTCGAATTCGTGCGCACCGTGGCGGTGGCCCGCATCGCCCTGCCGCACGCGGTGATCCGCTTGTCCGCCGGGCGCGAGAGCATGAGCGAGGCGACCCAGGCACTGTGCTTTGCAGCGGGCGCGAACTCCATCTTCCTCGGGGCCAAGCTGCTGACCACGGCCAATGCGCCGGTCTCGGCCGACCTCGACCTGCTGCAGCGCCTGGGCCTGCAAGCGGCAGCTGCGGCCGCCTGATGCCACTGCACTGGAGCACCGCCCACTGCGGCGGAGCCTGGGTCATCACCGGTTACGAGGAAGTGGCCGCTGCCTTGCGCGACCCGCGCTTCTCCGTGCGGCGCGCGGCCCGCTGGATCAACAGCGGGCTCGGCGAAAGCGGTAACGGGCAGCAGGACGAAGCGCAGCGTCAGTTCAAGCGCCTGTTCTCGCGTTCCTTGCTGTTCCTCGACGGCCGCGCCCATCGCCGCCTGCGCGGCGTACTCAATCCGGGATTCAAACCGGCTGACCTGCAAGCCCGGCGTGGCGACATCACCGCACTGGCGCAGCGGCTGGCCGATGACATCGTGACCGATCCGCAGGCAGCACGCGGCTTCGATTTCATCGCGCGCTTTGCACGTCCCCTGCCCGCCCTGGTGATTGCGCAACTGCTGGGATTGCCCGACCGCGTACCGGCGGAATTCATCGACTGGGCAGCCGATCTGGCGGCCTTCATCGGCAGTCCGACGCCGGACGCCACGCAGACCCTCGCAGCGCAACAGGCGATGCGCAATCTGTGTGATTTCTTCAGCCAGGCACTGGCGCGAGCGGACGAGCTGTCCGAGGCTTGTCTTCTGCGCGGCCTGCTGCAAGCCCATGCAAGCGGACAACTGAATCGCAACGAACTGCTGGCCCAGTGCTGCACCCTGCTCTTTGCCGGCTACGAGACCACCCGCAATCTGCTGGGCAATGGCGTGCTCGCGCTGCTGCAAGATCCAGCGCAATGGGCAGCGCTCAAGGCCCGCCACGCGGACCCCGCCGCCCTGCGGCTGGCCGTGCGGGAGATGCTGCGCCATGACAGCCCGGTGCAGTACACCGGCCGCCGCCTGTTGCAGGAGGTGTCGCTGGCCGGTCAACGCCTGCAGCGCGGCCAGCTGGCCATCCTGCATATCGGTCAGGCCAATCACGATGCGCGCCGCTTCCGTGATCCGCAGCGTTTCGATATCCGGCGTGATGAAGGCATGCACCTGTCCTTCGGCCAGGGGCCGCACGTCTGCCTGGGTGCGGCGCTGACGCAGCTGGAAGCCGAAATCGCCTTCAGCGTGCTGATGCAGCGCCTGCCCACGCTGTCCCTCGCTGGCGAAACGCCGGTGTGGCAAGGCAATGCCGCCTATCGGGCGCTGGATCGCTTGTCCGTTTTTTTCTGAAAGCCCCTCCATGCAAGATTTCACCCGTGAGCTGGACGCCCTCGCCAGCCAGAGCCTGCTGCGCACGCGGCGTGTGGTCGACGGTCCGCAGGGACCGCTGCTGCAGGTCGATGGACACGACGAATTGTCCTTCTGCAGCAATGATTACCTGGGCCTGGCCAACCATCCGCAGCTCATCGCCGCGGCCGCCGAGGCCTTGCAGCGCTATGGCGTGGGTGCAGCGGCCTCGCCTCTGATCAGCGGCCACAGTCGCGCTCATGAAACGCTGGAAGCCGAACTGGCGGCCTTTGTCGGCATGCCTTCGGCACTGGTGTTCGGCAATGGCTACATGGCCAACCTGGGGGTCGCCGCAGCGCTGATCGGCAAAGGGGATACCGTCATCGTGGATCGCCTGGCCCATGCCTCGCTGATCGATGGCGCACGCTTGTCCGGGGCCAGCCTGAAGGTATTTCCGCACAACGATGTGAGCCGTCTGGAGCAGGTGCTCTCCCGCTGCAGCAGCCCTCGCAAGCTGGTGCTCACCGATGCCGTCTTCAGCATGGATGGCGACCTGGCCCCGTTGGCCGAACTGGCGGCAGTGTGCGCCCGGCATGAGGCCTGGCTGCTGGTGGATGACGCCCATGGCCTGGGCGTACTTGGCCCGCAAGGACGAGGCAGCCTGGCCTTGGCGGGCGTGCAGGCGCCGCACGTGCTGCTGATGGGCACGCTGGGCAAGGCGGCCGGGGTAGCCGGCGCTTTCGTCGCCGGTGACGCCAACGTGCTTGCATGGATCCTGCAGCGCGCCCGTACCTACATGTTCAGCACGGCGCATCCCCCCGCGCTGGCCGCCGCCACCTCGGCCAGCCTGCGCCTGATCGCCCCCGAAGAGTGGCGGCGCGCGCATCTGCAGGTACTGGCCAAGCAATTGCGCAGCGGACTGGCGGGGCTGCCGTGGACACTCCTGCCCTCCCCGACCGCCATCCAGCCGCTGATCGTGGGCGACAATACGGCCGCCCGCGCCCTCTCCGCGGCCCTGCGCGTCAGGGGCATCTGGGTGCCGGCGATCTGCCCGCCCACGGTCCCCAAGGGGACAGCCCGGTTGCGCATCAGCCTGTCAGCCCTGCATACCCCGGCCGATGTGGCGCGCCTGGTGGCGGCACTGAGATCACTGGCCCAAGGAGAATCCGCATGAACATGGCAAGCCCGCTGGCCGCCCGCAGCCTGCGCAGCGTGTGGCATCCCTGCACTCAGATGCGCCAGCATGAGCGCACGCCTCCCATCGCGCTGGCCCGTGCGCACGGTGCATGGCTGGTCGATACCGAAGGACGGCGCTATCTGGATGCCATCAGTTCCTGGTGGGTCAATCTGTTCGGCCACACCAATGCGCGCATCAATGCGGCCCTGATCGACCAGTTGGGCCAGCTGGAGCACGCCATGCTGGCAGGCTTCACGCATGAGCCGGTGGTGCAGCTCTCCGAGCGGCTGGCGGCGCTGACGGAGCATGCGCTGGGCCATTGCTTCTATGCCTCGGACGGTGCCTCGGCGGTGGAGATCGCGCTGAAAATGAGCGTGCATGCATGGCGCAATGCCGGGCATGCAGACAAGAATGAATTCATCTGCATCGCCGGCGGCTATCACGGCGAGACCGTGGGGGCGCTCGGCGTGACCGACACGCCGCTCTTTCGCAGTGCCTATGAATCCCTGCTGCGTCCGGCACATATCGCTCCCTCGCCCGATGCACGCCAGGCGGGACCGGGCGAGACGGCCGCCGATGTCAGCCGCCGCGCGCTGGCCGATGTGGAAAGGCTGCTGCAGGAACGCAGCGGACGCATTGCCGCCCTCATCGTCGAACCGCTGGTGCAATGCGCTGCGGGCATGGCCATGCATGATCCACAGTATGTGCGCGGACTGCGCGGGCTGTGCGATGCCTACGGCGCGCACCTCATCGCCGACGAGATCGCGGTCGGCTGCGGGCGTACCGGCCGCTTCTTCGCCTGTGAGCAGGCCGGCGTGTGGCCGGATCTGCTGTGCCTGTCCAAGGGCATCAGCGGTGGCTACCTGCCGCTGTCGCTGGTGATGGCCAGCGAGGCCATCTATGCCGCTTTTTACGATGACGATGTGCGGCGCGGCTTCCTGCATTCGCACTCCTATACCGGCAATGCACTGGCGTGCCGTGCTGCGCTGGCGACGCTGGACATCTTCGAGCAGGAACAGGTGCTGGACCGCAATGCCCGGTTCGCCCCGGTGCTGGCCCAGGCCCTGCAGCCGCTGGCGCAGGATGCGCGGGTGCGGCACGTGCGCCAGCGCGGCATGATCTGGGCTTGTGATGCGCGCATTGATGATGCCGCCGTCGCGGCAGGTTTTTCGCGCCGGCTCGCCGACGAGGCCGCGCAACGCGAACTGCTGGTGCGCCCGATCGGCAAAACGCTTTACGTGATGCCGCCCTACATCCTCGATGCGGCCCAGGCGCAATGGCTGGGCGAGCGTCTGCATGCGGCCTTCGATGCGGCGATGCGCGCGGAGGCTCGCCCATGAGCGGGCGCAGCTATTTCGTGACCGGTACCGATACCGGCGTCGGCAAGACGCTGGTGGCGTCCGCGCTCATCCACTTGCACGCCGCACGAGGCGTGCGTGCCGGCGGCATGAAGCCGGTGGCGTCCGGGGCTTTCCTGCAGGACGGCGTCTGGTGCAACGAGGATGTGCAGGCCTTGCAGGCCGCGGCCAATGTGGATTTGCCGCTGCACCTGGTGAATCCCTACCTGCTGCGGCAGGCCACGGCACCGCACATTGCGGCGGCGGAGGAAGGCGTGCAGATTGCACTCGATCATCTGGCGCTATGCCATGCGCAATTGCAGTCGGCGTGTGACGTACTGATTGTGGAGGGTGCGGGTGGCTTCATGGTGCCGCTCGATGCGGACCACAACAGCGACGATCTGGTGGCCCGGCTGGGCTTGCCCGTGATACTTGTGGTCGGCATCCGCCTTGGCTGCATCAATCATGCCTTGCTGAGTGCGCTGGCCATCCGCGCGCGCGGGCTGCGCCTGGCGGGCTGGGTGGCCAATCATGTCGATGCTCAAGAAACTCAGGCCCAGGCGATGGTGAACACGCTGGTGCAGCGGCTGCAAGCGCCACTGCTGGGACGTCTGCCGTGGTCACCTGAAATGACGGCGGCCCAAGTGGCCGGCCTTCTTACTTGGCCAGATCCATCCTGACGACGTTGGACGTGCCACTGCGCACGGCCGTGATGTGCTTGTCGTGGATCGTGCGATAGCTGGCCAGCCCCAGTTCTGCCATGGAGTTGGACAATTCCACCAGGTCGGTGACGGCCTCTTCCGAATACATGGCATCGACCTCGTTGGCATCGAGCCAGTGACGGATGCGGCGCTCGCCGGAGAAGACGAAATCGCTCAGCCGCACCCAGTGGCCACCGAGGATGGCGGCCTCCTGGCCGTCGCGGCCGGCCAGTACGCTGTCAACCTGCGTGACCAGCTGGCGCATGCTCTTGCCGCTGCCGTCGACCAGGAACCGCGTGAGCTCCTCTTCGCTGGCGCAGTACCACAGCCACAGGGCATTGAAGGCAGCCTCGATCTGGTGCCCGATGAGGGCAAAGGCCGAGGCGTGGACCGGCATGTCATCACGCAGCAGCAGGATGATGCCGCAGTGATGTTGCTGCGCCACAGTGAGACAACCGATGGCGGCGCACGCGCGCCGGTCATCGGGCAAAGGCTGGCCGTTGAATTCGGCCGAAATGCGATAGGCAAGGGACTGCGCCCTGGCCAACAGGTGATCCAATTGCATGGGACGACTCCCCTTCGTGTGAGGGCACGTGTACGGACGACTTGTTGTTATTCTTTTCAGCTCACGCCAGTGGCGCCGTCGAGGACAATGCGGATCTTGCGGGCCAGCTCATCGTGGCGGTAAGGTTTGTCGAGGACGGGAAATTCGCCATCGGCACCATGCCGCTCTATCGATTCACTGGCATAACCGGTAGTTAATAAAATTTTGATGGAAGGTATCATGCGCCGGGCCTCTCGCGCCAGTACCACGCCGTTCATGCTGCCCGGCATGATGAGGTCGGTGAAGAGCAGATCCACCTTCGGTTCGGAACGCAGCACCTGCAAGGCTTCCGTCGGTGAATTCACCATGCTGACGCGGTAGCCCAGGCTTTCCAGCATCGCCTGGGCCAGTTCGGCGACCTCGATTCTATCGTCAACCACCAGAATGTGCTCGTGACCGCCTTGGGTATGCGTGCGGTTGTCATACTCGAAGGCCCCCCCGACCTGGTCCTGCGTGGCCGGGAAGTAGATCGAGACTGTCGTGCCACGCTCTGCGCTGGACACGATGCGCACCGATCCGCCGGATTGCTTGACGAAGCCGTACACCATCGACAGACCGAGGCCGGTGCCCTTGCCTTCGTCCTTGGTGGTGAAGAACGGATCCATCACACGCGGCAGGATGTCCGCAGGAATGCCCGGGCCGTTGTCCGTGACCGCGATGCAGACATAGAGACCGGGTTTGACGCCCAGCTGGATGGCACGATCTTCCGACGTCAGGTCTTCATTGCTTGTATGGATTTTTACCGTTCCCTTGCCGGACATCGCATCGCGCGCATTGATGAGCACGTTCAGCAATGCCACTTCCATCTGGGTCGGATCGAGACGGCAATTCCACAGGCCGGAAGCCAGCTCGGTTTGGACCTCGATATCGCCACCGAGCGTGCGTTGCACGAGATCGGTGAAACCTTCCGTGAGCGAATTCAGGTTGATGGTGCGCCCTTCCAGCCGCTGCTTGCGGGCGAAGGCCAGCAATTGCTGGGTCAGCATGGCCGCCTTGCCGGAAGCCTTGCGGATGCTGTCGGCGCTGCGCGAGACACGCCCGAGGTCGGGCGTATCGCTGCGCAGCGCAAGATTGATGATGTCCAGGTAACCGCTGATGACCTGCAGCAGGTTGTTGAAGTCATGCGCAATGCCGCCGGTGAGCTGGCCCAGCGCCTCCATCTTGCGCGCCTGGCCGAGGGCCTGTTCGGCGTCGCGGCGGCGGCTGATGTCCAGTTGCGAGCTGAAGAAGTATTTCAGTTCGCCATGCTGGTCATAGACCGGTGAAATGAAGAGCGCATTCCAGAACGTCGAGCCATTCTTGCGGTAGTTCAGCAGCTCGGTGGCGAGCTCGCGCTTTTCCGCCACGGCCTGGCGCACTTGTGCGACCACTGCGCGGTCGGTCTCCGGGCCTTGCAGGAACCGGCAGTTCTTGCCCACGACCTCGGCCCGGCTGTAGCCGGTCATGTTCATGAAGGCGTTGTTGACGAAGATGATCGGATTGTCCGGCTTGTTGGGATCGGACACGATCATCGGCATGCGCGTCATTTCGACGGCTGCGAAGAAGATATCGTTGGCGTCATCGCCTACCGCGACCTTGGCGTGGTCGTTGCGCATTCCTGCATCATTGAAGTCGTCGGCAGGCCAATGCACCGTGGGGTGCTTGGCGGTGTTGGGCATTGTATTTTTCTCCAGTGGGCTGGGCTCGGTTGCAGTGAGGCAACGGGAAGCGAGCTGCTTTCAGGAGTTTGGACACGGACGACCTCAACGGTTCCCGGCCCAATTGCAACAAGAATGCGAGTGTCCTGTTACATGTTGAGATGCATTTTGCGCAGCCCTTGCTGCAGGCCGGATTGCCATGGATGAGCTTGCCGGGATGGCGTGCTGTCCTACGGCAACATGCGGCCCTGATCCAGTGTGTAGCTGCGGTCGCTGACCAGGCCGGCGAAGTGCGTATTCTGTTCGCAGAGGAGGATGGACATGCCGCGCCGTTTCAATTGCAGGATCATGTTCGCCATCTGCTCCACAATCACCGGGGCCACGCCTTCGGAAGGCTCATCCAGCAACAGCAGGTGCGGATTGCCCATGAGCGTGCGGGCAATGGTCAGCATCTGCTGTTCGCCGCCGCTCATGCGCCCGCCGGGGCGATGCGGCATGGCGCCCAGGTTGGGGAAGAGCTCGAAGAGCGCCTGCGGCGTCCATGCCGGCACGCCCGCGCGCGCAGGCTGCCGACCGGTTTCCAGATTCTGCAGCACGCTCAGTTCGGTGAAGATGCGCCGGTCCTCGGGCACGAAACCGAGTCCCAGGCGGGCGCGCTGGAAAGGGGCCAGGCGCGTGATGTCGCGGCCGTCCAGCGTGACCTGGCCCTGCGTGCCTTCCAGCAAGCCCATCAGCGCCTTGAGCGTGGTGGATTTGCCCGCGCCGTTGCGTCCGGTGAGCGCGACCACTTCGCCGCGTCCCACTTCCAGCGAGAGATCGAACAGGATATGCGCCTGCCCATAGAAGGCATGCAGTCCCTCGACCATCAACAATGGCCCACTCACGCCGGGCTCCCGAAGCTGGCGCCCGAGCCGAAGTAGACCTCGCGTACCCGCGCGTCCTGGCGCACTTCCTCGGGCAAGCCTTGCGCGATCAACTGGCCGCGCGCCAGTACGATGATGCGGTCGGCAAACGAGAACACCACATCCATGCTGTGCTCGGTGAAGAGTACCGACAAGCCGCGCTCGCTGACCAGGCGCCGCGTGAGGGCCATCAGTTCCTGACGCTCGCGCGGGGCCATGCCGGCGGTCGGTTCATCCATCAACAGCAGACGCGGCGCATTGGACAGCGCCATGGCCAGCTCGACGCGCTTGATGTCGCCGTAGGCCAGCACGCCGCAGGCCCGTGCTGCCTGATCGGCCATGCCGACCTGTGCCAGCAGGGCCATCGCTTCATCGTGCAGGCAAGCCGCAGCGGGACGCCATAGCTGCCACAGCCGGCGACGATGCGAGAGCAAGGCGGCCTGGACGTTTTCGAGCACGGTCAGCGATGCGAAGGCGGCCGACACCTGGAAAGTCCGCCCTACACCGCGCCGCCAGATGCGGCGTGCATCAAGGCCGGCAATGTCCTCGCCATCGAGCAGCACACGCCCGGCATCCGGGCGCAACTGGCCGTTGATGACATTGAAGCAGGTGGACTTGCCCGCACCGTTCGGTCCGATCAGCGCCAGCATCTCGCCGGCCGGCAGCGTAAAGGAAACGCCATCCAGCGCGGCGACACCGCCGAAGGATTTGCGCAGGCCATCGATCTGCAGCAGGCTCATGCGCCCTCCTCCCGCCTCGACGATGCGCGCAGGCGGCTGAACGCGCCTGCCATGCCGCCGGGGAATAGCAACACCAGCAGCAGGATCACGCCGCCCAGCAAGGCACGCCAGTAATCGGTCTCGCGCGCCACCAGGTCTTGCAGCCAGGTGAACAGCGCTGCGCCCAGCAGCGGACCGAGCAGGCTCTGCACGCCGCCCAGCAAGACCATCACCAGGCCATCCACCGAGCGCCCCACGCTGGCCACCTCGGGCGAGATGCTGCCCTTGGAGAAGGCGAACAGCACACCGGCCAATCCACAGAACAGGCCGGCGATGGCGAAGCCGCCCCATTGCAGGCGGCGCACGTCCATGCCCAGCGACTCGGCGCGCACGGCCGCGTCGCGGGCGGCGCGCAAGGCCAGTCCGAACGGCGCATGGATCACGCGCCGCAGGAGAATGACGCCAAGCGCGGCACAGCCCAGGGCCAGGTAGTAGTAGGCCAGCGGCGAGGCCAGCGTTTCTGCGGGACGAATGCCGACCAGCCCGTTGCTGCCGCCGGTCAGATCATCCCACTGGAAAAAGGTGGCCCACACGATCTGGGCGAAGGCCAGCGTCAGCATGGCCAGATACACGCCCGACAGCCGCACGCAGAACCAGCCGAACAGGATCGCGCCAGCCATGGCCGCGAGCGCGCCGGCGAGCATGGCCAGCGGCATCGGCCACTGCAGTTTGAGCGTGACCAGTGCGGCGGCATAGGCCCCCAATCCGAAATAGGCGGCGTGACCGAAGGACACCATGCCCCCCGGCCCCATCAGGAAATGCAGGCTGGCAGCGAAGAGGACGGCGATCAGGATTTCCACCATCAGCACCGGCAGATAAGGGAAGCGGCTCGCCAGCAAGGGCAGCGCCAGCAAAGCCAGCAGCGCGGCCCATCCCGCCAGGCGTGCGTTGCGCCCGGGTGCGCGCAACGGCGCGTCATGGCCGGCACCGCTGCGCACCAGCGCCAGTGGCTTGCCGAACAGGCCCCACGGGCGCATCACCAGGATGGCCGCCATCACCAGAAATTCCACCACCAGCGTGAGCCGCGAGAGCGAGACCTCGATGCCGAACAAGGAGACATTGCCCAACGCAATGCACAGCGCCTTGACCTCGGCGATCAGCAAGGCAGCGGCGAAGGCACCGCCGAGCGAGCCCATGCCACCGACCACCACCACCACGAAGGCGTTGCCGATGGTATCGAGATCCAGTGCCAGGTTGGCCGGCATGCGTGGCCCTTGCAGCGCGCCGCCCAATCCGGCCAGAAAGCAGCCCAGCGCGAAGACGGCCGTGAACAGCCAGGCCTGGTTCACGCCCAGTGCGCCCAGCATTTCGCGATCCTGCGTCGCGGCGCGGATGAGCGTGCCCCAGCGTGTGCGGTTGAGCAGCAGCCACAGCAGCCCGAACACCAGCGGACCGATGACGATGAGCAGCAGATCGTATTGCGGCAGCCGACGCCCCAGCAGATGTACGGCACCGGAGAGCCCTGGCGCACGCGGGCCGAACAGGTCTTCCGGACCCCAGATCCAGAGCGCGGCATCCTTGATGATGAGGACGAGGGCAAAGGTGGCCAGCAGCTGGAACAGTTCCGGCGCACGATAGATGCGACGCAAGACCAGCACTTCCACCACGGCACCCAGCGCGGCCACGGTGAGCGCGGCCAGCAGCAGTGCGCCCCAGAAACCGAGCGCCGTGCTGCCCAGCCGCTCCACCAGGCTGTAGGCGACATACAGCCCCAGCATGTAGAACGAGCCATGCGCAAAATTGACGATGCGGGTAACGCCGAAGATCAGCGACAGGCCTGCCGCCACCAAAAACATCGCGGAAGCATCGGCCAGGCCATTGAGCAGCTGGACGGTGAGGCTGGCAAGCGTCATGGCATCAGCAACGGCCGCATTGGAACGTGAGCAAGATCAGCGTGGCAGGTCAATCCGCCGGACGCAGCTTCTTGACCTCGGCATCCGGCAACTGCAGGCTGGCGCCGTCGACATAGCTGAAGCTGGTCATGATGCCCTTGCCGTCCTTGATGCCGGTACGACCGACGAAAGCGCCCAGCGTGGACTGGTGATCCTGCGGACGATAGACGATGGAAGCCACCGGCGTCTCCACCTTCAGGCCCGAGAAGGCCGCAGCGAGCTTGTCGGCATCGGTGCTGCCGGCTTTCTTGATGCCGGCGGCAATGGACATCAACGCGCTGTAGCCAACCAGCGAACCATTGCGCGGGTAGTCGTTGAATTTCTTGCGATAGGCGTCCACGAACTTCTTGTGTTCGGGGGTGTTGATGGCGTACCAGGGGTAGCCGGTGACGATCCAGTTCTGCGGGGCTTCGTTCTTCAGCGGATCGAGGTATTCCGGTTCACCGGTCAGCAGCGACACCACCTCCACCTGATCGAACAGGCCGCGCGTATTGCCTTCACGCACGAACTTGCCCAGGTCGGCGGCGAAGAGTGCATTGAAGATGGCATCCGGCTTGGCATCGGCCAGCGCCTGCGTGACCGCGCCGGCATCGATCTTGCCCAGCGGCGGCGCTTGTTCGGCGACGAATTCCACATCAGGTTGGGCTTGCTTGAGCAGGGTCTTGAAGCTGGCGACGGCGGACTGGCCGTATTCATAGTTGGGATAGACGATGGCCCAGCGCTTTTTCTTCAGCTTGGCGGCCTCTTTCACCACGGACGCCACCAGCATGTACGTCGAAGGACGCAGGCGGTAGGTGTACTTGTTGCCGTTCTGCCAGACGATCTTGTCGGTCAACGGCTCGGCTGCCAGGAAGAAGACCTTGTGCTGCTTGGCGTAATCGGTGAGCGCCAAGCCGGTATTGGAGAGGAAGCCGCCAAAGAGCAGCGCCACGCGTTCACGCGCCATCAGCTCTTCGGCCACGCGTACTGAATCGCCGGGGTTGCCATTGTCGTCGCGGGCAATCACTTCCAGCTTCTTGCCCAGCACGCCACCGGCGGCATTGACTTCATCCAGGGCCATCTCCCAGCCCCGGCGGTACGGTTCCAGGAAGGCAGGCTGCGCCTTGTAGCTGTTGATCTCGCCAATCTTGATGGTTTCCTGGGCCTGGGCTGCGCCTGCAGAAAGATTCACGATGGTCGCGGCGCACGCCCACAGCAGGCCGCGCTGGAAGTTGAAATGGTTCACGTCATTCCCTTCTGGTGAGAGTGCCCCGGCCGTTGCGGCGCGCGGGGCGGGCGTAATGATAACCGCTGGCGCAGCCGTGTGCAGTTTACTTCACACGCTGTTTTTCCAGCTTGCGCGCCAGGGTACGGCGGTGCATACCGAGGCGGCGCGCGGTTTCGGAGATGTTGAAATCGGTTTCCACCAGCACCTCGTGGATGCGTTCCCATTCCAGGGTCTTGATGGAGGTGGCGCGCGCGGGCAGTTCGACGTCGGACGCACCGGCCACGTGGCCGAAGGCGGCTTCGATGTCGTCGGTATTGGAGGGTTTGGCGAGGTACTGGCAGGCGCCCAGCTTGATGGCTTCCACCGCCGTGGTGATGCTGGCGAAGCCGGTCAGCACGACGATGAGCATGGCTTCATCGTGGGCATGCAGCATCTGCACGCAAGCCAGGCCGGAGGCGTTGCCGCCCAGCTTCAGGTCGACCACGGCATAGCCGGGACTGTGTTCTTTCAGGTGGGCCGCCGCTTCCTCCTGGCTGGCGGCCAGCAGGACGGTGTAGCCGCGACGCTCGAAGGAGCGTCCCAAGGTGCGTGCGAAGGCGGCGTCGTCCTCGATGATCAGAAGCAGGCGATCAGCCGGCATGTACATTTCCTATTTTTCTACTTTGCCAAAGCCGGTATTGTAAGGCGAGACGGCGCCGGGCATCGCCGGCACCTGAAGAAAAAGGAAATGATTACAGTCAAAGCCGCGTCAGGCACGGCTTGCGGCACATCAAGCGCCGGTCGGATAGTCCGGTGGTTCGCTGCCCGGCGCCGTTTCGGTCAGCGGGGCCAGGCTGATGGCCGACAGCGGCAGCTCAAGCGTCACGCGCGCGCCACCCGCGGCGCGATTGCTGGCCCAGACCCGTCCGCCCAGCTTGCGCGCCACGTTGACCACGAAGAACAGGCCCAGCCCGCGTCCCGGCTTGCCTTTGGTGGACTGATAGGGCTTGCCGATCTGGTTGATCATCCAGTCGGGGAAGCCGGGGCCGTGATCGCTCACTTCCATGAGCAGCAGATCCCCTTCCCGCCGCACCTCCAGCGCCAGCCATTGCGGCGAGACCTCGAAGGCGTTGTCCAGCACGTTGCCCAGCATCTGCTTGATGGCCGAGTCGAAGGCGACCGGCACATCCTGCCCGATCAGGTTGCGGTATTCGAAGATCTCCACCGGCCGCGTCTTGCGCCAGTCTTCGGCGACGCTGTCGAGGAAGGTGTTGATCGTGGTCTTGATGGATGATTCGCCGCGCGCCTCGCCGGCCGACAGCAACACGCCGCTGACGATGGATTTGCAGCGCTGCAGCTGGGCTTCCATCTCGGCGATGTCTTCCAGCATGTCGGCGCGCTGGCTGATTTCGGGCATGCGCTTCCAGTCACCCAAGATCACGGAGACAGTCGCCAGCGGCGTGCCCAGCTCGTGCGCCGCACCGGAAGCCAGCAGGCCCATGCGCACGATATGGTCCTCTTCAGCGGCACGCTGGCGCAAGTCGGCCAGCAAGGCATCACCGGCGCGCAGGTTGCTGCTGATGCGGGTGATGAAGAACACCATCAGCCCGGCATTAAGCAGGAAGCAGATCAGCGTACCCTCCACATACAGGCTCAGCAAGCCCGCGTTGTGGTCCGGCGGCAGTGCCAGCGGCTCGGAAAACAGTGCCAGTCCCGCCAGGCAGGCCATGGTCACGGCGACGATGGCCCAGCTCGACCAGGGCTTCAGGAGCACGGCCGAGAGGATGATCTGCATCAGGTACAGGAAGGCGAAGGGATTGGTGATGCCGCCGCTCAGGTAAAGCTGGAAGGTCAGCACCGCCACATCCACCAGCAAGGCCAGGAACAGTTCGGCATTGGTGGCGATGCGCCGTTCATGCCAGCGCAGGTGGCTGGCGATGTTGAAGGCGATCAGGCAGGACAGCACCTCCAGCATGTGCGGCAGCGGCAGGTGCAGGTCGAACACCAGCACCACGAAGGCAATCGTGGAGACCTGCCCCAGCACCGCCAGCCAGCGCAGCTGGATCAGCAGCAGCATGTTCTGGTGGCCGGCCGGGTTCTGCTCGCCCTGGCGCAGGCGCTGCCAGCGCTCGCGCAGGGTCTTGCGCTTGGCGACGGTGTCGGAGGCAGTCATCGCTCAGCCCCTGGATTGCGCATCCTGGATGCGCTGGCGCCAGCGGCGTTCGTCGCGGATCACCCAATAGCCCGCACCCAGCGACATGAGCGCCAGGGCGTACCAGGTCAGGGCATAGACCAGGTGGCTGTTGTGGAAGGCAATCACGGTCAGGCCACCGACGGGTTTCTGCGCATCAGGAGCGCTGGCGGCATTGGCTTCCGAGGACGCCTTGTCGGCATCGACGAAATACGGTGCCACCTGCCCCGCTGGCAGATTTCGGGCTTGTGCAATTGCCTTCACATCGCGCGAATACCAGCGATTCTGCGCGGCGTCATTGCTGCGCAGGAAGCCGCCGCCCTGCTCGCTCATGCGCAGCAATCCAGTCACTTCGTTCAGCTGGCCTGCAGGCGCATCCGCCAGCTGGGAGTCAGCCAGCTTGAGCGGCGATACCGAGACGAAGCCGCGATTGATCAGCACTACGCTGCCGTCGGCGGTCTGCAAGGGCGTCAGCAGCCAGGCACCGCTGCCCAGGTCGGTACTGGCCTGTACGGCCACCGTCTTGCTGTACAGGTAGCGGCCGCTCAAGGCCACGCGCTTGTATTCATCGCGCTCGGCACTCACGTTCGGCCAGTCCTGCGCAGCGGGTGGCGCCACCGGCGCGGCGTGCACCCGGGCGTCGACCTTGGCGATCAGGTCCAGCTTCCATTGCAGGCGATAGACCTGCCAGGTTCCCAGCGCAGCGAAGACCAGAAAGAAAAATCCCGCCAAAAGCGTCAGCAGCAACAAGCTGGCCTTTGTGCGGGATACCGGGGCGGCTTGCGCCGCCCCGCTTTCTTTGCCTTGCGTCACGCCATCAGTTGGCGTCGGGCTCATTTCGATGGGGCTGCGCCGTGTTGCATGCCTTGCATACCCTGCATCGACTGCGGCACGGTTTCGGTAGGCATGTTTTCAGGCGACATGGTCGGCATCATGTTGTGGTTCAAGTGATACATGACCCACAGCGAACCGGACAGTGCGATCACCACGATGACGACGGTGAAGATCATCGCCAGCATGTTCCATCCACCTTCGGACTTGCTGTTCATGTGCAGGAAATACTTGATGTGCACCACGATCTGCACTGCCGCGAAGACCAGCAATACGATGCCCAGAGTTGCCGGGTTCGCGATGGTCTTGTTCATGACCATCCAGAACGGGATCGCGGTGAGGATCACGGCCAGCACGAAGCCGGTGACGTAATCCTTCATCGTGCCGTGTGCGGCGTGGTCGCCATGACCATGACCGTGGCCATGGTCGTCTTGATGGCCCATCGGTCGGGCCGGGTGTTCTTGGTGGCCGCGGCTCATGGCAGGACTCCCATCAGATAGACAAAGGTGAAGACGCCGATCCAGACCACGTCCAAGAAGTGCCAGAACATCGACAGGCACATCAGGCGACGGCCGTTGGCTTCGGTCAGGCCGTGCTTGTTGATCTGGAACAGCAGCACGATCAGCCAGATGATGCCGAAGGAAACGTGCAGACCGTGGGTACCGACCAGCGCGAAGAACGAGGTCAGGAAGCCGCTGCGTGCCGGACCTGCGCCTTCGTGGATCAGGTGCAGGAACTCGTACAGTTCGAAGTAGATGAAGCCGGCACCCAGCAGACCCGTGATGATCAGCCAGATGATGGTGTTCTGCTGCTTCTTGGCCTGCATGGCCAGCATGGCGAAACCGTAGGTGATCGACGACAGCAGCAGCAGCGCGGTGTTCAGCGCCACCAGCGGCAGGTCGAACAGCTCGGCGCCGGTCGGACCGCCTGCATAGTTGCGGCCCAGGACGGCGTAGCACGCAAACAGGCAGGCGAAGATCAGGCAATCGCTCATCAGGTAGATCCAGAAGCCCAGCAAAGTGCCGTTCTCCGGATGGTGATGGCGGACGAAATAGCGCGAGCTAGGCGTCGCGTCGGCCGTGTGGTTGATTGCTTCAGACATGGCTATTCAACAGACGTGTGCGCTCTGCTTCGACACGGACGACTTCGTCGGCCGGGATGTAGTAGTCGCGGTTGTAATTAAAGGTGTGCACGATGGTGGCCACGCACAGGGCGACGAAACCAGCCACGGCGGGCAACCACATGTGCCAGATCATGGCGAAGCCAACGGCAGCGGACAGCGCGGCGATGATGAAGCCGGCACCGGTGTTCTTGGGCATGTGGATTTCCACGAAATCACCCAGCGGACGCTGATAGTTGTTCTTCTTCATGTCAGCCCAGGCGTCGTTGTCATGCACGACCGGGGTGAAGGCGAAGTTGTAAGCCGGCGGCGGCGACGAAGTCGACCATTCCAGGGTACGGCCGTTCCACGGGTCACCGGTCACATCGGCCAGCTTCTTGCGGTCGCGGATCGAGACGGCGATCTGGATGATGAAGGAACCGATGCCCAGGGCGATCAGACCGGCACCCAGCGCAGCGACCACGAACCAGATCTGCAGCGACGGATCATCGAAGTGGCTCATGCGGCGGGTCACGCCCATCAGGCCCAGTACATACAGCGGCATGAAGGCCAGGTAGAAGCCGACCAGCCAGAACCAGAACGAGCACTTGCCCCAGAATTCGTTCAGCTTGAAGCCGAAGGCCTTCGGGAACCAGAAGTTGATGCCGGCGAACATGCCGAACACCACGCCGCCGATGATGACGTTGTGGAAGTGGGCGATCAGGAACAGCGAGTTGTGCAGCACGAAGTCAGCCGGGGGAACGGCCAGCAGCACGCCGGTCATGCCACCGATGACGAAGGTGACCATGAAACCGATGGTCCACAGCATCGGCACTTCGAAGCGGATACGGCCGCGGTACATCGTGAAGAGCCAGTTGAAGATCTTGGCACCGGTCGGGATCGAAATGATCATCGTGGTGATGCCGAAGAACGAGTTCACGCTGGCACCCGAACCCATGGTGAAGAAGTGGTGCAGCCACACCAGGTAGGACAGGATCGTAATCACGACGGTCGCATACACCATGGAGGTGTAACCGAACAGGCGCTTGCCGCTGAAGGTCGACACGATTTCCGAGAACACGCCGAAAGCCGGCAGGATCAGGATATACACCTCGGGGTGGCCCCAGATCCAGATCAGGTTCACGTACATCATGGCGTTGCCGCCCATGTCGTTGGTGAAGAAGTTGGTACCGAAGATGCGGTCCAGAGACAGCATGCCCAGCACGGCGGTTAGCACCGGGAAGGCAGCCACGATCAAGACGTTGGTGCAGAGCGAGGTCCAGGTGAAGACCGGCATCTTCATCATGTTCATGCCAGGGGCGCGCATCTTGACGATGGTCACCACCAGGTTGATGCCGGAAAGCAGTGTCCCTACCCCGGCCACCTGCAAGGCCCAGATGTAGTAATCCACCCCCACGTCAGGGCTGTACAGGATGCCCGACAGCGGCGGGTAAGCCAGCCAGCCGGTGCGGGCGAATTCGCCCACGAACAGCGAGGCCATCACCAGCAGTGCGCCGAAGGTGGTCATCCAGAAGCTGAAGTTGTTCAGGAAGGGGAAGGCCACGTCACGTGCACCGATCTGCAGGGGCACGACGTAGTTCATCAGACCGGTCACCAGGGGCATGGCCACGAAGAAGATCATGATCACGCCGTGGGCGGTGAACACCTGGTCATAGTGGTGCGGCGGCAGGAAGCCGGCATTGTCGCCAAAGGCGATGGCTTGCTGCGCACGCATCATCAGCGCATCGGCAAAGCCGCGCAGCAGCATGACGATGGCCAGCACGATGTACATGATGCCGATGCGCTTGTGGTCGATACTGGTGAACCAGTCGCGCCACAGCATGCCCCACAGGCGATATTTGGTGAGCAGGCCGAGTACTACTATGCCGCCCAGCGCCACCATGGCGAAGGTACCGATCAGGATCGGCTCATGGTATGGAATCGCTTCCAGACTGAGACGACCGAAGATCAGCTTTATCAGGTCAAAATTGTCAGACATCTTTACTTCCCGGGGAAAAAGGAAATGGGGGCGCAGCGGTGTTCTGCTGCGCTGATACGGCTACCAGGCAAGGAAATCATTCGGCCTTTTGCTGGCCCGGTTTCACGTTCAGGTCGGTGGCCATCATCTTGTCCATGCAAACCGTGTTGGGTGCGACGCAACGATTCACGATGGCGTGGAACAGTTCGGGCTCGACGCTGCCGATCAGGCGGGCAGGTTCGCGTTCGCTCGGCTGTTCCAGTTTCAGGTATTCGGCACGGTCCAGCTTGCCAGCGCCCGCCTTGGCCTTCTGCACCCAGGCGTCAAAGCCGGCCTGGTCCAGGCCATGGAACTTGAAGCGCATGTGCGAGAAGCCCGCACCACTGTAGTTGGCCGAGAAACCTTCATATTCGCCGGCCTTGTTGATGACGGCGTGCAGCTTGGTTTCCATGCTCGGCATCGCGTAGATCTGGCCTGCCAGTGCCGGGATGTAGAAGGAATTCATCACGTTGGAGGCAGTAATCTTGAACTGGATGGGAACATCCACGGGCGCAGCCAACTCATTGACAGTAGCGATGCCTTGTTCCGGATAGATGAACAGCCACTTCCAGTCCAGCGCCACGACTTCCACCACCAGCGGCTTGACCTGGGGCGACAGCGGACGCTCGGCGTCGATGCGCGAGAGCGGACGGTACGGGTCCAGGGTGTGGGTGGTGATCCAGGTCAACAGGCCCAGGGCGATGATGATCAGCAGGGGTGCGCCCCAGATGACCAGTTCCAGGCGGGTCGAGTGATCCCAGTCCGGCTCGTAGGGAGCGGAAGTGTTGCTCTTGCGATAACGCCATGCGAACAGCAGCGTCAGGATGATCACCGGGACGATGATGAGCAGCATCAACGCGGTCGAGATGACGATCAGGCGTGCTTGCTGGTTAGCGATGTCGCCGGAAGGATTCATCACGACGGTGTTGCACCCAGCCAACAGAAGCGCAGGAAGCATGAGCAATCCGCGACGGAGGATTTGAGAAACCATGAAGGAAAATTCCAGTCGTATGTATCAGAGCGTGGTAATGTAACGCCAATAAAGTGTGTTGGCGATTGGACGTTTTGTCCCACCCTGTCACTTGCCACCTGCCAGGTTGGGATTTGTAGCACGTACTGCGACTAAACCTCTAACAGTGGGAGACAAAGCCATGGCAAGCACCAGCATCCACAATGGTGAAGGTTCCGGTCAACTCCGGCCTCAATCCAGCAATCCTTCCACTCACCACGAACACGGCACGATCGAACCCGGTGAGATCGCGGTGGGCGTGGTGATCGGACGCGCGTCCGAATACTTCGACTTCTTCGTCTATGCACTGGCTTCAGTGCTGGTGTTCCCGGCGGTCTTCTTTCCCAACGAACCGAAACTGGAAGGCACGCTCTACGCCTTCGTGATCTTTGCCTTCGCCTTCCTGGCCCGCCCCATCGGGACCACGATCTTCATGGCGATTCAAAAGCACTACGGCCGAGAGGTGAAACTGACGCTGGCGTTGTTCATGCTCGGCTTTTCGACTGCGGGCATTGCGTTATTGCCAACTTACGAACACATTGGTGTGTGGGCCATCATCTTGCTCTCGCTCTTGCGTGTCGGTCAAGGGGTGGCGCTGGGCGGTGCGTGGGACGGCCTGCCTTCGCTGCTGGCGATGAACGCCCCGCCGAACAAGCGCGGCTGGTATGCCGCACTGGGCCAATTGGGCGCGCCGCTGGGCTTCGTGATCGCCGCCAGCCTGTTTGCCTACATGCTGGCCACGCTGACCACGGCCGACTTCCTTGACTGGGGCTGGCGTTTCCCCTTCTATGTGGCCTTTGCCATCAACGTGGTGGCCCTGTTCTCGCGCCTGCGCCTGGTGTCGGCGCCGGAATACGCCAAGCTGCTCGATGAACGCGAACTGGAGCCGGCCGGCGTGGTTGAGCTGGCCACCACCCAAGGCCGCAACATCATCATCGGCGCCCTCGCCGCCTTGGCCAGCTATGCGCTGTTCCACCTGGTGACGGTATTCCCGCTGTCGTGGATCAAACTGTATTCGCTGCGTGAAGCGTCGGCTTTCCTGGTGATCCAGATCTGGGGCGGTGTGATCATGGCAGCTGGTATCGTCGTCTCGGGCCTGATTGCGGATCGCTTCGGGCGCCGCAATACCCTGGGTTCGATGGCATTGCTGATCGCGATCCTGTCGGCTTTCGTCCCGAGCTTGATGAATGGCGGCGAATCCGGCCAGAACACCTTCATCCTGATCGGCTTTGCGCTCCTGGGCTTGTCTTACGGCCAGGCTGCCGGCGCCGTGACGGCCAACTTCAAGGCCCGCTATCGCTACACCGGCGCAGCCCTGACGTCAGACCTGGCCTGGCTGGTCGGTGCCGGTTTCGCACCGCTGGTGGCGCTGGGCTTGTCTGCGCACTTCGGCATGGCCTACGTGAGCTTCTACCTGCTGTCCGGCGCTGTGGGTTCGCTGGCTGCGCTGAGCCTGAACCGTGCGCTGGAAGGGCGTGATGACTGAATCCTGCTGAGCGCCCCATGATTAAAAACCCGGAAGGAAACTTCCGGGTTTTTTATTGGGTGATTCACCAGCCTCCCGTCAGATCAGCAGATCCGGATAGCGCGGCAGCAAGTTCTGATCCGTCAGCCTGACCTCGATGTCATGCGCGAGGCGCACGTGAGCGGGGTTATCGATGTCGAAGATCGTATCGGCGACGCTGATGATGATCGTGCCCATCAGTTGGCCGACAGCGTCGTGCACAAGCTCCAGTCGGGCAGCTTCGGGAACTTTCCTGGTCGAGAGTTGCAGGGGCAGGTAAAGCATCCAGCCGACTCCGGGCTTGTCCCGAAATACCGGGCGATACCGGGCAGGCTGGACAAACAGTACTTTCGGAGCAAAAAGCTGAACTACCTTTTCAATAGTTTCAGCCACTGTAGCCACAGCCCAGACGGACATATCCTGGACGGACAGAGAGATGATTTCCGGTGCCCCATCAGCGTGATTAAACTGATAGGCAATACTGGCACCACGCCCTGCTTCCATTTCTCCATTCCAGAGCGTCACATGGCGGCAGGATGAAGCAGGCTCCCCTCGGTAGCGCTCGCGATAAACCGCAATCAGGGCCGAGGAAGCTTTTTCCCCATCGAACGCAGGATAACGGAAGGACCCCTCCATATCGCCTGTTGCCAATAACCAGTTCTGTGGTCGCAAATTCCCATCTTGTTCAGCCAAGCTCCGGACAAATTCATGGATTGTTCCCATTCGTTGCGTCAGGTCCTGTGCAACGACAGGAGCAGGCAAGAATATTTGCATGTCAAAAGGTTTCATGATGCTTGATCTGGATTCAGGGAAGGTGAATGGTTTGAATGGTCGGAGAAATCTGGGCGATCAAGGGCGCCATGTATTGGTAGGACAAGGGCTCTTGGAAGTACCATCTCAATTGCACCGGCGGGCGAGGCAGCGCAACTGCGTGCTGCTTTCGAGCCTTCTCAACCATGTCGCTCATGATTTCGCGTTGGAAGTGGTACTTGAACTGATTCGGGGCGACAAAAAACTGGTCATATCCAGCCTTTGCATCCATCAACAAACATTCGGTCGCCTTGAATCCATCAAACTCCCGGCCCTCGTACTTCCACTCCGTCAAAAACAGCGGCCCGGCACGCATGCCAGTAACGCGCGCCTGATAATCCATCCATGATTTGTGTTCCTTGAAATTCTTGGTGATCTCATGCCCCGCCAGCGGCGGACAATCCCGGCACTTCTCGCGCGCAGCCGCGTCCACCTCGGCCTTGGCCAGCGGCGCATCTTTGGCCTTGTCCGCTTCGGTTCTGCGATCCTCGATTTGCTCCCCCACCACCACACCCCCTGTGCCGCCGGCAGCACGAGGCAACCAACGCTTGATCACGGGCACCGCGCGTTGCGCCGCCGCGCGCCCGACTTGAACGGCAATGGCTGCCATTATTTTTCCTCCTTCATCCGTTGCAATTCGTTGAGCAGGATGGCGTCGAAGTCATCGAGCCGCTGTTCCGGTGTCGCCCCCGGCATGCTGAGGTAGTGGCGAATCAGCTCATCCCCAAAAAGACCCGGTGCACCGGCCTCCAGGGTCATCATGTACAGCAGATGGGGCGCCGAGGTGAACCCCATCGAGCGGCCTCGTTCATAGGTGATGCGCATGCGTTCGATCACCGCATTCCGGCCGGGATCGCTGCGCATGTCCTGGTGCTGCGCAAGATACTGGTCGGCAGCAGCGGCTATGAAGTGCTGGGTATCGATGTGCAGGAACTGCCGGTATTGTTCGGACGTGAGTTCAAGCATCGTCGCGTCCTATGTGAACCGGACGGCCGTCCACCACGAAATGCCATTGCCGGATTGAATGAAAGAACGCGATACGTTGCGCTTCATCCAGCCGCCGCGCCAGCGTCGCCAGCACGCGCGGATCCCAGAATCGCAGCAGGGCCGAGCGGCCATCCGGCAGGCGCAGGTTCAGGCGCGCTTGCAAGTGCGCGGCAAGCGCGGCCGTGTCGAATGCTGCATAAATCCAGGAAACCGCTGCCCGGCTCCGCTCCAGCGCGATCAACTGGCGGCAAAGCGCATAGGATTGCCGCTGCACCGCCAGCAACCAGGGACCGCCCTCCATCAAGGATTCTTCTTCCGTGCCCGCGAACAAACTGGTTGCACCGGGCTGCTCAGCCAGGCGGACCGAAAAATTCATATCGGCAAAATGCAATCCATCGACCAGTACATGCAGTTGCTCTCCCGCCAGCGGCTGCGGCAGGGGCTTGATCCGGCCATGCGGCAATGGGGTTCTCATGTGCGCACCAACAAGGTCTGACCAGACTGCGCGGCAGCAGCCAGACAAGGCAGGCAAATCGAGGAAGACGACGAGGCCGCGGGCGGAACAGGCTCTCTGTCCGCTCTGGCAGCCGTGCCGGAAGGGGCCGCCTGAGCTGCCGTTTTTTCTTCCGAATGCGTGGCCACCCCTTGGCTGGCGATGAGCGTGGCGCCACACGCCGTGCGGTCGCCGTCACGTGCCGGTGCCTGGCCCATGGACTTCATGTCGCCCGCACCGGATGTGATGGGAAATGTCCCTTTGCAATGGGGACAGCTGGTCAGGTCGCCGACCCGCGCGACGGCCTTGCCATGAACGAGAAAGGTCTGATCGCCGGAAATGACCGTACCACCATGGCTGGTCTTGTCGCCGACGACGATGAAGGGACGCCCCATGCAACTCTCCTTGCCAGCTCTACCGCCGGAATTGATGAGCCGCTTCGAGTCGCTGCAGGGAGAATGACTCCCTGCCCCCTTCAATCAACTAGCAACAATCGAAATCCTGCGAGCCTCAAGCAGGCGCGCCGCCATTGACCACCTCATGCACGAAGCGCAATTTCTGCAGCACCGGCGTAGACAAGGTGAAGGGATAAGAATCAGGCATGCCAATGCTGCGATTGAGGCTGTTGAGCACATAGGTCAGCGCAAACCACTCGCGGGCCAGTTCGTCAAAGGAACCGGCCGCCACCGGCGGCGCCTTGATGACCAGCTTCTGCTCGCCCTCATGGCGCGGCCGCAGCTGCACGCCGCAGGCATAGGCCGTCTCCAGCGTATCGAACATATGAAGATAATGGGCCCAGGTCTCCGCCCAGTCTTCCCAGGGGTGGCTGCTGGCGTAGGCACTGACGAAGTTTTCTTCCCAGTCCGGGCGCGGGCCATTCTCGTAATGAGCCTTGAGCGCTTCGCCATAGTCTTGGCGCTCGTCACCGAACATCTCCCGGAACGGTGTGATCCAGTTGGTTGGCGCCACCAGCCGGTCGAAATAGTAATGGCCGCTCTCATGCCGGAAATGCCCCAGCAGCGTGCGATACGGCTCGGCCATCTGCTCGCGCGCCTGTTCGCGGTAGGCGGGATCGGCTTCGGCAATGTTGATGGTGATGACGCCATCGGCATGCCCGGTCAGCACCCGCTCGCCATGCGGAAGGTCTTGCAGGAATTCGAAGGCCAGGCCGGCTTCTTCATCTTCCATCTTCGGTACCGGCTGCAATTGCAAGGTCCAGAGAGAATGCAGCAGGCGCCGCTTGGCCGTCTCCAGGCGGCTCCACAGCACCCGGTTGTTGCCTTCGTCGAGATTGGGAATGACGCGCGTGAGGCGGCAGGAGGCACACAACTCGTGCGGCTCGCGCTCATCGAGCATCCAGTTGCAGATGTTTTCGCGCCAGTAGTTGACGCACTGCTTGAACACAACACCCTCGTTCTGCGGCCTGACGCTGCGCCAGCGCCCCGGCCCGGCTTCAGGAACGGCGGCGGCATCCGGCGCCGGTGCGACTGCCGGCTCCAGCGGCGAAAAGCTGGCAATGGCCTGCAATTGAGGCTGATAACCCAGCATCCAGCCACAATTGCCACATACGGTGTTTTCGAAAAAGACTTGCGCGCTGCAATTGTCGCAGTGAAAGGTTTTCATGGGCTCCCCCTGTGTTTATCGTCGTCGCCGGCGAACCATTGTCGCTGGCATCTGGCGTTGGAAGGGGAAAACCGGGATACGTTCCTGCACTCAGTGCCGGAAAAAAATGAAGCCTGGCGCAAGCCGCTGCGCCAGGCCGATGCAAGGGTGGGATCAGCCGGTCAGCCGATCACGCGCAAGGAAAAATCGGTCGCCTGGATATCCTTGGTGAGGCTGCCGATGGAGATGCGATCCACGCCGGTTTCGGCAATGGCGCGCACGGTCTGCATGTTGATGCCGCCGGAGGCTTCGAGCAAAGCGCGGCCCGCATTGAGGGCCACGGCCTCGCGCATCATGTCCAGCGAGAAATTGTCCAGCAGGATCGACTCAGCACCAGCCTGCAGGGCTTCATTGAGCTCGGCAATGCTTTCCACCTCGACCTGGATGGACACGCCTGCGTTGAGCTTCAGGGCCGCTGCCACGGCCGCAGTGATGCCACCGGCGGCCGCGATGTGGTTTTCCTTGATGAGGATGCCGTCATACAGCGCCAGCCGCTGATTGGCGCCACCGCCCACGCGCACTGCGTATTTCTGCGCCAGGCGCAGACCGGGCAAGGTCTTGCGGGTATCGAGGATGGCCGCGCGCGTACCCTGCACTACTTCCACGTAACGACGGGTAGCGCTGGCCACGCCCGAAAGCAGCTGCAGGAAATTGAGCGCACCGCGCTCGGCGGTCAGCAGGGCACGGGCCGGGCCTTCGATGGTGCAGACCTCGCTGTCGGCGGCCATCAGGTCGCCTTCGGCATAGCTCCAGCTGACCTGCAGGCGCGGGTCGAGCCGGGTCATGACGGCCTCGAACCAGGGCGCACCGCACAGCACGGCCGCTTCGCGCACGATGACGCGGGCCTTCACGAATTCGTTTTCCGGCACCAGGAGGCCCGTGTAGTCGCAGTCGCCCACATCCTCGGCGATGGCCTGGTTGACGTTGGCATCGAAAGCCGCATGCAGCGCGGCATCGAAAGGACCGAAAGGATTGCGCAGATTGCTGGCCGCGATGGTCGAGGCAGTCTTGAGGGCGTGGAGCGTCATGCGGGGCCGATTCCTGCAAACAGTTGCTGTTCGTCTTCAAGGCGCGCCGAGGGGCGGACCTTGGCCTTGCGCTGGGCGGCGAAGTCCAGCATGCGGTCGATGCAGACCACGGCCTGCTTGCCGATCGCCGGATCGACGTGGATTTCATTGGCGCCGGTTTCCAGCACGTGCAGCAGATTCTGCAAGCCATTCATGGCCATCCACGGACAGTGCGCACAGCTCTTGCAGGTGGCGCTGTTGCCGGCGGTGGGGGCATCGATGAAACGCTTGCCAGGAGCCGCTGCGCGCATCTTGTGCAGGATGCCATTGTCAGTAGCGACGATGAAAGCCGGCGCATCGGACGATTGCACCGCCGCGATCAGCTGCGAGGTCGACCCGATCACATCGGCCTGCGCCACCACCGCTTCGGGCGACTCCGGGTGCACCAGCACCAGTGCGTCGGGATTTTCGGCGCGCATCAGTTCCAGCTCGATGCCCTTGAATTCGTCATGCACGAGACAGGAACCCTGCCACAGCAGCATGTCGGCGCCGGTCTGCTTCTGGATGTAGCTGCCCAGGTGCTTGTCCGGTGCCCACAGGATCTTCTTGCCTTGCTCATGCAGGTGCTGGACGATCTCAAGACCAATGCCGGAAGTCACCATCCAGTCGGCACGGGCCTTCACGGCCGCGCTGGTATTGGCATAGACCACCACGGTACGGTCCGGATGCTGGTCGCAGAAGGCCGCGAACTCATCGGCCGGACAACCCAGGTCCAACGAGCAGGTCGCGTCCAGGTCGGGCATCAGGATGCGCTTTTCGGGGCTGAGGATCTTGGCGGTCTCGCCCATGAAGCGCACGCCGGCCACAACCAGGGTCTGTGCGGCATGATCACGGCCGAAACGCGCCATCTCCAGTGAATCCGAGACGCAGCCGCCGGTTTCCTCGGCCAGGTCCTGCAGGTCGCCATCGACGTAGTAGTGCGCCACCAGCACCGCCTGCTTTTCCTTGAGCAGCTGGCGGATGCGCGCCTTCAATTGCGCGCGTTCCTCGGGGCTGGGCGTGGCCGGTACCTTGGCCCACGCATTGGCGGTACAACTGCCGCCGGTCTCCATTTGCGGTCGCTCGAATTCGACGACCTTGGTTGCTGTTGCTTGCATGGCGGTCAACAATGCTGTGCTGATGCGGTTGGGGGAATTATTCGATGCCCTGGCTGGCCAGGTAGTCTTCGTAGCCGCCCTGGAAGTCGATCACCTGGCCGTTCTTCACTTCGAGGATGCGGGTGGCCAGCGAGGACACGAATTCACGGTCGTGCGACACGAAGATCAGCGTACCGGCGTACTTTTCCAGCGCGATGTTGAGCGATTCGATGGATTCCATATCCATGTGGTTGGTCGGCTCATCCATCAGCAGCACGTTGTGGCGGCCCAGCATCAGCTTGCCGTACATCATGCGGCCCTTTTCGCCACCGGAGAGCACCTTCACCGATTTCTTCACATCGTCGCCCGAGAACAGCAGACGGCCCAGAATGCCGCGCACGGCCTGGTCATCGTCGCCTTCCTGGGTCCACTTGCCCATCCAGTCGGTCAGGGTCTCGCCGCCGGCGAATTCCTCGGTCGGATCCTGGGGCATGTAGCCGACGTTGGCGTTTTCCGCCCATTTCACCTCGCCCGAATCCGGATGCAGGCCGGTCACGTCGCCGCCGATGCTGCGCAGCAGAGTGGTTTTACCCGCGCCGTTGGCACCGATGATGGCGATCTTCTCGCCGGCTTCGACCATGATGCTGAAGTTCTTGAAGATGTCGCGGTCGTAGGTCTTGGTGATGCTTTGGGTTTCCACGGCCAGGCGATGCAGCTTCTTCTCGCCTTCGAAGCGCACGAACGGGTTCACGCGGGAAGACGGCTTGATGTCCTCGACCTTGATCTTGTCGATCTGCTTGGCGCGCGAGGTCGCCTGGCGGGCCTTGGACTTGTTGGCCGAGAAGCGGCGCACGAAGTCCTGCAGTTCGGCCACTTTTTCCTTGGCCTTGGCGTTGACGGCCAACTGCTGCGCTCGCGCTTGCGATGACGCCAGCATGTAGTCGTCATAGTTGCCGGGATAGATCTTCAGCGTGCCGTAATCCATGTCGGCCATGTGGGTACAGACCTGGTTCAGGAAGTGGCGATCGTGGGAAATGATGATCATGGTGGAATTGCGCTCGTTGAGCACTTCTTCCAGCCAGCGGATGGTGTCGATGTCCAGGTTGTTGGTCGGTTCGTCCAGCAGCAGGATGTCCGGGTTGGAGAACAGGGCCTGAGCCAGCAGCACGCGCAGCTTCCAGCCGGGTGCGACATTGCTCATCGGGCCGGTGTGCTGTTCGATGGGCACGCCCACGCCCAGCAGCAGCTCGCCGGCACGCGCTTCGGCGGTGTAGCCGTCGTATTCGGCGAACTTGGCTTCCAGGTCGGCGGCCTTCATGTAGTCGTCGTCAGTGGCATCCGGATTGGCGTAGATCGCATCGCGCTCGGACATGGCCGCCCACATTTCCACGTGGCCCATCATGACCACATCCAGCACGCGCATTTCTTCATACGCGAACTGATCCTGGCGCAGCTTGCCCAGGCGCTCGTTCACGTCCAGGCTGACGTTGCCGCCCGACGGCTCCAGGTCGCCGCCCAGGATCTTCATGAAGGTGGATTTGCCGCAGCCATTGGCGCCGATCAGGCCGTAGCGATTGCCATCGCCGAACTTGACGGAAATGTTCTCGAACAACGGCTTGGCGCCGAACTGCATGGTGATGTTTGCGGTGGATAGCACTGCGAAAACCTTTTCAAAAATGTAACTTGCGTACGCCGGTCAACAACGAAACTGCAGCACGCGAAACCCGGCATTTTACCACCGCGAGCCTGCTGCGGCTTGCCTCGCGGGCGGGAGAGCCGGTGAAAAATTGCCAACAACCAATCTTTGTGCGCCTCAGGAGACCCCGCACGCTTACAATTGCCCGGAATTTTCGCCCGTCGAGGGCGCTCTGACCCAATTTGCCACTCTGGAAACTGCAAGCATGAAGCGAGTCCCTCTTCCCGCCGCCGTCCTCACCCTGTCCGCGCTGGCCTTGCCGCTGATGCCGGCGCAGGCCGCCGACACCGGTTACAACGTCTGGACCAATGAATACACCGTCTCCAGACAGCAACTGCAGACGGCCATCGCCCCGCAATTCCCGCGCAAGATGCGCTACATGGACATCTTCGACGTGACCTTCAGCAACCCGCGCCTGGGCATGCTGCCGTCCGAAAACCGCATGAATACCGTGGTCGACGCCCAGATTGCCAATCCCCTGCTCCTGCAGCGCCCGGTCAACGCGGTGCTGACCCTGAGCAGCGCATTCAAGTACGATCCGGCCACGCGCTCGCTGCGATTGGATGCCCCGAAGGTGGACAAGGTCGACAGCACCGACCTGCCGCCGCAATACGCGCAGCAGCTGACCACCCTGGGCAATGCCGCCGCCGACCAGTTCCTGCGCGACTACGCGCTCTATACCTTCAAGCCGGAACAGCTGCAGATGAACGGCAAGACCTTCGAGCCCGGCAAGATCACGGTCGAACAGGACGCGGTCAAGGTGGAAATCAAGGAAAAGTGACGAGTCCTTCACTGAGCATGCAAGCAGCCCACCGGGCCGCCTGCAGTCTCACAGGCGGGCCAGGGTCGGATAATCCGAGAGGGTCAAGGTGAAGCCTTCTGCACCGCGGGCATCGAGCGCCGCGTGCGCGCCCAGCGGCAGCGTCACCAGATCGCGCACATGGCCGAAGGGCAGACCGGTCACGATGGGGGTAGCGATGCGCTGGCGCAGGAAAGCCAGCATCTCGGTGAAATCGTAGCCGTTGTCGATCTCGGCCAGGCGGTAGGCCGAGAAGTCGCCCAGCAGGATGGCCTTCTGCCTGGCCAGCACGCCAGCCTGCTCCAGTTGCAGGATCATGCGTTCCACCCGGAACGGATGTTCATTCACATCCTCCAGGAACAGAATCCCGCCGTCGATCGCGGGAAACTGCGGATGGCCGACCATATGCGCCATCATCGCCAGATTGCCGCCCCACAGCTTGCCCGCGCACTGCAGCACCGGGCTCAGCGGATCGGTAAGTCGGTCGCCGTTGGGGACGCGATCTGCACCTGCCGGGCCGTCGTAGTTGTGGACCACCACCTGCGCTGAAGTCAGCGTCCGCCATAAATTCGCCAGCGCTGCCCAGTTGGGCGATTCGGCGCCAAAGTCACCGGAGAGCATCGGCCCCTGGAAACCGGCGTAACCGGATTGCGCCAGCAGGCAGCACTGCAGGGCCGTGAAATCACTGTAGCCTACCAGCAGCTTGCCACTGGCAGCCAGCGCGGGAATGTCCAGCGCCGGCAGGATACGGCTCATGCCATATGAGCCACGCAACCCCATGATGACGTCGATTTCCGGGTCGGCAGCCGCTTCCATCAATTGCGCCGCGCGCTGCTCATCGGTGGCGCCGAAGCGTTGGTAGCGCCGGGCATGGTCGTAGAAATTGCGCACCCGGCAGCCCAGCGATTCCAGCAAGGCCACGCCGCGCTGCACGCCGGCGGGATCCAGCCCGGCATGGCCACACGGTGCCACAATGGCCACCCCCGTTCCCGGCGGGACCAGTCCTTCCAGCAATTCACGGCCAGCAGTTGCGATCGTCATGTTGGTTCACCTGATGCTTGTGCATCGCCTTGCGCGGCGGCGTCGAGCAGGCGTTGCTGCTTCACTTGTTCGCGTCGCATGGCGAAGAATTCTTTCAGCAACTGGCCACATTCCTCGGCCATTACGCCGCCCAGCAGTTCGGTGTGATGGTTCAGCTTGTCTTGCTCAAACAGGTTCACCACCGAGCCGCACGCACCGGTCTTGGGATCGGCCGCGCCATAGACCACGCGTGCCAGGCGGGCGTGCATCATGGCACCGGAACACATCACGCAGGGTTCCAGCGTGACGTAGAGTTCACATCCGGGCAGGCGATAATTGCCCAGCTTCTCGGCCGCCCGGCGCAGCGCCATGATCTCCGCATGGGCGGTTGGATCGTGCTTGCCGATGGGCTGGTTGAAGCCGGTGGCGATGACCACGCCATCCTTGACCACCACCGCACCCACCGGCACCTCGCCCAGCGCCCAGGCATTGTTGGCCTGATCGAGCGCGGCGCGCATGTGACGCAGGTCGGCCTCGGTGATGGCTTGCGGGAGGACAGCGCCGTCCATCAGTCCGCCGTGATCTCGGCCCAGCAGTTGGGCGTTTCGTGCAGCACCAGCTTCTGCAGGTGCAGGCCAGTGCCGTAGCGGTCCTTGTAGGCCGCCTTGAGGATGGCGAAGGCTTCGCGCGCCAGGTTTTCGACCGTCGGGATGCTGCCGATGATGACCGTCTTGTGGCCCGGCAGGCTGGCCAGGAAGTCGCGGACCGGCGCGTCCTTTTCATAGACCAGGAAGGCATGGTCCCAGACGTCGACCAGGTGCTCCTTGGCCAGGGCCTTGATGTCGGAAAAGTCCATGATCATGCCGTTGTCGGAATTGCCCTCGATGTCGATGACCGCGCCGGTCAGGGTGATTTCCAGCGTATAGCGGTGGCCGTGCAGGTTGCGGCACTGGCTCTTGTGGTCCGGAATGCGGTGGCCGGCGTCGAATTCGAGTTTGCGGGTAATGGTGAGCATGAATGTTTCTTCGAGGATGGCCGCCGCACAAGCCGTGCAGCAGGCCGGGTGAAGCCATTGTAATCACGCGGCGCAGCGCCGCATGAAGAAAAAAGCAAAAAATCAGTCAGGGGATATTGAGCAGCTTGTGGGTCTGGATGCTCAGCTTCCACTTGGGGTTGTTCTTGACCATCTCGATGGCCAGGCGGGTATTGGCGGCCGCCTGCAGGCCATCCATGGGTTGCAGCAGGAAGTGCTGGAAATCCAGCTTTTCATATTCGTCCAGCGGCTGGCCGGGCTGCGGCACCACCACTTTCAGTTCGCTGCCGCGTTTGACCTTCAGTTCCGAGCCCATCTTGGGGCTCACGCAGATCCAGTCCACGCCCTGCGGCACCTCGATGGTGCCATTGGTCTCAATGGCGATCTCAAAGCCGACCGCATGCATGGCCTCGATCAGGGCCGTATCCAGTTGCAGCAGGGGCTCGCCGCCGGTGAAGACGACGTATTTGCTGGCGGCATGGCGGGCCGGCCAGAAGCTGTTGATCTTGTCGGCCAGCTCAGCCGCCGACTTGAACTTGCCGCCGTTCTCGCCATCGGTGCCGACGAAATCGGTATCGCAGAACTGGCAGATGGCGCGGGCGCGGTCTTCCTCGCGGCCGGTCCAGAGGTTGCAACCCGAAAAACGGCAGAACACCGCCGGACGGCCGGCGTGCGCGCCCTCGCCTTGCAAGGTATAAAAAATTTCTTTGATGCTGTAAGTCACGATATGAAGGCGAAAGGCAGGCGCAAGGCCGCACCGGGATGAATTCACGCGGCGGGCTACAGCAATTCAGCAAACTTCACTAAGTCACTGATATTGCAGCCCATTTTGTCCGCATCAGGGGCAGTATTATAGCCGCTCCTCGGGGCCGGTTCACCTCATCGATCCTCATCGAGCATGTGGCCGGGCGGCGGCAAGTCCAGCTTCAGGCCCAGGCGGTCGATCAGGCGGCGCGCGTCAAAGGGGGCCTTGACCTTCATATCGTTATCAAAATAACAGTAAATATCGCGGCTGGCCCGCTTGCGCGGCGCGCTCCCGGAGATGCGCGGCCCGTCTTCCGGCTGACCGCCGCTGGCCCAGGCCCAGATGCGCTCGGCCCAGGCGTCGATGGCTTCATCGCTGTAGCCGCTTTGGTACAGGCGCTTGTCGCCATGCAGGCGCAGGTACATGAAATCGGCCGTCACGTCCTCCTGATAAGGCCATTTCTTGGGTGCATCAGCGACGACCAGCGCGACCTTGTATTTGCGCAGCAGCTTGATGAAGGATTCATCCACGAAGCTGTCATGGCGAATTTCCATGGCATGGCGCAGCTTGCGCTTGCGGTCGATGTCCAGCGCCACCCTGCCCTCCATGCGCGGCTCATGGCCACGCGCCAGCCGCTGCGCCGCCTCGGTATCGTGCGGCAGCAAGCTCAGGAAGTGTTCCAGCGGCTCCGGCTCATAGCGGAAGCTGGGCGGGAATTGCCACAGGAAGGGGCCAAGCTTTTCTTTCAGGTTCAGTACGCCTGAGGCGAAGACATTGGCCAGCGCACCATCAACATCCTGCAGCCGGCGCGTGTGCGTGATGAAGCGATTGCCCTTATGGCTGAAGAGGAAGCCGGGCGGCGTTGCTTCATACCAGCGCTGGTAGCTTTCCGGGCGCTGCAGGGCGTAGAAGGAACCGTTGAGTTCGATGCTCGGCAGTACCCGCGAGGCGTAGTGCAGTTCGTCGTCCTGACGCAGCCCCTCAGGATAGAAACTGCCGCGCCACGGCGCATAGCGCCAGCCGGAAATGCCGATCCAGATCTTGCCCATGATGCTCTCCTCGTTCAGATTCTCCTGTCCCGATGTGACCCAAGGCATCCCGCTTGGTGCCAGCCAGCGCGACTGTAGCGGGCCAGCTGCTGTTACACTGCTGGCCTCGCCGTTGACCGATGCCTGCCCACTTCTTCATCATGTCCGCCACCCCTGCCATCACCCAGTTCCGCCTGAATTCCCCTGCGCCCGAATACGACCACCCACGCGAAGACCGCCGCCTGGAGGGCAATCCGCTGCGCACCACGTGGAATCACTTCACCAATGCCAGCGGAGAGATGAACGCCGGCATCTGGGCCTGCGAAAAGGGCAGCTGGCGCATCGCCTTCTCCGCCAACAAAGATGAATATTTCTGCGTCCTCGAAGGCCGCTGCCGCGTCATCGACGAACAGGGCCATGCGGCCGAAGCGGGTCCGGGCGATGCGATGGTGATTCCGGCGGGATTCAAAGGCGTCTTTGAAGTGCTGGAGCCGGTGCGCAAGCATTACGTCATCGTCGAACGCGCCGCTGGCTGAACAACCACCTGCCCGCGCCATGTCCGCCTCGCCAGCCGCTCCCGACCAGATCATGGGCGCCGCCCTGCAGCACTACAATGCCGGACGGGCCGCAGAAGCCGAACAAGCCTGCCACGCCTTGCTGGCGCTGGTGCCGCAGCATCCGGCCGCCCATCAGCTGCTGGCCATGCTGGCGCTGGACCGGCAGGCGCTGGCGCAGGCGCGGCAACATATCCTGCTGAGCCTGGCGCCGCGGCCGCAGCATGTGCCCTCGTTGCTCATGGCCGGTCGAATAGCGCTGGCCGAAGGCGATCCCGCCACGGCCGTCCGGTATTTCGACGCGGCGGCACGACATCAGCCTGAACTGAGCCAGGCGCATTTCCACCTCGGCACCAGTTTGTCGGCAGTGGGGCGGCATGCGGAGGCGGTAGCGGCTTTGCGCCAGGCCGTCGCGCTGGCGCCGCAAGCCATGGAAGCCGTCCTCAACCTGGGAAGCGCCCTGCGCGAACTGGGCGAGCTCCCCGCCGCCCGTGAGGCCTTCGAGCAATCGTGCCGGCTGCGTCCCGAGGTAGCCGAGACCTGGTTCAACCTCGGCCTGACCCTGCAGGATATGAAGGAAGGTGCCGCCGCCGTCAACGCCTTTGCCCGCGCGCTGCAACTGCGTCCCGGCTATGCCGATGCCGCGCTCAACCTGGGTGTGGCCCTGCAAGAGATACATCGCATGGACGATGCCCTGCAGGCCTTCCGCACGGCGCTGCGGCTGCAGCCGCAGTGGTTCGGCCGCATCGCCCACGCCCTCACGGCAGGCAGCAACGGCCGGCTGTGGCTGCATGTACGTGACCTGGAAGCGGCCCTGCGTGGATGATTGACCTATGCACTGTCTGCAACAGACAACGCGCCGTTGTCGATGAGCTTCAATCTTGCTACTATCGGGGTCAAGGAGATGGCATTCCTCCTTCAACCGCCACCAACGTCCTGTTGGGGCTGATGATGCCTACAGTGACCTGGCAATCCGGGGCTGTAGGCGTTCGCCTTTCTGCTTCGCGCGCTCCTTACCCGGTGTGCCAGGATGTTCATTCAGCACTCTGGTCACATGAAAAATCAAAAACTCCCCGAACAGCTGCACCTGCTGCCTTACATCGTCAAATGGTGTCTGATCGCCAGCCTGATCGCCGCCCTTGCCGGATCGGCCTCGGCCTTCTTCCTCTTCGCGCTGGACTATGCCACGCACTGGCGTGAAACCCATCCGTGGATCATCTGGCTGCTACCACTGGGCGGGTTTGCCGTAGGCTGGCTGTATCTTAAGACCGGCAAAACGGTGGAAGCCGGCAACAACCTGCTGATCGATGAAATCCACGATCCGAAAAAGGTGATCCCGCTGCGCATGGCGCCGCTGGTGTTGTTTGGCACCGTGATGTCGCACCTCTTCGGCGCCTCCGTGGGCCGTGAAGGCACGGCCGTGCAGATGGGCGGCGCGCTCGCCGATCAGCTGACCACGGTGCTGCGGTTGCGCACGGAAGACCGGCGCATTCTCCTGATGGCCGGCATCAGCGCCGGATTTGCGTCGGTCTTCGGCACGCCGATGGCCGGTGCATTGTTCGGACTGGAAGTGCTGGCCATCGGCCGCATGCGCTATGACGCCATCCTGCCCTGCTTCGTGGCGGCCATCGCGGCCGATCAGGTCGGGCTGGCCTGGGGCGTGCATCACACCCACTACCACATGGGCGGCGTGGTACCGGTCGCGCTGTGGAGCGTGGCAGCGGTGGTCGCGGCCGGTGTGGTCTTCGGGCTGATCGGCATGGTGTTTGCCAACAGTACACACCGGCTGTCGGCCTTCATGAAGCGTCACGTCAGCTATGCGCCGCTGCGGCCCTTCATCGGCGGTGCCATCGTTGCGGTGGCGGTGTGGGCGCTGGGCACGCAACGCTACATCGGCCTGGGCATCCCGGTGATCGTGGAAGCCTTCCAGCAACCGCTGGCCCCTTGGGATTTCCTGGGCAAGATGGTCTTCACGGTGACCTCGCTGGGCACCGGTTTCAAGGGCGGCGAAGTCACACCGCTCTTCTATATCGGCGCGACAGTGGGCAATGCGCTGGCACCCCTGCTGCATCTGCCGTTTTCGATGCTGGCCGGGATCGGCTTCGTGGCGGTCTTTGCGGGCGCGGCCAATACGCCGATTGCCTCCACCATCATGGCCGTCGAACTGTTCGGGCCGGAGATCGGTCCGTTTGCAGCGCTGGCTTGCGTGGTGGCTTACCTGTTCTCCGGACATACCGGCATCTATCACGCGCAACGCGTGGGACAGGGGAAGTATCTGTCGCTGCCGGAAGGCTTGAAGATAGGCGAGATTGGCGCCTACAGGGCGCGGCGCCAAGCGGAGCGGGACCAGGAGAGTATCGGCGAGAAGTGATGTGAGGCCGGGCCGGCACCCTGTCTCGTGCAGCGGGAGGCGGACAGCATAACTGTACAGTGAACTGTATCGGGACTGTAATGGTCATTAGTTCGATCTGTACTGCTGACCGAACCAGAGGTGTCCGCACAAGTGTCTGCGCCAATGCTGATTCCGATGCGGCCCCGGTCAGAAGTCCAGCTGCTCCAAGGTGATACCCAGCGCGGATGCAATACGGACCAGCGTTGCTGGCCTTGGACTGAGGCTCTTCTCATGTTTTGCGTAAGTTGGCTGAGCGACTCCCATCCGCGCGGCAACTTCGGTCTGCGTCAAGCCAAGATATTCCCGCCACGCGCGCGCTGGCGTTGCACCCTCAACCGTGGCGCCCACTACCTCGTTGGGAATCAGCTTGCGCTCCTGGCCGCATAGCGCGAGGAATTGCGCGTAGGGCAGTACGGCAAAAGCCGGTTTGCCGTCAGCGCCCTTGATCATCTGAATGTCAGTAGGTACGTTCATCACGTTTTCTCACTTCATGGATTTCCACGATCCGGATTTCGACCGTCCAGTCAAACAACACGCGGTATTGACCCACTCTGAGGCGATAGCCGTATTCGTGATTCATCAGGCGTTTGACGTTTTGGCAGCCCGGCATCTCAACGAGCTCTTGGATCGCGCTGTAAATAGGCGCGCGGATGTGTGCGTCCAGCTTGCGCAATTGTTTGGCTGCTCTAGGGGTCCAGGTAATCACGTTCATGATTACCGAATATAGCCAAAATATCACTTTACGAATAATTAGGCTATTTTTCCTTGACGAAACTCGTCAAATGATGAATTCAGGTGCGCTGGCCAACTTCATCTGCATGCTGTGGGGTTAAAAACATTCACCGGCATCCCGCCACCGAACGCGCGATAATTCCCGAACTCAACCAGCCCCGACGGCCCCTCAAAGCCGCACCGCCCGCAGCCCAGCTGCCAAGGAGACCGCATGACAGCCGCACCCGCTTTCGCCCGCACCGTCCGCCACCCCGGCCCGCCCGACCCGGAGCGCATCGTTACCCTGTCCGGTCCGGCGATGCATCTCGATTTCACCCTCGAAGCCGGCATGAACCTGCGTGACGCCATCAGCATTCCGCTGGCACGCGCGGGCCTGGATGGCGGTACCGTGCGCTTCGCCAACCTCCCTGTCTCTCCCCTTCACTTCCTCATGCCTGCACTGGCGGTGGATGACCAGCACGCCGCTTTCTACACCGCGCCACAGGCGATGGAAGAAGGAACGGTGATCGAATACGCCTGCGCGACCGTCGGACGCAAGGATGGTGAGCCTTTCGTGCACTGTCACGCCATCTGGCGCGGACGCAACGGCCAGCGCCAGGGCGGTCACCTGATGATGGAAAAAACCGTGGCCGGCGCCAGTACGCCCGCGCAAGCCTGGGGCCTGCACGACGCCACCATGGCGACTCGCTACGATCCCGAGACCAATTTCACCCTGTTCTACCCTACCCGGCTGAGCGACCAGCCCCTCGCGGCGAACGGCAAACGCGTGGTGTTGGCACGCATCCGTCCCGATCAAGATCTGACCATTGCCGTCGAACAGGTCTGTGCGGAGAACGTTATGCGCGATGCAGTCGTGCGTGGCAGCGTGGGCAGCATCATCGGCGCGGAATTCGAAGACGGGCGCGTGCTGGAAGACCGCGCCACTGAAATCCTGATCCGCTCGGGCGAAGTGCGTGATGGAGTCGGCCGCCTGGACATTGGCCTCATCAATCCACAAGGTCAGGTCTATGAGGGCGTACTGGCGCGTGGTTGCAATCCAGTCTTGATTTGCTTTGAGCTGGTGCTGGAAGAAAAATAAAGCCGACCTCATCATGAAGGCCGGCTTTGTGACTAGCTCAGCGAGGTTTAGACACCCACCAGCTTCTTGAACGTCGGCAACACCGCCTCCCCCTTGAAGGGCTTGACGATCCAACCCTTGATACCGGCCGCCTTGCCACGTTCCTTCATGATGGGCGAATTCTCGGTAGTGAGCATGATGATGTTCACAGTGGCATTGCCCAGTTCGCTGCGGATCTTCTCGGCCATGGTCAGGCCGTCCATGTTGGGCATGTTCACGTCGGAGACCACCAGCTTGATGGCCGGGTCGCTCTTGAGCTTGGCCAGGCCATCGCGGCCATCCACGGCCAGGGCCACGTCCAGGCCATTTTTCTTGAGGAAGTCACCGACTTCGGCGCGCACGGTGCTCGAATCGTCCACTACCAGGATTTGTGCCATCTTGAATTCTCTCTTTGCTTGATTTGCGTAATTGCTTGAGGGGAAGGTAAATCAATGCCGGTGTGCTGCCCCGGCCTCAGAACAGTTCCAGCTCGCCAGATTCGAACAGCTCTTCCACCGAGGTCTGGTTCTCGGTGAAATCCTCCGGCGACCACGACAGGTTGAAGATGAAGCGCTGCAGCAGCACCAGCGGTGCGCCGTCGTCACGACGCAGCAGGTACTTGAAGCACAGCTGCGCATCCTCCGAACCGAAGGAAATGTAGCGATGCTGGTGATTGATGATGATCGGCACCTGGCTCAGTTGATGAATGGGCTGGCTCTGGTTGATGAAGCGGTTCTTGAACCAGCCCCAGATCAGGTTGGTCAGTTCGCCCAGCGCATTGTTGAGATTGCGGAAATCGCCCGATTCCTCCGGTGCCAGCGCCTGCAGCGTCTTCTGTTCCGCCTGCAGCATCATGTAGCCACGGCACCAGCTGCTCTCCAGCGGGATGAGCGTGAACACTTCACCGAAGATGATGCGGTCGCGCACCAGGTAAGGCTGCTCGATCTCGACCTGCATGCCGGGGAATTGGCTCTCCAGCACCATGCGGCTGATCTCGGCAATGCCGCGCACCAGTGCATTGGGGTATTGCTGGCTGAAAATCGACGAGGCCACCGCCGGTGCCAGCGCATCGATGTGCTCGATGCGATAGACGGCGCTGAAGAGTTCGCTATCGCGTTCGGACAATTCGACATCAGCAGCTTCCCGGCGGCGGCGCAGGAAGATCGGCAACTCCGGACGCACCTCGCGGATGCGGCGCGCCAGGCCCGGCCCGCCCTCGCCCAGTCCGGCCAGGCTTTCCGAGAGCATGATGCCGCCCAGGTCGACGTTGCTGCGCAAGACCGCCATCACATGTTCTTCATGCGCCTTCAGCCCGACCAGGTTGTGGCGCTCGCAAAAGGATTTGATGGTGTCGTAGCAGTCGGCGTCGCGGTCCAGGACCAACACCTTGCTGGTGATGGCGTTGTCGAGGCTGGCAGTGGCTTCCATGGTGATGAGATTCCCCCGAATCGTTGAATGGTCAGAACAGTTCCAGCTCGCCCGTGGTATCGGCCTCTTCGCCCGGTGCCACGGCAAAGTCCAGCCGGTCGTAAGTGGAAAGGGCCAGCGAGACATGCAGGCGCGGCGTGCCTGCCATGTCGATGGCGAAATGCCGCACGTGCGCGCAGTTGAGTTTTTGCAGGTAGGCCACGCACTGCGTATCGATCACGTTGGGCGTGGACATGCCCAGGTGCGGGAAGAAGCGTCCCAGCTCGCGATTGAAAATGCCGCAGCAGAGATTGCCGCATTCGGCAATTGCATCCATCAAGGCCTGTTCGCCCATCTCCCCGGCAGACACCCGCGTCAGGCGCGCAAAGTGGCCGCGAGTGGCGGCGTCCGGTGTGAAGTGGAACATCACCATCAGGCGGAACAGATAAGACGAGATGGTCAGCACCACCATCTTCTTCTCGGTAAGGGCGGCGATGTCTTCCACCACCGAGATCTCCGCACTGGCGTCCGACGGCACCAGGCTGCTGCGCAGCGCCTGCTGCAGGAGCGTATCGAAGCCGTCGCGCGCGCTGGCGCTGATGCGCTCGTCGGCCACGACCTCGGCTACCGCCTGCAGCTCGTCCATGTCGTTGGCGCTCATGCCGCTTCGGCCAGCGCTTGCCGGGTCTTCTTGTTGATCAGGTCGAGGCCGATGACGGCACCCATGATCATCTTGCCGCCGGCCTGCAGGTCCTGGAAGGTGGTGGTGGTGATCAGGTCGTTCTGGTACAGATTGGCGCGATAGCTCTTGGAGAGCTTCTCGGCCCGCTGCGCCAGATCGCGCACTTCCTGCGCCACCACGGCAAAGCCACGGCCATGTACACCGGCACGCGCAGCTTCGATGGACGCATTCAGGGCCACGATGATGACCTGGTTCACGATCAGCGCGAACTCGTCGTTCTTGCGATGCATCTCGCGGTTGTGCGCGATCAGCTCGTTCATGTCGTCATGCCAGCGCTCGAAGGTGCGTACCAGACCCAGCAGCTTGCTGATGGTGTCCTGCGACTCGTCGCAGCTCTGGCGCACGCGCGACACGTGATCGGACTGCTCGCTGGACAGGCGCGCCAGCATGGCCTCGCTCTCGCGGCGCATCTCGGCCATATGCTGCTGCGCGGCCAGCCGATCCTGTTCCAGCTGTTGCTGGTGCGCGCTCCATTGCTGCTGTTGCTCGGCGAGTGCGGCCTGGGCCTGGTCACGCACGCGTTCCAGCTGACCGGCATCGATCAGCTGGCGCGCGCGGCGCTTCTGGCGCAGCCACAGCGCGGCCATCGGCAGGCCGGCCAGGGCAGCGCCCAGCGCCACCAGAAGAAGTGATTGAAACATGGCGAGCTATTCCTGCTGTCTTGATGAGATTGCGTGATCGCGTCAGGTGAATCAGGCGACCTGTGCATCGCCGCCCGGCGGCAGCACCGCCGGTGCAGCGATTTCCTGTCCCGCCACCGGATACGGCACGTCGATGCCATCGACTTCCACCGCCACGTTTTCCGGCAGCATCACGATGATCTGGAAGGCACGGAAGGCAGCCCCCTCTTCGCTATCCATGAAGCGGATCTCGATCTTGCCGTGTTCACGGGTGACGAAGTCCAGCACCGCATCCATGCCCACGCCGCGTCCCGACACCTCGGTCACTTCGCTGCGGGTGGAGAAGCCCGGTTGCAGGATCAGGCGCGCGATCTCGGCATCGGTGAGTACCTGGTCCACGCTGATGAGCTGCTTCTCGATAGCGATCTGGCGCACCTTGTGTAGCGCCAGGCCACGGCCATCGTCGGACAGGGCCATCTGGAACATGTCTTCCATCACGCCCATTTCCAGCTTGATGGTGCCGGCTTCGGGCTTGCCCTTGGCCAGGCGCTCTTCGCCCGATTCCAGGCCGTGATCCACCGCATTGCGGATCAGGTGCATGAATACGTTCTGCAGCAGCGGCGAAGCAAAACTGTGGACCACATAGCCGTTGTCGTCGATCTGCACTATCGGGGCCGACTTGCCGAGGTCGCTGGCCAGCGCCGGCAGCGAATCGATGACCGGGGCCAGTACTTCCTCGATGGTCTCGGTGCCCAGCAGGCGCAGGGTACGGCGCACGTCGTTGCGCACGGCCACCAGCTCGTGCAGGTTGGCGGTATTGACGTTCTCCAGACGCAGCAGGCTTTCCTGGATGTGCTTGCGGTCGATGGTCAGGACATGGCGTTCGTAGCCCGGCAGCACCTGCTCGCCACCACCACCGGCGCTGGTACCACGGCCCAGCGTGACGTCGTTGATGCGGGCGTAGCGGTCGATGATCTCGCGCACCTGGGCCAGTTGCAGCAGCAGCTCTTCCTGGTTCCAGACGGCTCCGCTGGCCGGATGGCGCAGGTCGTCATAATGCTGCTCGGTGTGGTGGACCACGTTGGCCAGGTGCAGCAGGCCGTAGGTGCGGCCGTTGCCCTTGATGGTGTGCATGTTGCGGAACAGCTTGGCGATGGCGAAGGCGGTCGCCTGCGGGTTCTGGTGCACGATCTGCTCGTTCTCGTCCAGGAAGCGGCGGGCGCTGACGATGAATTCGGCAAACTTGGCCGGGGCCACGGCGAGGATTTCGCCGATCATTTCCAGTTCGCGCTTCTGCTCGTTGGCTTCGGCAGCCAGGTGGCGCAGCTCGGTCACATCGCGCACGCACAGCATCAGGCGGATCACCATGTCCTGCTCATCAGTGATGGGCGACCACGAGAGATCGAGGATCTTCACGCTGCCATCGGCCATGGTCTTTTCGATTTCGCCGACCATCAGGTGTTCGTTGAAGCTGAAGTTCATCACGTCTTCGCCGATGCAGGCGCCGCCGATGGCTTCGATCTGCGAGAGCGTGTCGGCGCCGAGATTGGTGTTGGAGAAGACCAGTTCCATCACGTCGCGGCCGGCGATGTCGGTGGTGTCGAACACCGTTTCCAGGAAGGCCGAATACTCCGGATGCACCTTGTTGCCATCGACGATGGTGAGAATGCCCTGCGGAATGTTCTGCAGCATGGCCTGCATGTCGGCGGTCTTCTGGCGCACCTGGGCCGAGGCTTCCTCGATCTTCTCGACCATGCCATTGAAGGCGACGATGGAATGCCCCACTTCGTCCATGCGCTGCACCGGCAGGCGGCGGGTGAAGTCCTGGCTGGTGGCGATTTCACCCATCATGGCGGCCATGCGGCTGATCGGACCGGTGATCTGGCGGTACAGCAGGAAGCCCAGGCCACCCAGCAGCAATACCGCGACCACGGTGACGATGCTGATGGTGGTGGTGGTCTGCGCCAGCTTGCCGTTCAGCGAGGCAATGGCGTTGTCCTTGAATCGGTTCTTCTCGATGCGCAGGGTGTTGACGATGCCTTCCAGCTCGGTCTGGTACTGCATCACGCCGCCGAAGAACTGCGCTTGCGCGATCTCGTTCTTGCCGGCCAGCTTGAACTTGGCGGTGGTATCGATGGCACCGAAGTAATTGTCCAGGCTTTCCTTGGCCTGCTCGATCAGCCCGCGCTGCGCTACGCCCTCAGCCTGCTGCGCCTGCAGGGCCAGTGCCTTTTCCAGCACGGCCTTCTTCTCGGCCAGCTTGTCGTTTTCCTGCGCGACCAGTTGATTGTCGGTCTCGTTGACCATCACCATGGCGGCCAGCTGCACATCCTTCAACTGCCCCATCAGATCGGCCGAGGCCAGCACGCTGGGCATCACGCCCTCGGTCACCGAACGCACCTCCACGGCGCTGCTGCGGGATTGCATCATCGCGTAGCCGCCGATACCGGCGATCGCAACGAAGGTAAGTATCACCAATAGCGTGATACGCATGCGGATGGTCATGGAATTCCCCTTGAGGTGGAGGTGAACCGGCGCAGTTTTGGTCATTTGCTTCAGTTACTTCCCTGGAAACTGAACGAATGAACAGCCGGTCTGGATGCGGGGCGCATTGTTGCACTGAAGTATTACTGCTCCGTGACAACAGAAAATTACATTTTGAGTTTTATCGGAGACTCGCATTCGCCCTGCCAGGGGCGATCTGCGACAGCATCTTCCTACATCAGCTTGGGGAGCTGTCCGATGGGCTGCCGCCGAGGAAGGGCCTAATGTGAAGCTTTTGGCGGCATGGCCCCATGCGCCCTGCTGCCATCACGCTTACCCATTTGCTTTATCAGTTGAACAGGAGCCCGCATGCCCAGCCTCAATCCCTCCCAATTGCAACGTTTCAAGGACAAGGTCGTCATCGTTACCGGGGCCGCCTCCGGTATCGGCGAAGCGACTGCGCGCCGCTTTTCGGACGAAGGCGCGAAGGTATTGCTGGCCGATCGCAATGCTGCCGCACTGACCAAGGTCTTCAATTCCCTGCCGGCCGAGCGCAGCGCCGCGCGCGAAACCGATGTGTCGCACCATGAAGACGTGCGCCAGATGGTGGAATTCGCCATCGAACGCTTTGGCCGCATCGACGTCCTGGTCAGCGACGCCGGCATCTTCGCCGAAGGCGACATCACCCAGGTCAGCCCGGAAGACTGGCACCACGTCCAGGCCACCAATGTCAACGGCGTGTTCTACGGGGCGCGCGAAGCCATGCCCCATCTGGAAAAGACGCGCGGCTGCATCGTCAACGTGGCCTCGGTCTCGGGACTGGGCGCCGACTGGAATCTGGCGGCCTACAACACCTCCAAGGGTGCCGTCGTCAACCTCACCCGCGCCATGGCCTTGGATTTCGGCCGCAAAGGCATACGCGTGAACGCCGTCTGCCCCAGCCTTACCTTCACCGGCATGACCGCCGATGTGGCTGAGGATCAGGAACAGCTGGCCAAGTTTGCCGAACGCATTCCGCTCGGCCGCGGTGCGGACCCGGTGGAGATTGCTTCCGTGATCGCCTTCCTGGCCAGCCCTGATGCCGGCTTCGTGACCGGTGTGAACCTGCCGGTCGACGGTGGCGTCACCGCCTCCAACGGCCAGCCGCCGCAATGAACCACAGGTAACCACAAGTGAAGAGGAGCCCATCGTGAGCGACAAGATTCCCCTGCCCGAAGAAACCACGGAATCCACCGAGACCGGCATGGACCAGCGCAAGCCCAAGCCTCTGCCGCACCAGGCGGTACAAGAGCGCGGCAGGGGCGCGACGGATCCGTCCCGGCAATCGACCGACACGGATGAACATCCGATGTCTGTTGGCAAGCCCTGATCCCATTCACACCACAACGATCACAAAACTCACGTGTCTCCGGAGGCCATGATGTCGTCCACCCCTGTCCAGGAATCCCCCGCAGCGGGGCTGCTGCAGCCCGGCCGCAATTGCTGGCGGGTGGAACATGCGCAGCGTTTCAAGCTGCTCATCGACGCCGCCGATTATTTCCGCGCCTTGCGCATGGCCCTGCTCAACGCCCGGCGCAGCGTCTTCATTCTCGGCTGGGATATCGACAGCCGTACCGTCCTGGTACCCGATATCACTGACACCGACGATGGCTTGCCGCCGCAGCTGGGTGACCTGCTGCATGCGCTGGTCGAGCGCCAGCCCGATCTGCACATCCGCGTGCTGAACTGGGACTACGCCATGCTCTACGCGCTGGAACGTGAATGGATGATTGCCCGCAAGCCGGGCCGTGCGCGTAACAAGCGGCTGCACTTCCGTACCGATGCGCGCCATCCGGTCGGCGCTTCGCATCATCAGAAGATCGTGGTGATCGATGACAAGCTGGCGTTCGTGGGCGGCCTTGACCTGACCCGCTGCCGCTGGGATACGCCGGAACATCTCCCAGAGAACCCGCTGCGGCGCGATCCCGACGACAAGCCTTACGCCCCTTTCCATGACGTGCAGGCCATGGTCGACGGCGATGTCGCCCGTGCCTTGGGTGAATTGGCGCGTCGGCGCTGGAGCCTGGCCGGCTATGCCGAACGCCGTACCGCGTTGATGCAGGCCACCAGCTTGCCTGCCGATGATCCATGGCCCCAGGGATTCGAGCCCGATCTGTGCGATCTGCGGGTCGGCATCTCGCGCACCGAACCTGCCTACGAAGATCGTCCGGGGGTGTTTGAAGTACGCGAACTCTATCTTGATGCCATCGCCGGTGCGCAGCATCACCTGTTCTTCGAAAACCAGTACTTCACCTCGAACGTGCTGTCCGAAGCGATTGGCGCACGCCTGCGCGAACCGCAAGGACCCGAAGTGGCCGTCATATCTCCGCAGACCCAGAGCGGCTGGCTGGAGCAGGCCACCATGGGCGCGCTGCGCGCCCGCATCCATCACCGTCTCAAAAGCGCCCTGGAAAACCAGGGCGAGCAGGCCGCTACGCGCTACCAGATGTATTGCCCGCACCTGCCCGGCCTGGAGGATGGCTGCTGCCTGAACGTCCACAGCAAGGTCTTCAGCATGGATGACCGGCTGTTCTCGGTCGGCTCGGCCAACATGAGCAATCGCTCCATGGCCTTCGACACCGAATGCAACCTGACCATCGAATTGCAAGGCGATGCCGCCAAGCAGGACGAAATCCGCACGGCCATCGCGCTCATGCGCAACCGCCTGCTGGCCGAGCATCTGGGCGTCGCAGCTGCCGATGTGCAAGCCGCCCTTCAGCAGGACCAGAGCCTGCATGGCGCCATCGCCCGCTTGCGCAAGGCAGAACGGCGCGAACTGCGCCCCATGGATCCGCGCCTCATCCCGGAGCTGGATGCCTTGACCCAGGACAATGCCGTCTTCGATCCGGAACGCCCCATCAGTCCCGATGAAATCGTCGATGCCTATGTGCCGCACAGCGCCAGAAAGCCGGTGCCGCGCCGCATGATCGGCCTGGGCGTGCTGGCCGTGGCACTGGTGGTCTTTGCATTGGCCTGGCGCTTCACGCCGCTGCGCGAATGGATCAACCTGAGCTCGCTGATTGCGCTGGCGCGCAGCGTCGACCAGATGCCCTTCACGCCGGCCATCGTGATTGCGGCCTTCGTGGTGGCGGGCATGCTGATGGTACCCATCACGGTGCTGATCGCGGTTGCGGGGGTGGTGTTCGGGCCGGTGAATGGCGGCCTGTATGCCACGGCGGGCGTAGGTTTGAGCGCCCTGCTCGGCTTCGGCCTGGGCCATTGGCTGGGGCATGATGCGCTGCGCGACATGCTGGGTCCACGCATCAACAACCTGAGCCGACGCTTTGCCCAGCGCGGCATCGCTGCCATGGCCGTGGTGCGGCTGCTGCCGATTGCGCCCTTCACGGTCGTCAACGTGGTGGCGGGCGCGTCGCACCTTGGCTTGCGCGATTACCTGCTGGGCACCCTGATCGGCATGGCCCCCGGTATCGCGCTGACGGTGGTGTTCTCGCACAACCTGGCCGAAGCCATCCGCCATCCCAGTTTACAGACCGTGCTGATTCTGGTCGGCGTGACCGCCGCACTGATGTTGATGGCGTTTGGCTTGCAGAAGCTGCTCAAGCCGCGCGTCGGGAAGAAATCGAAATCGTCCGCACCGTCCACCCGCAAGAGCCCTGCGTCGCACACTCCGGGCGATGAGGGCATGGCGCGCGTCAGCGCCGAGCATGGCGTGGAGGCGAGGCAGGCCTGATGCGCTCCGGTAGCCTGTCCGATCGTGCCGCCGAGTACCAGCCGGCATCGACGGCGGAGGCGCGTTCCGATACGGAACTCGTCCTCACCGGCGATGTGCCCTTGCGCGACCTCGACCCATGGCCGCTCACCGTGGCGACTTACAACATCCATGGGGCGATCGGCACCGATGGCGTATTCTCCCCGCAGCGCATTGCCCAGGTGCTCAAGGAAATCAATGCGGATGTAGTGGCCCTGCAGGAAGTGCCCCTGGGCGGCTCCTCGCAGCCGGATGTGCTGTCCTTGCTAAGGAAAGAGACTGGATTTTTCGCGGTCGAGGGACCGACCATGGAGAGTGCCGAACGCCGTTATGGCAATGCCGTCCTGAGCCGCTACCCCATTCTGGCCAAACAGAGCATCGACTTGTCCTTCGGCAGCCGCGAACCGCGCGGCGCACTGGATGCGGATATCGATTGCCACGGCCACATGCTGCGCGTGATCGCCACCCATCTGGGACTCAAGCCCGCTGAGCGGCGTGCCCAGATCAAACGGCTGCTGCAGGCCTTCGATACCGACCAGGCGCCGGTGATTCTCATGGGCGACGTGAATGAATGGTTCATGTGGGGGCGTGCCCTGCGCTGGCTGGTTTCCCACTTCGAGGCCGCACCCGCGCCGCGCACGTTCCCGTCTCGCTGGCCGCTGTTTGCGCTGGACCGCATCTGGATCAGCCCGCGTCAACGCCTGCTGCAGGTGCATGTCCACCGCACCGCCCTGTCACGCGTGGCCTCTGACCATTTGCCGCTGGTGGCCCATATCGATGGCTGACCAGCTGATGACGCGGAGGATCAGCCTGCGCTGCGCTTGCCGCTCCACAGCTTGACTGCCAACGCGATCCAGATCAGCAGGAACAGCATGTTGCCCGGCAGCCAGATCATCTGCGTCCATACATAATCGCGGACCCACATCGAGACCGCTTCACGGCAATCGCAGACGTGATCGGCATAGAACAACTCACCGCCGCTGCGCGCGGCGACGAACTGCAGCCAGAGAAATCCCAGTAAAAACGGAATGCCGACGAAGCCGGTGAGACACCAGCGCCGCATCTTGCGATAGCGGCGGCAGAATTCCTGGCCATCGCCGGAAGCATCACCGCCCCGGCATGACTGCATAGCGTTGCTGTGCATATTTCCCCCTTGCACTGGCATATGTTGCATGTGTGGTCTGCCCCTGGGTTGCCCACGCGCCGTCGTGACGACGCCCAAATGCGCGGCGGCAACCATGCGCCAGTCTCCCGTGAGGGATGCTGGCAATGTCTGTTCGGATCAACGTCGTCTGGAATTGCGCCGGCCTGCACCGGTGCATGGGAAGAAGCAGGTCACCCGCTGAACAGGTGGCTCGCATTTCCCGAGGGCTGTCCTCCGCGCCCTCTGCGGAGGAAGAGATGGATTCTTGTCGTCGAAAGCCGCCGTCTGCTGGCGCTTTCAGCGTATCCCGGTGGCCCGGAATCGCTGATTTTTGACGCAAAAGTTCACTTGCCCAGAACCAATACGATACGTTTCGTCTCGGATTCTAGGTGCAATCGGGGTACTGCTCAATAAAATTTACGTTTGTTGGCTCGAAATTTTACTTGGCGTCAAAAGGGGTTGGGACAGCGCAATGCTGCCCAGGACCAGTTTCAGTTGGGACTGGATCTGGCGTTCGTCGATGTCGGCGCTGCCGGTCAGCAGACGCTGCAGTACGGGGGCGTACAGCAGGTCGAAGACCAGGTTGAGGTCGGCATCTTCCCGGAATTCGCCGCGCTGGGCGCCACGGCGCAGCACGTTGACCAGCGCCAGGCGGCGCGGCTCCAGGTAGTTGTCGTTGAAAATGCGGCGGCTCTCGGGCTCGAACTGGGCCAGCGCGATCATCTCGCGCACCACCCGGCCGGACTTGCCACGCAACAGTTGGGACAGTTGCAGCATGTGCTGTTCGATGTCATCGCGGGCCGAACCGCTGTCGCCCAGCGGCGGCAAGGGTTCCACCGCGCGCAGCAGGGCTTCCATCGCCAGTGCGCTCTTGTTGGGCCACCAGCGGTAGATGGTGGCCTTGCCTACGCCGGCGCGCGCCGCCACGCCCTCCAGGGAGAGCTTGTCGAAACCGATCTCCTCGAGCATCACATAAGTGGCATCGAGGATGGCGTCATGACTGACGGCATTCCTGCGGCGACCGGTGGCCGGATCGGAGATGAAGGTGAGAGAAATGATGTGCTCCAGATGACAAAGGCATGTTTTCCGTCATTGATAACGGCATGCTTTTGGACAACTTGAGCGATTGACAGCAAAAAAACGAAGATTTTTGTGACAAAAATCCCGGAAATCTCATTACTGCATCGTCACCGCGTCCAAGGGACGGCCGAAACGCTCCAGACGCGGCTTGTAGAACTGGTCGGCATCCAGGGAGAAGGCGATGCGACGGGTGCGCCCCATCAGTTCGCTGCGGGCGAAGAAGCCGAAGTAGCGCGAATCCATGCTGTTGTCGCGATTGTCGCCCAGCATCATGTAATGATCGGCCGGCACCACCACCGGGCCGAAGCTGCTGTGCAGGCTGGGATGGGCCTCGGACAGGCGCACCAGGTGATTCATCCCGTCCAGCCTTTCATCGCGGTAGCGCGCCTGGTCGACGCCATCTCCGCTTTCGGGACGCGCGTGCGCCGGGCCGTAGCTGGCGGGCTGGCCATTGATGAAGAGCACGTTGTCACGCAGCTCCACCACATCGCCCGGCAGCCCGATGATGCGCTTGAGCAGCAGTTCGCCGGCCTGCCGCGAATCGATGGTGACGATATCGCCGCGCTGCGGTTCGCCCAGGCGCAGCAGGCTGATGTGGGTGAGCGGCAGGCGCAGGTCGTAGGCCAGCTTGTCGACCAGGATGCGGTCGCCCACCATCACGGTCGGCAGCATGGAGCCGCTGGGCACCACGTTGTAGTCGGCGATGGCGCTGCGAAACACCACCATCAGCGCGATGAAGGCCAGCAGGCCCTTGTTGGCTGCTGCCAGTTGTTTGAGGGGGAAGCTCATGTTGCCGTCTCGTTGTTTGTTTTCACGAAGACCACCATGCTAAATGAAATCAGCTCCATGCGGGCTGGACGCTGCGCAAGGGCGAGGCCGGCCGGTCCCACGCCATCGCGGCCACCCCCACGCTGAGCGGGCCTCGCAGGCGCCGGGCCGGGCCCCAGACGGTCATTTCCAGATGCGGATGCACGTCGGCCATCGTTTCGGGGGCCAGCGGCAATTGGCCTGAGACGGCCGGATAATCGGCCAGCAGGCGGGCAGTACGGGCCAGCGACAAGCGGTATTGGCTGCCGCCACCGGTCTGGCGCCGGGTGAGCCCGCGCACGGCGGCCGCCGCCATGAGATAACCGGTCGCATGGTCCAGCGCCTGCACCGGCAGCGGTACCGGCTTGTCGCTGCCGGCGGCACGCATGCCGGCCTCGGCAATGCCGCTGCTCATCTGCA
>JGI1221J13441_10000024_pt1 | contig 92469 bp, 103 predicted proteins | sample LakVidmifraction_4_FD_13441 | JGI IMG/M metagenome (IMG submission 13441) | reverse complement strand
TTGGTCTGGAAGTATTGTTTAATACCTGTGTTTTGATTCTCAAATAAAGCTCTACATTGATAGTATTCAAGTAGTCTTCTACATTGCTCATAGAACTCATTAGCTGATTCTGGTCTACCTGTATACTCTGCTACTGGTAAGTGGTACGTTTGATCTGCATTAACAAATCTTTTATATATAAATATAGAACCAAACGATACGGATGATTCTGCTTTATCTTGGTCATAAGGGTCAATGCCCGCAACATATTGTCCATATCCTATTTTGTCAGTCGGATGTTCCCATATTACAATAGCTCCTTTAGGATCAATTGATTGTCTAGTTGGGTAATCTGCTGGTATTAAATTATGATCTATCTTAAATACAGCTTTACCTGCTGTATCTCTACCCATCCAACCACTGTCACCAAGATCCTTTTTATGATCTGTTGATTCTAGATAGGCTAGATGGTCTTTTAGTTCTGCTACTGGGAATAGATTACCAGTCATTACTAAGAAAGCTTCAGAAGGTACTAGAGGTTTCATTTGTAATAGAGAGTAGTAAGGTTGTTTTGATTTAGCTGCTTTAGCTATTTCTCTTTCTCTCATCAGTTCTCTTAATGATAATTCTTTATTTACATTACCAAACTCATCTCTGAACTTATCTAATGCCATCCAAGCAGGTATAAACAATCCTATTCTACCTTTGTTCTCAAACTGGTCTTCAAATGATATACAATCTGCTGCATCAGGATCATAGAATACTTTCTTAGTAGGTTCTGTAGCACCATTTGTCATAGACCCACCTGTACCTGTTAACCAGATAGTTCCATACTTCTCACCATCTGATGTAGTACATTCATGGAGTTGTCCTAAAACTTCTTCTAGGTTATTCATAAAACCTACTTCATCTATTAGTCCAAATCCATATCTAGATCCATTAGCTGCAAAAGGATTATCTTTAAATGATCTATGGAGGAATCCACTACCTGATCCTTTATATTCCCAGTTACCACCAATCTTCTCTTCATATCTAGCTATAATATCTTTACCTACTACCCAGCTACCAGCAGTCTTCTTAGATAATGGAGGAGGATATAATACTCCACCTATTTCCATTTTACCCGGAAGATTCTCTAATCCTATCTTGATATGTTTATTTATATTATTAACATACTTAGAATCAGATGCTGCTATTAATGTTTGAGTAGTATATATGATTCTATCTTCTTTAGGAAGTTGCTTATTAACCCACCATTCATCATAATCTGTTATACCATCTGTTAAGAAGTTATGTCCAGATATATTACCTGACCATACAGTTTTACCATAGTTACGAGCACCTATTTCAATAACATTCTTCGCTTCGTTATGGAATAAAGGTTTACCTAGATTCCTAGTTTTATATTCATATAGGTATTGTAAAGCAGGTATATAGTATTTATAACTACCATCTCGTCTTAATATATTTTCTCTTATGTAAGCGTCTAGATAAGGAACTATATCATCTCTGTTCTCATCTAATAAGACTCTATGACAGGAGTATTCCTCATCTTCTTTAAATCCACTAAAGCCTCTAGCAGCTGCGTGGACGTATCCTTTAATCCACTCTAAGTCTCTTAATCTAGGCTTACCAATAACTTTACCTTTAGAAGAAGTATTCTTCTTCTTCATCTCTATATTCCATAAATTAACATATTGAAATACAGATCCTGGTATCCACTTGTATTCATTATTATGATCTACCCAATAACCCTCAATCTGTTTTCTTTTAATAGTATGGAACCAGAAACGTTCATAGTTAACTGAAAGAGGATTTATTCTTTCTAATTTAACTATACACTTCTGTAAAGGTATTTTATTTTTATAATCTAAATAGTCGAAACTCATATATTATTAATCGTTCAATGAAGGTACTGATCCTCCTTTAGCAATACCACTTCCTTCTTCTTTCTGTAAATCTTCCCATATCTTCTTAATAGTTTCAAATACTTTAGAAGTACCTACAGCCATCTTATCTAGATCTTCATAGGTACTAAAGTCATATTCTTGTTCTTTAAGATAGGCTGTTCTTTTATCTAGTAATTCATCCCAAACCATTAGGTGACGTTCTAGAGGAGTAAACTGAGACTTTATAAAGTTATCTATAATTATATCTAGTTTACTTTTATTCTTACTATAATAATTAGGATCATCACAATAGTCTTCTCCTACTACATAATGTTTACCATCTATTCCATCTTTAGCTAAGTTTCTAAACTTACTAGCTTTAGAATAACAATAGGCTACAAACCACATCATCATAGAAGAGTCTTTCTTAGTCTTATTCTTATCAGACTTATATAACTCTTTATAAGGTTCTATAACTTTAAACTCTGGGTATAGTTCCCAGAAGCTAAAGTCAGTATTGAAATTATCTATATAGTTCAAATTAATAAAATTTAAATCCTAGATTACCTGTTATCTTAGGTAATCCAAATATTACTTGTTTAAGTTGTTTATAGTTACCAGATACTATTAGAGCATCTTCTCCTTTAATCTTTATCTGTACTTTATGACTAACTGGATTACCTTTCTTATTAACCATTTCATTTATAGAAGCTACGTCTGCTTTCCAGATAATCTTCCTAGATTTAACTCCTGTTTTGACTAAATCATATTCATCAGGATCGTTTTTCTTAGGAGTATATATATCTTGTATGATTTGGACTTCTAGGTAATCTAAGTTATCATATTTTTGATTGATTGATAAGTTCTTGTTTTCTCTCATATAGTTTATCTATTCTTTCCTTAGATTTTTGTTTAACTCCAAATATACCAAAGTATTGTAATCTAACTGATTCTCCATTACCTTCTCTCATAGTATCAGCTATAAAATCAAATTGAGATCTTATAAGCTTTTCTACTACTTCTTCAGGTTGATTTGTCTTAGCAGCTATCTTAGCTATTATCTGGTCTATCATTATCTTCTACAACTACTGGTTTTTGTGTATTATGACATCTGGTAATAAAGTCTTTAAGCTCACTATATCCTGTATCTCCTAATGATATAACAGGATAAGTAATTCTACCTTCTTCTGCTTTAAAAGATTTCCATATTACTTTATTATTAACTTCTCTTTTAAACTGATTGTATCCTATATATAAAAAATCAGTACTGTTTATTGGATATATTAAAGTATCATACTTCTTATGTTTAGCTAGACCTCCTCCTCTTTTAGAAGGTTTAAATCCTAATGATACTAAAGTTTCTTTTGTAATTGCCATATTATATATTTTCTTCTATTTGTTTTTTATATTTATTATCTCTATCTTGAATTACTTTAGGTTTATCAAAACTAACTTCAAATATATTCTTACTTAATGATCCTTTAAAATATTGTGGTAAGTGATAATATATATCACCATTTGCAAAATAATTAATATTACCTGTTTTTAATAATTCTATTTGTTCTTTTGTTAATTTAACTTTTTGTATTTCCATATTTAATCTATTTTTTCTAATACAATATTTAATATATATTTATCTTTTGTCAAAGTTATAAACGTATCTAGTATAACTTCATTTATATTATTTCTATTTAGATAGTTTTGTTGAGTTCTAATCATATAGGGTTCTCGTTCTATTAACGTATCTATACTATCATAACGAATACTAGTTACTCTTTGTTTACTATTTAGTTGTGTTACTTTCATAAAGTTTTAAATAAAAAAGGTACAAACTATATTGCTTGTACCTAATTGGGAGAAAGGAATTGTTATTGGTAGCGGGTGTCAGAATCGAACTGACTTTCTTCGGGTAATGAGTCCGGCGAGATACCATTTCTCCAACCCGCAATATTTTAAAGCTTATTTACTTTTTCTTCTAATTTAGTTAGAAGTGTATTCCTTAGTTCTCCCTCTATAACTGTTTTCTTATATGAGTAATGAGGTACTTTATGTGATCCTATAACTACTGATTTAGAGTCTTGCATAACTGTTACTTCTTGTACGTAAGCTAATGCTTGAATTAAACAATTTATAATTTGTACGTCTTCTTCTGTATTAGTAATACTATTTATTGCCATGAATAATAATTGTTTTGGTTTCTTTTATATCTGTATATAATTTATCTTGTAAACCAGCCATATATTTAGCAGCTTGTTTATCTCCTTTAGTCTCTCTTAATTCTAGAAACTTATCTAATTCTTCATCTGTTAGTAATCTCTTTGTTAATTTCATAAATCAAAGATAAAAATAATAATTGACAATTCCAAATAAAATCGTAATTATTTTAATTAGGTAATAGATTAGGATACCTAACCATAACTAACTTAATAGCTTTATTAACACTGATAGTACTGTTATTAACTAATTCATTAACTTCATCAGCATATTTTTCCCAAGATTGAACGTGGGATTTAATAACATCATCTATCTCTTGCATTACTATTGATTACTTAAAGTATAGGTAACTTCTACTACATAATTAGCTGGATCAACTGTAAAGGTAGGTATAACTTTATATCTTAATGTAAAGGTATTACCTGTAGTACTAGGATTACCTCTTACTCCAGTTTTAGCTTCTACTGGTCCAGCCGATGTACTAGTAGTATTTACAAAAGGAGTAAATAAGGTCACTGTTCCATTAGATCCGTTAACTACTCCCCATAATATATTAGAAGGTTGTAAAGGAGCTGTAATAGCTGTAGGACCTCCTGTTATAGGAGAAGCTGTTATATTAGTAATAGAAGTAGTTAACTTCCACAATCTATTAGACTTAACTGCAAAGCTAATTGGATCAGTAATTAATCCATTTTCTATATCACTTTCTGTTACAAAAGGAGCTATATTAGGACTTCCTGTTGTAGTAGAAGTAACTATAGAATTAATAGCTACATTCATAGTTGCATTAACAGTTTGACCAATAGTAGATAAACTAGTTAACAGTAATATTGTTAATAATAAGTTTTTTATAATCATAATTTATAGTTTTTATCCTACGCTAGTAGGTTATGGTTAAAATTCAGTGGCCAATAAAACTCGTTTTCTAAACTGCCACTAGGTTTTTAGATGAGGAAAGTCAATGTACTGTACTTTCAAAGTATTAATTGTAATAATTAATATAATTGGTGCCTTACGCGCCAGCTTCCAACTTTATTAGGTTCTGGAGTTATTTAAGTAACAAAGATAGATATAATAATCGACATATCCTAATAATTTTAAAAAATTTTTTAAAAAATTTATGAGAGTATGTTTGCAAGATAGCCTAGCAAACTCTCCCCTTACATAATTTTGAGATCGGATACACCCGTCATGTTTTATACATGATAGTGTAATTCGCTCCAGCTTGTATACCTGATGTATACTTTAATCTAATTAATCTATATTTATTATGAACAAGTTATTCGTTGCTAAATTTACACAAACATCTGGTGCTCCATTCAAAGGTGATAAGCATGGTAATATGCCATTCATCGGTACTGTACTAGCTGGTGAGTCATCAGGTAGTATCATTAATGGTACTATGTTTGGTAGAGCTAACCTTATTGAAGATCAAGTGTACCTATGCCAAAACACTATTGATCCGGAATATCCTGATAATGTACAGACTGAAGTAATTCAGGCAGTAGATGTGGTGCAATTCATTGATTTGCGTAAAAAGCTTGGTAATCCAATCAATCGTGCTATTGGTGCTTCTAGTGCTGTAGAATCTACTGAAGAAGACCTTATTCCGGCTAAGAAAGCCAAGTAAAGCGTTTAAGAGTAGTCCTTAGGGATTATTCTTATTTTAAATCTAATTAACCCAATTAATCTTATATAAATCAAATCGTTATGAAAAAGTTACTATTAGTAGCATTAATTGCTAGATTTGCTTCTTGTGCTAAAGAAAAAGTACAAATTACATTTGTTGATGATAATTCTAAAGGATTAGCATCTCTTGATGAAGTTCAATATGTATCGGGAGATACAGTTAGTGTAGGTGCTACTTATGGTAGATTTAATATCGTAGACGGTAGTAAATTAGATACTTTATATCTTCTTAAATTAAGAGATAGTACTAGTGTTGTAGTTCATCGTAGATTAGCTATAATTCTATAGTATAATAATAGGTTAATGTAAATCCTTATTTCTAGAACGACGTTGGTTAGGGTATTTAATCTATTATTATCTTATATATTAGAATAATAGTAAGTAATTACAACTTTTAGATATGCAGTTAAATTAGGATGCTGATAAACATATTGTACATTATACCGTCGCTCGGTAGTACTATTCATCCTATTATTATTCTTTATATTACATAACAATAGAGGAATCCAAGTGGTGTAACTTAGTAGCACACTATTGTTATTATTTAAGAGTATTTATTAATATAATTACTACACATTATATTAATATAATTACTACGCCGACTATATCCATCCAATATATTACCTTTTAAATAATTAATAAATCAATTATACTTATTAATATAGCGTTACAAACTTATAAACTAATTAAATAAACAAAATTATGGTAGAAGTATACGGGGTTCTCATGACTATTGCTGATGCAATAGCTTATGATAGAAACTAAGGTTGAGTCTAAGGATTCCCTATTTAAGCGAATTAAAGTAGTGTAATAGTAGATGTACAGACATTCTAGATACGATGTTATGCTATTACCTACTTTATTAAATTAAACAATTATGAATAGTAAATTAAACAATTATGAATAGATTAAAAGTAATAAAAGTAACAGAAAATAATATTGAATTTGAAAACAATATTAAACTATCATCATATCATGACCAAGAGTGTTGTGAAGAACATTATTTAAGTTTTAGTGATATAACAATTGAAGACTTTAAAGATTTAGAATTTGATTTGACAACAGAAAAGTTTTTTAATAGAATAGAAGACTATGGTATAGAATTAATTCCAATAAAAGGTCATTCAATTAAAATACCCGGATATGCTTATAATAATGGTTATTATAGTTCTAATTTATCTTTAGAATTAACAAATAATAAAGATTTTAATAAATCATTTAATATTGATAATTGTCAATCATTTTAAGATTAAAATATGACCATTAATAAAATACCAATATTATTTAGGATTGTTATATCTATAATAGGTTGTATAACAGCATTATTATTTCCTATTATACTTTATTATGTATGTGGTGAAAATATTAATAAAAGTTTATCATTCTATGTTGTAGATCCAATAGGTGCACAAATCTTTAATTATTCTTTAATAATAATTAGTATTTCATTAATGATTAGAAAAGCATATTTATTACCATCTATATTAATCTTATTAATAGTTTATTATGATGCAATAAATTATGCAACTATCCATTATATAATAGCAGCATTATTTTTCTTATTATTTACTATTGTATTATTCTTAGACAAAAGATATGTATACAGTATAATAATGATATTAAATATAATAACCCTATTATGCTTTGGATTATATACATTTGAAATAATAGCTATATTAGTTATAGTAATATATAATATAGAAATAACTATTAAAGTTATTCAAAAAGAATACTTATTAATAAAATAAATATTGTACGGTGGTGGAATTGGCAGACACGTATCCTCGTCTCGGATATGATTGTTTTTGTAGATCTATGTGATGGTTACAGAAATCCCTAAACAATCGTGAAGGTTCGACTCCTTCCTGTACAGCAACAAATTAATTAAACTTAAACAAATAAATTATGAAAACTACATTATTATCAATTGCAATACATGCTCTAGGAGTAATTGCAATATCATTTATTATAATTGGAGCTTATGCTATAATTCAACATTTTAATTTATAACATTAATATATTCCACCATAACAAAGTCCGACATTAGAAAAGTCTATTGAAGAAAGAGCATATAATAAGTATTGGTTTGCTCAAACTTGGTGGTATATAATACAATAAGGATACATTAACCATTATTCCCTTATTAAAACTCTTCTGTCTAATTAGGTGGAAGAGTTTATTAAAATATTAAAAACAAATAGTTATGTTGACACTATATCTAAAGTATGTTTGGACGAGAGTTCGAATCTCTCCGCCTCCACCACTATTCCAATTGTGGGAATTAATACATAAGATTGATTAATGATCGCTTATGACAATATGGGGGCGACCGGAATTGACAGGATATAAGTAAGTATAGTAGAGTAATTATTTAACAATAACCGCAAAGGTTATACCAATGACTGGAATGCAAGTTAGACTTGCTGCCTAATCAGCCATTAGGAGCTAAATCCTATTTAAGTCTGGTTGAAATATACCAGACTTATTAAAATATTAATTAAACAATAACATAAATAAACAATTATGAAAAATAGAATTTTAATATTATCTTTATTTCTATCAATATTTACTATATTATTAGTAATAAGTTGTAATCAAGGTAATACAAATAATACTTATTATCAAAATCAAAGCGTAATAGATACCGGTATTGTAACAGATATACAAATTGAAACTGTATATAAAGATGAATCAAATGACAATGCTGTAACTGGTGCTGTTATAGGCGGTATAGGATCATATCTTTTATCATCAAGACCATCATTTACTAAAGTAGCAATAGGTGCTGTAGCAAGTGCTGGTGTAGGTAAAATGACTGGAGGACAAGTCAGTAGTTATAATCAATATACTATTATTGTTGAAGATATAGAATACGAAGGAACCATTGAGTTTATTACAAAAAGTAATAAATATAAAATAGGTGATAGTGTATTACATAATAATGATAATATTATTAAAAAACTATAATTTATTAAAAACAAGTCATCTGCTTGAAGATGAACACTAATCTCAGATTGGTAGTTATTCTATTATGGATAATGTGATTCCCGTGGTTACAAGCTAATCCAATAGCTGTTGTTCATTGTAGAGGTATAGTAACTGCTTATATGGAGTGAAATGCTTCCTTTGGAAATGGGACAGATGATTTATAAAATAATTAATTAAAGTATAATATAATACTATGAGTTAATACTATTAAACAGTATTAAGGACATTTGAAAATTAAGAGTAAATCTTATAGTATTATATTTATTATTTAAACTTAAAATTATGAAACAAAAATTTACAATTAAAGACCTATCAGAAGGTAAATGTGCTGTTATAAATGATGGTACAGTAGAACAACTAAGAAAAGTATTGAAATTAGCATTTCCAAAACATGATTTAATAACATTAGGTCTATCTAAATATTATTATAAAAGTAAAACTTATAATCAACGTTGGGCAAGTTCACAAAATTATAATAATCTAGTTATTGTACAATCAGTAAAAGACTTCTTAGAACCAGAATTTAAAAGAGGTGATAGGGTATTAGTATCTGCTGATGGTGAAAATTGGAAAAATAGAATACATTTAACCACAGTTAAAATTGAAAATACTGAAAATTTATATATTTGTGTCGATGGAGATAGTGAATATGAATATAAAGAAAATTGTAATTTTAATACTGTTGTTTGGAGAAAAATTAAACCATTAGAAGAAATAACAGAATATTCTTTAGAAGATATTGCTAAATTAGTTAATAAACCAGTTGAATTAATAAGAATCAAAAAATAATATTATGTATATCAAATATCATACAATATCAGAAAATAATATTGATACATTCAATAATAAAATAAATAGTTTTAGTGCTTCAAATCAAATATTAGAAATTACTTATAATACTTGTATAATACAAACTGTTATTGGTAATTATTGTAATGAAAAAGCAAAAACAGTTCATTCAGTATTAATAAAATATCATTAATTAAACCTAAACTTAAATATTATGAACTTATCAAGAGTAAAAACATTAGGATTCATTCCAGAATTTAATTCAAGGAAAAGTTATCCTGAATTTGGATTACAATTATCTAAAAAAGTAGTTAGTATTCCTATTGTCAAAGAGATTAAACTTAAAACAGTTAGTTCTAATAAATTAGCTATTAAAAAAGCGAAGTTAACTTCTAAGTGGCAACACGGTAATACTCCTAGAGTATTGGTAAGTAATAAATTGAAATAGTTATGTCTAATTCTAAATTACCAGAAGAGAAATATACTCTAGGAAGTATAGCTCTAATGATTGCATTAATTGGAATAGTATTATTAGCATTTTTATATATTACTTATCCTTTTACTCAATTATCAATAGAAGTATTCTTATTTATTGTATTTTTTATATTAATATCTTTAATAATATGGATATATGAAGATCATGATGATGATGATAATAAAAATTTACAAACATTAACCTAAAAATAAATATTTATTTAAATTAAAATTATGAACTATAAACAATGGATATTTGGTAGAACAGCTACTAAACATGATATAAGATTTAGAAGAACTATATCAACATTAAGAAATCTTATTGAAGGTAAAACTGATACTCAATCTAGAAAACTTATCAGAGAATATAAGGAGCATAACAATATAGCGAATCCTTATCTTAGAGAGGCTAAAGATAGAGTTATTGAAATTTTAGATAAAACTAAAGACCTTCAAGAATCTATTAAAGAAAAGAAAACAACTGTTAAAAAAGTTAAAGTTGATAATACTGAAGATACTATTATAACAACAGGATTATAATTATGTGTATTAAAACAGATATTGTTGGAAGATATATCGAAGGTGAAATTACAGTAAGTTTTAGATCTTATCTTAATAAAGATACTATTAATTTAACTGAAGATGAGGCTATAGGTATGTTAAATTCCGAGTTAGATAATATAGGTAGTTCTTATAAAGGTTATGAATTATTATGTAGCGCAGAAGTTAAATTAGTTATATAAAATAGATAAAAGATCAAAAAGACGATTAAAGCCTCTATCGTTCAATGGTAGGACATCTGTTTTGTAATCAGATAATTGGGGTTCGAATCCTCATAGAGGCTCAAATAGCAAGTGAACGACCAGCCGGAAAAGTTAGCGGCATTAAAAAAGGAAGAAAATGAAAAGTCAAAGAGAAACTGAGTGGCAGAATTTCTTTTTTATAATGAACGGAACAGAATTAACCCTAACCCCAAGCAAATGACATACACAGAACAAGACTTATTAGACAGGGGCTTTGTAGAATATCAGTTAAATTCTGGTGATATAACCATACAGGCTTCAGGAACTAGCCTGAGCCTGATTGAAGTTAACATAAACGGGAATTACACTACCCTCAACATCCAATCCCTGTCAGAACTTGACACCGTAATTAAGGTTTTTGGATTAAATAAATAACGATGGAAAAGAAAACAGCAGAACAGTTATTAAAGGAATGTCCAGAAACCACTTTCTTAAATAAAAATATGAGTAAAGAGAATTTCAGTAGGCTTATAGAAATAATGAATGAGTTTGCCAGTCTTGTCGCTCAACAGGCTTTGAATGATGCAGCGGATAGAGCTGAAGTTAACGAAGAGGTTGGGTGGAAGTTTTTAATGACCTGCATAGACGGTGTATTCATCCGTAAAGAGCAGGGAGAAAATCCTTTGCCTGAAAAATATATCTCAAAAGAAGTGAAAGAGCATACTGATCTATATTGCAAAGAGCGGGGAGAGGAAAAAAATCATTTCTATAAATTAGTTGGGCTGATAGGCAACTGGCTCACACTTGATAAAAAGATAGCTATTGAAATGTACGATGAATTTAAGAAGGCAGGATATACCCTAACAAAGAAATAATGAACAGAGAAATCAAAAGGGAAGCAGAAATCTACCTTATGCACACCCACCATAACGAAGGTAGAGCCATTCGAGACGCTTTCATTGCCGGTGCCACCTTCGCTCAATCACAATCCAGCGAGCAACTAAAAGCACTCAAAAAGCAAGTATCAGAACTTAACTCAGCACTTGCAACTCAGCGTCATAATAATAATGTTCTGGCTAAAGGCTTGCTTCCTAAAGAGTATGTCACCAACGAAAACCGTTACAAAGAAGCGTTGGAAAGGATAGAAAATCTATTGTTCGGAGAATACACCAATTTAAGAGATGATATCTCAAATATTATTAACGAAGCCTTTAACCCAAGTAAATAAACTAAATTTAAAATTATGAACATTCTATTATTTTCAGTAATAATTATAATTAGTATTATATTATTACAATCAAGAGTACTTAAACCTAATTTATGTAATTTAGGAAAAGTGAGAAATTATTATCCTAGTCCTATTTATTTAAATAGTACTAAACAAATGTATAAGCATAAATCAAATCGTCTAAGATTTAGTAAGAAAGCTAAATTAAAAAATAGATAGTATTATGATAATAAAAAAACAATACAACAACAAAGGTAAAAGATATATACAGGATGTAATATTTTCTAATATAAATATTGAATCTAATGCTTTAGTATTAGGAGGACCTAATTTTAAAGAGTATATATCTTTTATTAATGAAAAAGTAGCTAAAAATAAAGATTGTAAAATAAATAGTTATGAAATTGATAACGATTCATTAAATAATCAAATACAAGATTATAGAAACTTTAATAAAAAACTAGCTAAAAAAGTTAGAATTAATTGTAGTAATATAAAATTAGCTAAAGCTGAAAGATTTATTGATTTAGATTTAATGGGTAATATTTGTACTCAAAATCATATTATAAAAAGATTATTTAATAAACAAAACAAAATTCAAAGCGATTATAATAAAGTATTTATGTTTACAGTATCTATGAGACAATCAACATTAAAAGATACTTTAGATTTTATTAAAAAATTATTATTATTAAAAAAGTTAGAATTATTAAATAAAGTTTCTTTAGAATATGGTTGTGAATATAAATTAGACTATAAAAGTTCTAAGTATAAAGTAAGTCTACATACTTATAGAGATGGTTGTCCAATGTTAAACTGTTGTATATCTTATTAAATTATGAATGAAATAGAAGAAAGATACAGATTACTGTTGTTTGGAACCAATCAATATATTGAAGTACCAAATGAAGAAACAATGTTAGCAACTCAAGCTAATGAATTAGCACAAGGAAGCTTATGTTGGGGAATATATATAAATAACTAATTATGAAATTATGACAAAATTACCTAAATGGTTAAATAAATTAATTCATGGTCAAGAAGATCCTGAAAATCCATCAGATAATAATTATGAAGACAAATTTAGAATTAAAGCGATTCAATTAAAAAGTAATTTGACTAAGTATTTCCCAGAATACAAACTGGGTATGATGAGTAGTTGGCAAACAATTATCTGTATTAATAATAAAGGTGTAACAACCTTGTTTCTTGATAATAATGATTTAATTTCATCAACTTTACATCATTGTGATACTACTGATGAAGCTAGAGATCTAATTAATCAATACAAAGAATTATTAGTTAAAGAAAGAGAATTAGAATTTAAAAAAGAGGAAATCATAAAAATTTGAGTAAAAAAAGGAAAAGGATAGCTACAGAATTATTATTGTCTGTAGCTACCACAGGATCTTTTAATATTTGTAATGTTAATTTACCAACTACTAATCAAAGAGTAGTAAGAGATAAAGTATTATCTATATCTCCGGAATATAAAACTATTTCTGAAAATATTACTAAGAAACTAATTGAATTTAAACAGAATAAAAAGCAACAAAGATTAATTGATATTGAAAATATGAAGAATCGCACTAAAAATATTAATAGTATGTTTAATAATGCTTTAAATAAAATTAAATAATGTTACTAAATAAAATAACTAAAGAAATAACTGATTGGACCGCAATAAATCCTACAACAACTATATTTTTAATATGGTTAATAATGGTAGGAATATTATTTGCAGTTTCATTAATGAAGTAATTATGCTAAATAAATTAACAGACGAACAAAAACAAGTAAAATTAGATAAAAAAGTTTTACCTTTAGTATTTAATAAAGATATAGTAATAAATAGTTTAGGAGATGTATTACAAGAATTATTCTATAATCAGAGATGTGGTTATACATATCATATAAGTAAATCTGGAAAATATATTCCTCAACATACAGGTAATATGAGATCTATAGAAGATTGTTATTTAATTGCTAAATATTATATTAAAGACATTAGTTATAAAAATGTAAAAGAAGCTGTACAATCATTATATAAAGACTATTTATGTAATAGTTGGTGTAATACAGTAAATAAAAGAGTACATAGTACATATAGACAATTAGATAGAATAACTATAAATAATATTTTAGATAATTATAAATTAAATATATCAAATAAATAAAACGTTGATCATTATGAATGAAAACAATAATATTAATGAAGAAAAACACTATTTTCATTACTCAGAAAAACAAGTAATGTGGAATGGTAAACCAGAAATTCGCAGAGTAACTATTGGTGCAATTAAAAAAGATAGTCAATTAGTATTTGGTAGAGCTGAATGTTCTACTAAAGATATATTTACAAAAAAGAAAGCGCGAGCTATTGCTTTAGGAAGAGCTAATAAAAATCCTTTAGAAAGAGCTGAACTAAATACTTCACAAATAACGGGTAAAGTATTTATAGAAATTGCAAAACAATTAGTCTAAAGCAATATACTATCTGGTAGTAATATCAGATAGTTAATTTAATAATATGGCAGAAGAAGCAAAAAATAAATCGAAATATAAAATTAAAGAAGAAGGTAGTAAAATATATAAAGTAAAAACTATATGTGATGATGTATATAATTTATTACCAGAAAATCATAAAAAATGGTTTGATTTAAACCAAAATAAATATTCTTATAATAATATGATAAACGCAGCAAGAATTGAATTTCCATATGATCATCATATAATAATAGAAAGATTAAAAGCAGATAATAATATAATATTTAATTATTACGCAGAAGATCTTTCGTCATGTTTACATATTAATTCAAATCTTATTAATGGTCAAGGATTTCCAATAATACCTTTACAAGCAAGTGTTCATCCTATATTATCATTTACATCACCAGATGATCAATCTTATTTAGTAACTCTTAATAGACAGTGGTATAAATTTAATGAAATAGAAGAATTTATTGAATTTGTATTAAATAATCATCAACTTTATGGAATGTTGGTTAATATAAATGAGGAGGATGAGGATGATGAGGATGATGAAGAATATGATCCAATACACGAAATTGATCATTTAAATTTTTAAAACATGGGAGTAAAATCAAGATTAAAAAATATAATACAAGAAATATATAAAATTGAAAATAGAGAACGTATAGAATTTAAATTTACAAATGATGGATATATTTCAATATGTATAGCAGATATAACATTATTTCAAGTTGATTTAGAAGAAAATACTTTCTGTTGTGGAATATTAGAACTAGGAGATACTGTATATTCAACAACAGTTAATAATATAAATATAACTGAATTACCAGAAGATATACAAAATCAATTTTATACATTATGTATGGAACAAGTATATAAATTATTAGTTAGATCTGTTGAAGATGGAAATATAAAGAAAGGTTTAGCTAGTTGGACTCATACATATGATAATCCTATAGTTAAAGCATTAGAATCTGAATTTGGTAAAGAAAATAGTTCTTGGAAATTAACTAATATATTTTTTAATCCAAATTCTGGTAACACTGTTCATCAATATACAGTAAATATTAATCCAATAAAAAAATGAGTTACTATAGTTCGTTTAAACTAGGAACTCTTCCTATAGATAGAAATAAGAATTGTTTTGCTGTTATGATAAGTACTGAAGCAAAATGTTCTATTATTATAGAGCAAGAAAAATTAAATATAAAACCTGAAATACAAGAAGAAGATTTAACAATTTTTGTAGACGATATTAAATCTTGGGGAGTAGATATAACTTTAACAAAAGAAGATTCTGATTATTATATTTCTTTTGCATCAAATGTAACAAAGACTACAAAGAGATTTGTTGGTACAGTAATTAGAACTTTATATGAAGGTATAAGACCTAGTTCAACATCTGATGCTTTTTATAATATATATATTCATTATAAAAATCTAAAATTATTTTTACCAAAGGAAAATACTCTAACATTATTTCTTATTGCTAATAATATAGCAACAGTTAATAAAACAAGTTTTGTTTGGAATACAAATCATACATTAGGTTACTCCCATTGTTTAATTAAAACTAAACAACAACTACACAACTTTTTAAGTAAAGAAAATGATTGTTTATATTTATTCTTTGGTTTAGAATTCGATATTTTTGAAAAAAACTTATATATATTAGTAAATAAAGCAGAACAAAAGTATAAAGATTTATATAATAGAGTAATAGAAAACGAGAAAAAGAAAAATAGTGTTATTAATGGTGAGACAGAAAAAATTAAACAGGAAGACTGAAGTATATGATTTAGAAACATTAGCGGGTTTATTTTCATATACAGGATTAAATACAGATACAAATAAAGTAACTCAATTTGTATTACACAAAGATAAATTTGAGTTACATGAATTAGTTACCCATTTATTAACTTTAAAAGGGCAAATAGGTTTTAATAATTTAAACTTTGATTATCCTATAATTCATTATATTTTAGTCAATTATAGGAAATGGGAAGATTTAGTTTGGGAATCTAATTGGGAAGAAAAAATAATAAGCTTAATATATCAAGAGGCTCAAAGATTAATTTCTAACCAGAATAAAGATGATTTTTATCCAGCTATACCAGATAAATATGTTAAGATAAAACAATTAGATTTATTTAAGGTTTGGCACTATGATAATAGAGCTAGAATGACTGGTTTAAAAGCCTTAGAAATAGCTATGAACTATCCAAATGTAATGGATATGCCAATACATCATAGTACAATAGATATTAGCTTAGAAGATATAAAATCAATCTTAGAATATAATCTTAATGATGTTTTAGCTACTTATGAGTTTTATAAAAGATCAGAAGATAAATTAAATCTAAGAAAACAAATATTTTCTAAATATAATATTGATTGTATTAATTATCCTGATACTAAAATAGGAGAAGAATTAGTATTGAAACTTTATTGTGAAGCTACTAATAAAAATCCTAACGATGTTAGAAAATTAAGAACTTATAGATCTAAATTAGATTTTAAAGATTGTATACCTTCTTATATAAAATATAATAGTAAACAGTTTAATGATTTAATAAAATATTTACAAGGAATATCTGTAAGTAATTTAAAAAATTCTTTTGCTTATTCTGTTATATATAAAGGATTTAAATATGATCTTGGTACTGGTGGAATTCATGGTGCTAATAATTCTGGAGTTTATACTCCTAAAGATAATGAACTAATTAAAGATTCTGATGTAGCTAGTCTATATCCTAATTTAGCAATAGTAAACGGTTTGTATCCTCAACATTTGGGAAAACAATTCTTTACTGTATATAAAGAAGGAATTGTAGATGAAAGAATTAGAGCTAAGAAAGCTAAAGAAATGAGTATTTCAGACGCTTTAAAGCTATCTGCCAATGGTATTTATGGTAAGAGTAATAGTGAGTATAGTTTTGTATATGATCCTTTATACACGATTAAAACTACCTTAGCAGGACAACTAAGTTTATGTATGTTAGGAGAAAGATTACAAGATCAAATACCTAATATAAAAGTAATTCAAATAAATACTGATGGTATTACTACATTATTTGATAAAAGTTATAATGATTTATATGATTCTATTTGTACAATTTGGGAACAAGAAATTGGTCTAACTTTAGAACATGGTTATTATTCTAAATTTGCAATGAGAGACGTTAATAGTTATTTAGCTATTACAGATACTGGTAAAATTAAAAATAAAGGAGCTTTTGAAGTAGATAAAATGGTAGGTAATGAAAGAGCTTATCATAAAGATAATAGTTTTAGAATTGTTCCTCTAGCTATACAAGAATATTTTTTAAATAATATACCAATTAAAGATACAATAATAAATCATAATAATATATATGATTTTTGTGGTAGACAGAAATTTGGTAGAGAATCTTCCGATGGAGAAATACATTATTTAGAGAATGGAAACTATATAAAAGAATTACAACAAAAAACTGTTAGATATTATGTATCAAAATCAAATAAGAAATTTATTAAAGTATATAGCAAAGGTACTACTGAAGAAATAAACAAAGGATACGAGGTTGAAATATTTAATAAATATATAGAAAAAGAATTTAAAGATTATAAAATAAACTATAGTTTTTATATTAAAGAAGCTAATAAAATTATTGATATACTTGAGCCTAAACAATTGACAATTTTTTAATAATAAAATTATGCCGGAAAATGGTAATGAAAATGATAATGTTGTAGCTGTAGCAGATTTACCACATATTAATTGGAACGAAAATAACATACATATTGCTGTAGAAAGAATTAAAATACAAAGAGAATTTGATAGAAATATACAGGGTGGAAATATAGTTCAAGAAGAAATAAATAATAGACTCAGAGGAAGAGAAGAACAAATAGCAGAGATAGAAATAGCAAATAATTTTGTTGAATTTCCACAATATCTTAATGATATATTTGGTGCTTCTCGTACACAAGTTGTTAAAAGTTCAAATAGTAAAACTAAAGTATATATAGAAGATGATTCTGATATGAGAGAAAAAGGATTAAAAATAAATAATTTAAAAAATAAAATAGAAACTAAATTAACTACGGGAGAAATTAATTTAAGTGTTTGTAATAATTTACTTTCTTATTATAGAAAAAAATATTGTAATTCTTTAGCAGCATCTGAAAATTTAAATATTTTTCCAATTAATACTATTATAGATATTAAAGATAATAAAAATTTTAGAAAAGATTATAAACCTACAGTATCTGCAATAGTTTTAGGATATGTTATTCATAATAAAATATTTAATAATATTGATGAGCTTTATAATTATTATAGATCAAATAAATCAAAGACAAGTGTTATTGAAATATTAGTTTATGTTATAAATAACAATAATTATAAACTTAATAGTGAAGAAGAAAAAATAAAATTTAAATTTAAATCTAATTATTTTACTAAAATACCAGTTTCTGATTTTATAAGAAATAATAAAAATAATACTTTAGAAATATTAAATAAATTTCCTATTAAAATAGAAAGCGGATTGTTATCTGGTAAAGTATTTGGATTATCTTTTATTAAAAATAAACTTGTCGATACTATTGTAAAAGATTATGAAATAAAAATGAGTATCTCCAAAAAAATAGGAGAAACTTATTATATTATAATACCTTATACAAATGAAGAAACTGGTAAAACAGGCGAACTTAAGTTTGTTATGAATGATGTAAGTTTCATATTTCCTGATATTAAGGGATATAACATACCAAAAGATAAAACTATGGTCATAGGTTCTAATGTAAAAATTAAAGTAAATACACCAAGATTAAATACTAATACAATTCTTACTATTCAAAATATTAAACCAAATCCTCAATCTAAAAGAATATGTAAAAACTCTAAAACTAAACAATTAGATATTATTATGTGTTCTACACAAGAAGGATCAGTATTTAGATTTAGAGCTAAAGAATTAAAATTAATTGATAATAAAAATGATTCAAAAACTAGCATCAAAGCGTAAAGTAGTTACTTTATTTAGACCTTTGGTTTGTTCACGTCATCCAACTCACAGCATATTAAGAGCTAAGAATAAAACCTTAGCTCTTTTACCATTTAGATCAATAGTAAGACTAGGATCTATTACTGATATACAGGATAGTGTTACAAATGGGGGTACAAGAATAGAATGTAATACAATACAAGCTATTAAAAACAGTAGTAATAAACTACTAATGAAACAGTGTTTTACTGAAAACAATGTTAAAACTGCTGATTGGTGGAAACATAATCATATTTTACAAAATATACCTTTTGAAAGAAAATTTATTGATGAAGAAGGAGAAGAAGTTATAGAAAATATACGTAGTAATGAATTACCTTATCCTATAGTAGTTAAACATATATTTGGTAGTAGAGGTAGAGGTAATACATTAATTAACTCTCAAGAAGAATTAGAAAATTGTTTAAAATATAAAAACATATCTGAATATATTTTTGAGAAATTTTATAACTATAATAGAGAATATAGACTCCATGTTACAGAAGAAGGTTGTTTCTATACTTGTAGAAAAATGCTTAGGAAAGATACTCCCGAAGATAAGCGATGGTTTCGTAATGATTCAAATTCTAACTGGATTGTAGAAGAAAATCCAGATTTCGATAAACCAGTTAATTGGGATAATGTAATTACAGAATCTGTTAATGCTTTAAAAGCAGTAGGATTAGATTTTGGTGCGGTAGACTTAAGAATTCAGTCTTCCCATAATAATAAAGATAAAAACAGAGAAGATCCTGATTTTATTGTAGTAGAAATTAATTCAGCTCCTTCTTTTGGAGAAATTACTTCTAAAAAATATATAGAAGAAATTCCTAAAATATTAAAAAGAAAATATGAGACCAAGAACTAATTTTGACGTTATTAAAAAAAGTACTAACAAAATTATTCAAATATCAAGAAGATATGATTGTTTTGGAGAATATACAAATTCTAAATTAAACTTAAGCGAAGGTAAAGATCATATAATTAGATATTATTTACCAGAACATTTTTTAAATCTTTATTATATAAATAAAGAATATCAAATTAATACTTATAATAATTATTATGATAAGTTAATATTTAATAATGATGAAATTGATTTATATTTAAAATGGTTAAATGAATGGATACCTACTTTAAATATAAAAAGAGTAGAAGATACTTATTTTAACAATAAATTAGAATATGATAATAAGTTTATTCTTGCTTTCGATTGTGCTGAAAAAACAAAAGCTATTACTTTAGATATAGATTTAACTAAAGGAATAAACGATAAAGACAGAAAACTTCATTTATTTTTAGCTAGATATTTAATAAATAGTGCTGGTAGTCAAGTATTAAAACAAGCTTTTAAACTTCATATACGATATCCTGAAATGACTCCTTGGGATTGTTTTATTATGAATGAATTTATAGAGTTTCCTTTAATGAAAAAGTTACCAGGATATTGTATATTTTCTACTCAAGGATTAATGAAATACTTTACTATAGAGGAATTTTATGATAAAGTAATAGTTAATGAAAACGATAATTTTCTTATTGAAAGTACTTATTCAAATAGTGGATTAGTACCTTATTGTAATAAATTTGAATATTCACAAAGCAAAGCATTTGATGAAAAATTAAAAAGAATTGAAGTAACAGAATTATATAATCAATTAGGTAAAACACCAGAGTTTTTACAAGTCTGGAAAGACATAATAAAATAAAAATATGAGTAAAACTAAAAAAGACAAAAATAAAATAAATATATTCGTAATAGGATCACAAAAAGGTTATGCTAGTTGGATGGAAGGTAATCTAGTAGAAAATATAGAAGAAGCGGATCTTGTATGGTTAACAGGAGGAGAAGATATTAATCCTAATATATATAATAATAATAGAGGATCAAGAACTCATTTTAATGATAAAAGAGATACCTTAGAAATTGAATATACTCACAAAGCTGTTAAATTAGGTTTACCTATATTTGGAACTTGCAGAGGTGCTCAAATGTTATGTGCATTAGCAGGAGGAACTTTAGTACAAGATATGTCCCATCCTTATGCTCATACAATTAAATTCTGGGATGGAACAATTGTTGAAACAAACTCACTTCATCATCAATTACAATTTCCATTTTGTATGAAATCTAATAAATATAAAGTATTAGCTTGGGCAGAAGGTTTATCTAATTATCATTTAAATGGTAGTGACCAAAAAATGTTATTACCTACTGAAAAAGATAATGATAATATTATTATGGAACCAGAATTAGTTTACTATAAAGAATTAAATGCTTTAGGAATACAAGGTCATCCAGAAATGATGAGTACTAATAGTCAATTAGTAAAAATATTAAAAATGTTAACTTATCGTCTTATTAATAATACTTTAGAAGAAGTTATCAATAAAGGTACTGAGTTAAGTAAATTAATGATATTTGATGATGATTTAGAAGAAGAATTAACAACAGTAGATTCATCAGAATTTTATATGCATGATATTTGGGATTAATTTTTTATGGAAAATAATATAATCATTGAGAATAAAAAAATTCAAGATCATAAAGAACTATATTTATTAGCTTACGGAACTCTTAGAAAAGATCAGTATAATTATAATCGAATAAGAGATTTATTTCAAATAAAAGATCTTGCTATTAGTTATGTTGAAACTACAAAATTGAGAGGTTATAGTATGTATAATGTAGGAGCTTATCCTATGGCTGTATTTACAAATAAACCAAGTGAAACAATAGTTTTTGATATTTTAAGAATATCTGATAAAGCTTTTATGATCATAGATAATATGGAAATAAACGCAGGATATACAAGACATAAACTTCCAATTAATATTGAAACACAATCTTTTACATTAAAAACAGAGTGTATAATTTATTTAGCTAATGTTGAAGATCAAAAAGAAATTGACGAAATAGAAGTTTTAAATAAAACAGATAAAGTTGAATCAGGAGATTGGGTTCAATACTATAAAAATTTTCTGTTAAATTAATAATAATTTTATGAAACAAAATATAAATAAACAACTTATAACAATTGGTTCAGATCCAGAAGCTTTTTTAAGAAATAGAGAAACTAAAGAAATAGTATCTGCTATTGGATTAATTCCCGGTAGTAAATATGAACCTGTAAGCCTTCATAAAGAAATAGGACAAGGATTTTTTATACAAACCGATAATGTAATGGTTGAGTGGTGTGTACCAGCATGTAATACCGCAAAAGAATTATATGACAATATACAAAAATGTATTAAATATACAAATGATATAATTCCAGCAGAATTAGAAGTTGTATTACAACCATCAGCTATATTAGATAGTAAATATTTAGAAGATGATCAAGCTAAAACATTTGGTTGTGAACCAAGTTATAATGCTTGGACTTACCAAATGAATAAAGCTCCAAGTAATAAAACTAATCTAAGAACTTGCGGTGGTCATATTCATATAGGATATGAAAATCCTAATGATGATACTTCTATTAACTTAATAAGAGCTTTAGATTTATATCTTAATATACCTTCTTTAATACTCGATAGTGATAAAGATAGAAAAAAGATGTATGGTAAAGCTGGTGAATTTAGAATAAAAGATTATGGTGTTGAATATAGAGGTTTATCAAATTATTGGGCTAATACATTATCTTTAACAAAATTTATATTTGCAGGTATTGATAAGGCTGTTGATTTTATCAATAGCGGTAAAGAATTAAACGACGAAGATCAATTTGTAATTCAAGAAACTATAAATAATAATGATAAAGTTATTGCTCACAAACTAATAACTAAGTTTCAGTTAGATCAAGTTTTATCTGAAGTATATACAATTGATTAATTAAAACATTAAAGAGGGTAGCCTGAGTTCGCTTTAGATAATAGAAATATTATCCTCCGCTATCCTCTTTATTTAAAATAAAAATATGAAAGAACTTATATTATTTTTAATATTCTCTATCTGTTGGTCTACAATAATTACAAGACAAATAATAGGATTTAAACATTTATTTATTAATACGCTTATAGTACTAGTATGTAATATTATAATAGTTTCTATTTCATTAATTGGTTTATTTACTATAGTATCTAAATTTAATGGAAATATAATGCAACCAATTAAACAATCAAATTATGAAATTATTCATGAACCTTTATATAAAAAAATAAAATGATATTAGAAATTATATTAATATTTGCTTTAATAGCATTTATATTTAAACCAAAACCAGGAGTTTTAGGATGTGGTCTTTCAGGATTTTCTGGAACTAAAGATTATGATGGTGAAAAAATTAAGTTTTTACTTTATTGGAATAGTCAAGAAAGAGGTAGAGATGCTACAGGAATATTTACTCCTAAATCAAGTATAGTTAAAGATAATATTGAAGCTAAAAATTTTATTAATAGTCCTCGATTAACTTCTCAAATAAAAAACGATAGAGTTCTTATAGGACATGTTAGAGCAGGAACAGTAGGTACTAACACAGTAAATAATGCCCACCCATTTGAATATGGAGACATTGTATTAGCTCATAATGGTACTTTAGAAAATCATCTTGCTTTAGCTAGAATGTATCAATTAAATTCATCTAACTATAATGTAGATAGCCAAATATTAGCGAAATGTATTGAAATAAACTTTAAACATGACGAAATACTTAGAGTTCTTGAACAATACGAAGGTGCTGCTGCATTATTATTTTATAATAAAGTAGAAGATATTTTATATTGTTATCATGATCAGAAAAGACCTTTATTTTATGGTTTTGTTGATAAAACAGAATTATATATTTCTTCAATAAAACAAAGTTTAGAAGCTATAAATTGTGAAGATATAGAAGAATTTAAAATAAATACTTTATATCAAATAAAAGAAGGTGTTATTTTGAGTAAAACAAATTATACTCCAAATAAAAAAAGTAATTTTCCAGAAACTATTTTAGCTACTATAAAAGATTTATATATTAGAATAAAGAAAAATGTAACAAAGATCAGATGTGAAAAAGATAATATATCTGGATTTGACACATCTGTTGTTAAACCTCATTATTTAAAAAACTTCTGGATACAATGTGACATAAGTGGATTTTCAAATCATGATACAGAATTTCTTGCAAAACAACAGTTATTAAATATAAACAGTTGGTATTCTGTTATTGGAAAACCTAATGATCCTAAATACAAAGATACAGAATATTTTGAAGTAGAAAATGAAAAAGGAGAAAAAGGTATTATTTGTACAACAAGTAAATTTAATTTAATTAATTTCATTCCTCAAGTTGATAAATATGTTATTGTAATGAAACCATTAACATATACTAAAACAGGAAATACTTTAGCAGATAAAGAAGAATTTTTATTAGTTAAAAAATATGAATATGGTAATCAAGAAATAACTGTAGAACAGCCTATTACAGGTAAGTCTGGAACTTGTCCTATTCATTGTATAAGGGTAGCTAGAGCAGGGGAAATTAATAATTATTTAAAAGAAAAAGCTAAAACATGCGAAATTAATTTTAATAAACCTATAATTAGTGCAGAAATTGAGCAATATGAAGAAGAAATCGAAAAAGAAAAAGATGTTTTAGAATTATTAAAAAATAGTCAATCTTTAAAAAAGATTTCTCCAAACAATATTGGATTTTATGATAATTTACAATTTAGTTATGGAACTATGTGTAACATTATTGGAGAACTTCATTATGCTATTACAGGAATTGTAACATTATTAAATAGTGGTATGTATGATGATGCGTTAGAAGATGCTAAAGATTTAGAAAACGAAATTGTCCAATTATATAATGTTGATACTTTAGAAAACTTTATTCCTATGGATGAAATAGAAATAATAGATAATGATGAAGATGAAAATGAATATATTGAAGAAATAGAAGATGATAAAGATATTATATAATTATGATAAAAGAAGAAGAAAAAATAGAAATTGATGGTATAATGTTTAATTTATCTAATCCAAATATAGTTCAAGATTATATTACTAAAGAATATTTTTTAAAACTAAGTAATGGATTAAGTAATTTTACTAAATTAATAATGGATTTAGTATTAGAACAAAAACATACTGCTCCTAGAAAACAATTTTCTATTAATGATAATAATACTAAAGATTATTACGGTACATTATCAGGAACTGTTAAACATCAAACTATAGACGAAAATATAATAAATCCTTATTTAGTCAAAGTTGTAATATGTACAATTTCAGGATATGAATATATAGAAGTATTTCCTTTAGATAAAAAAGAATTTATTAAAAAACATGATTTAGTATTAGGTATTAATAATACTGATACTTATTATCTTAAAAGAGAATTAAAAACAATGGATAAACCAAAACCATACAGAAAATTTGATAATACTTATTACAAACAAGATGTAAAAAAGTTATTATTACCAAATATAGATAAAAATACTAAAGATATTAATGAACTTAGTAAAAATGTCTTAAATCGAAATTTAGTAATGGGAGTAGATTCACTAACTCATTTAATACTTGAAAATAAAAGATATACATTTGGTGTAGAATTAGAAACTTGTTTAGGAAGACTTGAAGAATCTGATGTAAAAGATTTAAATGTTAAAGCAGTACATGATGGTTCCTTGAGAGATGAAGCTGGCAATGTTCCTGGTGGAGAATATGTAACAGGTATATTATATGGAGATAGTGGATTTAAACAACTTCATGAAATTTGTAAAGTATTATCTAATAAATGTTTTATCAATCATCAATGTGGTGTCCATGTCCACATAGGAGGAATGAAATGGAATAAAGAAGATGTAGTATATTCATATTTATTAGCTCAACATCTAGAAGAAGATTTGTTCACAATGTTACCTAAATCTAGAAGAAACAATAGTTATTGTAGAAAATTAAATCCTTTGTTATTAGATAAATTTAATTATTTATCAGAAGCACCTAGTAATTCAGATTATTTGTTAAAAATTGAAGAATTATATAATGCAATTCATCAAGAAGTAGCTGGTACAAGAGATACAGAAGGACCTAATGCAAAAATTAATAAAAATAGTAATCATCCAAAAGGATCAAAATGTGGATATGATAAAACAGCCCAAAGATATTGTTGGTTAAATTATGTAACATTATTATTTGACACTAAAGGAATTCCAAATTCTCATACATTAGAATTTAGACCCCACGGAGCTACTTTGAATTTTGCTAAAATTAGAAATTGGATTAAAATTTGTATTGCTTTTGTATATTTTGTTGAAAATTTTAAAAATATAATTAAAGCTGGTAAATATGTACATACAAATGGTACAGAATATAAATTAAATTTAGAATTGATGATTGTTAAATCTTATCCTAAAACAGCTGAAAAATTAATTGAGTATGTAAGAGAAAGAAAAGAAATCTTTAAAGTTAAAGACGAAAGTCTAGATTATAAAGAAGATGTATTACCAATATCAAGATCAATTAAAGAAGTAGTATGTGCTTAATTAGTATAGTACCGAAAGGTAAAGATAAATATAGTAAAGAATTTATAGATGGTTTAACTATAGCTTCAATTACTAATAATGACGGAATTGGTTTTGCATATAAAAGTGATAAAACTAAAAAAGTTTATATTAGTAAAGGATATAAAACTATAAAAAAAGCTTTAGCGGCTATGAGAAATCAAAGAATTGCTAAACGAGATGAACTCATAGTCCATTTAAGAATAGGAAATAGAGGTAGTATTAATACAGATATGTGTCATCCATTTGCAGTATCGGATAATGCCACTGATATATTACAAAATCATACTATTACTAATTTACCTGTTATGGCTCATAATGGTACTTTTTATTCATATGGTTCTCATAATTCTATGTTTTCAGATACTTATCATTTCATTAGAGAGTTTTTAGGTAAGTCTAAAATAATGGATTTACTAGAAGATAATCCTGAATTTTTTAAAGAATTGTTTAGTACAAAATTATCAACTAATAGATTAGTATTCTTATTTCCTAATTCCAATACAGATTTTATAAAATTTGGAGATTGGTTTCATGAAAATGGATATTATTATTCTAACGCTAGTTTTAAAGATAAAACTATAAGAAACGTAGGAGGTAATGAATATTCATCACCAAATTATTTAGATTTTAGAGACAGACAAGTTTGTAAAAAGTATAATAATAGAGATAGTGAATCTTTTGGAGAAGATTTAGAAGAATGGGATTTAGCTAGAGCATCAGATAGAGAAGAAAAATTAAAAAAAATTATTGATACTGGAAATAGACTTAATTCTTTAAGCGAAATAAATGATGTTGATGATGAGGATGATAATGAAACTGATAACGATGACAATATTTTAAATTATATTCCTTGTATTTCTCCAAAAAGACTTGCTCTTAATGAAACTATTATAACAAATAATCCTAAAATTAAAAGTTATTCTTCTAATGTTGATTTACATAGTAGAATTGGAATTCAAATTGAAGTACCAACACGAGAAGATAATTTAAAATTAAGATCAGGATATAGAAAAGCCAATAATAATGAAATTCAAGTAGAAACATGGAATGTTTTATTTACACGATCCTTCAAAAATTCCTATAATGAAATATTTTATGAATATATGGGTTTATATATTCCAATGTTATTTAAAGAACCTACTCAATTTAACGCTATTCAAATTAAACCAAATATTTATAATTATACAAATTTACTTTTAAAATGTATAAAAACAGATGTTGATTATGGTGTTCAAAAAGGTACTAATTATGTAATTAATTCAATACCTGAAGAAGATTATATTATCATTAATAAATTAAATTTAAGTGATATTGCTAAACCTATACCATATATAGCAATGCCCAATATTTATATTTCTGATTTATTTGAAATAGTACCTTTACCAAAATATCATTCTAAATATTTAGATTATTATAGACTTGTTAGAGATATAACACCTAGTAAAATTCAATTAACTAAACTTAAAGATTTTATGAGACGTTCCGAAGCTTATAGTAAAGCGACTACAAAATTTGCATACGGAATCGTAGGTAATGTATCTAGAGCAAGTATGGATCTGTTTAAATATAATTTAGTAGAAGAATTTTTTCCAAACAATACTGAAAAAATATTAAATAGGATGTACATACTCTAAACAATAGAAAGAGTAAGAGGTATAAATAATTAAAATTAAATTAGATGAAAAAAGATTAAAAAGACAACAAGAAATTGTTGATAAATGGGCTAAAAGTTCCTATAAAGGTATTGTTAAAGCTGTAACAGGCTCTGGTAAGACTTTTATAGGAATATTAGCTATTAAAAGAGTATTAAATAAAAAACCAGAAGCTAATATTTTAGTTGTTGTACCTACAATATATTTAAAACAACAATGGGAAGAAGTATTATTATCTTTTAATCTTAAAGTAAAAGTTTTAGTTATAAACACAGCTTCTAAAACTGTAGTATCTTGTGATTTATTAATAATTGATGAAGTTCATACAGCAGGAGCAGATTATTGGTTTAATGTATTTAATATTATAGAATATAAAGCTATACTCGGATTAACAGCAACATTAGAGAGATCTGATGGTAGGCACAGATTAATCTTAGAGAAAGCTCCTATAATAGATGAAATTACATTAGAAGAGGCTTTACGAGAAGGTTATATATCTAATTATATGATATATAATATTCCAGTTGAATTAACACCAAAAGAAATTGCTATATATAAAAAGACACAAAATAGTTATTTATATTATGAGCATATACTTGGGGGTAAATTTAGTGCTTGGCAAGAATCAGCTAATAGATTAAAAAAAGATTCTGAATATAACCAAGATCAGAAAAAAGAGGCTATGGGATTTCTTCGTGCTATTAATAAAAGAAAATCTATTCTACATAATGCTATTAATAAAATAGAATTAACTAAAACTATTCTAGATAAATATCCAGATAGGAAAAGTATTATATTTTGTGAAAGTATATTATTTGCAGAAAAGATTGATACCTTATTAGATAAACAGTCTGTTATATATCATAGCAAGATGACTGTTAAACAAAAGAAGGAAGCTATTAATAACTTTAAAGATAATACGTTTAAATGTAACGTTTTAACCTCTGTAAGAGCTTTAGATGCTGGGGTAGATATATCGGGTGTAAACCTAGGAATATGTGCTGCTGGGTCTTCTAAATCGCTTCAGAGTATACAACGATTAGGTAGATCTGTTAGAATTAATGTTAATGGTACTATAGCATATTATTTTAATTTATATGTTAAGAATACACAAGAAGAGAAATGGTTAAAATCAAGATGTTATAATATTCCTAATGTGGAATGGATTGATTATCTTTAGTAAAATAATAAATTAAATTTGTTTTAAAGGGTTAAAAACCGTAAATTTGTAAGTTATGTTAGAAAATTTAGTAATCGCAGGACTTTTCGTATTAATAGTAATAGCAGTAATAGCTCTACTAACAAAGTTTGTTAAATTAGGTACTAAGAAGGAAGAAAATCCTGTTTTAGTACCTAATAAAATTAGTATAGAACCTAAAGCCTATACTAGTGAATATGTTGAAGCTACTTTAGGAAAAGAAAAAGCTGGTGCAATAAATAAAGCTAGATTAGCCAGAGAAGTTGCAGAAAAACAGCAATTAGAGGTTAAACCTAAAAGAGTTAGGAAACCAGTTGTAAAAAAAGAAGTAAAAGGAGAATAATTAATGCAGGATAATAGTACCAAGATCATGAGTGAAATAACGGTGTTTTCAAAATATAGTAAATACCTAGAGAGAGAAGAAAGAAGAGAATCTTGGAACGAAATAGTCCAAAGATATTGTAAAATGATGATAGATAAGTATCCAGACCAAAAAGAAAAGATAAAAAATCTGTCATCATTTATAATTGATAAAAAGATACTACCCTCAATGAGGGCCTTACAGTTTGCAGGATTACCAATTGAAAGAAATCCTAGTAGAGTATATAATTGCGCATATCTTCCTTTAGATGATTATAGATCGTTTAGTGAAGCTATGTTTCTTTTATTAGGGGGAACTGGAGTTGGATATAGTGTACAATTTGCTCACATAGATAAATTACCTGAAATTATTAAACCTACTAAATCTAAAAGATTCTTAATAGGTGATAGTATAGAAGGTTGGGCAGATAGTGTAAAAATGTTAATGAAATCATATCTTGGTAAAAGCTCTGCTAAACCTAATTTTGATTTTAGAGACATAAGAGCTAAAGGAACTAGATTAAAAACAGCAGGTGGTAAAGCACCAGGATCAGAGCCATTAAAAGTATGTTTATTTCATATCGAAACTATTCTGGAAAGAAAAGAAAACGGTAGTAAACTTACTCCTATTGAAGCTCATGATATTATGTGTCATATAGCTAATGCTGTACTGGCTGGTGGAATTAGAAGAGCCGCAATGATTGCTTTATTTTCAGTAGATGATGAAGAAATGTTAGCCTCTAAATCAGGAAGTTGGTGGGAATTAAATGAGCAAAGAGGTAGAGCTAATAACTCTGCTGTAATTGTAAGAAATAGAATAAATATAGATGAGTGGAATAACCTTTGGAAGAAAATTGAAATATCTGGTTCTGGAGAGCCTGGTGTTTATTTTACTAATGATAGTAATTGGGGTACTAACCCTTGTTGCGAAATTGCTCTTCGTCCTTATCAGTTTTGCAATCTTTGCGAAGTAAATGTATCTGATGTCGAATCACAATATGATTTGGAAAGTAGAGTATTAGCAGCAACCTATTTTGGAACATTACAAGCCGGTATAACAGACTTTCATTATCTTCGTGATATATGGAAGAAGACAACAGAGAAAGAAGCTCTGATCGGTGTAGGAATGACTGGTATAGGATCTGGTAAAATATTAAAATATAATTTAGAAGAAGCTGCTGAAGTAGCAAGAATAACGAATGAAACAATTGCTAAAGAAATCGGAATTAGTCCTGCTGCGAGAGTTACTACTATTAAACCTAGTGGCACTTCTAGTTGTGTATTGGGAACCAGTTCTGGGATACATGCGTGGCATAATGACTACTATTTAAGATCAATAAGATTAAATAAAAATGAGAATTTATATACTTATTTAACTATGTATGCACCAGAGCTATTAGAAGATGATTTCTTCAGACCTGATACTCAAGCAATAGTTAGAATTCCTCAAAAAGCACCAGAAGGTTCTATTCTTAGAACTGAATCTGCTTTAGAGTTACTTGAAAGAGTAAAGAAATTTAACTTAGAATGGGTTAAAAAAGGTCATAGATCTGGTACTAATACAAATAATGTATCTGCTACTATATCTTTAAAACCAGAAGATTGGGAAGCTGTAGGAGATTGGATGTGGAAAAATAAAAAAACATTTAATGGATTAAGTGTTTTACCATATGACAATGGAAGTTATGTACAAGCCCCTTTCGAAGATATAACAGAAGAAGAATATAACAAAAGGATTAAAACATTATCAAATATTGATCTTACAAAAGTAATTGAAATAGATGATAATACTGAACATAGTCAGGAACTAGCTTGTGCTGGTGCTAATTGTTCTATATAAAATAATATTATGACTAATAAAATAGTTTTTGAAAACAAATATGTAAAAATAATAAAAGCTGAATTAACAAATTTAGGTAGTATTTATACTTGTGTATCAATCTCTAGTGGTGGGAATTTTTATTTACACAACTGCCCTACAAATAATTGTCAAATATCTTCTATAGGATCTTGTGAAAATATTATGTTTTTAGAAACATTCGAAAACATAATTGAATCACTTCATGATAGTGGATATATAACTCATCAATTATTAGTTGATGTATATGATACACCTAGATATAGAGACCAAATAGATAATCTTAAATTTGATAAAGTATTTAGAAATCGATATACCAGTACTAATAATTCAGAAATGATAATGTATTTGTTAAGATTACGAGATATTCAAGAGCAATATGATAATGATAATGATGATGATGACGAGTATTAAATTATGGAAATGGCAGTCTGGTAGACAACAAAATACCGACTATCAAAAATTTCTTCTTTGGTATTTTAAAATATGGAAATGGGGTTTTGATGGTTATATATTAAAATATAAACCAAATACACAATTAAATTGGCATAAAGATCCTATAGAAAATGGAAATCATTATAGATTAAATATCAAATTAAAAGGTAAATCATGGTTTTATATAAAAAAGAAAGATTTACTTTTTTGTGTGGGTAAAAAAATTATATTTTTTAGACCTGATTTATATGAACACAGTCTTATAATAGATAGTCCTTGTACTAAATTATCATTAGGATTTGTAAAATTTAAATAATATGTCAGAAGATTTAAAATATAAATTAAAAGATAATTTACAATATAGAAGTAATTACATAACTCTTAAGCAAACCATTAGTTATTATGAATTTCTGGAACTAGATGATAACACAAAACGTTATTATCATAGAGTATTAAGTCCTTGTTGCTCGTACGAACAAGATTATGAAGAACAAGAAGAATCTAACATAAATTTATCATGGAAAGAACTAGTTTAAGAGATATAAACAATAGTAATATATTATATAGAAAGTTAAAAGGTTTATTTCGTAATTTATATGAATTAGAAACAGAATTATCAATGTTTCAAGAAGATAACGATATTATTGATAGTAATATTAGTGATTATCTTGATCAACTTGAAACTAGGATAGAAGGTTATAAAAACGATATAAAAGAACTATTGTCAATTAAAGAAATATTATGAAAGGTAATAAGCTAAAGAAAGTTGAATTAGATGAAATAGAATTATATCTAAATATGTTAGAGAATGATTATAAAGAAAAACTTAATACTAAAACTTATTTAGAAATTGCTAGATTAATTGAAAAAGAATTCGGAGTAGAATGTGATGAACAAACTGTCAACTTGTTATATGATCCTACATTAGAACAATTACTAGAAGACAATGAAATATTTTATAAAGAAATAATAGGATTATGAGTAATTATACAAAAAAATGTAAGAAATGTAAAGGTACAGGTAGATTTCCTATTAAAATGGATAGTCATACAGCTTGTCCTATATGTGAAGGTAGTGGAATTCAATTATTTTCTGCAAAAGAAGAAGAATATAATGATGCTGTTGAATTAACAGGAGATAAAGTATTTAAAGATCAAGAAAAGTTTATTGATTTAGAAGAAGAAGATTATGAGATTTGATATAAAAAGAGAATCTTTTACATTACCTGTAAATGGTATAGAAGAAACTTGGGTTTATTTATCATTATATGATAATAAAGGAGAACTGGTTTCTAGAAGTACTGGAGTTAATAATGAACAAACAATAAGACATGTATATGATGGTTTAACTTATGTGTCAAATGGATTTAATGATGAAGTATTAATTACATATGATTCATTAATACAAAAATTTAAATAATATGAAAAAATTAAACATATATGAAATTGAAAAAGAAATTAATTATTTAATTGAAGCTAATTGTAAAGATTTTGAATATGAAGGAACCGAAATAGATAAAGGTACTTTACGTAATGATATAATGACTGTAATAATAAGATTAAATGAAGAGGAGGAATAAAAATAATAAATGATAGTTAACGTAGATATAGAAAAATTAATAAAATACAGATTAGATATTAATCAGTACTTATTTTGTAGCTTTATCTATCAACAATCAAAACCTGAATTACTAGTATATATCGAAATGTTTGGTACACTCATAGACGAAAGTAGTATGGAGTTTATTAGATCAATAGGTTATCTAGATTTAAAAAAAGAATCAGAGAGGTATAGATTTGCAAATATGTTTGTTACAGATTTATTTGTAGAAGACTTTATTGAAAAATCTATACCCTCTAAATTAATATCAGAAAAATTAGAAGATTGGTTTGATGAATGGTTTGATCTATGGCCTAGAGGAATAAAGTCTGGAGGATATTTAGTAAAATCCGATAAACAAGGATGTATTACAAAGATGGGGAAATTCATCAAGAAATATCCTGAATATACAAAAGACGTTATTATAAGGGCTACGAAAGATTATGTTAATTTTATGAGAATGAAACAATACAATTTTATGCAATTGGCTCATTATTTCATAGATAAAAATGGAATTTCTAATCTAGGATCATCTTGTGAAGATGTAAAATGTAGATTAGAAAGAGAAGATATAATTGATTTAAAAATAGAAGATGATTATTCAAGAGATATTTTTACTAAGTCTCTGAATTAATATTAAATAGAAAGGAAAGATAGTTGAGAGAGAAAAGAATAAGTCTATTTAATAGAGTAAGAAATAGAATAAAAGAGAATAAACAAATAAGATTAGACGGAGGATACAATTGTATACCTTGGAAAAATCTACCCGGATTATCTTCAGTAGTACCGGGAATACAAAAAGAAAAATATATTATTGTTACAGCAAACTCAAAAGTTGGTAAAACACAAATATGTGATTATCTTTTTGTATACGAACCTTACGAATTCGTAAAGAAATATAAACCTAAAAATATAGATTTAAAAATAATATATTTCTCCTTAGAAATGAGTAGAGAAAGAAAGATTATGTCTATATTATCTTATAAAATATTTAAAGATAAAGGTATAATTGTTTCTCCTGATGATTTATTATCTGTATTTGAAAATAGAATACTAGATGATAAAACAGAAAGTTTGTTAGAAGAGTATGATACTTATTTTACAGAATTTGAAGAAACTGTAGAGATTATAGACAACATAAGAAATCCTTATGGTATTTATAAGTATGTAAGTGATTACTATGAACAAAACGGTACTTGGGAATATAAAGATCTAGATTGGCTAGAAGAAGATGGTAAAACAGTAACGAAAAGGAGGATAAAGAGTAGATATGTAGCAAATAACCCAAATGAACTAGTAATTGTAATTGTAGATAATTATAATGTTATGTTACCTGAAAAAGGTCAAACATTATTTGATGCTATACATGATTTTAGTTCTCGCCATGCATTAAAACTAAGAGATAAATATAAAACTTGTGTAGTAGGTGTTCAACAGCAAGCTGCTGGACAAGAGCAACAACAGTATACTTTTAGTGGTAATACAATTATAGATAAGTTAAAACCTTCACCTGATGGATTAGGAGATTGTAAATTAGTAGGTAGAGATTGTAATTTAATGTTAGGTCTATTTGGACCCGCTAGATTTAAGATTGAAAGTTATGAAGGTTACAATATAAAAAGATTGGTAGATCATTATAGAGAGTTAATAGTAATATTTAATAGAGATGGATCAGGATCATGTTCAGACCATTTATTATTTCATGGAGCAGTTAATTACTTTAGGGAGTTACCAAACAAAATGACAGAAGGTGATTATAAACAAATAGAAGAAGAGTTTAAAATAAGATAGACAGATATAGATGAAGAAAGAAGAAGAATTACAAGTACTAGAAGTAGCAAATAGTGTTAATACAAGTTTAACTAGACAAACTGATATACAAAATCAGATGTTGGAACAAGCTGAAACTTGGATTAAAAGTGGTCTTTTACCTACGTCAATTAAAACACCAGAAATGGCTGTAGTAATTGCATTAAAAGGAAAAGAATTGAATTTACAAACAATGGCATCATTTGAAATGATTGATGTTATCATGGGTAAACCTGCCCTTAAGCCAAAAGGTATGGCATCACTTTGTTTTAAAGGTGGTGTTAGAACTAAAACAATTAAAGACTTTGAAGTTTTTGAAGGTTTAGATGGTAAAAAAGATGCTGAAACTGTAATTAGATTTTACAGGGATGGAATTGAAGAAGATGTAAGTTACAAATATAGTGATGCTCAATCTTTAGGTTTGACATCAAAAGATAATTGGAAAAAACAACCGGGGGTTATGATGTACTGGAGGTAAACATAAATGCCTCGTAACCTATTTAATTGCTGGAAACTCTTAAAGACAAAATAACTACAATAATCACGAAAGTAGATTATGAAAGTTTGAAAATATTTTGTATATTTGTTATATGGCTATAACAAAAAATAGACAATCAGCAGCCAAGCCTCTAAATATATTAGTACATGAGGAAGGTTCAACGACTATCCCGCAAGGGAGTACTTGGCTTAGTAGCCTAGGAAAAGGTAGGAATTATTCTACTATTTTACAAAATACCAAAGGTATTTATATTATAATTAATAAACTAAATAATAAATTCTATATTGGATCATCTTCCAATATTAGAAAAAGATTACTATATCATTTCTCAAAATTAAGAAATAATAAACATAGTAATAATCATTTACAAACTTCTTTTAATAAATATTTAGAACATTCTTTTGATTTTGATATTATAGAAATATCAGAAAATATTAAAGATACTGAACAATTATATTTGAGTTTTTGTTATAAACATTATAAAAATATGTTATATAATAAAGATAATAAAGTATCTGGTTCAGCTGGTTATTTATTTAGTAAAGAATTTAGATTACAAATGTCAGCAGCTAGGAAAAACTTACCTAAATCTGAAGATTTTAAAAACAAACTTAGAAAACCAATTTTACAGTATAATAAAGAAGGTATTTTTATAAGAGAATTTAAAGGAATTAGAGAAGCTGCTACTAATATGCATTGTAATCATAGAACCATACAATATTCATGTAATGAAATTAACATTACTGCTAAAGGATATGTATGGAGATATAAATTAAATGATAAAATTGATTTAAAAATTATAGTAAGAAATAGAAAAAGAATAATTAAGATATAGTCTGCCTTTTATAGAAATATAAAAGATCAAGCGGTTTTAGTAAAGGTGCTAATCGGGTGTGTCCTGATTTAATTGGAGGTTTATATACAACGGAAGAACTTTCATCATTTACTCACAACGCTCCAGTTGTACAATTAACTGAAGATGGTGATTCAATAGTAGTAGTATAATAAATGACAGAAGTACAAAAAAAAGTTTTTAAATATAAACATTTAGAAAACAAACCTTGGTTAATAGCTAAGTTAACTTCTGTTAGAACAGGATATATAAAAAGTATATTTAGAAAAATAAATAATAATTAATAATTAAAAGAAAGAGAAAAATATGACAACAAATTTAAATTTTGATAGTGTAGATAGTGCAACAAGTGAAGTTAAGGAATCAACATTTAAAATAGTAAAACCAGGACTTAATACTTTGATGATTAGTGGTGTAGAACCAATAGTTGCAGGTACAGGAAATGCTGGAGTAGCAGTAACGTTTGAATCTAAAGAGGCAGATGCTTCTTTTAACGAAAGATTCTGGTTATCTGCTGGTGCTCTACCCAGAGTACAATACCTTGTAGAGAAATTTACAGGAGCTAAAATGACTGGAGGATTTACCGGAGACGGGATGGAACTAGCTACTCAAGTAGCAACAGCCTTATCTGCTAAATTAGTAGGTAAAACTCAAACAGTTATTGTAGATGGTGAGACTTATACAAAAGAAAAAGATGGTAAAACATATGTAAATACTAGACCTATGTTGAGGTTTGCTGGATTTGTTAATCCGGTAGGAAAAGATGTAGAACCTAGGATTACAGATAAAACAGATACTCAGTCTAATGCTTTAAATAGCAATTCTAAGGATCAGGATGATGATTTACCGTTTTAATATATAAAACATAAGTAGGAGATTAATTCTCCTACTTTTAATATAACTTATGATAATAGACTTTGATAAAAAACCATTATCAGCACAAGAGATATTAGATAGAGTAAATGATAAAGATATATATGAATTTTATTTAGAAAGATCTATTAATGAAAATAAAGCAACTACTTGTTGTTTTCATCAAGATAGAAGTCCTAGTTTAAGATTTTATAGATCAAGATTTAATAATCTAAATTTTAAATGCTTTGGTTGTGGTAAACAAGGAGGAATATTTAACTTTGTACAAGACTTATATAACTTATCGTTTGGTGAAACGCTACGATTAGTAGCAAAAGATTTTAATTTAGATAACAGTCCAAACGTTATTCTAACAGAAAAGAAATCCATACCAGTAAAGGAACTTGTAGAAACTCAAATTATTCCTTCTTATCAAAGTTTTAATAAATTAGATTATAATTATTGGAATCAATATTATATATCATTAGATTTAGCTTATGATTATGGAATTAGAAGTTGTAGTAAAATAGAAATTATAAATAAAGATAACCAATATATGTTATGGGGTCAATATTACAAATTCAACCCTATGTATTGTTACATAATTGATGATCATTTTAAAGGCTATAGACCACTTAATCCTAATAAGGAAGGTAAATGGATTAGCAATACAAAATCAGATGATATACAAGGCTTAAAACAGCTTAAAAGTACCGAGAATTTAATACTTACATCCTCATTAAAAGATGTTATAGTATTAAAATTATTAGGATATAATGCTATTGCTTTAAGTAGTGAAGCACAACATACAAATTTAGAAGATATATGTTATATATTTTATGATAATGATGAACCAGGTATTAATTATGCTAAAAAACTATCATATAAAAGAGATATACCGTATATACACATACCTTTAGAACATAAAGAAAAAGATATTAGTGATTTTGTTAAGAGCTATAATCTTGAAGAAGGTAAAGAATTAATGAATAAATTAATATAGACGAATGAGTCAAGAAAAAGATAAATTAATAAGTATTACAATAGATAACTTTAGTGAGTATGTACAACTATCTAAAGCTAGAAGAAGTAAGCCTTATATAAAAGATAGATGTAGAGTACCCATAAAGTATTCTGGAGAAGGATATGGATGGATATTAAAAGGTAGAAATTATGTTCTAGCTCACTTAGATAGTGGAGAAATACTTGTTGCTAATTCTAAATCAGCAGGAACTCCTAGATTAAAGAAAGGTAATGGACAAGATATATATAATGGTAATGTAACTAGACAAGCTAGAGCTACTCTGGTTAAAGCTATACATAACTATTTCATACCTTATATTAAAAATATACCACCATTAGTGGATATAGATCAATTCCCATTAACATTAGAAATATTATATTATGTACATGACAAAGGTAAGAATAATATAGATAATGATAATAAGTGGATTTGGAGAAAAGGAATACAAGACACTTTTGTACAATTAGGTAAACTAACAGATGATAATCCTTATGTCATTAATAGAAATGAGGAAGAAACTATCTTAATACCTGATGATGAAGAACAGAAGTTAATTATAAATATATACGGAAGAAAATATGCTAACAAAGGAATCGTTACTGATATTTGATGCTGATTTCATGTTGTATTATGCTACTATAGGTAATAAAGTATTTGACTTAGAGGGTAATCCACTAAGAGAAGATAACAAATTTGTCTATACAGAAAAAACACTAGAAGAAGTTTATACAGCTTGTGATGATATAATTGTTAATATATTTAACAAAGCTAATGTATATAACTATATAGGTTTTCTTGGAGGTAAAAGATGTTTTAGATACGATATATATCCTGATTACAAAGCTAATAGAAAGAATCTTATTAAACCTAAGTTTTGGCAAGAATGTAAAGATTATCTTATTAATACATGGGGATTTAATATATGTGATTTTATAGAGGCAGACGATGCTGTTAATATAACACGAAACATATTAGAAAACTATAATTCTATTATTGTAACTAGTGATAAAGATTTAATAAAATGTATTGAAGGTACTTATATTAATCCAAAAGATTTGAATGTATATTATACTAGTAAAAATGTAGCATATAATAATTTCTGGGAAAGCATGATAATAGGTGACACAGCAGATAATATTAAAGGATTACCTGGTTGTGGTAAAGCTTTCTTTAAAAAAATGTTAGAAATTTCAAGGCATAATAAAGATACATATGAACATATAGTATATAAAGCTTATTGTAATAAACTTGGTGAAGAAGAAGGTCGTATACATTTTGATTTACAATATGATTTACTTAAAATATTAGATCATGATGATAATTTAATAATACCAGAAGTAAGACAGTACAGTATATTTAATAGTAGCAGAAAGGAACAAAGTGTTGAATGATTGATGAAAACGCACTTGGAAATACAAAAGAAGAAGTAATTATACCTCATAAGGTAGATAGAAGTAAATGGAATAAATCAGTTTATTTTATATTACCTATGATTGGACTTAATAGTAATTATCCTAATTTAATTAATTCTTATTTAGGAGATATAGTTAATAAACCAGAATACAATTATGAAAAAATATTTGTCCATCTAAAGTATAGAGACGACAAAAACATAATAAATAGACCTTATTATAATTCATTCTATAGAGACCAAGATATAGACGGTAATATAAGTTATATTTATATATTTGATATACCAGATCATTTTAATTTAGATTATAAATTATTTTGTGATGGAGCTTATTCTAGATTTTCTAAAAGATATAAAGACCAAATATTATCACTTATAAGAACAAGACCTATACAAAATAGTCCAACTTATAAAGTATTATATAAAACTTTAGATTTAAAGAAAATAATAGAAGATATGATTGGTGAAGATCTACCAATGGATGCTGAAGTTTGTAGTATTACAAATCTAAGTAGAGAAATTAGATCAACAGAGGAAAGGGATATATGAGCAACAGCAGAATAAAAAGACTCGTAATGACTAATGAATTTATGGATAATGTAATAAACATCAGAGTTGAACACACTGTTGATATATTATCTAAGAAAGCATTAGAATATGTAAGAAATAATGATAGACTACATAATTTTAATGTAGGCGCAGAATTAGAAAACAAAACTAGAGAAGAAGTACTTCATAGTTTTTTTCTAAAACATTATATAAGTTATCTTGATATGTTAGAAGATATTAAAAATGATAAATTACCAAAAAAGTCTTATGTAGACGAAAAGATGGGTGATATGATCAATTATCTTATATTGCAAGAGGCTTCGATTAAACAGAAAATAATAGAAAAGGAAAGGGAAATTAGTGAAAGTGAGTAAGGAAAATATACAAAAAGAATTTATTAAGAATCAATTATTAAACAATAAAGGTTATTTATCTAGTACAGGTGTACTTAAAAAAGGATATGCTTTTATTGCTAGTAAGTTTGATTGTACTCAAGTTCTTATAAAAGAAATAGTACAGGAACTTAGACAACAGTTTAAGTACGAGCCTGTTAATGTTGAAGATATTAAGACAGTTAATGTTATTAATAAGAGTAAAACCAATATGTTAATTATTGGTGATCTTCATGCACCTTGGATATTAGAAGGATATTTAGAATGGTGTAAAGAATTAGAAAAAGAATATAACTGTAATAAAGTTGTATTTATAGGTGATGTGATTGATTCTGGAGCATGGAGTTTCCATGAACATGATGTTGATGGGATGAGTGTTGGAGATGAGTTAACAGCTTCTATTAAGCAATTAAAACTAGCTTATGAGTTATTTCCAACAGCAGATGTAACTTTAGGTAATCATGATTTACTAGTTGCTAGAAAAGCTCGAGCAGCAGGTTTGTCACAAAGATTTATTAAAGACTTTGGAGAGATTATAGAAGCACCTAAATCATGGATATTTAGACATGAATTTATATACGATAATGTAAGATATATCCACGGTAGCGTAGGTAATGCTTTTACAAGAGCTAAAGAATCTCGTATGAGTACTGTACAAGGTCATCTTCATAGTCAATCATTTCTACAATATTCAGTATCTGAAAAAGATGCTATATTTGGATTACAGATAGGATGTGGAGTAGATAGAGAGGCTTATGCATTTGATTATGCTAAACCTATGCCTAAGAAACCAGTAATAAGTGCTGGTGTTGTATTAAACAACGGAGAATTACCTATATTAAGATTAATGAAATTATAATTAAAAGAAAGATCAGATGATGAAGAAGAGAAATACAAAAGATAACAAATACAGTAGAGTAGAAGAATTAATAATTAGTAGAGTACAAAATGGAGGAGTACCTTCTAAAACAGGTTATAAAGGAGTAAATAGTGATAATAGACCGGGTAGAAAACCATATAAATCACAATTCCATATAACATATAATAATAGAATGTTAAATATTTCATTAGGTAGTTATAATACTCCAGAAGAAGCTTATATAGCTAGGATTAAATTTATAGATAGTTTAAAATAATAATAAAATTAAGGAGAGTTAATAGCTCTCCTTTTACATAAACGTTATGAAACAAAAAAAGAATATAAAATTAAAAAATGTAAGATTAACTAAAACTGCCGATAATGCTTTTAAGGGTTCCCATCCTAATGGTATAATAGAAGGAACTGTTAGAGAAGGATTTGAATTAGTACCTCCTACAATAGGAGAAGCTTATTGGGTTGGTAATTACTTTAGAACATCACCTGTTACTATGATATTAGGTAATGGAAAATTTAGAACACTATATTCTACTTATAAAATAAAATATATAAAATAATAATTAATATGAAGAATTTTTTCACAACAGATTATCATTTTATGCATAATAATGTAATCAGATATGATAACAGACCTTTTAAAGATGTTTATCATATGGGAGAAGTTATTATACAAAAACATAATTGTATTGTATCTAAGGAAGATCATTTTTATTATCTAGGAGACTTTTGTTTCAATATTAGTAAATTAGAAGAATATCTATCTAGATTAAATGGAAAGAAATTCTTTATAAAAGGTAATCATGATAAAGATAAACACATAAAAATATTTGAAAAATATGGAGAATATCTTGGTGAACAAAAACGTATTCACATTAATGGTCAAGATATAATATTAAATCATTTCTCTATGAGAGTATGGGATAAACATCATCATGGAGCAATTCATCTATATGGTCATTCTCATAATAGTCTGGAAAATTCTCCTAATGGAAAATCAATGGATGTATTTATAGGAAATAATGATTACTATCCTTATGAATTAAATGATATACTTAAAATACTAAATAATCGAGAAATACAAAATGTAGATCATCATTATAATTATGAAAAAAAATAAAACTATATGGCATTTTTCTGATACCCATACATTTCACGATATGATGAAAGTACCTAAAGCAGATATAGCCATATTTTCTGGTGATTGTTCTAATCCTAGAGAAAGTTTACCAAATTCTATTGAGGTATTAAAATTCTTAAAATGGTTTGGTAGTTTAGATATAGAATATAAAATATTTGTAGCTGGTAATCATGATACTTCTATAGAAAGAAAAATCATAACTCAATGGGATTTTATAGATAATAATATAATCCATTTATGGGATCAACAAGCTGTTATAGAAGGTATTAAAATATATGGTAGTCCTTACACTCCTACGTTTGGCACTGGATGGGCTTTTAATAAGGACAGAGGAAATATTTATAAAGTTTGGAATAATATACCAGACAATGCAGATATAGTCGTTACACATGGTCCTCCTAAAGGAATACTAGATCTTTCTTATAATAGAGATAACGCATTAGAATTTTGTGGAGATTTAGCTCTTAAAAAGAGATTAAAAATTATACAACCAAAATTAGTATGTTTTGGTCATATACATAACTGTGATAATATTACTAATCAAGGTTATACAAAATTATCTGATCATCAAACTATATATTCTAATGGATCAATAGTTACTGATGGTAGATTTGGACAAATAAACAATAGTGGAAATGTATTTGAATTATGAGTAAGAAAAAAACAATAGTAGTTGAAGGAGAAGCAAATTATGGTAGATCATATCATTTAATAATAATAGGTGATTTTATTCAATTTGATTGTTCTGATGATGAATATGGACCAATACAACTCCATTTATCTATATTAGAAGAAGCTATTAAAAAACATAAAGAAAAATAATGGTAGAAGATAGAGTGCAAAAAGTATTAATAAAAGAAGTAGTAGATAATAGTACTTTAGAATACTGTTATCAAAAATTAGCAGAAGAATTATTTGAATTAGGTGAATTAGTTATGAAACAGATAACTAAACCTAAAGGAGCTAATTCTGATGAAAGAATTAATCACCTTATTGAAGAAATGGGTGATGTATTATTAAATGTCCAAGGATTAGCTATTAAGTTAGATGTAGAAAATCAAGTAGACAAAAGAATTAAATATAAACTTGATCAATGTTTAAATCGAGTAAAAAAGCAAAAAAAAATATTATCTGAAAATTTATCATTAGGTATTGTAATTGAAGTTAATGATAATAGTTTTTTTGTAAACGAAGATGAGTATTAAAATATAAGGAGAAATAATATTGATAAAATTTCTGAAAATATTATTTGTATTATTAATAGTTTTATTAAATACTGTTAATGCACAAATAAGTACTAAAGAAGTCTATGAACTATTAGATAAGTACGAGATAAAGAATAAAGATGGGGCTATAAGAGTAGCTATCCATGAAAGTAATTGGTTTAGATCTAGAAGAGCTGTCCAAGATAATAATATATTTGGTTTCTTAGTTGGTAAACATATATTTGAATCTTATGATGAAGCTATACTAGCGTATAAACGTAGAGTTGAATCAAGACTTAGAGTAGATGAAAATTTCTACTCTTTTTTAAAGCGAATTAAATATGCAGCTGATCCAAAGTATATTTGGAAATTAAAACAAATAAAATATGACAAAAAAATATAAACTTATTCGTGAGTATCCGGGTTCTCATAAATTAGGAACTATTAGTTGGTTAGAAGGTAATATGACATCAGTTAAATCTCATAATCCTGAAGATTTTTGGTATATTACTTTTCCTATTAATTATACTATGTATCCAGATTTTTGGGAAGAAATTATAGAAAAAGAATATGAAATATTATCTTTTATAAATACTAGAGGTATTATTTATAAAAAAGATTCACAAATAAATCAGTATTGTGAAAATAATGGTAAAGTACCTTTTTTTAATGAAAAAGAATTATTAAACAATCTTGTAATTACAATCCACTCAATAAAAAGATTATCTGATGGAGAAATATTTACTATTGGTGATGATTGTGTTATTAAAGGACGTAACGAACCTTCTGATAAAATAAAAAACTTTTCAATAAAAGATAGAGGATTATCAGTTTATGCTAGATATTATACTCAATATATAAATGATATTGAACATTTTAAACAACCATTATTTACAACAGAAGATGGTGTAGATATATTTGAAGGAGATTTATATTATTTTATAAAAAAAGATAATAATTATTTATTAGATAGAATGTCTAATCGTAAATTTACAGGAACACCCGATGATGATACTTTAACATTTTTTAGTAAAGAAAAAGCAGAAGAATATATAGTAATGAATAAACCTTGTTTATCTATTAATGAAATATTAAAAATATCAACTAATAATTATCGTATTGTAGTATTTGGTAATAGAATATCATATCTTATAGGAGATCGAGATTTAGAAAAATTAGTAAAATCTAAACTATAATAAAAAAGAGATAGTTAATAGCTATCTCTTTAATTTCCCTTCTGGAGTTTTTATTTTTGAAGATCTTCTGCTTTCTTCTTAGTTTGTTTATATACTTTATCATATTGTTTCCAATAAGGAACTATATCTCTAACTTCTTTAAGAACTTTAGGATTTCCTTTATTAATTCCTTTAGTAATGACTTTATTCTTTTCTGATCCAAAAGCTACTTCACCTAAAGAATAAAAAGCTTGACCTAATTCATTTAATGTCTGTATTAAAGCCATCCTAGATATAATATCTGGATATTTAAATACATTATAAAATTGTAATCTATCTGTAGCTATTCTATTAGAATGATCTGACATATATTTAACAAACATAGTTAATGGTGATTTACTCTTATTAAACGAAGATTTATTTTTATATATTCCTAAATTAATAATATTATAAAACCAATCCTGTAAAGCATTAGGTAACCACCAAGCATAATCATCATCGTCTTCTGGAGGAGGCATAATTAATAATGGTAAAAAAGTAAAAGTTATGATTTGAATTAAATCTCCTATTATTTTTCTAGCAGCTATCATCTCATCTTTAGTTATATCTTTTTTATTAAGTAACATATTTTGATTTTGTGTAATCAAACTCATAACACCTAAATAACTATTTGTAAAAGTTTTAGATATTACTCTATTACCAGTTATAAAAAATCCTTCATCATAATTTCCTGTTTTATAATTATATCTTTTACCTTCGAATCTATCGGCGATCATAGCTGGTAACCATTTTCTAAATAATATAGCTACTTTATATGTAATTTCATTACTGTGTACAGATGAATTATCTTTAGAATAATCTCCTTGATTTTTAGAGTTAATATTTATGATAGTATTTTTATGATTTTTAATAAAATTATTTACATCTGTAGTACCAGTCAATGCTGAATTAAATACCAATCTATCATTTTCTACAGAAAACAAGCTCCACAAACTATGTTGTTTACCATCCGTACCTGTTATCTTTTGAGAAATTAAATAAGCAACCATAGATGATTTATGAATAGTATCTTCACCTAATTGTTGTAATATAAATGTTTGATCATATATATAATTAAATCCTTTAACAGCTATGTTACTGCTTTTTACTTTAACCTCTTTTTTAATATCATACTCGGCAATTTCATCTAATGGTTGTATAAGATTAGATAATAATTCAACCTTAGTCATATTAACGTCTGGTTGTAACCATTTAGTTCGTTGACTAAAAGCATCTCCTAAATATATACCTAGTCCTGTTAAATATTGTCGTTTACCATAATATCTTCCACCAAAAGCTTCTGTTATATTGGATGTTATACCTGCTGCTAAGTTACCTATTGCTGATAAAACATTAAATCCTAATTGTAATACACGAGTATAAGTTAATAAATGTTGTACTAGAGTAGACCAATAAAATTTATTTTCACCTACTTCTTTTCCATCATTATCATATATTTTAGTAGTAAGTAATTTAAATTCTATTTGATCTTGTGTATCTGTTTTAGTAATGGTTTTATCTATATATAATTCAAATGCAGCATTTATTCGAGATTGTTCTCCTGATATACCTTTTTCTCCATAATTCTTTTTAGCAATAATATTTTGAACAAGTCTAGCTATAGGTAATACCTTAGTCATTTGTTCATACTCATTACCAAAGGAATAGAATTGAAATAAAACTTCACCTAGATCATTAGATTTTTTATTAGCTTCAATCTCACCAATCATTTTTAATCTAACTTGATCTTGAGTAAGTTCTTTAATAGTAAAATTATTTTCTAGTTCTCCATCTTCATTATAAAATACAGGACTTCCTGAACCAAATAACATAGTTTTTACTCCTAATTTAATAGATTTCATAATATTTAAAGGACTTAATCCATACCATTGAAATACTACATCTTTAATTAAAGTAGGTATTTTTTCTTTATTTTTTAATCCAACAAATTCGGGTAATTTATCATATGTTTCAGCTACTTTTTCTTGAAAATATTTATAAAAATCATATAATTCTTCATTACCAACAGATTTTATATACTCAAACTTAGGATTATTATATTTACTATCTTTAGTGGGTGTATAATAATTCTTTTTAAGCCAAGACTTAGCATTTCCTATTTCTGCGGGTGTTGCTGTACTTGAATATCTTTGTTTAATATATTTATTAACAGTATTATAATACTCATTATTATAAGACTTAACTAAATCTAATCTATCTAAATGATTTACATCAGATAATAAATTATAAACTTTAGTTAAATCTACTATACCAAACATATTAGCTAATTTATTTTTTTTAGCCCATTTAATCAACTTTCTTTTATGTTCTAATATTTCTTCACCTGTTTTCTCAGAGTCTGATCTAGCCTTCTTAGAACCTTCTACAGTTAAAGAATGGATTAATTGTGATTCTAATCTTGGATAGTCTCCTAATCCTCTAAAATATTTTTCTAAAATAGATACATCTGGATTATTTTTAAGTAGGTCAGATATATCTAGAGTTTTTTCATCTAATCCTGATAAATTAAGATTATTTGTTGCTGTTTGACTAATAAAAGGAGATATAAACTGATTAATTAACTTATTAATTAATATATCTGATTTCCCTTTTACATGATACATACCATTAAACTTAGAGAATAGATGTAAAAAATTATAATCATTAGATAAATCTTCTATATCAGAAGGATTATTAAGATCGTAATCTTTATTTTCAATTTCATTCATTTGTTGTAAAGCTGCGTTAGCATACTCTATTTCAAATAATCTTAAATCAGATGTATCATTTATATCTACAAGATCTTGATTTAACATTATGTTGTAATTTTCTAAATCTTCTATTTCATCTTGTAAAGGTTTTAAAGTATTTTCTAAATCATTTATTAAATCTTTCCAAACTTTACTTTTTTCATATCCTTTGTCATATACACCACCTCTTGAAGCAATATAATCATCTACAAGTTCTCTTGCTAATTTATTATAATCACGTTCAATAGATCTAATGTTCTGTTGTATTTTTTTAATTTCTAAATTAGTTTTACCAACTGCATATTTTATACGCTTATGTATAGTTAGAATAGCTTTCTCAAGTTCTGATACGTAATTTCTATCTTTATTAGCTTGTTTTAAATAACTATCTATTTCTCCTATTACAGTCTTTTTACTTATTTTACTATTAAAATCTACATTATCAAAATTTACTAACTCAGGAGTACTTATGTTAATAAAATCAAATAAGTATTTTTGAACAGTTGTTATATCTACTTTTTCAACCAATGGAGATAATCCTAATAATTGTCTAAAAGCATCAATTAATTTATTTAATAATGTTGGTTTTTTAATACCTAGTTCATTAATAAATTCAGGGTTAGTTAATATTTCAGTTACAAATTCAAATTTGTTAGTAAGTCCATAATCATTGGTCATACTCGAATTCTTAACAGACTCATATAATTTAGTAATCTGATTATCAAAGTTTATCTCAGCTTCCGACTTAGGTGCACCTAACGCGTTAACTGTATATGCGTGGATTAATTCATGTAATATAGTTTCATGCCATTTCTTTTTATCTACATATTCTAAACGCTTATTTAGTGTGATATTACCAGTAGCTGAATTATAATTACCTAATACATTTTCGTTTAATCTATTAACATCAAATTTAACAAAATTAATCTTATCTACATTATCTAATAATAATTTAATAACTTTACTAGTAGATTTATTATTATTTTCATTCAAAAGAATTTCTAATACTTCTTTAGCATTTAAATTATTAAATCTAGAAAGCTCGGTTAAATTATTTTCTACTGTTTCTTTATTTATATTATTAAAAATATTTTTATAATAATCAATACTATATCCACCACTATTTTGTATAACAGTAAAAGTATAATCAGGAAATTGAGCACGTAACTTTCTTAATTCTGCGTATGATTTAAAAAGATCCCTTCCATGAGTTTTTATTTTATTTTTGGTAATGAAGTCTCTTACAGGATCTGGATTTAATACATTATTAAATACCTTAACAGCATCTTTAACATTCAATTCACTATTATCATCTAATTCATAATCATTAGGATCAACAGATTTAGAAGCTAAATAAATTCTCTTAGCTTCTGTTCTATTATTATTTGTATAAGACAACAAATCTGTAAACAATATGCTGTCTACAGATATACCTTCACTATTACTTACTACTGGAATTATACTACAACTATTACTTGCCATATTAACATAATGGGTTATTAGAATCATCTGTAAAATTATCTACATCTGAATCTAGTTTATTTAATTTATCTTCTTTATCAAAAGAATCATCTATTGCTTTTTGCATTGATATATATATATCATCAAAGATACTATTATTTTCTGAATTTTCCAAAAGATTTTGTACTTTTTGAAAAGGCAGTTCATCAACATCAAAACCTATTCTATCAGATATTGTAGCAGCTAAATCTCTAACTGTTTGTTCAGAAGCTAAAATACCAGCGTCTGAACTAGTTTGATTTTTTTGATAATTTACATCATTTTCTGTATTATCCAAATTTTCATTAGTATCTGGTACAATACTTACCTTTGGTTCATTATCATTATATATTTGTTTTTCTTTATCTATATTTTTAACTACTCTTGAATAAGAATTTATAAACTGTACATCTGTAATAGTTGAATCAAAAGCTGTATCTTCAATAACTCTTACTTTACTATAATTAACTTCTATTGCTTTAGGTAAGAATCCTTTATCCATATAGAAATCAACAAGTTCTTCTAATGTTAATGTTTTAAGTTCTCCATTACCAATAAAAGCTTTAACAGATTCTATTAATCTACCTCTTGTAACAGTTTCTTGAGTAACTGGGTTAGTAGCACCTTCATATACTGCTAAGTTATAAGGTATACCCTTCTTAGATAAAGCTACTAATTTATTATCGCCTGTAATTTTATGTAACTCTTTTAATGATGCTTCAAATGATGCAGCACTAGTAATATCTATTTGTTTTAATATATCAAATTTAATAACATAATTAATATGTTTTTCATTATCTGTAATTTTTAAATTAGCTTTAATATCAGGATGAATTCCTATATATTGTAATTTATCATGATGATTTTCTAATACAGCTAATGAAGTTAACATATCTATAATATTATTAGTTAAATTACTACTTAAAGAAGTATAACTTTCATAATTTGTATCTTTAAAATCATTATTTAAATTATCTAAAGATTTAGATACATCTCTAAATACCCATGATGGAATAGTATTAATAAACGATTTGTTTTTAAATTGTAATCCGTCTTTATAATAAGAATAATAATATAATTTCCTAGCAAAATCAGTAGTTTTAGGATTCATAAATAACTCTTTGAAAGCATTATTTACATTTGTATAGAAATCTCCTTGTGCTTTTATTCTAGTTGGAAATTCAATACTAATAACCTTACTTGAACTACTAGGTTGTTTTAATGACAACATCTTGATTAAAAGATTGTTTCTAAAGTCAGGATCTTTTTTTAATTTAAATAAATCTCTACCTATAGAATTATTTCCAGATTTATGAATCATATAAGCTGCGTTATCTTTAGCAGTTATAAGCTCTTGATATTTTTCAGGAAAATTAGTTTCTAAGTAAGCTTCATTAGCCTTATTCATAAAATAAGGAATTAAATTTTTAGAATTAGTATTAACTAGTCCTCTTAGTTTTTTAAATACAGGAGTATTCATAAGGAAGAATTCCTTAGAAGTATCCATAATCTTTTTATAGATTATAATATTTTGTATTGTATTAGGATCGTTTAATAAAGTTTCTCTAGCATCAAATGGTGTCTTATTAATATTATCATCTGTTTCGAATACAGGCATATTAATATCTTTATATATTTTATTACCTACAACTCTAATATAATTTTCTTCTAATAATTTAGTTATTAAATCATCATAGGTAAGTACATCATCATTAATAAATGTATATAAAAAATTTAATTGTAAAGAATCTAATACAGTTTCTAATCTTAAATTATCATCAAATGTTGATTTAACACCTTTATTCAAAGACATTAATGCAGATACATTAGAATTATAACCAGCTTGTAATTGCATCTGATTAAATATTGATTCCGCTAATCTTATATGAGGAAGATCATATATATCTAAATCATTTTCATTTAATGAAGAAATTAAATTTTCAGAAGTAAAAGGTTTAATGTTTTGAGCACTAAATTTTTGATAGGCTAATTTATAAGCATCTTTTTTATTTTTAGAAACACCTAAGTGTACTTCTAGTTCTGTTTGTAATTCTTCTAATTTTTTATATATATTTTGATCGTTAGTAATAAATGCTCTGATAGTAGGTTGGTTTATAAACAATACTGTTTCTTCCATACTATATCCTACAGACAACATATAAGCTGCTACTGGCAAAGTATTAGCATCAGCTGTTCTAGAATTAAATGTTAAAGTTAATAACTTAGCTAATTGTTCCTTAGCATTATCGGTCATAGCTGATAATAGAGTAGATATATTATCATTCTTTCTATTACTATCAGAATCTATAGTATAAATACCTCCAAATCCATTAGCTAATTTACCATTAATAGTAGGTAAAGATACCTCAGAAAATAACTTCTGATCATAAGTAGATAATAAAGCATGGGTTACATTAGATAATGCAACTGGACCAATACCATCTTTACCTTCCATATTATTTCTATTAGCATTATATCTAGCTAAAGGAGTATTAGGAGATATTGATTGATTTTGATCTATATTTAAAGCTTCCATAACAATATCTGCCACATCTTTAATAGAAGATAATGATGACGGAATAATAGCTGCTCTTTCTCTTACATAATCATTAGTTAAAAATTTAATTTGAGCTTCTAACATAAGATTATTATTTAATCCTACATTAATAGTATTGTTTACTATAAATTCTAATGCGGTAGTAGGCATATTTAATGAAGACAAAGCAGCTTCTAACGAACCTAAAGTATTTATTCTATTTTTTAATAATTTATTATTCTTTAAATTCCAAGTTATATACTCTTGATATTTATTTTCATCAGTAGAAGCTTCACCATATAATCTAATTCTTCCATTATCTTCCACATAAAAATCTGGAGTATGGATAAATTCAGAGTCAATATCAAAATCTGCTCCTGATAGATATACAATTTCTTTAGGAAATATACCAACAGAACCATATTCCATAGGAAGAAATCCTACTACTTTTAAACTAATCATAGAGTGTTTATCCTGAGTAGGAATACGTACTCCAAACATTTTTAAAACCTTTTGTACATCAGCATCACTAGGATTTTTACCGAGTAATTCTTCTGCAAAAGGAGGTAATAAACATTCAGAATAATAATTTCCATCATCATCTAATTGCATATGAGCTAATGATCTCATTTTACCAGTTTTAGCATCTTTAACTAATATACCTGCATCAGATACTAAAGATACTTTAAGTCCTGGAACTTTTTGAGATAATACTCCTTTACTAAAATGAGATAAAAATAATTGTTCAGCTTTATTAACTATAGGCCCTAAATTCCAATTGAATTGTCTTTCACCAGTAATGGGATCAGGACTAAAGAAATTAGATAATACTTCATCTGAACCAGACTCAGTTATTGTTTGATAAAACTTTTTAGTTAACTCTTTTGAATTAACTTCTCCAGATATAGGATCTCTCATATATGCCAGAGCTGTTTTAAAGCCCTCTAAGCGATTATCTGCTAGTAACCCTCTATATAGTTCCCTAAGTTGACCTACAGTTTTTATATCAGAGTTATATTTAAAATCTATTTCTAAATTATCTGATTGTTCACTATGTACTAATTGAATTAATTGTGTACCGTGGATAATAGATCTTTTACCAGAAGGAGTTTCAACTTGCAATCTCTTAAATTTATTTTCTAATTCCATAACAGAACCAGTAAAATCAAATTTACCATCTTGTGCATATTCAGCAGGACTTATTGTAGCCATTTTAGAAGCAGATTCAGGTAAAGCCTGATCTACACCTTGATCTAACATACTAATATACTTATTAAATAAGTATTCAAATCCTTCTTTTGCTTCAGCAGGTCTTCCTTGATCATCAAGTATTACATTTTCTGATTCATCAGTTTTACCTACCAATCTTGGAGATAAAGCTATTTCAGATAATTTAAAATAAAAATCACCATTATACGATACAGTCTTTGTTGAATTTAAAGCTGCATTATTATCTTCTAATGTATTTTTCTCATCCCATGTAATTTCTTCACCAAGTTTTAATTTATCATATATATCAGAAACTTGCTTAGGAAATCTTCCCCATCTCTGTAGTTGTAATATTTTATGATCTAATGTAACATAAGATTGAGCATCAGCTATTTGTATCTTACCTTTATCTATTTGTTTAATAAATGTATTTAAAGATTTAGCCTTAGCTTTATCATTTAAAGAACCATCTTCTAATCTTAATCTTTCTTCTTCTATTAATTTATCTCTTTCAAGTTCTGATAAATTTTTAACATCAATATATTTTAAAGGTTCTTTATATACACCAACTCTAGTAGTACCTGTACCCATATCTGCTCCAGAGCCAATAATACCCTTAGCACGTTTAAACCAATCAACAGTATTTTTAACTTTCTTAGAATAGTTATCTAGTAATAAGTTATTGATACCTAAAGTATTAATATACGCATTTAAATATTGGTTATTTACTAATTTAGATATTTGAGCAGGAGTCATTTCTGACTTACCTTCTGTTAAATAATTTCTTTTTAATAACTCAACATTAGGTAATAAAGATAATACATTATTAGCGTTTAATATATCAGTATAATCTTGTATATCTTTTTCTAATTTAATTTTTATTAATTGTACTATTTTATCTTTTTCATATAATAATTCACTATATACATCTTCTGGAGTAATAACATTATCTTTAGAAGTAATATCATCTATGTATCCATCTAAATCATAACCAGCAAATTCCATAAGTTTGAAACCTCTAGCTCCTAATTTATCATTATAACCATTCCATATAGTAGTACCTTCTTTACCAAATTGTTTTTTAACTTTATTAATTCTAATAACTTCTTGAGCTAAGTAATTAAATAAAATATCTGTTACATTATCATTAACATCATTATATTCTTCTACAGGTAAAAATACAGCGTAACCAGTATTGGAAGCTTCCATCTGATCTATATTAATCATAGCACTTTCACCAAGCTTTATAGTCTTACCTGTTTGTTCATCTATAGTACTTAATACTTTTCTGTTAGATAAAAACATAAGCATATCAGCAAGTAAATATTCTTGGGAATTAAACTTACCAAATGTAATACCTTCGCCTTCTTCTGTTTGACCTATATCTCCTTCAATACTAGTAATTCTATAACCATCAATCATAGAAGGAGTAAGATTAGACATAATAATATCTAAATTTTCATGTCCTAATAAATGATTAAGCACAACATTTTCTAAAGGATCTATAAAATCATCCTTCTTATTTTTTTCATCACGTAATAATTTGTTTCTGGTAATAGTGTTTCTTAACCATCTGAGTTTAACTAAACCAAAAGAAGGTCTTATAATAGAGTATACACTTTTACCATCAGCATTTTGAAAACTACTTTCACCTATTGTGGGATCAAATAAAGCGTTTTGTTGAGCTATATTTTTTAAACGTGATACAGCACCTCTTTCTTTATTTTTATCATCTTTAGTAGTTATAAATGGATTGTATTCGGATTTAAATTCAGTAACTATAAAAGGTATATTACCACCATCATATAATCCTTCAACACCTGAGAAAGCGTTAATTAAATCTTTAGCCTCTTGATCTAATCCTAGATAAGGAGATTTTTTAAGTAAAGAATAAGTTATGTAACCATCTGATAAAATTATAGATAGTTTTTTAAAGTGTTCTCTTATTTCAGAAGATAGTTTTTTAGCTTCTGCTAAACTATTAACAATAGCATTTTCACTTCTGTTAACAGCATCAGCAGCTGCGTTAATTGATTTTTTTACATCTTCATCAAATTTACCATCTTCAAAACTAATATTATAGTTTTGTAACCAGCTATTAAACTGTATATCTTTTGCAGAATTATTATTTGTTTCTAATAATCTAGATTGTTCATTAGATTGTAATATAGTATACCAGGAAACATTTTCATTATTAAATGCTGTTACAAATTTTCTCCATAAATCATAATTTTTAGTTATGTTTTGACCATCTAATAAACTATCATTAGTTAAACCCAGATCAAGAATAAGCTGATTAAATACAGCATTAATATCTTCATCAAATTCAGCTAGTGCTTTAAATCTAGGAAGTACTTTATCTTCTTCTATACCAGCTAATGCTCTAACTAATCCTCTATATACTTTACTAAAATCTACAGCTTCATCAATATCTTGACCATATTCATCTTTAGTTTTAATAACAACTAATGATATGTATTCTCTTAGTACTTTACTAAATGATGTTTCACCACCAATAGACCAAGGATCTGTATCAAAGTTTTCACCAACATCATCTATTTCTTTTTGTCTATTTTCGTTATCTATATCAGTGTCTATATCAAATATTGATATTTTAGATTTAATATCTTTCTTTAAAGCAGCTATGTTTTCAGGTAATGTATATATATTTCTTTTCTGTTCTAAATTTCTAGTCATAACCTCAATATACTCATCATTATCTGACAATCCTTTTTCATCTAAGAAAAGTTCATAATAAGCATTATCGTCTAAACTATAAAAAGCAGCTTTTTCAGCTAATAATATATCTATAATTTTATCATCTGTTAAATTAGGATAAGCTTTATTAATTTTAAGTTGTAACAACTTTCTAGTTAAATTAGCTAATACAGCCTGACCTTCAAGTTGTGAAGTAACAATAGTAGTTTTATTAATTTCGTCTATACCTTTTTTATAAATTTGGAATACTGATTCATTTATATTATTAGTAAATTTATTATTAGTAATTAAAGCATTTTTAAATTTACCTCTATTAATGTTATAGAATAAAGCTTGTACTTCATCCATATTACCAGTAATAAAGTTAATCCAATTAATTATTTTATTCCAAATAGATTTAAGAGGATTATTTGTATTAAAGTCTTTACTATATTCTTTAAAGTTATCTGCTAATTTTTCTTCTAAAAATAATTCACGAAGTTGAGTATCATTATAATTAATATATACAGAAGAACTATTTCTTAAATCTTCTAAATCTTTTTTAGTAGGTTTATTAGTTCTGGATATAATATTATAAGCTGCTTGTATTTGTTTATCTGTAGAAAATAATCTGAATATAGCGTGGAAAGCCTCATGATATTCAGTACCTTTAGCAGCTTTTGTAGATAAGTATATAACACTATTAGCAAAAGCTCCAAATGTTATACCATTATTTTTTATATCTCCTAATAACTTGTTAATGTCATCTATAGAAATAGTATCTGGTAGATTTTTATTAATCCAATTAACAGCCTCATTATAGTCCATAATTTCTTCAGAGGTTCCTATAGAAAATACAGGATCTGAAGAAGGACCTTTATATTCATTAATAATAGCTCTTATTTTAACAGCTATACCAGCTTTCTTAATTTTAGAAGCTGTTGTCAATTGATCTAATAAAGGTTGAGCTTTATTAGTAATTTCTAATTTAATTTCTTTACTTAAATTATTAAACTCAGAATCAAATGATGATAAATCAGATATAGTATTGTTTATAATATCAGGAGTAGTTACTTCTTCAGTTACCACAGCATCTGCAAATTCAACTATTTCGGTTTCTTCTACAGGATTATTAACTAATAAAGAATCTAATTTATCTTCATCAATCTTAATACTTACACTAGGATTTTTAAGTACAGTAGGTTTTAAATTAATAGATAAAGTATTTATTGTTGTTTCTACTGATGCGTTATTAACTAAAGGAGTTCTTAAGTTAATTCCTGTAAGTTCTAATCCAGCTAATAAATCATTTAGATTAGAATATTTAACATTATCTAAATGAACTTTTTTTCTACTTCCTTTAAGTCTAAGTCCATAAAATTTACTTGTTTGTGTAGATTTACTTGTTTGTGTAGGTGTAGTTAATTGTAATTGAGAATTTTGTTTAGTAGGATCATTAGTAGCTACAAAGATATTATTTTCTAAGTATCTATTTATATCTCCTACAAGTTTTTTAAATTGAGCAGGATCTTCAATAGTTTTTAGTTTCTCTACTTGTTCAAATAAATAACTATATAAAGTATCTTGAATATCTGTATTTACTTGATTTTGAGAACCAACCCAGTATAGTTTCCCATTATTAGCTCTAACCAATACTACATATCTTTCTTTTAATCCTTCTGGAATAGCAGGAATATTATCTAACTCATTATTAGGGTCACTAAATAAATTAGTAATTTCAAGACTGTTAACACTATCATATATATAGTAAAAAGATTTACCTGACTTACCAACTAGTTTAGCTGCTGGAAAATCTTTAATAAGAGTTCTACCTATATTAGTATCTACAAAGAAATCTCCATTCCAAGATAAATTAAATCCAATAGATTTTAAAGTTTCAGCATCTAATCTACCTTTTTCTTTTAATAAAGCAATTAATTTAATATTTCTAGTTTGTGTATTTAATAAACCTTGTTCACTAAGATTAACTTGTGATGGATCTGTAACAGTAAAACTATCTAACTGATTTAAATTACCTAAGTTTTTACCTTGATAACTTAATGATATAACTATTTTAGGATTAACAATATTAGTACCATTATTCCATTTACCAACAACAGCTCCTGCAACTATTCCTAGATCATTTGCTGTATAGTAAACCATCTCAAGCTGAGATAATATTTCTTCAATGGGAGTATTTAAAAATATTTTATCAAATTCTTCATCAGACCAATAATCTTTATGATTATTCATAAATCTAAGTCTTTCTACTCTATCAAAGAAATTAATACCTTTTACTAAAGGTTCATTATCTCTATCAGCAGCATTATTATCAAACTCTTCTTGAGCTATAACATCATTAGCTTGAGATTCAAGTTTGTCTCTTGTTTCCAATACAATTTTAGTTACTGTAGTATGGAGTGATTGTAATTCAGATACATCTAATCCTTGATCTCTATAAGCAGGTATAAGCTGCTCAATTTCTTTTTTAATAGCTGAGTAAGCCTGATTTAATTCAACGTCTTCTAGGTCATTAAAAGCATCTAATTTTTCAACTATTTCACTTACTTGATTCTTATAATCTTGAGTAGCTATTTGTAACTTATTATCTACTGTAGCTACTTCATTATCTATTTCTTGTAATAGTAATTCTAGTTCTGCTTTTGTTTCAGAATCTAAATCAGGATTTTCTAATTCGTTTAATATTTCATCTCTTTCAGATAATAATTGATCACCTATATAAGTAAGTTTTTCTTCATTATCTAATTGAACATCACTATTATCTTCAATACCTTCTTGTATATCAACAGGAGCTGATGTTTCGGTTGGACCTTTAGGAGCTGTATCTTCAGTTTCTGTTTTATCTGCTTTATCTTTTAAATCAGCTTGATAAGTATCAGAAGTTATTTCATTAAATTCATCTACTTTCTTTTGAGATAATTCTTGTAATTGCTTTAATTTATTTTCATAAACTGATTTTATAAGTTTATTAAGGTCTAACTCTTTTTTAATCTCTTTAGCAGCTTTACCTTTTTTAGCTCTAATATTATCTAAATCTTCTTGATTTTGTTGTGCTTTAGATTCATAATTAGATATACTACTTTCTGTAGAAGTAATATCATTATCTATTTGAAATCTATTAAATTTATTATTTAATACTTCTTCTTGATTTAAATAATTAGTAAACTCAACAGCATTTACTTTACCATCTTCTCTAGGTAGAAATTCTGTTTCTAAATAATTAGAATAAAAAGTTCTTTCAGCCGCTTTGGTTTTAATTTCTTTTATTATTTCAGGAGTTTGCTCTTTCTTAGCTAATACTTCTAATTCTTGATCTAAACTAGCAATTCCATTAATTACATTTAATGCTTGTGCTTTTACTTTAGTAGCTACTTCTGGACCATATTGATCTAACGCAGCAAATTTTCCTTGATTTTTATCTACTAATTCAGCAAGATTATTTATCTTTTGTGTATAAAAAGTTTTTTGATTATCATTAATAACTCCAGTACTAAATAAAGTATCTACCATAGCTAATACCTGAGATTTATTACCATCAGCTAAATATTTTAATATAGGTTCATCATGAGATGTTTTCTTATTTACATATTTATCATATTGTTCTTTAGTATGTTTTATACCTCCCATACCACCACCTAATATAGCACCAAAGAAACCTGCTTCAAGAGCCTCCATAATACTATGTTTAGATATAGCTTGAGTACCAAATTTATCTTTACCAACTTCTTTACTATCTGATATAAAAGCATCATATAAATTTTCAACAGTCTTTTGAGTCATAGTTTGAGAAAATTCCTCAATACCTTCTTCTAAAGCACTACCTAATATTGGTGTGTTAAATAATTGATTAATTCTACCAGAAGCTTGTTTCTGCCAAGTATTTAATACTCTTTTTAAAGAAGTTTCTGATGCATCTCCTCCGAGATCAGCTAGTACTCTTTGAGCAAGTACTCTATTACCTCCACCAGATAACCAGTTAGTAAGCTTATTTGTACCTACAGCAGATTCTATAATACCATTAATAGCACCAGTTAACATACCAACTTTAGAAGCATCTTGTTTAGATAAACCAGCATTTAAAGCAGATTCATAAGCTTCGCCAAAGTTCATAACAGCTCCTGCACCAAAAGTAGTTAAGTTATCTAATTTACCAGCAACAGATAATGATCGACTAACTAATGCACCAATACCTTTAGCAGCAGCACCGGTAACTGCAAATTGAGCTAGAGAAGCCGCACCTTGTCCTATTCCTCCACCCAACCAAGCCGCAGTACCACCTTTTCCAGGATCGTAATTATCTAGATCATCATTTGCCCTATAATCATCAGCAAATTTATTTACTCTTTTTATATTTATATCGTCTTGTTTTGTATTAAGACCACCTTTAGTAATAGCTTCATTAGCTAAAGTATAAGCACCTTCACCAATGTTTAATAAACTTCTTACAAGTCCTCTTCCAGCATTACCTAAACCAGCACTAAATTCTCTTGAAAATCCAGACTTAACAGGTACTGGACCAAAATTATTAAGAAATATGTTACCAGCTTTTCTAAGTTGATCAACATTATTAAATCTAGCTTTACCTAATACATCATTACCATCTTCATCTTTTGTAAAATAGTATTGATAAACACCTGCTTTACTAGCATCTGTTTTACCTTCTTTAGCAGCTTCTGCAAAATCTTCAAATGAAGTAGGAGTCCAATTAATGCTAAACTTCTTATTGCCAAGTTTATTTTCATTAATAGAAACAGAATTAAATATTCTGTCAAATATACTTATATCTTCCATATAAGGAAGTTCATCTTCTAATCTAGTTTTAGAACCATCTGTTTGAATAACAATTCCGTTTTGTTTTACCCTATCAAATAGTTTCTTTCTATTAGAAGCATCAATATATTCTTGTGAGATTTCTTTGACCGATCTGGTCTGGGGAGAAGCTGCATTAACATCAGTACCGGATATAGCAGCACCTGCTGAAGTACCTAATTCAACAGCATTAAGAAGTCCTCCAAAAGGAGAATTTTTAATTGTCTTTTTAGTTGTTTCAAAAACTTGATGCCAAAAATCTTCTGATTTCTTAATTTCCACAATATCATCAGGAGTATAATTGGCTTCTTTTAACTCTTTATTAAGCTTTATAACTTCTTTCTTAGCTTCTTCTTTCTGTAGTTTATCATAATCAACAACTTCAGAAGTAGATATACTTTGATAAGCTCTGCTACCTATATTAGTTTGAGCATCATAATCAACTGCCACACTACCTGCTGTTCCTACGCTTCCTGAACGAAGTTTTGATTTCCAATCGTTTATATTATCTGACATATTAATCTTCGTCTGTTATTGCTATATTTTTTAATTTACCTTGATTCAAATATTTAGGATATACTTTACTGTCCCATAATGATTTTCTTGTATCATAATTTTGAAGCATCTCTATATTGTCCATTTCTTCTTCAGTATAATCACGTTCTGTTAATGATAAATTATTTAAATCTTTAAAATATTTATAAGCAGAATCACCTAAATTTTTCTTAACAAAATCAAGATCTATATCTAAAGATCCTTTACTATTAACTACACTTCTAGGTCTAGTTTGTCCCATATTTTCATAAGCCGCATTTGAATACCCCATCTGATCAATTGCTTCTTCTGGACTTGCTAATTTAAAAAACGATTTTAATTTACCTTCTTCGGCAGCAGAACCTTTTTGTCCAGCATTAACATTATAACTATATTCTTTTACAGTTCTCTCAGCTATAGGAACATTAACTTGTTTATCACCTCTTTTTACGGAAATATGAGGGTTACCATTAATATAATTAATTTTAGGTGTGGCATTAGTATTCATCATAATTAATTCACCATTATCTTCTCTAACCCACACATTTTTACTACCTATTTCTGTACCCTCAATAACATTTATTGATTTATTTACAGGTCTGTAAGACCCACTAGATAGATCGTATATCTTACCAGAGACAGTCTCATTTTTCATAGTCCTATTTTGAATACCATTAGAAGATGTTCCTGAACCAAATACATGTTTTATTTTTACATCATCTTCTTCTCCAACAGTTACTGTTCCCACAGATCCTATTCTATTTGCAAAACCATTAAAAGAAGGTGTTAATACAGAACCCGCTCCTTTATTACTTTTTATTTTTGCTATTTCTAAAGCATTTGCTCTAGCCGCGGCTAGTTCAGCTTGTCTATCTGTTCTACTTTGCTCAAATTGATAAGCACTTTGTTTCATATTTTTTTCTTGTAATCCTAGAGATAATAAACCTGTATTAACCTTACTTTCTATACCATATTGATTAACAAGTCCTTGTACACTAGAGTTAACAGCATTAGCTGCTTCTTCTTGAGTCATACCTTGTTGCATAAATGCTTTAGTAAGTTTTTGTTGACCTTGTATATCACTAGCAATAGTTTGTCTCCATCTATTTAAATTATTCTTATTAGTTATAGTAGAACCAATTTCTTCTGTAGAAGCATGGGCTATTGCACCAGATCTAGTCCAATCATCAAGAGTATTAACTGCTTGAACATTACCAACATTGGCACTAAGATTACCTCTTTCATCTACACCACTAAATTCAGGTTTGATAAATAATTTACCTTCTGCTTGAAGTTTACCAGATATTTGTTCATTAAATTTAATCTTATCATTCGCTTCTTTAATTATTTTAAGTCTAGGATCACTAGCAAATTGCATATTTATTTTCTTAGACTCTCTGATAAATTCAGGATCAGATGTATTACCTTGATATTTATCTAAAAGACTAGTTGTTTTAGATCTAAAATCATTAACATAATTACTAATAAATTCTTTTTGAGCAGGAGCATAGGCTTCAATAGAACCTAAACCTGTTTCAACCTGATCAACTTGTTGTTGTGCTAGATCACCTCTTTGTTGAATAGCAGCTCCAGCCATCATCATTTCTTGAAATGGTAAAGGAACATATTTCTCTAAACTTTGATCTATAGCTTTGGAATAACGATTTATTGCCATAATTAGTTTCCTTTTAATAATTTATCAATAGCGTCTTTACCAAAAGTATCTTGATAGTATTTTAAATTACTATATATTTGTGGTAATAGATTAGCTTTAAATTTATCCATATTTTGTAATTGATTATTATATTGATCGTTCTGATAAACTTGTTGCATTTGAGACAACCCAGTTCCTAATAGACCAGATTTAGCTGCTCTGTTCTGAGAGTTAATTTGATCTGCTTGAAAATTAAGTGACTGCATTCTTTCTTGTTCTCGCATAGACTGTTGTCCTAGACTATTATATATACCAGCACGTTGACCTCTTGCTTGATTATTTATCTGTTGCTCTTGTAATCTAAGACTTCCTAAGTTACGTTGAGTATTAGATCCTATATTTTGTCTATTAGCTCTATATACAGCGGAGTTATTAGATTGATTTCTAATATCATTAACTGCTAGTCTCTGTTGTCCTAATACGCTATTATATGCTGGTTGCATATTAACATCTTGAGGCATATTATCTAATACTTGATTTTGATAAGGATTCGTAATAGCTTGTCCTCTAGCTTGAGTTTCAACATTACCAAATATTCCTCTACCTACATTTACTAAAGCAGATCCATATTTAGAAGCAAAATCTAAACCTTTAGATAATTGTGATCCTCCTGCTTGATTTGATTGACCATTAGGAAAAGATTGAGGAACCGATTTATAATTTGTTGCCAAACCTGGATTACCACCTATAAAACCTCCTGTACTACCTGCTACTTGAGCCATAGTAGGAATTCCTTTAAAGTTTAACATAGGATTACTAGGAGGAGCTGCATTAGGATCACCCCAAGTAAAAGGAGCCGGTTGTACTCCATAAGGACCTGATGTACCTAAGTATTTATTAGGCATATAAGGATTAGTATTATTAGGTACTCCTCCACCTAAAGCAAACTCTAGTTTACCATTCTTAACTTCTGATTTATAATTACGTATATTTTGTAATATAGTCTGTTGAGCTAATTTATCATTATTGTCAATAGCAGTTTTATACTTACTAGCCTTAGCTTTAGTAATGATAAATGTATTAGGTTCTGCTGTTACAAAGTTATTCTTACTGTCTTTACCTTTGGAATGGGGGGAGTATAATCCAGCTGTTTCAGGATTTATTCCATTATATTCTCTTAGTACTTTACCACTATTAGGATCTATTTGTAACTCACCTTTTTCTATATTAATAATATTTTGATCTATATCTCCACCATTAGCAAATTTATTACTTGATAACATCTTCTTAACCATATCTGATTGATTAGCTCCAAGCATAGGAGATTGTCCATTAGGGTTAATATAATTAAGTCCTAGATTAGGATACAAGTTCATAAGACTATCTACTTGATTTTTAGGTACATTTCCTTTAGGATATAATCCTACTTGAGGATTATAAGTAGAATTGTTTAAAGGATTACCCCACATACCTACTGTACCGTCTGCTTTTTGTACCATACCATCCCAATTAGGTAATGAAGGATTAGATTGCTTTTTAATATTTTTAGCTACCTTTCCACCATCTTGATATATTTGAGTACCATAAGGATTAACAGAAGAAGTATTCATATTAGTATAATTACTATCATATGCCTGACCTAATGTATCTTGATATTGATCTTCTAATAATCTCTTCTGTTTTGAAGCACCTAGTAAGGCCCCTGCTCCACCAATTAAAGCACCTCCTGCCATACCCCAAGGACCTAGAGCAGCACCTGCTGAAGCACCAGATAATATACCTTGACCTGTAGATAAGCCTACATTCGCTTTATTAGGATTCTTTAACATATCTAAACCACCAGACAATAGTTGTCCACCAATACCAATACCTTGTTGATTTTGCTTAACAAATGATCCTAAGTCATATTTATTTTTTTTAGATTTTTTATTTACTTTCATTAGCGTTGTGACTGTCTAAATATAGAACTTACAAATTTAACGATTATCTTTTGATTTTGCAAGTTATTCTCAATAAATCTTACTGCTAGAAATTTATCTCTAAATCTAGCTTGTTGATACCAAGGTTTAGCAACATCTATTTTATCTGTATTAACTACTTTATCAATAGGATATTGAGTTTTAGTATCATCCCAATCTGTTGAAAATAATTTCTCACTACTACTATTAGTTAAATCAGAGAATTTATTAATCATCCAATTACGTTCTTTCTTAGTAAGATTAGTAGTATCTAATATTATTTCACCACTACATTGATATTCTGTACTTAGTATAAGTTTATCAAAGAATTTGTTAGTAGAAATCTTATTATCTTCTGATATAAGATTAACTGTTATATTATCAAATACTTTACTAGATAAAGGAGAATCATTAAATACACTTTCAACAATAAATGGTTTAATACTTACATCAAAGAAAGATCCATAAGTACCTGAAGTACTTATTTTTAATTGAGTATCATTTCTTTTAGCTAAGAATTTAGTTGGATGTATTAAATAATTATTAGGTATATAACTATGGGAAGATACCCATTGTTGTAATATAGGATAATACGAAAAAGTCCAAGACTTATTTTCTATTATTGTAGTATCTTGTAAATTAACAGGAGTTTCTATTACAGTTTGAACCACTTCGGTTATCTTAACATAAGTAATTGTTACATTACCATTAGCCCAAAAACGTACTTTTTTTAATCCTACTAAACTAAGAGTTTCAACAAATGTACCCGTAGTTGATCTAATAGTACCTGCTGTATCTCCTAAATATACTCTAACAGTACAAGAAGGTATTGCAGATACTGTATAAGTAACTTCATAAGTATTACCTACCTTAAGAGCATCAATAGCTCTATCCATATAAGATGGTCTTACATTATTATGTACTATTGTTGAACCAGAAATTATCCAATTACCATCAGAACTACTATTAATTAATGCGTTAACATCAATAGTAGAGGGTTCATTATTATTTACTGTTATGGTAGCCATTGTTTAATATTATAAAGCAGGTGTATTAACGTAAGTAATTGTATAACTTGTTTTAGGTATGTTATTAAATATTCCAGTTGCTCCTGCTAAAATAGTAATAGTAGTATTGTATGCTCCTCCGTGAGGAATATTTGATAATGCAAAATCTAAATTAACTAATGAATTATTAACTATTGTTAATTTACCAGTATTAGCATCTGTTAACCAGTTAAATGATATATTATTATGAGGTTGAATATATTGTGCTGTATGTAATTTAAACAATAAATCAGTATTATCTACAAAATCAAATGATATAATTTCTGAATTAGTCGATAAAGGAGCTGTAGATTGATTATCCATATTAAATACTCTATTTGTATATGCTGTGGATGTACTAGATGAAACTCCGTTAACTTGATATACAACTCCTTCTAAAGCAGTAAATGTATAATTTGTTAAACCAAGAATAGTAGGATCGGTTATATCACCACTATTAAATATTGTTGTACCATCAGCAGTTATTACTAAAGATGCTTTACTATTATCAGGCCAAGGAGTACTTGCAATTGCATGGACAAGTCCGATATAAACACTATTACCAGCTACGATTCCTCCAAAAGTTCCTGTAGAAGTAGGATAGATATTTCCAATATTGGTTCCGTTTACTGTAGGTACAAATAATATATCTACATATGGATTAGCTCCTTTAGATAATGAATAATTTACCGTTACAGCAGGAGCTACTTTAGTAGTGATTGTATATGTATCTGAATAATCTCCTGTGGTTAATGTAACATTTACAGCAGTTATGTATAAAGAAGAAGATGTTGCTCTTACAGCAAAAGTATCTGCATTTGTAGCAGTTCCTGCTGATGATGTATAAGCTCCACCATTCTTACTATATTCTCCTCCACCAATTATTGATACAGCAATAATGTTACCACTTCCCAATCCTGAAATAGTTATTGTATTAGAAGTATTTACAGTACTAATATTACTTCCTGTTACATCTGTAAATGTATATGGATTAGGACTAACATCAGGATCTATACAATCTATAGAATTTAATTCTGGTGCATAATATTGTTTTTGAAACTCATAATCTGTACCCGCTTGAAAAATTAAAGCAGGATTTACATTACTATAAGTATTAATAATACTATTAGTTCTACTTGATCTAATTTTTCCTGTTGTATATGTTTTAGTTCCTCTAGCCATTAATATGTTGTTATTGAAACTGTATTTAAAGCTCTGTTATATTTAAATGATAATATTACATCACCTATTCCTAATCCTATTGTACCATCACCACCTGTTACTATATGAGTACTATAATTAATTGGTGTTGGACCACCCCCCGGTGTAATAGTAGGTATATAACTTCCATCAGAACCAGTCATAATCATTGTTTGAAAAGGATATTTAAGTGAATATACACCATATCTCAATCCTACTGAATTACTTCTACCTCTTATTTTAAAAGTAAATTCTGGTATAATAGTAGCATTTGGATACATTGATATTAATTTTCCTATATTAAATTGGAATCTTTTTCTTAAAGAACTTGTTAATACTTTATCCGAAGCTAATATTAAACTATCTGAAGCAGAGCTTCCTATAGGATAAAAATTATTATTTATATCTGCTATATTATTAGATTCAGCAACCCCTATAGTATCTATATATGCACCAACATCAAATTCATTATCATAATACATGTCAACTACTAAAGTAGATATAATACTATTTACTAAACAAGTACCATTAGCATTAGCATATGTTTGTCCATTAGCATCTACAGCAGATTGTGCTAAATTATCAGCAGCAGCTTGAGAACTACTAGAACTATATGTATTAGCAGGAACTATATAAGTTACATAACTACCAGTTGAACCAGTACTACATACTTTTTGAAAAGAACCTGATTTTTTTACATTATAATATTCAACAGAAGTACTACAAGTATAATCACCCGGTTCATTAGTTAAAGTATCAGGATCATATAATACAGTTATTATTAATGTAAATAAATCAAATATAGCAGAATTATTATTATCTTCTACTTTAAAAGTTATTGTATAAGTATTTAACGTAGCAGGATTTAATGACGCATTATCAATTAAAGCAACTGTTAAATTATTTTCTTCATCTAAATCATAATCAAATATATCTGGTGTAGATTCACTATTTAATGTATATAATAAAGAAGGAAATTGTTCTCCTACATAAGTAGCAGGAGGAAGTATTTTAATTATTGTTCCAGATAAAGTAGTATCTAATATAGTTACGGTACTATTTATTCCTGTTAATACAGAAGATACTGGTGTAATATCTATTGTTACAGTACTTTCTGTATATTTACTATCAGCACCTGTTACACCTACTTGTAATAAGTATTGATCTTTTATATTAAAATTTAATGTTGAAGGATCAATAACGGTTATTACTCCTGTAGTAGAATTTATACTAAATACATTTGATACATCATCACTTTCTACTATTTCATAAGTTAAAGTATCTGTATACGTACCTGTTATTGTAGTTACTGTTGTAGCAACAGGAGAATTTTCTGGTATAGAAGGATTATAATCTGGTACAGTAGGACTATTTTGTACTGTTACAGTAATAGGTTCTATTAAACAACTTGATGTAATAGAAAAAGTATCTGTTCCTACAAACGCAGCAACTGGTGTATATATTAATTTTGTACTATCTAATGGATCTTTAGCTGCTGTACCTGTAACAGGATTAGTAAATGTATAAGATATAGGATTAACTGTAGATGGGGTAAAATTACTTAAATTGCTTGATTCATATATAGTAACCACATCTGAATTAATTTGTTGATAAGTATAAAATAATCCATCATCTTTTAAATATATATCACCTATTGTATAAGTAGTAGCTGGATTATATCGACCTTTATATTTTAAGAAAGTAGTTGTTGTAAACTTATAATCAAGTTTAGTAACTAGTATTCTATTAGTAATAGGTTCAAATCCTACAGTATATCCATAATTAGATAAAGGATTATCAAACTCCTTTTCTAATGTAGTAATTTGTTTAGTAATTTCAAGTTGATAATTCTCTTTAATATAATCTGTAACACCAACTAAAGATAAATCTTTCTGTTGTTCATCAAATAATATAAATCTACCTTTATATCTATCACAATAAAAATATCCATAAGGTGTTTCTACAAGTCCCATTTTAGATGATGAACCAGCATATCCTCCTTCAATAGACATAAATTCTACAGGATCTAATGAAAAGAATTCACCAGTACCCACCGTTATATTATCTTCTGATGTAGTTTTAATAGTCTGATTAGAAGCAAATATCTTCCATATACTATCTCTAGTAATAGCTATTAACTCTTGATTTTTAGTAAATAGATGGGTAATAGATCCTTTATTTTTAGGTAAGTCCCTATAATTATTAGCTAAATAAACTCTATAACTATCACTTCTTTCTTCATCTAAAAGTTTTTCTGAATATAAAATTCTAGTAGGATAAGATAATATAGTTTCTAAATCTAAATCTATTATATCTAATCCATAATTTCTTTTAGAAGAATCTTTATTAAAATCACTATTATATTTATAATAATTATCTTTTAATACTATATTATCATAATCATCTAACCATTCTTTAATAGGAGTAGTTAATATTGCTTTAGGATAATAATTTTTACCTTCAGTACCTTCAGCATAACGAAGTCTATGATTAACATTAGATTCAGTAAAAAATGTTGATACACCTACGTGAATTTCTGGTAACGCTAAATAAGTATGGTTCTTTTTTGAAAACCATCTGGTTCTTTTAACAGAAAATGGATCTACGTAAGCATCACCTATTAATCCTTTTAATTCTGTAGTTAAAGTATTATCTACATTAAAAATAGGAGTAACAGCAACTAAATCTGTTGGTAAATATTCAGTACCTTCTATAGTACCGTATTGAGTATTATTAGTTCTTTTAAGAGCACCATATCTATATACAGCAACTGGATTATCTATTGTATGAAAATGATAAGTACCTTTTTTAGATCCTGATAATAGTGAATAAGTTACATTAGTAAAATTCTTACCAGCATCATTATCTTTAAAATTAAAAGAAGTATCTTCAGTTTGTGTAGCACCTAATGCATTATAAGTAGGATCTAATTCTACTAATACATTTGCAGATCCATAAGGAGAATAATATGGATTATCCATACCACCTAACTGATCTGTAGATAGTCTACCATTAAAAGGTACGTATACTGCTTGTTTTACTTTTCTTCTACCTTTACTAGATAAAACTTTATTTTCTCCATTAAAAATAGCAATAGATTTATAAGTAGTTTTAAATTCTTCTGCTAAATTATATATAAGATCAGGTCGTTCTTCTCCATCAGCATTTATTAATCTACCTTTGTTATCATCGTTAAAGAATAAATCTCTTTTATATCCTCCATTAGAAGAAGAATCTTTATGACCATTTCCTTTAGAATCTTTACGTGTATATAAAGGATCTACATTTATCTTAGTAGCTACCGTATTATAATAATGTACTATACCTTTAATTTCTCGTTCTATTGTAATTCTATCAATATTAATAATAGGATTTTTTAAAGTAGTATCAGGAGAATAAAAGCTATGATATTTATTAGTAATAGTATCCCACGTATTACTTCCCCTTGAGTTATCTCTTCGAGCATCATTAAATATATCATCCTGATCGTTATAAGGTGCAATAGGCATAACCCAATAATTACTACTAGAGTCGTTATTATCGTTAATAGATATTTTAGTTAATGAAGTATTAGTAAATATCCCTTTTGCAATAATAGATTTATTACTTTCACTAGTCCTAGGTGCAATATATATACGAATATAAGATACATTATTTTTTAATGCGTCTGGTATTTTAATATTACTAAAACTAATTCCTATATTTCTTTTATAGAAGTCATAATTACTGTTATTCTCTGTAAGCCTATATAAAGGCTCCAGAGCTGTCGAAGGTGCTTTATGGTGTCTTATATTAGTGACACCTATTCCGTTCGTTGTAGAGCCTGTAATAGGGAAATTAAAGTCATCTGGATATGTTTCTTCAGATTCCCAATATCCCATCTTCTTTACAGAACCATCTGTAGACAAAGCTGCTGTATTTTCTACTTTCCATCTTGGTATAGTTTCACCATTTTCTGTAATAGGATTACTATCCCACGTAGCTAATGAAGGATTAGTATTATTACTATATTGTTCTGTATATACACTTGTTGGTATTGTATTTAATGATCTACCTGGAATATGATATACAGGAGTTTCTACACCTTCGGCTATTAAACCAAAAGCAATTCCTACGTTATATACTTCGTCTCGCATAAGAGACTTTTTATCGCTATATTTACTATTAGCATATTTCCACCAATCAGATCTTGTATTATAATCCTTAGTGTTAGGAACACTCATAACAAGTTCTTCATCTATATAATAGTTAACTTCTATATTATTAGCAAAACTTTGATAATCTACATCTAATTTAACAGATTTAGTATTTGCTCTAAGTAATCTATTAGTTGATTGTGTAATTGCATTAGACGCATAATATCTAACTTGATCTACTACAAATTGAGAAGTATCTCCTATTTCTATTTCTTCTGCAAAACCTGTATAAGATATAGTTTTAGTACTTTTAAGATAACCAATATTATCAACATAATATCCTGTAGATACACCATTAATAGTTTTAATGATACCTAATCTAATTTTTTTAAAATTACTATCTAAGTTAACGATATTTAAATCAATTGATTTAGTAGTTACTACATTACTATCTGTACCATCTACTGTAATATATTGTAATACAGATAAATTTTGTGTACTCTCATCAATTATGTAAGAAGGTGTAGCAGATAGTAGAAACCAAGGAGTTGTTGCGTTATCTTCAGATATATAAGAACCAAAGAATTCATAAGCACCTGTTCTTAAATTACCATCATTATCTTTAATAGTTTTAGAAGATAATATAGCAGGTACATATTTAATATCAATAGACAAATTATCTAAATCACTAATAACAATACCATTATCTATATTAAGAAATCTATCTTCATTAAGTCCATCTACCCAATAGATAATTATTTCATTTTTATAATTAATTCTAAAAGTTCCTCTTATTGGAAAAGAGTCTTGAAAGTTTAAAGCTATGTTATCTAGTATAGTAGAAATTACACCTTCTCTAATAAGTACTATCTTATTAAATTTTGTAACAGCTCCTTCAATATTTTTTACAAATAATACTCTATCTTCTTTTCCTAAGTAAACAGAACCTACTAATATATAATCATAACCTAAATCCTTATGTACAGTAAAACCCTTCTCATTAGTTAAAATGGAAGGGGCATTAACACTATCTTCTTTAATAGCATTAAGAGCATAAGAATAAGTATCTTTAGTGTGATTTACATTATCAGCCGATAAACTTAATCCTTTAGAAAAGTTATTAACAGATTTCTCTTGAGCCATTATTATAAACTATTATAAAAACTGTTAAATAAATCTACTCTTGGTTTTAGAGAGATAAAAGATCTTTTTAAGTTCTCAAGCTGCATAGCATTAGGCATAATAGCTTCTGCTCCAGCTTGATTACAATACCATTGCCATTTATTATAAGCATCCTCATAAAATTGATTTGATATTTCTCCATGAAGTACTTTAGGGTATAAATATTTATATGTTATATACCAGTATAAAGCTTCTCTAAAAGAAGGTTCGTCTGGTACTAATGGGTATCCCTCATCATCCATAGGTTGTGCAATATATATCATATTTACTTTACCTTCTTTAAAAGAAGTCTTTAACCAACCATTTTCTATTTTAACAGAATATCCATTTTTATTATATGATAAATTATCAGGATGTACAAACACAGCGTTTTGTATTTTAGCTTGATTATATGAATAAGGAGTATAATAAACTCCTTGATTACCTAAAGTAGTTTGAGGACCAAATGGATTATTAGTTTCTAATAAATTATGACCATTATATTCTACATACTCCACATCAATAAAATCACAAGGAAGTTCTGTTTTATAAGAATTAATAGGAATACAAATAGTTTCGTGAGTATATTGAGGATAAACGTGGATAAAATCTAGTGCTTCAGCAGACCATTCAATCATAGACATGAAATCTTCTTCATCTTTTAAAGATAAATCTCTATAAACTTTAGCTATGATATTTTTTACTGATACTGTATTACCGGATATACTCATTATTCAAAGTATTTATTTATATGGGTAGAGTCTGCTTTTGTTAATCTAGAAATAGATCTCTTATTATCTCTTGTAGGTATAAAGGAATATATGGATCTATTTTTAACTATTGTTGCTATCCTTTTATTCCAATAAAACCTACCGTAATATCCATCAGAATGTTCATTCAAATGTTTATTCTTTAAACCTGTTTTATTATATAATCCAAAATCAGGTTTTAAATTTTGTATATCTATTTTACGCTTTTTTATTCTTATCGTACCTAATCTATAAGGCATTGTAAAAAAATAACCTTCTAATATTTCTTTAGAAAGTTCTTTATTAAATTCTTCACATACGGTACGGAAAGTTCTATAGTCGATATAATATTTTGAATTTCTATCAATGTCTTTTATATAAAATTGGTAAATATGTTTTAATGTTAATACATTCTGTATTTTATTCTTAGTACCTATTGCTCCCATAATTATTCCGGACTTGTTGCATTATTAGTCTCGTCTGTTGGTAATTGTAAATATAAATTATATTCTTTATTTTTAATTAAGTCCATAATTGTATCTACCATACGTCCAGATAAAGGATAGTTATCTATATCAGGATCATAACAAGGTGTTCCATTAGGATTTTTAAAATTATGGACATCTCTTGGATTTAAAAATACTCCTTCTATATTGATGTATCTAAGACTTGGATTACTACAATTAGTAATATATATGTAACCATTACTATAATAAGCTAATGATTCTTTAGAACTATATTTAGTATATTTATTCCATCTAGCGGTAGCTTTAGTCTTATAAGGAATAGAAGATTGTTTATCTAATCCTCCAATATAAGTAAACAAATCTTGTTGATCTAATTCAATAGGTTGAGGTACTATAACAGTAGTTCTTAGAATATCTCTACCTACTAATATAGTACCTGTTGCAGCCTTGTCTATTCTTTGTATAGATACCTGACCTAAATCTTGTTTAATGTTAGAACTAATAGATCTACCTTTTTGTAATTGTTGTACAATAAGTTTTTCTCTTAAATAGTTAATCATGAATTCAATTTGTCTATTTGATATTTTAGTATCATCAGACCAAACTGCTTTCATTTGTTCTCTTACATTATATACAAGTTGATTTATAGTCATTCTTATTTTTTACCTGATGCTACTTCTTTAACTGCGGAACTATCAACAGCTTCTTTTAATATTTGTAATGCTTGTCTTACACTATCTGATTCTTGTAGAGTAAATTTACATTGTGATACAATACCTACAATTAGATTAAATGCTTCTTCTGATTTCATAAAATTTATTTTTATTTGTTTAATTAATAATTACAAAGTTACTATTTATTTTTTAATTTATCAAATTTTTATAGCTTTTTATTTTAATAAAGATATAATATCCTACACCTAATACACCTATAGCTCCTAAAACATACCAAAGTATATTAACTGGTTCTTTAGTTTTAATAGTACTCTTATTAACTATATCTTTATTATATGATGAATCTAATTTAGACTTATCAATAGTTTTAATATTCTTTTTAATAGTTGTAATCCTATCTAAAATAACTTTAACTTCTTGAGGTTTTAAAAGAACAATTGTTTTCAAACTTTTACCTAATGTATCATAAGTTTGTCTTACTGTTACTAAATTATCTTCTAGTAATAATAAGTCTTTTATATCTATCAAATTTGTTATATTAGGAACATTTGATTCTATAGTTTTAGGTTTTGTATATACTGTAGTATCTATTTTATCCTTTATAATAATAACAGAACTATCTTCTATTTTAATATTATTTTCTTTATTAACAATAGTTTCTATTGATTCTTTATTTTTATCAGATTTTTTGAATACTTTATTAAATACTCCACATCCAGATAAACTGAAAATCATTATTAAATTAATTAATAATATACTATTTATTTTGTTTTTCAAATTTTTCATAATCTTCCATTTTTATTAATAAACTATCTAACTCTTCTAATTGATTATTTATTTCAGTAATATTCTTACTGTAACTAATCGAATTTAATGTAACAGTTAGACTGTCATTAATATATTCCTCTTTGTTGAGAGTATTATCTTGATTAGCTTTATTTGTTGCTCCTGAAAGTCCTAGTACAATAATTAGAACTGTACATAATTGTTTTAACATTATTTATTATTATTAATATTTTCTAAAGTTTTATTTACATTATTTATAGTCGTATCTAATTTTGGTATAGTAGAGTTAATTGATTTTTTATTTTGTTCTGTCATAATTTTAATACCTTTTATTTCACCAACCAATCTTTCGTTAGATTCTTTTATTTCGTTAATTCTATCTTGTGTTATAGTTCTAACATCTACAAATAAATATCCTGTGGTAAATGTAGTTAATATACACCACATTACTAAAGTTTTCTTACCTATTAAATCGGCTAATTTAGTTAATGCATTTACTTTTTCTTCTGGATTATCTATATTAATCATTATATATTTTCTAAATTTTCTAATAGTTCTATTAGTTCTGGTTGTGGATGATTATCCCATTTCCCACTTTCTCTATAACTTATGTGGGTATATATTCCATTTTTACCACTTAATGCATTCGCAGATACTGACCACATATCACATTGATATTCTTTTGATATATTATAAGTATTACACAAATATAATAATAATTTTTCTAATGAATGTAATTGTTCATGATAATATTTTTCATAATATTTTTGACCTAGAAATCCATTAGGATATATTACTACATTTTCTGATTTAACTTCTTCTCCTGTATAAGAATAATATTTATTATTTTTAATAGTTAAATATCCCCAGCTATCTAGTTCTATAGCAATAGATGTTTTGTGAAGAGTGTCTACATTATTATTTACTTTAAATTTAGTAAATGTAGAACTAGGAGTACCTAGATGACAAGCATAGTATTTACTACTAAAAGCTTGCCAAATAACTCCATCACGATCAATCCAAAAAGCTACATGTACTTTACCTACTTGATCATTAAGATATTTAATATCACTCATACTATTTCCACCAGAAGCAGTATGGTGTAATACAATCTGATTTTTAGGATATTCTATTTTATAATACTCTTTATCTTGAGCACCATACCATTTTATTTTTGATATATCTAAATTTTGCATTATTTATATTTTAAATAATATTCGATTTTTATTAAACATAACTGCTCCAGACATTCATGTAATATACAACCCCATCTATTGAAACCCTTTGTACACTATTAGTTCCTGAGCCAACTCCAGCTACCACATCTCCGAATTTCATTGGCTTAGCATAGCCTCCACTCGGAGCACTTGTTATTAAAGCATTTCCAACTGTAACATCTCCATTCCCTAGTACATTTAATGCGACAGTACCCCCATCGTAGTTGCTTACTTGCAAAGCATATAGACTGGCATTACCTCCACGTATTCCAACTCCGTAACCCGTAGAACTGACATTCTGGAAGGCGGCTGCAAGGTTTCCGGCTGAATTATATCCGTAATTCGTAATACTGCCGCTTGATGAAACATTACCACTGAAAGAAGCAGATGTTCCGTTTATACTTGAATTTGTAAACAAGTTATTTGTAGAGGCGGTGTACCTAAGTATAGCTCGGCTATTTGTTTGGTCATACCAATCAGATGTGTTATTATACGCAGACCACTTAACATTTAAGGCTCCTGTTCCTGTGTAGCTTGCTTGAAAACCGGCTTCTACAACATTTGTATTGGTATAGGCAAGGCTATTTGTTAAATTAATAGATGTTCCTGTTAGGGTATTCAGAAGATTAATACCACCTGCGGCGGCCACATCTATTTTATTAGAGCTCGCATGGGTACTGCCATATATTTGAAGGTACGCACCGCCTGTATTATTGCCGTAATAAGCTGCCGCGTTATTGTTTGAAGATTTAAATTCAGCAGAAGTGGGATGGCTATTAACTATAATTCCACTAAACGTAGCAGATGTTCCTGTTAAGGCTCCGCTAAGCGTTCCACCTGTTAATAGTAAATAACTTGAAAGAGAAGCTGATGTAATGTATCCAGACGGATTAGAATTTGGGTAATAGGCTGTTGAAGTATAAGCATTGGAGCCTAAGCCTAAAAAGGTACCGACTTGTGTCCAACTTGCTGGCTGATATTTGGTGCCATTAAAAAGCGGAACATAAAGACCCGTTCCGGTAAACGAATTGCCGTCATAGCTGTCCCATTGCGCCGTCCCTGTAGTATTCTGATTCCAGGTAGGAACCGTTCCGGTTAATCCTGAATAGGCCACATTTGTTGCTGTTCCGGCATTACCTGTGGTACTTTGATTTAACGTAGGGAAGTTACCGGCTACGGCAGTAGCTACAGAAGTTCCATTTCCGTATAGTATTCCAGTGACAGTAGTACTTAAAGTCAGTGCAGGATTTGTACCTCCTGAACTTGTACCTGCAAAGCCATTAGCAGAAGCAACTCCTACCGATACTACTGTTCCACCACCACCTCCTGATGGGATAGCTTGAGTAGATACAGCTCCTGCACTGTCAGCTACCACCATTCTTGTACCTGTACCTGCTAAACTTGATGATTTAAATGATCCGTTGTAGGTATTAATAGAAAAGTGTGAGAAAAATGTATTGCTAGGATTGTCTCCTGAATTATAACCTATATGTAAAAATCGTAGAGTACTAGAGTCAGCTGATCCTGTTATAGCAAAATCATTAGCATAACCAGTAGGACTTGCATGGATTCCAAAATAAGCTGTAGCGGTATATCCATCATTAGACCCAAGAAACATACTATTTTTACCCATAACAGATCCTATACTAGTGTTAGATGCTCTAACATTACTAAACGTAGCAGATGTTCCTGTTAGGGATCCTGTAAGTGTTGTCGCTCCTGCTGTGCTTATGGTAATTGCATTGATACCGTTATTCTGAATATGCAAAGGAACAGCACTGCCACCACCTATCCATGATGTTGCTAAGTATGAAGCTGAAGGGCTTGCTGACAAAAATACAGTGTTTTGATTATTAGCATCTATTGAAGATAAATTCCCTTTTACTTGAAGTGGATAAGAAGCGTTATCTGTTGCTCCGTTGATAGTTACTCTACCACTAAACGTAGCAGATGTTCCTGATAAAGCACCGCCAAACGTTACTGTGCCTGTTTTGAAGTCGTGGTTACCTGCGCCTGATATTAAATATCTTACAGCATCATTAGTCGCCAAAATTAAAGGAGTATTTGAGGCTGACCCTATTATAGTACTGTAAGCGGGGGCTCCTGTAATTATGCTACTTCCCGTAGAATTTTCTGCGCCGAAATAAGAGATGCTGCCAGTATTAGCGATCCTGATATATTTTCTTGCAGTACTTGGGTTATTGGTATTTAATGGGACTTCATCACTAAAAGTAGCAGATGTTCCTGTTAGGGGAGCAGCTAAAGTAATAGGATCTCCATCTGTACCTATTGTCATTCTAGTTACTCCATTTGGTCTGAATAACAATGGCGTTGCTCCTGATGTAATTATGGATGATGTAGTTACTGATCCACTAAACGCTCCTGTTGTTCCGGTTAATGCTCCCGATAACCCTAATGTCCCACCTGTTGCATTTCCGATATTAGGAGTAACCAATGTAGGTGAAGTATTCATTACAAAGGTACTTCCTGTTCCTGTTTGAGATGCCACACTGGTAACATTGCCTGCACTTGTTATAGGGCCGGTTAGATTAGCGTTAGTTGCATTATTTCCGTTCAGCTTTTGAATAGCTTGTAAGATATTATCTGTTGCAGAAATCGTACCTGCTCCTGATACATATCCGGTCAATACTTTCCCGATAACCGTTGCGTTTGGAACAGTTGCTGCATTTCCTACTGAAGTAACCTCGCCGGTTAAGTTTGCGTTGGTGGTAACTGTTGCAGCGTTGCCTGTAATACTTATGCCCCAAGTTCCAGTTGCTCCTGTTCCTACATAAGTTGGATATAATCCAGCATGGTTTCCCCAACCAAAAGCTGTATTCCAGTTTGCTTGAATAGCTGTTGTAGGAATGCTGTAACCTGCTGTCAATGTTAATGCTAATGTACCAGATGTTGTTATCGGAGAACCTGAAATAGTAAGACCAGTCGGTACAGACATAGCTACAGAAGTAACAGTGCCTACTGTAGAACTTGTACCTGCTCCTATAGCTGTTCTAAAAGCTGCTGCATCAAGAGTAGATACACTATTGTCAGCATTTAATCTAATAAAAGTTATAGCTGATGGATTGGTAAGTGTAAATAGGTTCTGTCCTACTGTACTCCCTCCTAATGAAGTTCTACCAGTTGCAGCAATCAAGCTAGTACTTCCACCGTCCCATTGTCTTGTTTGACTAAATGCTGTATTCCAATTAGTAGAGTTATCTGTTATATATGATATGGTACCTGTTGTAGATTTAACTAAACCCGTTCCTGATAAAGTTGGTTGAGCGTCCGTAATACCATACCCTAATAAAGTTGTCGGAGTATTAGTTATTTTACTCCAAGTAAGTTGATTTATCCAAGAAGGATTATTGTAAGTTCCATCTAACGTAGGATAGAAAGCTGAATAATCTGCCTGTATAGCTAATATATTTCCTAATCTTCCAAATACTGTAAAGACTGCATCTGAATTATCTACTTTAGAATAACTATTACTTCCATTATGAATTACCCAATCACCTACTGAATAATCAATAGACGATCTAGTAAAGGCTGTTGTAGTTATAAAGTAAACTCCAAGATAACCAGTTGTAGGGAGATTTAATCCTTGTAGTTCTGGAAAACTACTCGATGCTATAATAATAGTTCCATTATATGTTCCTCCATACTTTAAATTTCCAAGTACACTATCAGGAAGATATATTGTATTTATTTTAGCACCAGAATCTAATGGAGTTATTCCTAAAGCGGCACCTTTTTGAAGTGTTATTCTGGCATCACTACGTACGTCTGTATAATAAAGTCTGCTTCCTTCTGCTATTTGAGAAGTATTGTAATCTGAACTTCCAGGTACAACAACTCCTGTACGACTGTTAAACGATAATACACCCGAACCTATGGATGCATATAAAGCATCAGTTGATGTTTTAATTATAGAAAAAGCCGATAATGTTTTAGAATAAGCTGGTACAGTTGGGTCTGTTTCTGTAAAAGAACTAATATATCCTGATGGATTAGTTACGTTGTAAGGAGTGAAACCTAGAAGAGGTTCTTTAGTATTTATTTGAGTTTGAATACTAGAAGTAACTCCTGATACATAACTTAGCTCTGTAATATTAACATTGCTTGTATCAATATTTTTAAAACTATCAATAATTAATACTTTATTAGTTGTAAATTGAGGTAAATTTATTTCACCATTTACTTCTATTCCGTCTGTAAATCTAATACTACTCATTTATTATCCTAGTATTACTATATGAACATTTGTTATTGTTATTAAAGAAGATAATATAATATTATTATTATCTACTATTGTATAATTAGTCATTATAGGACCATTATTATCATAAAATTGTACAGAAATAAACTCAGTTGATAACTGATGATTAATTACTAATCCGTTTGATATAGTAATAATTGCTTTATATATTTTAGTAGAAAAAGCTAAGTAAGAAAAATAATCATTAAATACTTTTACACTAACTACTTTATCATAATTAATAGGAAGATTTCCTAATAGTTCTGTATATGTTGCTAATATTGTAGTTCCTATTAAAGGAGGATTAATAGTAGAGGCTGAATATACAATTAAATTAGTGTTAACATTAGGTACTGTTTCTAATTGAATTCCACTACATTCTTTAATTTTAACATACAAACTTTGAATTGTATCTGCTGTATAATCTAAATTATATTGAATTTTAAAAGCTTTAAGAAATAATCTTAATGCTTGTAAAGATTGTTTATAATCATCATAATTATTTATACCATATTCATTCTGTAAGATATATTCATAATCTTCAGTAATAATATAATATTCTGTTTGGTATATTATATTTAATAAATCTAATTGGGAAAATCTATTACTCATTAATAATTAATTAGAATTGTTAAATACATCATATATATCTTTACATTTATCTAAGAATTTTTGAGATTTTTCAGCATTACCAAACTTAGCCCACAATATAGCATCTTCCATATAATTATTAAATGATGTAGCTCTAGTTAAGTAATCTTCTTGATATTCATTATCTTTATCACAAGATTCTATTTGATCTACTATTTCTACAAATTGTGTTAAACTAAAATAATTTGATAAATAATCTAAAGTTTTAGTAGATGTGTCAGCTGTACCTTCATTATTAAATATCCAATTAAGAGTAATTATTAAATAATAATCTTTGTCAAAGAAATTTGCAATAATTAATTCGTCTTGAATATTATTTGATGTTCCTGTAAATGGAAAATTATAAGTTATACTAACACCATTAGTTTTAACAACAGTGATAGATCTAGATGAAAATACTGATTTAGGTAATATTGCTGTATATACAGAACTATCTGTAATTATTAAATCATTACCATCATCTGATGTAGAAGGTATAAATCCTTGTGTAAATGTTGCCATTAAGTTTTAATTAGTTTATAAAGAAAAAAAGGATAACCCTGTATAATACAAAGTTACCCTTTTTTATTGTTATTTCCAAATAATTGGAAAAATAATTATATTACTACCGCTTGATCTCCTGATCCAGCTAATCTAGCTAGTATAGCAAATAAACCTGCTGACGCACCAGTAGTTACAGCTAAGATAAGAGTCTCTGGGGCTCTTTTCTCACCTTCTACTACTACATTAGTATCATGACGATTGTCAAATTCTACTACTGCTACATCATAATTTACTCCAGCTACTGCTAAGAATTGACCTGATTCAACTGGAAATTTAGTCCTATTGCTTACACCAGTATATCCTATACCACGTTGCTCTAGTTTATGAATTTGAAAGTATTGTCCAGATCCAAAACCAACTGCTGTAGTATAAGCTACTGTTCCAGCTGCTGTAGGAAATCCTCCAGATACTATTTGACTAACAAAGATGTCAAATACTATTTGTGCAGGAGTTTCATCAATTATATTAGCTGCTGAAGCTATTGATTTAGCAGTTAGAATTACTGTTGCTGTTCCTGAACCAACTACTGAACTAGCAGAATCAGCTGCGATAGCTGCTCTAAACTTATCACCCAAAGTTGTAGGAGTTTCACCAGTACCTGCAACTACTGTATAGCTACGTTTAGATTGTCTTTGTTGCAAGATCTCTTTATCTGATTTATCTATAATAGATAGATTATACTCAACACCAGCAACCGGAGTTGGAGGAGTCCAAGTAATAACTTGTTCTGCTAAAGCAGCGTAAGCTTGTGTATTATAAGCTGTAATGTCACCTATTCTAATCTTATCAGAAAACACTTTAATACCGGATGGAGAATTTACAACAACTTGTACTTTTTCATCACGATCAAGTGCGGTAGCTGCCGTTACAGCACTACCATCTTCTTTAATTACTAGATATTCACCAGCTCCTGTGTCTGCTAAATCAGCCATTGCTGTACCATTCGTAGCGAGAACTTTAAAAACTCTATTTGTTACACTCATTATTTTTTATTTATTTAATTTTATTATTCTGATTTATTTAATTCGTTTAAATTTGTTTGATATCTTTGTGATTCTATATTCTCTAATACTATTGAAATAACTATGTCTAGTATTTCTGCATGTACTGCTGGGTCTAGTTCACATTGTACATCTGTAGTTGGACTTGTATAAATAGTTCCATATTTCATTTGAACAGGATCTTTTATATAAGTAAAAACTGTAGAGGTTATTGTAAATGAACCATCTGTTTCATAAACCAAACCTGTTGAATCTAAATAATATAAAGGTTCATCTGCTGTTGGTTTCCAAAAAGGACTTCTTAATAAAACATTAAGATCGTCTTGTTGTACTTCTTGTCCTCCCACTTCTTTACTACCGCAAGCAGTAGTGTTTGTTGTACACCTATGACGAATTAAATGTTTATAATCATTTGGTAATGAGCTAGTGTAAATAGTTCCTGATACAGTAGGTGTAACTGCTCCAGACTTTTTTACTAAACCTTTTAAATCGTCTATTCTCTTTTGATTTCCTTCAAATCCTTTTTTATTTGGATCTTTAGGATATAATCTATCTTTTATAAATCTATCCTGAGCTTTGTTTAACCAATAGTCCTTTTGTTCAGGACGTATATAAGGATATTCAAAGTCAAGAGTTTTATCTAATTCTATATCAAAATTAATATGAAACTCTTGTATAGTCATTATTTCTTTTTTAATTTACTTAGTTGACTCATTAAATCAATCTTAAGAGATTGTCTAGCAGGATCTTCTATGTAATTAATTGCTGTTTCTTCATCGTGTCCTATAAAGTCATCTCCATAGTAATATGAACTTTTATTTTTTCTAAGTATTTCTGCTGATACAAGATCTTTAAGGAATACTTTACTATCTCTTTTCTTATCTTCAGCATGGAGAATAAATACACCTGGTTTTTTCTCTAACTCTGTATATAGTTTTGAATCTACAATTTCATCTGATACTGAACCTAAGTTGGTATATCCTGGATACAATCTAAGAATATCTTTTTTATTCTCTGTAGATAATCCTGAGAATATCTTATTAGCTTTTATCTTCTCTGAAGCACCTCTCATAATTACTTCAGCTTCTTTACTATCATCTACTATGTAGTAGTCTTTGATACCTATAGAAGGATCTGTAATTGATTCTGCTACTCTTTTGTGGTTAATCAAGAATTTATATTTAAGTTCATCCTCTGGATTTGCTAGATATAATATTGTTGGTTTCTCACTTGTTTTGACTCTGAATTCATCCCAGTAAACTGATAGAGGAGATAAATCTGCTATACCTAACTTACTTTGAAAATACTCTTCATCTTCTTTAGATAGTCCTGTATATCTTTGACCACCTATACTTTCATCAAAATAGGGTACTATATAATCTTTAGTATTTGCATACCTTGTGAACTTACCCCAACTGTCTTTTTTGTCTACTAGTTTTATTACTACTGTCTTACTCATAAATTTTGTTTATTGTTGCTACTTATTTTAATTCGCTTTATTAAGGGGAATTGCTTCCCCTATATAAGTAGTACTATTATACTGAGAGTATCATTTCACCACAACTCATTGGATTCTGTAGCATTATTCCTGATTCAGACAATACATGTACTGCAAAACCATCGAAAGTACTAGATCCCATTCTGGACGCACTATTAGAGTGTCCTTGAGGTCCCATTGAACCACCTGTGTACCACATTACTGATTCACGATCATTCTTAGCAACTTTCATAATATTACTTTCACCATTATACATTCCGTAATCAATAAAGGTTGCCCTGTATGATTCTACTGGACGACCAGTAAGAGGATGTAATTGACGGTTGTGGGTTGGATCATCATACAAAGGCTGATGTACAACAGTCATTTCAATACCGTTAATACCTTTATAAGTTTTAAATTGACCACCTAGCGTTAGATCTTGACCAGATCCTGTAACAAACTTAGAATCTACTAGAGTCCAAGCTGCTATAGAAGTTTTCATAGCTCTATCAAATAGATCCATAAAACCCCAACCTGCTAGTGCAACAAATTTTGCATCACCATCACCTTTAACATTATATGTCAAATCTAGCATGAATTCTCTAATTGAGTTTTCAGTTAGATTAGTATAGTAACGTTTGTTTGAAGGAGAGATTTGTTGACGAAGACCTGCTCCAATATATACTGGACGACCTGTTTCACCTTTGATTGCTACAGTACCGTTAGACTTAGCATTATAAGTTGAATACATCAAAGATCTATCTAACTCACGATACCATTGTGCTAGGAATGTCCATTCCTGAACAGTAGTCCAAAGATAAGAAGTTTTACCAGATGCTTGATCTTTCATCATGATAGCCATTACATCAGTTGCAGCAGAACCTGTAATTTCACGAGACTTACGTTGGGTAGTCAAATGGTTACGAAGTTCAAATGGAGTACCATAAGTAGTTATACCTGATCTAGAAGATCCTTCTTCAAATGCTGAATAATCTTTCGAGAATTCTTTACCAGCTGCTATTAATGCAGGAGGCATAAAAGCCGCTAGATCTGGATTAATAAGTTGGAATGTATAGATAAATCCATCTCCATCTTGTATAGCATCTCCAACAACAATTACAGGATAATCCCTGTTATCTGGAATAAGTACTTCACCAGAGACAAATTCTTTCTCTTGTAATACTACTCTAAATGTTTGACCATTTAATCCAGGGGTTGTACTACCATCATTCAAATTCCTTACTACAGAGATAGGTCTTTCTAGATCTCCTGCTAATTTCCAGTCGTATTGTCTGTTGCCTAGCATTTTAGTTTTGCCTAGACCACCTGTAAACAAAGACAATGGATTCTTGTATTTATAACCGAATACATAAGACAGTGTATTATTGACTGTTTCTGGTTCTGTTAAAAATGCAGTAGCCAAGTTGTTGCTATCTGTTAGCCCGGCAAACTTTTTACCTTGATAAAGTTGTAAACTGTTTACGTTCATTAATTATTTAATTTTAAGTTTTATTTATATTTATTTACCAAATGATTATTCTGTTTTTATAGATCTTCTAAATACATCAAAGGCACTTAAATCACTATCTGTATTATCAGCAGTTATTGCTTTAGCTGATTTAGGAACAACTTCATTTTTTTTGAAGATATTCTTAAGCTTTTGAGTAGCTGCTGTTTCTCCTGCTTTTCTAGCTTTACTAAAATCATATTTAGTAAATTTAAGATAAGCTAATTCTATAGGAGTTTTAGGTTCAGCAGCAATCTCTTTTTCATATTGTGTTTTACCTTCTTTATCAACTGCTAAAAGATAGATTTTAAAGTCTTTCTTTTCTTTTTCAGTTAATGGTAGTCCTGCTAGTTCTGTTGCATTATCAATAGTATTTTGTAAACCAGTTACATACTCTACATATTGTTGCTTTTGTATTTCTTGTAAGTTCTCTTGTTCAGATAACAAATTTTGTTCTCTCTTAGCAAATACTTTTTCTAAATTCTTAGAAGCAATAGCTGCTTGTTTTTCTAATAGTAGAGATTCTTTATAATCTGTTATAGTCTCGTTAATTTCTTCTTGACTATATTCTTGACTTTTAAGAAACTCTCTTACTATTGATTCTTGATCTGATTCTGAACTAAGATCTAATTCTTTAATATTAAAAGGTTTTTGAAGTGTATTTAAATACTTATCAATATCTCCACCTTTTTCTAGATACTCTATAATCTCTTTTGCTTTTGTAGGAATAGATGCTTTATAGTTATCTATTTCTTTAGCTATTGTTTTCTTTACCGATTCAAATAATACATCTGGTGTATCTGGTAAATCTTCGTTATCTTCAAATTCTACTATACCTTCGTCACTTAAATACTTTGCAAAAGCTTTATAAGAATAAGACTCTGTATCTTCAGGTATCTCTTCTTGTTCAGTATCTTCTGTTTCTTCTGTAGTAACTTCTTCTGTAGTATCTTCTGTATCTTCTGGTACTTGTGTTGTTATCTCTAGTTCATCACTAGGTAATTCAACTACATCCGTAACTACTGGTACTTCATTTGTTATTTCTAAATCTGCCTCAGGATCTCCTTCATTTACGAAGCTTTTAAACAGATCAGAATCTTGATTTATTGTTTGTTCTAAACTCATGTTACAAAATTAATGTTTATTTATTTAATTAAAAAATATATTTTCTTATTTCTTTATATTACTCTTTGTTTCTATAGCGTTTATTTACTACTAGGTTTTGGACGTGCTTTAGCTTTTATCCTTTCAATCTTTTCTTTCATATCTATTTCTCTATCTTTCTGCTTAAGTTTTTTATCTTCCAGATTCATTTGATCATCATGAAACTTAGCATCTTGAGACATTTGTAAATATTCTACTACATCAGGTACACCATCACTATCGGCATCCTCTGTAGGTGAGCTATTAACCCCACCAAAGGTTTTAATATAAGCAACTTCTTTCTGGATCTCTCCTTTAATCTCTTCTCTAGCATCTAGTCTATCTGCTTTATCAGATTCAATTTGTGCTTGAGCTTCTAAAGCTTGTTGTTGCAATTGTTGTGCAGCTTGTTGTTCTTGTTCTACCTGACCTTGTTTCCTTTGTTCACCTTTAAGTACAATGTTTTTAATATCTGCAATAGAATCTGAATCAAATATAGATACTAATTCTGTTAAGGTTATAATACCAGAAGCAACAGCTTGTTGTGATAGTGATCTAAGATCTTCTAAAGCCTTAACTTCTTTAGCACCATTAGTTACAAATACTCCATAATCAGCATCTTTAAATCCTTCTTCTAAGGATAAGAATACTCTGCTCATATCATCTAATATATAGTTAATCTTCTTACCTTCTGGGTAAGCTACTTTAGCTGTTTCTATTAGATGGGATAAGACATGTTTCTTTATCTCATTGTGCATATAGAACAAAGGTTCTGTTATGTGAGAAGACTGTACTACTGATCTTTCTACTCCACCTACTGTTTCGCTAGAAGATATAGAACCTTGTCGTTGCTTGGATACTCCCATAAGATCACCAGCCATATTATCTAGCTGATTAAGTATTCCAATGTATTGTCCTACCGATTGAGATAAACTCATATCAATAGCTGTAAACTGATTAAAGGCAGAAGTCTGTCCAGCAAACTTACCTTTACCTTCTTCAAAAGAGTTAATAAAGGCAATACCCATTGAATCAAAATAATACATCCATTTCTCAAGAGATATACCTTGTGATCTTGGTATCTGTGCTAAATCCATTACCATCTTCTTACCTTTAGCTTTAGCTATTTCAAACTCCATCCTATACATAATAATGTTATATAGGTATTGGTGATGTTTAACTAAGTCTACTAAAGAAGTAGGAATTGAGTTTCTGCTGTTATATGTAGCTCCTACAAATCCTAATTTACAACCTGATGGGTTATCCATTGATCTGTATTGAACTGACTTTGGTCTTATTCTACAGTATATATCAGTACCTATTTTAGTACCTTCCCATACTTCACTAATCCAAATCCATTCTATTTCTTCTCCTTTGTCTTCTTGTGCATCATAATCTTCATCTACTATAATCTCTTGTTCTTGTAAACTTTCATCATAGTATTTTAAGAAACCTATCTTTCTCATAGATTTCCATTCAACTCTTATTACCGGTATGTAATTACCAGAAGAAGAAGAATTATCTGCTGTTGGAACAGGAGCATTATATGTTACGCTTAGTTTACCATCACTAGGATCAAGTCCTAGGTTATTACTTGCAAAGTTATTCCCATCTATCTTAGTTATATCTGAATCTTTTAGATCATCATAGAAAGCGTCTATAATAGATGAAGGTGTACAATAGTCTGTATAAGTAGCCCATTGACCATCTTGTATGAAGTCTAAGTCTGGGTCTTTATCATAAGCTACGTGGAGAGGATTTAATACATTACATATAGGATCAGATCCTTGTATACCAATATAGTAGAATTCTTTAGCTACTATTAAAGCATCTTTAAATCCTTTATTCCATTTGTATATTAAGTTTTGCTGAGGTATTAAATATCTTGCTATTTTATTAGCTACTGATTCTCTTATATCAGCTTCAGAATAACTCATATATTTTTCAACCTGTTCTGGAGTCATAATTTCACCAGTTTCAGGATTTTGTACTTCTACTCCTTGAGCTTGTAATTCTGCTACAAGTTCACTTTCTAAATACTGTAATAGTAAATCTTTACGCTTTTGTTCTATTTGAGATACAGCATCTGAATTAACTGCTGCCACCCTAAAGTTAAATGGTCTTTTAATTTCTTCTCCTTCGAGTAGTTTAAGCTTTGGAGTAATTATATTATAATTAGATAGTCTTGCTGGAAATTCTTGATCTGCTCCATAAGGATTAGTTACATAAGTAAAATCTAATGGATCTATGATATTGTTATATAGATCATAATTAATTTTATCTTTAGTTTTACTAGAAGGACTTGCTCCTCCACTAAGTTTAATTATATTATCTACATTTGCAATACCCCAAGATTTACCTTTTTTAGAACGAGGTAACTTTTGTTTAGGACTACCTAACTTATCTTTTTCTAAAGAAGTCTTTATTTCTTCTGCTATGTTACTCATTGAGAAATTTACTATAATTTACAAAATTACTGATTATATTTGACATATCAAAATTTATTATCTAAAAAGAGATCTAGCAAAGAAGTTATCTTCCATTTCTTCAACGATAGTTTCTTCTACCAGAATCTGATGCATTTCAAGATCTTGTAAGATACACAGAGCAAATGATATGAATCTATCGAAGTTACCATCATCATTATATCCTATCAACTCTTTGATTAAAGGAATAGATAATATCTTAGTTAATTGTAATATACCTGGACTTAATTCAGCTTTTAACCAATCTCTTACTTTAATCTGAAGATCATCTTTGATTGGTTTAGTCATGTGAATACCATATCCTCTTTCTACTTTGGTCGAGGGAGAGATAGACTTAATGATATTAGGTTGAGTATGGAGCAAGTTAAGGCAGTACTTGGTCTGGAAGTATTGTTTAATACCTGTGTTTTGATTCTCAAATAAAGCTCTACATTGATAGTATTCAAGTAGTCTTCTACATTGCTCATAGAACTCATTAGCTGATTCTGGTCTACCTGTATACTCTGCTACTGGTAAGTGGTACGTTTGATCTGCATTAACAAATCTTTTATATATAAATATAGAACCAAACGATACGGATGATTCTGCTTTATCTTGGTCATAAGGGTCAATGCCCGCAACATATTGTCCATATCCTATTTTGTCAGTCGGATGTTCCCATATTACAATAGCTCCTTTAGGATCAATTGATTGTCTAGTTGGGTAATCTGCTGGTATTAAATTATGATCTATCTTAAATACAGCTTTACCTGCTGTATCTCTACCCATCCAACCACTGTCACCAAGATCCTTTTTATGATCTGTTGATTCTAGATAGGCTAGATGGTCTTTTAGTTCTGCTACTGGGAATAGATTACCAGTCATTACTAAGAAAGCTTCAGAAGGTACTAGAGGTTTCATTTGTAATAGAGAGTAGTAAGGTTGTTTTGATTTAGCTGCTTTAGCTATTTCTCTTTCTCTCATCAGTTCTCTTAATGATAATTCTTTATTTACATTACCAAACTCATCTCTGAACTTATCTAATGCCATCCAAGCAGGTATAAACAATCCTATTCTACCTTTGTTCTCAAACTGGTCTTCAAATGATATACAATCTGCTGCATCAGGATCATAGAATACTTTCTTAGTAGGTTCTGTAGCACCATTTGTCATAGACCCACCTGTACCTGTTAACCAGATAGTTCCATACTTCTCACCATCTGATGTAGTACATTCATGGAGTTGTCCTAAAACTTCTTCTAGGTTATTCATAAAACCTACTTCATCTATTAGTCCAAATCCATATCTAGATCCATTAGCTGCAAAAGGATTATCTTTAAATGATCTATGGAGGAATCCACTACCTGATCCTTTATATTCCCAGTTACCACCAATCTTCTCTTCATATCTAGCTATAATATCTTTACCTACTACCCAGCTACCAGCAGTCTTCTTAGATAATGGAGGAGGATATAATACTCCACCTATTTCCATTTTACCCGGAAGATTCTCTAATCCTATCTTGATATGTTTATTTATATTATTAACATACTTAGAATCAGATGCTGCTATTAATGTTTGAGTAGTATATATGATTCTATCTTCTTTAGGAAGTTGCTTATTAACCCACCATTCATCATAATCTGTTATACCATCTGTTAAGAAGTTATGTCCAGATATATTACCTGACCATACAGTTTTACCATAGTTACGAGCACCTATTTCAATAACATTCTTCGCTTCGTTATGGAATAAAGGTTTACCTAGATTCCTAGTTTTATATTCATATAGGTATTGTAAAGCAGGTATATAGTATTTATAACTACCATCTCGTCTTAATATATTTTCTCTTATGTAAGCGTCTAGATAAGGAACTATATCATCTCTGTTCTCATCTAATAAGACTCTATGACAGGAGTATTCCTCATCTTCTTTAAATCCACTAAAGCCTCTAGCAGCTGCGTGGACGTATCCTTTAATCCACTCTAAGTCTCTTAATCTAGGCTTACCAATAACTTTACCTTTAGAAGAAGTATTCTTCTTCTTCATCTCTATATTCCATAAATTAACATATTGAAATACAGATCCTGGTATCCACTTGTATTCATTATTATGATCTACCCAATAACCCTCAATCTGTTTTCTTTTAATAGTATGGAACCAGAAACGTTCATAGTTAACTGAAAGAGGATTTATTCTTTCTAATTTAACTATACACTTCTGTAAAGGTATTTTATTTTTATAATCTAAATAGTCGAAACTCATATATTATTAATCGTTCAATGAAGGTACTGATCCTCCTTTAGCAATACCACTTCCTTCTTCTTTCTGTAAATCTTCCCATATCTTCTTAATAGTTTCAAATACTTTAGAAGTACCTAC
>JGI1221J13441_10000023_pt1 | contig 93640 bp, 76 predicted proteins | sample LakVidmifraction_4_FD_13441 | JGI IMG/M metagenome (IMG submission 13441) | reverse complement strand
CATCAAGACCAAATTAAAAGGACTGAGTCCCGTGCAATACAGAACTCAGTCCTCTGGGCCTTAACCGGCTAATGACCGTCCAACTTTATGGGGTCAGTTCAGGATAGGAGGCGCTAGTTTTTCATGGCCTTCTTGTCGTTTGATAATTCCAGTTGCACATGCCTGGCCACCTGGCGCTTGGTTTCCCGCAGCGCCTTGAGTTCTTCGCTGGAGAGGTTTCTTGCTGTACCGGTTGGCGTGCTTGAACTGATCTTGACCACACACTTTCCTGACGGAGACCTACTGACCCGCATCTGTGCCTTCGATGCCAGCGCGGATTTTTTCGCTTGTTGCAGTGTTGATGAGGTAACGGGTTTCGGAGGCCGTAAGGCACTCAAAGCCGAAACCGAAACGCTCTTTCCACCACTCTTCGAGTTGACCATGTTTGCTCCTTAATTCAATGAGCCGATCCTGGCTCTGATGCAATAGTGCTGAGTGCGGCTTGCCAGTCAATGTGGTGGCACAAAGGACGATTCCGCCTTGCTGATGAATGTGCCCGCGAAGATTGGCGATGGTCCCGCCTTGCCCGATGAAATCATCCACGATCACATAGACTTCACGCCTCACCGATCCCGAAAAGAATGCCTGTCTTGCCAAACGAGAGAAACCACTGGCTCCGGTGTGGTTGACGACGTTGGCCTGGACTACGTCACTTTCCACACTCCAACCCAGGATCTGTCCCAAGTAATCCGCCATGACTTCAGGGATGGCGTTCACCCCGACCCGTTCTTCCGCATGAACACTGATCAGAACGGGTGACCATGCGTTACCGATGTCGATCAGCGATTCAATCGCGTCATCGCTGATCGTATCGTTGATCAATTCAATGGCGGCCTCTACGTCTCCCGCCTTCGCGGCGTCGTAGGCAAGGTGTTTCTTGACCACGGATTCCGGGCTATGAATGACGACATCCGGAAACTCGGGTGGCCACGCCGCACGCAATACTTGGTTCATCAAGCTCTTTTCCAATTCGAATGATACAGGCGGAAGAAGCACCACAAGGTGCGAAGTCCGCGTCCATTCATTTCGCCCCACGGGCAGCAGTGACCAACGAGGCTTCTTCCCGTCCGAGAAAATCGGGCCAGTCGGGCGGTGCTCAGGGGGATCAGAGAGGCAGGGTAGCCTGAATTCGGCACCCAGACAAGAAGGCAGGTGACCCTCACGTGCAAGTGAGGGCCACCGCTTGAGACGCTTGTTGTCGGATTGCAGCAGTCCTTGTTCTGACTACCTGTAGTTCGATACAAAATGGAGCAAAGTACAACGGCGAGGTCGTTTCAGCTTGATTTAAGATCCAGCACAATCCGCCCATCAATCTTGCCCTCTTCCATGCGCGCAAAGATGGCATTGATGTTGTCCAGCTTGTCCCAGGTAAAGTGCGCCGCCACCTTGCCTTCGGCCGCAAAGACCAGCGACTCTTCCAGATCCTGGCGCGTACCGACGATGGAGCCGCGCACGGTGATGCGCTTCAACACCGTATTGAACACCGGCAGGCTGATGTCGCCCGGTGGCAGGCCCACCAGCGCCATGGTGCCGCGTGCACGCAGGAAACCGAACGCCTGTTCCATCGCCTTGGGCGACACCGCCGTCACCAGCGCACCATGCGCGCCACCGATGATGCGCTGGACTTCGGCCACCGCATTGTGGTCGCGCCCATCGACGGTCAGGTCCGCGCCCAGCTTCTTGGCCAGTGCCAGCTTGTCTTCGTGGATGTCGGCGGCGACTACGTGCATGCCCATGGCCTTGGCATATTGCACGGCCATGTGGCCCAGGCCGCCGATGCCGGAGATCACCACCCATTCACCGGGGCGCACCTCGGTTTCCTTCAAGCCCTTGTAGACGGTCACGCCTGCGCACAGCACGGGGGCGGCCGGGCCGAAGTCCAGGCCAGCGGGCAGGTGGCCGACGAAGTTGGGATCGGCCAGGCCATATTCGGCAAAGCTGCCGTTGACCGAATAGCCGGTGTTCTGTTGTTCGGCGCACAGGGTTTCCCAGCCGGTGCGGCAGGGCGAGCAGCAGCCACAGGCCGTATGCAGCCAGGGCACGCCGACGCGGTCGCCTTCCTTGACGTGCTTCACGCCCGCGCCCAGCGCAGCGACGTAGCCCGTGCCTTCGTGGCCGGGAATGAAAGGGGGTGTTGGTTTGACGGGCCAGTCGCCATGGGCGGCGTGCAGGTCGGTATGGCAGACGCCGCTGGCTTCGAACTTGACCAGGATCTGGCCCGGACCAGGCGTAGGGACGGGCACTTGTTCAATCGACAGGGGCTTGCCGAATTCGCGGACGACGGCCGCTTTCATCATTTGCGTCATATGCACTCCTCGGGGGGATCAACGGGATGCCAGGGCAGGGCGGCGGCCTTGTGCTGCAATGGCCAACTGTTGTTCCTGCCTGCAAGCGTCAATATCCTCCGCGTGCCGCACGACGACAATCGATGATTGCGCATGGATTGATCCATGTCGCCCATCGTTGAAAAACAAGGTGAGGGCAGTTGCGCATGCCTTTGCCGCATGCGTGCCTCACGCGCTTACTTTGCGATCACCACTTCCACATCGGTTTCCGCCAGCAGGGTCGCCAGTTCCGGCGGGGGCGGGGCATCGGTGAAGAGCACGTCGATCTGCGACAGGTGCGCCATCTTCACCAGCGCCTGCCGCCCAAACTTGCTGGCATCGGCCACCAGCCAGACCTGGCGCGACTGCTCGATGATGGTCTGGGCAACTTTGACTTCACGGGCGTCGAAGTCACGCAAGACGCCATCCATCTCGATGCTGGAAATGCCGATGATGCCGATGTCCACCTTGAACTGCCGGATGAAATCGATGGTGGCCTCGCCCACGATGCCGCGATCCCGCGCGCGCACCACGCCGCCGGCAATGATGACCTCGAGCGCCGGATTGCTGGCCAGCGAATTGGCCACGTTCAGGTTGTTGGTCACCACGTGCAGGTTCTTGTGCTGCTGCAGGGCGCGCGCCACTTCTTCAGTGGTGGTGCCGAGGTTCAGGATCAGCGAACAGCCATCCGGCACCCGCGCCGCCACCGTGCGGCCAATGCGGCGCTTGGCGTCGGCATGCATGACCTGACGCTCGGGATAGGCAATGTTCTCGGTCGAAGACAGCAGCCCGACCCCGCCGTGATAACGCGCCAGCAAACTGGCATCGACCATCGCCTTGACGTCGCGGCGCACGGTCTGGGTCGTCACGTTCAGCTGCTGGGCCAGCTCTTCCACTGAAATGGTGCCGTGCTTGCGAACGCATTCCAGCAGCGTCTGTTGCCTGGGATTGAGCATGGAGGTGATCGAAATCCGTTGATTTTTGGGAAACAATTTTGATTGGATATGAACATTAAAAAACATAAACGAACATAAAACAACAAATAATTGTTGATTTACTTTCGGGATGTCGCTTATCTTACGGTGCATTGGCAACTCCCGGGAAAGTGCGGGGTTGCCCGGCAGCTGTTGCACGCAAACACAGCGGAACCGCTGAGACGGCAATACGGTTACCGCACACAAGCAACACGGCACCAATACGGCAGTAATACAGCGGAAACACGACAGCAATACAGTGGCAGCCCCGACAGCAGTACGGTGTCATTGGCGCGGCCAGTACAGTTTTGCTACGGCACCAATACAGTTACAACCCGGAACCCATACGGATCCAATACGGAGAAGCGGCGAATGACGCTCGAATACGATCTCTTGGTGGTAGGCGGCGGCATCAACGGCGCAGGCATTGCGCGCGATGCGGCCGGGCGCGGCCTGCGCGTGCTGCTGTGCGAGCAGCATGACCTGGCCCAACATACCTCCTCGGCCAGCACCAAGCTCATCCACGGCGGCTTGCGCTACCTCGAATATTACGAATTCAAGCTGGTGCGCAAGGCTCTGCAGGAACGCGAAGTCCTGTTGCGCTCGGCACCGCACATCATCTGGCCGCTGCGCTTCGTCATGCCGCACGACGCCAACCAGCGTCCGGCCTGGATGATCCGCGCCGGCCTGTTCATGTACGACTACCTCGCCAAGCGCGAGATCCTGCCCGCCTCCGAAGGCGCGAATCTTGCCCGCCATCCGGGCGGGCAGCCGCTGAAGGGCGACTATCGCAAGGGCTTCGTCTATTCCGATGGCTGGGTCGACGATGCGCGCCTGGTGGTCTTGAACGCCATGGATGCCCAGGAACGCGGTGCCCGCATCCTCACCCGCACCAAGTGCATCAGCGCCCGCCGCGAAGGCGATACCTGGCATGCGGTGCTGGAACACCAGCACGCCAGCGGCGTGCAACAGGAAGAAGTGCGTGCCCGCGCCATCGTCAACGCCGCCGGTCCCTGGGCCGCGCGCTTTGCGCAGTCGGTGCCGCAGGCCAAGACCGGCCGCAGCCTGCGACTGATCAAGGGCAGCCATATCGTGGTCAAGCGTCTGTTCGATCACCCCTACGCCTACATCTTCCAGAACCCGGACAAGCGCATCATCTTCGCCATTCCCTATCAGGAAGAGTTCACCCTCATCGGTACCACCGACCTCGAATACCACGGCGATGCCGGCAAGGTCGAGATCGATGCGGAAGAAATCGATTATCTCTGCGAGATGGCCAACCGCTACTTCAAGCGCCAGATCGGCAAGGAAGACGTGGTCTGGACCTACTCCGGCGTGCGTCCCCTGCTGGACGACAGCGCCGAGAATGCCTCGGCCATCACGCGCGACTACCTGCTCGAATGCGATGATGCGGGCGCGCCCATGCTGAACGTCTGGGGCGGCAAGATCACCACCTATCGCAAGTTGGCCGAAGAAGCCCTGTTCATGCTGGCCCCGCACCTGGGTGCATCGAGCCAGCCGTGGACGGCCGGTGCGCCGCTGCCCGGCGGCGACCTGGAACAGCCCGGCAAGATGGTGGCGCGCTACGACTTCGATGCCTACCTGCGCAAGCTGCAGGCACGTTATCCTTGGCTGCCGGCCGGGCTGGCCCATCGCTATGCGCGCAGCTATGGTTCACGCGTGGACCAGATCATCGGCCAGGCCGACAGCCTGGCGGCGCTGGGCGAAGAATTGACACCGGGCCTCTACGAGGCCGAGGCGCGCTACCTGGTGCAACACGAGTGGGCGCGCGGTGCGGATGACATCCTGTGGCGGCGAAGCAAGCTGGGCCTGCACTGCGGGCCGCAGCACAGAGGACGGCTGGAGGCGTGGCTGGCGAATTTGCCGGACGCCGCGCCCCACTGAGCCAGGTCACCGCACAGCAGATCAATCAAAAATGTAGCGAGGAGACAGCGTGACCCTGGAATTGAAACAAGTGGCCAAGACGGTCGGTGCCGAAACGCACCTGTACCCGCTTGACCTCAATCTTGCCAAAGGCGGCATCAACGTCCTGCTGGGCCCGACCCAGGCCGGCAAGACGTCGCTCATGCGCATCATCGCCGGGCTCGACAAGCCCACCGCAGGGCGCGTGCTGGTCGATGGCCAGGACGTCACCGGCGTAGGTGTGCGCGAGCGCAACCTGGCGATGGTGTACCAGCAATTCATCAACTATCCCGGCCTGACGGTGTTCGAGAACATCGCCGCGCCGCTGCGCCTGCAGAAGCAGCCCGAGCAGGAGATCAGCAAGCGCGTCAAGGAAATTGCCGACAAGCTGCACATCACCCACCTGCTGCAGCGCCTGCCGCTGGAACTCTCAGGTGGCCAGCAGCAGCGTTGCGCGCTGGCGCGTGCACTCATCAAGCGCGCCCCGCTGGTGCTGCTCGATGAACCGCTGGTCAACCTCGACTACAAGTTGCGCGAGGAATTGCGCAGCGAATTGATTTCGCTCTTCGCCACCGGCGACACCACCGTGGTCTACGCCACCACCGAGCCGCAGGAAGCGCTGCTGCTGGGCGGCCATACCGCCGTGATGCACGAGGGCCGCCTGCTGCAATTCGCGCCGACGCTGGAACTGTTCAACAGCCCGGCCTCCACCCGCGTGGCAGCGATCTTCAATGATCCGCCGATGAACCTGCTGGATGCCATGGCCATCTCCACCGGCCAGGGCGTGGCTGCCATCCGCATGAACGATGGCAGCGTGCTGGAAATCGCCGGACGCAGCTTGTCCCTGTCGGAAGGCCAGCCCTGCAAGCTGGGCATCCGCTGCAATGACGTGCGCCTGGAATCGCTGACTGCGCCGGGCGTGAGCCTGGGCTGCAGCGTGACCCTGGCCGAACTCTCCGGTTCCGAAACCTACCTGCACCTGCGCCATGGCGATGTGCCCCTGGTGGCGCAGCTGTCGGGCGTGCATGAAGTGGCCATCGGCAGCACGGTGCAAGTGAGCATCGCCGCCGCCAAGGCCTTCCTGTTCGATACACAGGGACGCCTGCTGAGCGCCCCGCTGGAGACTCGCTGACATGGCCCGCATCGAATTCAAGAACCTGGGCCACGCCTACGGTAGCAACCCGGCCAGCCTCAAGGACTATGCCCTGCAACCCATGAACATGGTGTGGGAAGACGGGGGCGCCTATGCGCTGCTGGGCCCCTCGGGCTGCGGCAAGTCCACGCTGTTGAACATCATTTCCGGCCTGCTGCAGCCCTCCGAAGGGCAGGTGCTCTTCGATGGCCGCGACATGACCCGCATGGCCACCCGCGATCGCAACATCGCGCAGGTGTTCCAGTTCCCGGTCCTGTACGACACCATGAGCGTGTTCGACAACCTGGCCTTCCCGCTGCGCAACCGCAAGATCGCCGAGCGCGAAGTGCAGGCCCGCGTGCGCGAGATCGCCGAGATGCTCGACCTGACCCGCGACCTCAAGCAGCGCGCCGCCGGACTGTCGGCCGATGCCAAGCAAAAGATTTCGCTGGGCCGTGGCCTAGTGCGCAAGGACGTGGCGGCAATCCTCTTCGATGAACCGCTGACGGTGATCGATCCGCACATGAAGTGGGAACTGCGCCAGAAACTCAAGGAAATCCATCACCAGTTGAAGCTGACCCTCATCTACGTCACCCACGACCAGGTCGAGGCGCTGACCTTCGCCGATGAAGTGGTGGTCATGACCGAGGGCAAGGTGGTGCAGCAGGGCAAGCCGGAGGCATTGTTCCTGCGCCCCGACCACACCTTCGTCGGTTACTTCATCGGCAGCCCCGGCATGAACTTCTGCCCGGTGCGCGTGGAGGGCGATGCGGTCCTGCTGGGCCAGCAGCGCCTGCAGGTCGAGGCCGCTCAATTGCAAGCCCTGAAGAACAGCAGCGGTGACCTGAAGCTGGGTATCCGTCCCGAATTCGTCGAGCTGGCCGCACCCGGTACGGCCGGGGCCGTCAGTGCCGAGGTCACTCAGGTCCAGCATCTGGGCACCAGCCAGCTGGTGACCGCACAGTTCGAGGGCATGAGCGTGAAGGCGCGCGTGGCGCCCGAACTGAAGATCGCCACCGGCGCACAGTGGCTGCGACTGGCCAAGCCGGAGACGATCTACTTCAGCAACGACGAGAGAATTGGACGCTAAGCCATGAACAAGCCCTACAACAACAAGGCCTGGTTCTTCATCCTCCCGGTCTTCCTGACGGTGGCCTTCTCGGCCATCATTCCGCTGATGACGGTGGTCAATTATTCGGTGCAGGACATCATCAGCCCCGAACAGAAAGTCTTCGTGGGCCTGGACTGGTTCCGCGACGTCATGCGCGACAGCGAGCTGCATGCGGCCCTGCTGCGCCAGCTGATCTTCTCCTTCTGCGTGCTGCTGGTGCAGCTGCCGCTGGGCATCGGCCTGGCGCTGGCCATGCCGCACAAGGGCTGGAAATCCTCGGCCACGCTGGTGATCCTGGCCATGCCGCTGCTCATTCCATGGAACGTGGTCGGCACCATCTGGCAGATCTTCGGCCGTGGCGACATCGGGCTGGGCGGTCACGTGCTGAACCTGCTGGGCGTCGACTACAACTACGCGTCCAATCCGCTGGACGCCTGGCTGACCGTGCTGCTCATGGATGTGTGGCACTGGACGCCGCTGGTGGCGCTGCTGGCTTTCGCCGGTCTGCGTTCGATTCCGGATGCGTATTACCAGGCGGCGCAGATCGACGGTGCCAGCCGCTGGGCGGTATTCCGTTTCATCCAGCTGCCCAAGATGCGCGGCGTGCTGGTGATCGCGGTGCTGCTGCGTTTCATGGACAGCTTCATGATCTACACCGAGCCCTTCGTGCTCACCGGTGGCGGTCCCGGCAACTCGACCACCTTCCTGAGCCAGTACCTCACGCAGAAAGCCGTAGGCCAGTTCGACCTTGGTCCGGCCGCCGCCTTCTCGCTGATCTACTTCCTCATCATCCTGCTGTCGTCCTTCGTGCTCTACAACTGGATGCAGAGCGCCGGCAACAACGCCAATGCTTCGGGTGGCCAACATGAATAAGACTCAGGACAAGACCCTCACCCGCACCCTGGTGATGCTGGTCTACATCGCCTTCACGCTGGTGCCGCTGTACTGGTTGCTGAACACGTCGTTGAAGACCAACGAGGAGACGCTGTCGGTCTTCACGCTCTGGCCCAATGCACCGACGCTGAACAACTACAAGACGATCTTCACCGATCCGTCCTGGTATTCGGGCTACATCAACTCCATCATCTACGTGGCCATGAACACGGTCATGTCGCTGTTGGTGGCCTTGCCGGCCGCATATGCCTTCTCGCGCTATCGCTTCCTGGGCGACAAGCACATGTTCTTCTGGCTGCTGACCAACCGCATGACGCCGCCGGCGGTGTTCCTGCTGCCGTTCTTCCAGCTCTATTCCACCATTGGCCTGTCGGACACGCACATCGCGGTGGCACTGGCGCACATGCTCTTCAACGTGCCGCTGGCGGTGTGGATCCTGGAAGGCTTCATGTCGGGCGTGCCGCGCGAGATCGATGAGACGGCCTATATCGATGGCTTCTCCTTCCCGCGCTTCTTCCTGCGCATCTTCCTGCCGCTGATCAAGTCAGGCGTGGGCGTGACGGCCTTCTTCTGCTTCATGTTCAGCTGGGTGGAACTGCTGCTGGCCCGCACGCTCACCTCGGTCAACGCCAAGCCCATCAGCGCCATCATGACGCGTACCGCGTCGGCAGCAGGCATGGATTGGGGCATCCTGGCCGCGGCCGGCGTGCTGACGATTGTTCCGGGAGCCCTGGTGATCTGGTTCGTGCGCAACCACATCGCCAAGGGCTTCGCAATGGGGAGAGTGTGATCATGGGAAATGCTTTGTCGTGGATGTCGTGGACGCCACCGGTTGCGATCTTTTTCGTCTGCGTGGTGCTGATGCTGATCGGCATGACGGTGTGGGAGATCCGCTCGCCGACCATCGAGCGCAAGGGCTTCCTGCCCATGCGCACCACGCGCGGTGACCGCCTGTTCATCGGGCTGCTCACGGCCGCTTACATCAACCTGGCCTGGGTCGGACTGACCGATATGGAACAGTGGTATGCAGCGGCGCTGGGCTTCGTGGCGCTGGTGCTGATCATGCGCAAGGGGTAACGAGAGTTTTCAGGCAGCAGGCAACAGATCTGTAATCACAATGGACGTCCGGGGATTCTCCTTCCCTACCCGGCACGCCAACTGAGGGGAAGGTGACGAGGAGACATGATGCAGAACATGCGGAAAATCAAACTGACCGTGCTGGCCGCCGCCATGGCCATGGCCGGTATCGCGGGCAATGCCTGGGCCGACATCAAGGCCGCCGAGAAGTGGGTGGATGCCGAATTCCAGCCCAGCACGCTGTCGCGTCCACAGCAGGTCACCGAGATGCAATGGTTCATCGACGCGGCCGCCAAGCTCAAGGCCAAGGGCGTCAAGGAAATCCACGTGGTCTCCGAGACCCTGGATACGCACGCCTATGAATCCAAGACCCTGGCCAAGGCCTTCGAGGAAATCACCGGCATCAAGGTCATCCACGACGTGATCCAGGAAGGCGACGTGGTCGAGAAGATGCAGACCTCGCTGCAATCGGGCAAGTCCATCTATGACGGCTGGGTCAACGACTCCGACCTGATCGGTACCCACTACCGCAACGGCCAGACCGTGGTGCTGAGCGACTACATGGCCGGCCCCGGCAAGGAATACACCAACCCCGGCCTGGACCTGAAGGACTTCATCGGTACCAGCTTCACCACCGCCCCGGACGGCAAGCTCTACCAGCTGCCCGACCAGCAGTTCGCCAACCTCTACTGGTTCCGCGCCGACTGGTTCGCGCGCAAGGACCTGCAGGACAAGTTCAAGGCCAAGTACGGCTATGAACTGGGCGTGCCGCAGAACTGGTCGGCCTACGAAGACATCGCTGCCTTCTTCACCAACGACGTCAAGGAACTGGACGGCAAGAAGGTCTTCGGCCACATGGACTACGGCAAGAAGGACCCGTCGCTAGGCTGGCGCTTCACCGATGCCTGGCTGTCCATGGCCGGTGCCGCCGACAAGGGCCTGCCCAACGGCTTGCCGGTCGATGAATGGGGTATCCGCGTGGCCGATGACAAGTGCACCCCGGTCGGTGCCTCGACCTCGCGCGGCGGTGCCACCAACTCGCCGGCTGCGGTCTATGCCCTGACCAAGTACCTGGACTGGATGAAGAAGTACGCTCCGCCCGAAGCGCTGGGCATGACCTTCTCCGAAGCCGGTCCGGTGCCTGCCCAAGGCCACATCGCGCAACAGATCTTCTGGTACAGCGCCTTCACCGCCAGCATGACCAAGCAGGGCCTGCCGGTGGTCAACGCCGACGGTTCGCCCAAGTGGCGCATGGCCCCCGGCCCGCACGGTCCGTACTGGAAGGACGGCATGCAGAACGGCTACCAGGACGTCGGTTCGTGGACCTTCCTGAAGAGCACCCCGCCGGACCAGATGGCCGCAGCCTGGCTGTATGCGCAGTTCACGACCTCCAAGACCGTGTCGCTGAAGAAGTCCATCGTCGGCGTGACCTTCATTCGTGACTCCGACATCCGCTCCGACTACTTCACCAAGAACGCCGCCAAGTACGGTGGCCTGATCGAGTTCTACCGCAGCCCGGCCCGGGTGGCGTGGACCCCGACCGGCACCAACGTGCCTGACTATCCGAAGATGGCGCAGATCTGGTGGAAGAACATCTCCTCGGCCATCTCCGGCGAGAAGACCCCGCAAGGTGCCATGGACAATCTGGCCGATGAAATGGACGGTATCATGGCCCGCCTGCAGCGCGCCGGCATGAAGCAGTGCGCGCCCAAGCTGAATCCGAAGAAGGATCCGGCCACCTGGCTGTCCGACAAGGGCGCACCGTGGGCCAAGCTGGCCAACGAAAAGCCGAAGGGCGAGACCATCCCCTACGACAAGCTGCTGCAAGCCTGGAAGGATGGCCGCGTTCGCTGATGCAGGCTGAGCGCCATCACGCGTGAGATGACGCCATCCCGGCCGGTGTCGGGGTGGCGTCTTCACGTTGATCGGGTGCGTGTTGACTTGGTTTCGGGTTGAACCTTAGTCTCTCCCGAGAATGGCCGCATGTGGATTGCGGTTGCGGCCCGCAGGAATGTGTTATTCCATTTTCAAACTTTAGTTTTTCAGTCGTCTGCAAGGAATCATCATGGCCTATCTGCTCGCCCTCGACCAGGGTACCTCCAGCTCGCGCAGCATCATCTTCGACCAGAGTGGCGCCATCGTCGCCACGGCCCAGCAGGAATTTCCGCAGATCTTCCCGCAGCCGGGCTGGGTCGAGCACGACCCCATGGACCTGTGGCAGAGCCAGTTGCAGACGGCACAGAAGGTGCTGGCGCAAAGCGGCATCAAGGCCGAAGAACTGACCGCCCTGGGCATCACCAACCAGCGTGAGACCACCGTGGTGTGGGAGCGCGCCACCGGCAAGCCGGTCTACAACGCCGTGGTCTGGCAGGACCGCCGCGCTGAAGTGGTCTGCGCGGCGCTGCGTGACCGTGGCCTGGGCGAGGCCATCCAGAAGAAGACCGGGCTGGTGCTCGATCCTTATTTTTCCGGCACCAAGCTGCGCTGGATCCTCGACAATGTCGACGGCCTGCGTGCGCGTGCCGAACGTGGCGAACTGCTGTTCGGCACCGTCGATTCCTGGCTGGTCTGGAACCTGACCGGGGGCCACCTGCACGTGAGCGATGTGTCCAATGCCTCGCGCACCATGCTGTGGAATATCCACACCGGGGCGTGGGATGAAGAGCTGCTGCAATGGCTCGATATTCCCGCCGCGATGCTGCCGCAGGTGCATGCCTCGGCCCACATCTATGGCGAGATCGATGCGCAGCACCTGGGCGCGGCGGTCAAGATCGGCGGCATCGCCGGCGACCAGCAGTCGGCGCTGTTCGGCCAGGCCTGCGTGCGTCCCGGCATGGCCAAGAATACTTACGGTACCGGCTGCTTCATGCTGCTGCATACCGGCGACCAGTGCGCCACTTCGCACAACGGCCTCATCAGTACCGCCGCCTGCCAGGTCGATGAACGCAAACAATATGCGCTCGAAGGCAGTGTCTTCATCGGCGGTGCCGTGGTGCAGTGGCTGCGCGATGGCCTCAAGGCCATCAAGACCTCCACCGACGTCGAGGGACTGGCCTGCACGGTGGAAGATTCGGGCGGGGTAGTGTTCGTGCCGTCCTTCACCGGACTGGGGGCGCCCTACTGGAATCCTGGTGCCAAGGGCGCCATCGTCGGCTTGAGCCGGGGCAGCACGGTGGCTCACATCGCCCGCGCGGCGCTGGAATCGATTGCTTTCCAGAGCACTGCCTTGCTTAACGCGATGGTCAAGGATGCGGTCTCGCCCATCACCGAATTGCGCGTGGATGGCGGGGCGGCGGCCAACAATCTGCTGCTGCAGTTCCAGGCCGATCTGCTGGGTATTCCGGTGATCCGTCCGCAGGTCACCGAAACCACCGCGCTGGGTGCGGCCTATCTGGCTGGGGTCGCCACCGGTGTCTATCGTGATTTGTCGGAGCTGTCCGCGCAGTGGCGCATGGAGCGTACCTTCGAGCCGCGTTTCACGCGCGAGCAGGCGCAGGAGCGTATCCACGCGTGGGAAGCGGCGATTCGGCAGGTCAGTGCAGGCTGAGGCGCACTCAGAGCGCGGGCCTTGGTTCTATTGGTTTCAACTGAAACAGGGCGCTCGCCTTTTGACACAGGACGATAACAACACTGCGCCATGATCCTCTCAAGCCCGGCGCATCCCGCTGCCGGGCATGAGACAAGGAGCGGATCATGGAACACCTGCTGCTGGACGCGATGCAACTGGCCGATGGCTTCATCGAGGCTGCCACCACCTTCCTGATGGCATGTGACATCAGCGTGCCCGCGGCCTCGCACGAGGCGCACGGGCGTCACTTCATGACGGTGCTGGGGATGGCCTGAACAGGCCGGATCTGACCGGTCAGCGGGCTCAGGCTCAGGAGGGCGTGCCCGTGCTGAGCATGTGCATGGTATCGAGATGGCTCAGGCGCGCCCATTCCTCGCCGCCACGGGCAACGATGGTATCGGCTTCGGGCGTGGCCATGAGGTCGAGGATCTCGGTGTCGCTCATTTCCATGTCGTCGTTGTAGCGGAACACCTTCAGTACCGGCCGCGTCAGGTCCTGCGCATTCTGGCGGATCACGAAGCCGGAGCGGCCGGATTCCAGCTTGACGATGGAACCCACCGGATAGATGCCGAGGGTCTTGACGAAGGCCAGGAACATGGCGCGGTCGAAGTGGCCGGTCCAGGACGCCATGCTGGAAATCGCTTCGGCCGGGTCCCAGGCGCGCTTGTAGGGACGGTCCGAGGTGAGCGCGTCATACACGTCGCAGATCGCCGCCATGCGCGCATACAGGCTGATCTGGCCACTGCGCAGCAGTTCCGGATAGCCGTGGCCATCCATCTTCTCGTGATGGTGCAGGCAGACATCGCGCGCGTAATCGGGCACGTTGGGGTCCTGGCTCAGGTATTTGTAGCCCAGCTCGGGGTGCTTCTTGATCTGGGTGAATTCTTCGTCGGTCAGCTTGCCCGGCTTGTTGAGCAGTTCATGCGGCAGGAAGGCCTTGCCCACGTCGTGCAGGAAGCCGCCCAGGCCGGCTTCGCGGCAGGCCTTCTCATCCAGGCCCAGGGTGCGGCCCAGGGCCACCATCAGGGCGCAGACCGCCACCGAGTGCAGGTAGGTATATTCATCGGCCAGCTTCAGGCGCAGCACGCTGAGCGTGCCATTCGGGCTTTGCAGGACGGCACCGGCAATTTCTTCCACCACCGTGACGCAGCGCTCCATGTCCAGCGCCTTGCCCAGCCGGGCTTCGCTGAACATGGCCTTGGTAGCCTTCTTGGCGTTCTCGCGCAGGGCTTCGGCTTCCATCAGGGTGGTGTCGATGTCGGGACCGGGCGGCAGTTCGGGGCTCGGCTCGGCGGGCGCTGCGGCTTCATCCGGCCCGGCCTCGGCAGCCGCTTCGGCCACATCCAGGCCGCGCTCGGGATCGATCCAGCAGTGCTCGATGCCGCTGCCATGCGCCTGCCTGAGGTCGGCTTCGTTCTTGAGCAGGAACTTGTTCTTCCAGAACGGATGGTCCAGCCAGGCCGCTTCGAAGCCGCAGAAATACATCCCGAGGACCAGATCCTCCGTTTTAATTTTTTTCAACATTTCTCGTACATATTTCCGGCGCACCGGGGAACGGGTTGGCGTGGCATCCCTGGGCCGCAGGCGGTGGAGCGCCGAGGGCAGTGCGGTCAGGATTGCCGGTCGTTAATGATCTCATATGCATGACCATATGTGAAAGATTCTGCTTGTTGCAATTTCGCTAATTTCGCCCCGGACGGGCCGCTCAGACCACCGCCGGCTTGATCAGCGGCTGCTCGGCGAGGGTGCTGCGGATCAGGCCCAGGGCGTGCTGCAGGTCGCTGCGGCTGGCGATGCCGCCGATGCACACCCGTACCGCCTGCAGCGGGGCCGCCGTCACCGAGAAGGCGTCCACGCCCACCACGGCCACGCCGTTGCTGCGCATCTGCGCCGAAAAGCTGCTGGCCTGCCAGCCGCCGGGCAGCTTGAGCCACAGATGGAAGGCCTCCGCTTCCGAGGCATAGCTGTGCTCGGGGAGGATGCGGGCCACGATTTTCTGCCGCGCCATCGATTCCTTGCGGATGTTGGCCAGCGCCAGGTCGGCCACGCCGTCGCGGATCCAGTGCGTGGCGAGGGTCGAGGTGAGTGGCGAGGCCATCACCGTGGTGGCGCGCAGGGCTGCGGTCAGGCGCGCGGCGGCGGCAGCGTCGGGGGCCACCATGTAGGCAATGCGCAGGCCCGCGCCTACGCTTTTGGCCAGGCCGGTCACATAGTAGGTCAGCTCGCTGCCGATGCTGGCGATGGCCGGTGGCGCTGCGCGTGGCAGGAAGCCATAGGCGTCATCCTCGATGATGGCCACTTCATAGTGGCGCGCAATGTCCACCAGCGCCTGGCGGCGTGACAGCGAGGTGGTGCAGGTGGTCGGATTGAGCAGGGTGGGATTGCAGTACAGCGCCTTGGGCGCATATTGCGCGCAGGCACCGGCGAAGGCCACGGCATCGATGCCTTCGTTGTCCATCGGCAAGCCGACCAGCTTGATGTTGAGATGGCCGGCCAGCGCCCGCAGGCCGGGATAGGTCACGTCCTCGCAACAGAGCACGCCGCCCGGCCCGACCAGCATGGTCAGAATTGCCAGCAGCGCACATTGTGCGCCCGGCGTCACCAGCACCCGTTCCGGTTCCACTACCAGCGCGCGCCGGCGCAGCCAGAGCGCGCCGGCCTCACGATCCTCAGTCGAGCCGCCGAAATCCTGATAGCGCAGCAGATCACGCAGGCGGCCGTTGACCTTGTTCCAGCCCGCCTGCATCAATTCCATCAGCTCCGGCGACTCCGGCTCGGGCGGCATGTTCATCGACATGTCGACGTTGGGCCGGCCTTCGGTCACGCGCGGAATGCGCGGCCGGCGCTTGCCGCAGACGAAGGTGCCGCGTCCCACTACCGAATCCACCAGGCCGCGCCGATGGGCTTCCGTATAGGCGCGGGCCACGGTGGTGAAGTCCAGGTCCAGCAACTCGGCCAGCTTGCGCTGCGGCGGCAGACGCTGTTCGGGTTGCAGGTGGCCGGTGGCGACATCCTCCGCAATCGCATTGGCGATGGCCAGATAGAGCGGGCCGCCGCCCTTCTTCAACTTGGGAACCCACACGCTGCTGTGCTTGGACATGGTGCTTTCCTTGATTGCCGGCGTTCAATATTGACTGCATCGAAACATCTCATTGAATGCAAGTTGCATTCCATCCAATCGCCGCCGCCGTTGTCGCCAATTGCACCGTCGTGCATCACATCGCGCGCCCTTGCGCACCAACTCAACACATCTCGCCGCGCCAGAGTGCAAGCGGGTTTGCGCGGTGTTGGCGAATTGTATGGAGCGATTGAATGGATTGCTTCACCAGGGTCAAAAAACACCTCGCCGATCATGATTCGCCAAGCCGCACCGATGCTGGCCTGCGCCTTCGCGCGCAGAGATTGACGGGATTTTTATGCAGTCAATTCCTGCATTGACGGGGTGCCGGTGGCACGCCTGATGCATTCAATGCCAGCGTCGCGGCGAGGTCGCCGGACCACTTCCCCAAGTGCCGACCCACAGCAATCGAGAGGAGTATCACCATGCCCGCAGTCACCAAAGCAGCCCACGCCCCCGGCGATTTCCTGGTGGATTATGAAGAGAAGGTATTCGAAGACGTCAAAGCCCAGCCGGGCGAAAAAGCGCTGGTGACCTTCCACACCGTGGCATTCGAAGGCTCGATCGGTTTCGTCAATCTGTTGCAGGCCACGCGCCTGAAGCGCAAGGGGTTCGAGACCTCGATCCTGCTCTATGGCCCCGGCGTGACCCTGGGCGTGCAGCGCGGTTTCCCGACCCTGGGCGATGAGGCTTTCCCCGGTCACCAGAACTTCAACAAGCAGATCGTCAAGTTCATGGAAGAGGGCGGCAAGGTCTACGCCTGCCGCTTCGCGCTGCAGGCTTTGTACGGCCATGGCGAGCCCTCGCTGATCCCGGGCATCCGTCCCATCAATCCGCTGGACGTGCTGGACCTGGTGCTGCTGCATCGTCGCGACAACGCCTTCATCCTCGATACCTGGACCCTGTAAGCGGAAGGGCGGCCCATGAGCATGCACAAGAGAACGGTACGGGCGGCGGCGGTGCAGATCGCGCCCGACCTCGACAGCGAACACGGCACCGTGGCCAAGGTGTGCCAGGCCATCGCCGATGCTGCGGCCCAAGGTGCGCAACTGGTGGTCTTCCCGGAGACCTTCGTTCCCTACTATCCGTATTTCTCGTTCGTGCGGCCGCCCTTCGCTTCGGGGCCGGAACACCTGCTGCTCTACGAGCGCGCCGTGACGGTGCCCGGTCCCGTGACCCAGGCCGTATCGGCCGCCGCCCGCCAACACGGGACGGTGGTGGTACTGGGCATCAATGAACGCGACCACGGCACGCTCTACAACGCGCAGCTGGTCTTCGATGCCGATGGCACGCTGGTGCTGAAGCGCCGCAAGATCACCCCGACCTATCACGAACGCATGATCTGGGGCCAGGGCGATGCCAGCGGCCTGAAGGTGGTGCCGACCGCCGTCGGCCGTCTCGGTGCACTGGCCTGCTGGGAACACTACAACCCGCTGGCGCGCTACAGCCTGATGGCGCAGCACGAGGAAATCCACTGCGCGCAATTCCCCGGCTCCATGGTGGGGCAGATCTTTGCCGACCAGATGGAGGTGACCATCCGCCATCACGCCCTCGAATCGGGTTGCTTCGTCATCAATGCGACCGGCTGGCTCAGCGACGAACAGATCGCCGCCATCGAGCCCGATCCCCAGGCGCAGAAGGCGCTGCGCGGTGGCTGCTGTACCGCCATCGTGTCGCCCGAAGGCAAGCTGCTGGCCGAGCCCCTGCGCAGTGGCGAAGGCATCCTGGTGGCCGACCTCGACATGGAGCTGGTCACCAAGCGCAAGCGCATGATGGATTCGGTGGGCCACTATGCGCGCCCGGAACTGCTGCACCTGGTGATCGATGATCGCCGCACGTCTCCCATGTCCTCGCTGTTCCCGGCGGAACAGCCTGCTCCCGTCACTCATCCTTCCGCGAGGTTCCCTCATGCAGACAGCCGTCATCCAGTTGCATCCCCAGCGCCCGAGCCGCAAGGCGGCCGTGGAGCTGATCTCGGAACTGCAGTCCCTGGGACTGCGTCTTGACGATCCCGCTGCCGGCGCGCAGAGCCGCCGGGGCGGGGCAGGGCCGTCGGATCACAAGGCGGTGACGGTCGATGGCCACACCGTGATGATCCCGGTGCATACCGCCGGGGCCTGGTCCTCGCCCTACGTGGCCACGCAGCCCGGTGCCGATGGCGCTGCCCGCATCCTGCGCGATGGCGTCGAGGTGGGCGTGGTGTCCTTCCCGCATCAGCCGCGCTTCTACAAGATGCAGACCTTCGATGGCATCCCCTACGGCAAGATCGCCACGCTGCATGGCGCCGATGTGCTGGCCACCACCATCCTGCAGAGCTGCATCCGTTACGAGAGCCGCCGCAAGTCCTGCCAGTTCTGCGCCATCGGCCAGTCGCTGGCGGCCGGCCGCACCATCCTGCGCAAGACCCCCGAGCAATTGGGCGAGGTGGCGCGCGCGGCGGTGCTGCTCGATGGCGTCAAGCACATGGTCATGACCACCGGCACGCCCAATGCCACCGATCGCGGCGCGCAGCTGCTGTGCGAAAGCGCCTTCGGCGTGAAGTCGGCGGTGAACCTGCCGATCCAGGGCCAGTGCGAGCCGCCGGACGACAATGCCTGGTTCCGCCGCATGGCCGATGCCGGCATCGATACCCTGGGCATGCATCTGGAAGCGGTCACGCCGGAAGTGCGCAAACGCATCATGCCCGGCAAGGCCACCGTACCTGTCGAGCGCTACATGGAAGCCTTTGCTGCTGCCGTCGATGTCTTCGGGCGCGGGCAGGTCAGCACCTACATCCTGGCCGGCCTGGGCGACAGCGACGAGGCCATCCTGAAAATGAGCGAGCAGCTCATCGCGCTGGGCGTGTATCCCTTCGTGGTGCCGTTCGTGCCGATCTCGGGCACGCCGCTGGAAGACCATCCCTCGCCGGATGCCCTCGCCATGCGCCGCCTGCTGGCACCGCTGGCGGCCATGCTGGAGCACGCCGGCATGCGATCGGGCGATGCCAAGGCCGGGTGCGGCAAGTGCGGTGCCTGCTCTTCGCTGTCTTCGTTCGAAAGGAAGTGAAATGAGCGACGTCGCCGAACACGCATCGCTGGCCCCCGAGATCCTGGCGCGGGGCGTGCGCATCAAGCTGGCGCTGGACACTGGGGAGCGCGAAGCAGCGCGCCGCCTGCGCCGCGCCGTATTTTGCGCCGAACAGAAGGTATTTCAGGAGGACGATGGCGACGCCACCGATGCCATCGCCATGCCCATCGTGGCCGTTCTGGAGCGCGATGAGGGTTGGCCGGAAATCATAGGAACGGTGCGAATCCATGAATCTTCGCCAGGCGTGTGGCATGGCTCGCGGCTGGCCGTGGCACGGCAGGCGCGCCGCGTCGGCTCGGTCGGCAGCGGTCTCATCCGGCTGGCCGTCTGCACCGCGCATGCGCATGGCTGCCACACCTTCCTGGCCCAGGTGCAGAGCCAGAATGCGCCGCTGTTTCACCGCCTGCACTGGCATACGCTGGCAGAGATTGAAGTCCATGGTCTGCCGCATCACCTGATGCAGGCCGACCTGTCGTTCTATCCCCCGATCAGCGATGGCGATGTCGGTTTCGTCGTCGGCCGCGAGGAGCGCACGCCATGAATGCGCGCGACAGTTCGCCCACGCTGGCGCAGATCATCGAGACCCTGCGTACCTCGCGCGGCATCGCGCACAAGCGTGATATCGACGCCGTGATGCAGGCGCTGCCGCCAGCCCCTGCCATGCAGCACCAGGGCCATACGCTGGCCGTAGGCGACGACTGCGCGGCCATTCCGGATGGCGACGGCTATCTGCTGTTTGCCATCGAAGGTTTCCTCAATGAGTTCGTCGACCAGCAGCCCTGGTTTGCAGGGTACTGCGGCGTGATGGTCAACGTCAGCGACATCTACGCCATGGGCGGACGTCCGCTGGCGGTGGTCGATGCCCTGTGGAGCCGTGGTGGCGAGGCCGCGCGGCCCATCCTCGACGGGCTGGCCGAGGGCGCGCGCGTCTATGGAGTGCCGCTGGTGGGCGGCCACAGCAATCGCCGTAATGACCGCGAGCAGCTTTCCGTCTCCATCATCGGCCGGGCCACGCGCCTGCTGACCAGTTTTGATGCGCGCAGCGGCGAACACCTGGTGGCGGCCATCGATCTGCGCGGGCGCTTCCAGGAACCGTATGCCTACTGGAATGCCAGTACCGGCACGCCCGCCGAACGTCTGCGCGGCGACCTCGAAGTGTTGCCCGCACTGGCCGAAGCGGGTCTTGCGCGTGCCGGCAAGGACATCAGCATGGCCGGCGTGATCGGCACCGCCTTGATGTTGCTGGAGTGCTCCGCCAAGGGCGCGGTGATCGATCTGGAGGCCATACCGTGTCCGCCCGGTGTTGATTTCCAGCGCTGGCTGAGCGCCTTTCCCAGTTATGGATTCCTGTTGAGCGTGGCCGATGATGACCTGCCGGAGGTGCTGGCCCGCTTCGCTGCGCGCGGCATTGCGGCAGCGTCCATCGGGCGCATCGATGACAGCCGCCAGCTCGATCTGTGCTGGCACGGACAGCGTTTGCCGTTCTGGAACCTGGCCGAGGAAGCGCTGATCGGTTGCGGTCCGCGCCGGGAGGCCTGAATGGAATCGTCATCCACACCGCTGCGCATCGCCATGCTGACCCACTCCGTCAATCCGCGCGGCGGCGTGGTGCATGCCCTGCAACTGGCCGAGGGCCTGCAGGCGCTCGGCCATGAGGTCAGCCTGTTTGCGCCGGATGCGCGCGGCAAGGGCTTGTTCCGTCCGGCAGCCTGCACCTTCCATCCGGTGCCGGGGCCGGTGCAGTGCGAGGGTGTCGTCGGCATGGTGCGCCAGCGCATCGAGGACTACCTGCGCTGCTTTGAGCAGACCGATATGCACGCCTTCGATCTTTGTCACGCCCAGGATTCCATCAGCGCCAATGCACTGGCCACGCTGGTGGAGCGGGGCGTGATCCGCGGCTACGTGCGCACCGTACATCACCTCGACCAGTTCGATGATCCGCAGTTGCATGCCTGGCAGGAACGCGGCTATCGCATGGCCGACCGCCTGCTGTGCGTCAGCCGCACCTGGCAGGACATCCTGCAGCGCGAGCATGGCGTGCGCGCCGAACTGGTGTCCAACGGCGTCGACATGCTGCGCCATTCGCCCCGGCCGGATCCGCGCGACCAGGCCGTGCGGCGCTCGCACGGCCTGACCGGCAAGCCGCTGTTGCTGGCGGTGGGCGGCGTGGAGCCGCGCAAGAATACGCTGGGCATCCTGCAGGCATTCGTGCGCCTGCGCCGCGTTTATCCGCAGGCGCAACTGGTCATCGCCGGGGGCGCGAGCGTGCTGGATCACGCCGGTTATCAGCGCGTTTTCCAGGCCGAGCTGGCGGCCGCCGCCTTGCCGGCCGACGCCGTGCGCATCCTCGGGCAAGTAGACGATGCCGACATGCCGTCCCTGTTCCGTTGCGCCGATGTGCTGGTCTTTCCTTCCCTGAAGGAAGGCTTCGGGCTGGTGGTGCTGGAGGCCATGGCCAGTGGCGTGCCGGTGGTGGTGTCGCGCATCGCGCCCTTTACCGAGTATCTCGATGGCGATTGCTGTGCCTGGGTCGATCCGCACGATCCGGCCTCGATGGCCGCCGGCATCGCGCATGCGCTGGCGCCGGCGGCGCGGCCTGGGCTGATCGCGGCTGGCCTGGAAGTCTGTGCGCGTTTTTCGTGGCAGCGCTCGGCACGCCGGCATGTGGAGCTGTATGCAGATTTCATCCGCTGTCAGCCCGTGGCAGCGTCATTCCAAGAGGAACACCATGCCTGAAATGCACTTTCGTGTCCGCTGGCCGGACGACACCGTCACCGACTGCTATTCCCCCTCGCTGGTGGTCAAGGAACATCTGGAGGAGGGACGCAGCTACGCGCTGGCCGACTTTGTCCAGCGCAGCGCCACGGCATTGAACATCGGCAGCGAGCGGGTCCGGGCGAAATACGGCTTCGCCTGTTCCTCGGCGCTGGACCAGCTGCGCCGCATCGAGGAGCTGGCGGCCCGCTTCGAGGGCAGTGCCGATCCGGTGGTCCGGGTCGAGTCCTTCACGCCCTGATCGCTCCATCACGCCTTATCCAACACGACATCACTGCACGAGGTACACCATGTCCACCCAAGTCTCAGGCGCGGCGCGCCACCATAGCGTCATCATCATCGGCGGCGGCCAGGCCGGCCTGTCGATCAGCTGGTACCTGAAGCAGGCCGGCATCGATCACCTGGTGCTGGAAAAACACCAGGTCGGCCACGCCTGGCGGCATGAACGCTGGGATACCTTTTGCCTGGTCACGCCCAACTGGCAATGCAACCTGCCCGGCTATCCGTATCGCGGCGACGATCCCTATGGCTTCATGAAGAAGGACGAGATCGTGGCCTACCTCGATGGTTTCGTGGCCAGCTTCCAGCCACCGGTGCGCGAAGGCGTGACGGTCGGGAAGCTGTGGCGTGCGGGTGCGCGCTGGCATCTCAGCGCCAGCGATGGCGCCTACACGGCGGACCAGGTGGTGGTGGCGGTCGGCGGTTACCACATCCCGGTGGTGCCGCGCGCGGCCGAGCGCCTGCCGGCCGATATCGTGCAGATCCATTCCAGCCAGTATCTCAATCCGCAGTCGCTGCCCGAGGGCGAAGTGCTGGTGGTCGGCACCGGCCAGTCAGGCTGCCAGATCGCCGAGGACCTGCACCTGGCCGGCCGGCGCGTGCATCTGGGCGTGGGTGAAGCCCCGCGCGTGGCGCGCACCTATCGCGGCAAGGATGTGGTGGAGTGGCTGGACAAGATGAAGTATTACGACCTGCCGGTGGACCAGCATCCGCTGGGCACCGGAGTGCGCGAGAAGACCAATCACTACGTCACGGGCCGGGATGGCGGACGCGACATCGACCTGCGCAAGTTTGCCCTGGAAGGCATGCAGCTCTACGGCAAGTTCGACACGCTGGAGGGCGAGGTGGTGCGTTTCGGTGGCGGCCTCAAGGGCTATCTCGACGAGGCCGATGCAGTCTCCGAGAGCATCAAGGACAGCATCGACAAGTTCATCGCCGCGCAGCAGATCGAGGCCCCGACGGAGGCCCGCTATGTGCCCGTCTGGCAGCCGCCCGCTGAGGAAGTGAGCACGCTCGACCTGCGCGCACGGGGTATCTCGGCCGTGGTGTGGTGCATCGGATTCCGTACCGACTTCAGCTGGATCGGCGAACCCATCTTCGACGGGCGCGGCTACCCCGGCCATGTGCGCGGCGTGACGGCTGCACCGGGTTTGTATTTCCTCGGCCTGCCCTGGCAATACACCTGGGGTTCGGGCCGCTTCTCGGGTATCGACCGCGATGCCCGCTACCTGTTCGAGCACATCAGTGCGCTGCAGGCGCAGGCCGGTCAGCCGGACCTGTCGCAGGCGGCCTGAGAGCCCCCGGAACACTGGCCAGGCGAGCCGTCACGAAAAAAAGCCCGTCCGGGGGAGGGACGGGCTGAAAGATCCGCTGGATGTCGTCGCAGCGGACAAGGGGAAAGAGGAGATCCCGATGTGCCTACTTTAGGCCCCGAAAATTAAGCCAGACTTAAATCGCAAGAAAAGTGCAGCGCCCGCCGTGCGGCAAGCAGGGATGGCGTTTCCGCATGGCAACGTGGCATGCGCGCATCACTTCATCTCCATGTGCCGGGAACTTCACGATTTTGTGAAACGCCCGCGTCGCCCGCTGTTACGCTTGCAATCAATCGGATCGCGTGACTACAACGGGGGAACGATCCGACATGGCGTCTTCCGCATCAGAACGGGGCGAGCCACGGCAGGGGCCGGGCTCATGACTGCGGACGGCACCATTCCCTGCACTCCGGCCAGACCGGGGTCATAACGACATTCCATCTGCCTTCAGGTCCGACCGCAGCCTTGCTGTGGCCGGTGCAGGCGTTTGCCCGATCATCCACAGTTTTTCCAGATCCACACATCATGACATCTTCCTCCCTGCGTACCCGACTCATTGCCCTCTGTGCCGGCATCGTCGTGCTGGCCATGCTGGCCATCGTCCTGACCAACTTCCTCACGGCACGCTCGCGCACCATGAGCGTGCTGGATGGCCAGATGGCCCAGCTGGCGCAAAGCCAGGCGTCCGCCATTGCCGAATGGGCCGATGCCAGGAAACTGGTGGTGTCCTCCATCAAGCAGGCGGCCGATGCCGCCGAGCCCTTGCCCTTCGTGAAGGCGGCCGAGACCGCCGGTGGCTTCGACCTGGCCTACATCGGCTATGCCGACAAGCACGCCGTGTTCTCGCAGCAGCGCAACCGGGCCCCGGACTACGATCCGACCAAGCGTCCCTGGTACCAGCTGGCCGCCTCCAGCAAGGGGCCGGTGCTGACCGCGCCCTACACCAGCGCCAGTACCGGCAAGCTGCTGGTGACCTTTGCCGAAGCCATCAGCAAGGATGGCCAGGTCACCGCCGTAGCCGCAGCTGACGTGCTGCTCGACAGCGTGGTGGCCGACGTGGTGGCCATCAAGCCGACCCCCAACAGCTACGCCTTCCTGGTCGACCTGGGCGGCAAGATCATCGCCCACCCCAATGACAAGCTGCGCCTGAAGCCGCTGTCGGACCTGGATGCCGCCATCACCCCGCAATCGCTGGCCGCCGCCATGGCCGCCAACAGCCATCAGGAACTGGCCCTGGATGGCCGCCAGCAGATGCTGTTCGCTGCCCGCGTGGCCGGCACCGACTGGCTGCTGGTGGTGGCGGTGGACCGCGCCGATGCGCTGGCTTCGCTGACCGCCATGCTGGCCAGCTCGGGCGTCATGGCCGTGCTGGTGACCATCCTCGCCGCGCTGGTGCTGGGTGCCCTGATCTCGCGCGTGTTGCGCCGCCTGTCGGTGGTGCAGCGTGCGCTGGAAGAGATCGCCGATGGCGATGGCGACCTGACCCGCCGCCTCGATACCCACGGCAGTACCGATGAACTGGGCCGCATCAGTGCCGCCTTCAATCGCTTCGTCGACAAGGTCGAGCACGTCATGCTCGACATCCGCGAAGCCAGCCACACCATCCACGCCGCCACGCGCGACATCGCCAGCGGCAACATGGACCTGTCGCAGCGCACCGAATCGCAAGCCAGCTCGCTGGAGCAGACCGCCGCCGCCATGGAGCAACTGACCTCCAGCGTGCGCCAGAACGCCGACAACGCCCAGGAAGCCAATACGCTCTCGCAGTCCGCCTCCGAGATCGCCGGCCGCGGCGGTGCCATGGTGGAGCAGGTGGTGCAGACCATGAGCGCCATCAATGCCTCCTCGCAGAAAATCGTGGACATCATCAGCGTGATCGACGGCATCGCCTTCCAGACCAATATCCTGGCCCTGAATGCAGCGGTGGAAGCGGCCCGCGCCGGCGAGCAGGGACGCGGCTTTGCAGTGGTGGCCTCGGAAGTGCGCTCGCTGGCCCAGCGCTCGGCCACGGCCGCCAAGGAGATCAAGGTCCTGATCGGCGATTCGGTGGAGCAGGTACGCGCCGGCGAGCAGACCGTCAGCGAAGCGGGCAGCACCATCCGCAGCGTGGTGGAGAGCGTGCGCAAGGTCAGCGACGTGGTGGCCGAGATCACCTCCGCCAGCCGCGAGCAGAGCCAGGGCATCCAGCAGACCAACGACGCCGTGGCCCACATGGATCAGGCCACGCAGCAGAACGCGGCATTGGTGGAAGAAGCCGCCGCCGGGGCACAGCAACTGCAGGAGCAGGCGGCGCGCCTGGCTGAAGTGGTGGCCTTGTTCCGCTTGCGGGATGTCGCGCGGCAGTGATTCACGCTGCAGGCCGGTTCGAAACCGAAGTCATCTTCATGAAAAAACCGCGCTGGCCTGACAGGCCAGCGCGGTTTTTCTTTGGGTAAAAGGGCAACTCCTTCTCAGCGCTCGCGCACATCCGGCAGCAGCACCGTCAGCACGCCCGCCAGCGGCAGGAAGGCGCACAGGCCATAGACCCAGGCGATGCCGTACAGGTCGGCCAGATGGCCCAGCAGGGCCGCGCCGATCCCGCCGAAGCCGAACATGAGACCGAAGAACACGCCGGCGATCATGCCGACCTTGCCCGGCACCAGTTCCTGCGCATAGACCACGATGGCGGCGAAGGCCGAGGAGATGACCAGTCCGATCACCACCGACAGCACCGCCGTCCAGAACAGGTTGGCGTGCGGCAGCATCAGGGCGAAGGGCGCAGCACCCAGGATCGAGATCCAGATCACCAGCTTGCGGCCGATGCGGTCGCCAATCGGGCCGCCGACGAAGGTGCCCACTGCCACCGCGCCCAGGAACAGGAACAGATACAGCTGCGAGGAGGCCACCGACATCTGGAAGCGTTCGATCAGGTAGAAAGTGAAGTAACTGGTGAAGCTGGCCATGTAGAAGTATTTGGAAAACACCAGCAGCGCCAGCACCACCAACGCGCGGCGCACGGTGGCCGCCGGCAGCGCCTGCGCCGCACGCGGCCTGGCCTTGCCCTTGTTGGCGGCGAGATGGCCGCGATACCAGGCCGACACCCGCGACAGCACCACGATGGCCAGCACCGACAGCAGCACGAACCAGGCCACGTTGCCCTGGCCATACGGCACCACGATGGCCGCCGCCAGCAGCGGGCCGAAGGCCGAACCGGCATTGCCGCCGACCTGGAAGGTCGACTGGGCCAGGCCGAAGCGGCCTCCGGAGGCCATGCGCGCGATGCGCGAGGCTTCCGGGTGGAAGGTCGAGGAGCCGATGCCGATCAGGGCGGCGGCCAGCAGGAAGGCAGTGAAGCTGCCCGCCAGCGCCAGCAGCACGATGCCGACCAGGGTCGCCACGGCACCGGTGGGCAGCAGCCAGGGCTGGGGATGGCGGTCGGTATACATGCCGATCCAGGGTTGCAGCAGGGAGGCGGTGACCTGGAAGGTCAGCGTGATCAGCCCGACCTGGGTAAAGGTGAGCCCGTAGCCGGTCTTGAGCATGGGATAGATCGACGGCAGCAGCGCCTGGATCATGTCATTGATCAGGTGTGCGCCGCCGCAGGCCAGGATGATGCTCATCACCAGCGGCTGGGCGGCGATGGCCGCAGGAGAATCGGTGGAGGCCGTCGCGCCGGAAGGCAGGGTGGCGTTGGAGTCGGTGGCACTGGTCATGGTGTCGGGGATGGCAAGCACGAGGAAGACTCGAAGCGTATCATTGGCACCTATTCATGCTGATGACACTTGTTGTCGATTAAATGCCATGCGTGCCCACCTGACTTCCGTCTGTCCCAGCGCCGAAGTGGATGCCTTCCAGCACCTGCCCAGCAGCGTGGTGGCCTTTGCCCGCGAGCTGTCGGCGCGCGACCTGCTGACGGCGCACTCGCACCGGCGCGGCCAGCTGCTCTATGCGGTGGATGGCGTGATGCAGGTGCGCACCCCGCAAGGCGTGTGGCTGGTGCCGCCGCAGCGGGCCTTGTGGGTGCCGCCGCAGGTGGAGCACGAGATCCTGATGCTCACGCGCGTGAGCATGCGCACCCTCTACATCGATGAGCGGCAGGGCCAGGCGCTGGGCGCGCAATGCCGGCTGCTGGAAGTGTCGGTGCTGCTGCGCGAATTGATTCTGGCCTTGCTGGCCGAGCCGCGCGAGTATGCGCCGCTCAGCCGGGCCGGCCATGTGGCCGAACTGATCTTGTCGGAACTGGCCCGTGCGCCGGCCATTCCGGTGGCCATCCCGTGGCCGCGCGACCGCCGCCTGCAGGCCATCTGCGAAGCCATTCTGGACGATCCCGGGCGGCAGTTTTCGCTGGCCGACTGGGCCGGGATGGGCGGGGCCAGCGTGCGCACGGTGATCCGGCTGTTTCCGAAGGAAACGGGTTTGCAGTTTCGCCACTGGGTGCAGCAGGTGCACCTGAGCGAAGCGCTGGTGCGGCTGGCGCGCGGGGATGCCGTGGGGGTGGTGGCGCAGGCACTGGGCTATCGCAGCCAGAGCGCGTTTTCCAACATGTTCCGCAAGGCCTTGCGCAGCTCGCCCAATCATTACCTGCCGCGCCAGGACCGGCGGCGCATCACGCTGGCCTCACCCGCTCAGTAGTTGATGACCACTACCTTGGGCCCACGCCGGAGCGCAGGCGCGGAAGCCTGTGCGCGGTCTGCCCCTGTCGCGCGCTCGGGACGCTGCGGGTCACGCTCCAGGAAGTAGGGATCATCCTGCGGGGCGAGGGCCGTGATGGCCCCCATGATCTGCTGGGCGCGTTCATTGGCTGCGCCCTCGCCGACGGAACAGACCTGGAAGAAATCGGCGCTGCCCTCGGAAAAATCGACGCGGCACTTCTCCGCCACCACTACCGAGATATCAAGCGCACCGGCATTGGCGGCCAGGGCCCGCTCGGTGCGGGCCGCTTGCCAGGTCAGCATCAGCGCCAGCAGCGCGACGACGGCATGGGTCTTGTTCATGGGATTCTCCTGTTCCGCCCTAATGTAGCGCTTCGCCATGCACCTGCGCATCGGAGAAATCCTGAGCCGCCACGCTCGCCACGTTCGCCTCAATCGCCCGAGACGCCACGTCCCGCCTGGATGATGCCGGTTTGCAAGTGTAAAGATTGCCGATCTTTTACCGTAATCAAGTCATGAGAACTCCGAACCAGGAGAGTGGACATGGCAATGGAAACCGATCTGGCCATCACGGCGCGTGATGCGCTCACACAACTGGCCCAGCAACAGCAGCCGCGCAACGAGGCCAACACCACGCCGCCGCGCGTGCTCGTGGCGACGGCCACCGTGCTGCCCGAAGAAGGCGTGACGCTGTCGCTGTCGGCCCAGGGCAAATTGATGGCGGCACTGGCCACGGCGGTCGATAGCGTGACCACGGCGGCGGTCGATTCGACCGAGGCGGCCCAGGCCAGTCCCATGCAAGGCGTGGTGAAGACCCTCATCGATGCCGCGCGCCCGATCACGCGTGACACGCTCTTTGCCATCGAAGCACGGCTGGTGGCCGCGCGCCGCGGGGCCGATGCGATTGCGGCCGCCGATGCCGAGCTGCCACCGTCGAATGATCCGCAGCGGCTGCGCCAGGCACGCCAGGCCACCGAGTCCTTGTATGGACGTGCGGACAATCCGTTTACCTACATGTCGCGCGCCGAGCTGTCGGCCATCGTCTATGACGAGAGCGGCGCCTACACCACCAACGAGCGCTACGCAGCGGCCAACCAGCGCACTGCGCTGGATCAGAAGTACTGGGCACCGGTGTTCCAGCGGGCGTTGGAGAGCGGTGACTGGAAGCCGGTCATTACGGCGGCGCTGGTGTTCTATGCCAGCTTGTCTGCATTGGAGCAGACCGCCTATCCGGACAACTACGCGCAACTGCTGCAGCAGTATCTCGATCTCTACCAGTTGCAGTCGCCTTCCTCGCCGAATGCTTTACCGCCGCAACAACAAGCCGACCTGGCGCGCATGCTGGAAACCCTGGTGCTGCCGCTCGGTCCGCTGGCGCTGGCCGGCGGCGTGATTCGCGGACTGATGCTGCCCCGTCTCGGCCCCTCGCTGGCCGAACTGATCGCCGCCGCACCGCGCCTGGCCGATCTGGTCCAGATCGGCAACAGCGCCCATGCGGCGCAGGACAGCGCCTATCTGGTGCTGCTGCAACGCGTCTTCGGCGTCACGCGTCGCGAGGACGAGCCGTCCCCGGTGCGCCGTGCTGCGGCAGGGACCAATCCACGTGACTTCCTCGCCTATGGGGATCGCCGCCTGTTGGCCGAGGCCTACGCCTATGCGCAGTCGCATGCAATGGCGCTGGAAGACATCGATGCCCTGGCGCGCGACCTGGCGGCCTATCGCCGCTGGCGTGCCGCAGCGGCGGGCCTGGCGGCCGTGGGCCAGTCGGGAGACGCTGGCATGGAGGCGGTGGAGCAGGTTTTGTCGCATGCCGCGCGCATGAGCAGCGAAGAGGCCGTGATCGCGCGCCGCCTGCTGGCCAGCCGTGCGGCCAGCCAGACGCAACTCGATCATGGTTTCCTGGCCTGGCTGCTGGACCCTGCCGGCGGTGGCTGGCGCGATGGCGAACTGAGCGGCCATGCCAGCAATTTCAGCGCGCTGGAAAAATTGCTGGCTGGTCTGGCCGGGGTGGCCATCGGCGACAGCCTGGGCGAATCCGGCGAACTGGAGGCCTCCTATCGCATGGTGCTCGAACGCATCGCCTTGCAGGATCAGGAACCGCAGTGGCTGCGCCAGCCTGCGCAAGCCGCCGCCGACGGCACGCGTACGCTCACGCTGGCGGCGCAGATGGCGGCGCTGGCGCGCAGCGATGCTGCCGACAATGCCTTCATGAACAATGCCCTGATGCTGCTGCGCATGTATCGCATGTCATTGACCATGAGCCCGGCCGAACAGCGCACGCTGGCCGAGCTGGTCTACTCCGCCATGAAGAAGCGCCGCGTGCGCGCACGCCGTGGAAAACTCTTCGTGGCGTGGGCCGAGCGCAGTCCGTTGATGCCCTCGCTGCCGGGCTGAGACAGTCGCCTCATGCGTCGGGCCAGGCGCGCTGCAGGATGGCTTGCTGCGCCGCCAGGCTGGTGCCGCCGAGGGTACCGTAGACACGTCCGCCATCACCGTCGGCGCGGCTGGCCAGGAAGGCATCGGCCGATCCGCCCGGGGCATGGCGCGCCATCAGCATGCCCTGCAGGGCCAGCACCAGTTGCTGTACCAGACGCCGGGCACAGGCTTCCCGTTCTTCCTCCGCTGCCGACAGCATCTGCTTGAGTGAGCGTACCCGCTGTGCCAGCGCAGGATGGGTGCTGGCCGCATCATCCAGTGCCATCAGCAGTTGCGCGAAGCCTTCGGTCTCGCGGCTGATGGCACGCAGGACGTCCAGGCACATCACATTGCCCGAGCCTTCCCAGATCGAATTGACCGGCGCTTCGCGATAGAGCCGTGCCATCGGACCGGTTTCCACATAGCCGTTGCCGCCCCAGACTTCCATGCATTCACCGGTGAATTCCAGCGCACGCTTGCAGATCCAGAACTTGGCGGCGGGCGTGACGATGCGCTTCCACGCGCGTTGCAATGGATCATCGGGCGCATCGAAGGCATGGGCCACGCGCAGCATCAGCAGGGTGGCGGCCTCGCTCTCCAAGGCCAGGTCGGCCAGGACGGCGCGCATGATGGGCTGTTCGGCCAGCCGGCGGCCGAAGGCACTGCGGTGGCGCGCATGGTGGATGGCCTGCACCAGGGCCTGCCGCATCAGCGCGGCGCTGCCGATGATGCAATCCAGGCGCGTGTGGTTGGCCATCTCGATGATGGTCGGAATGCCGCGCCCATCCTCGCCAACCATGATGCCCATGGCTTCCTCGAATTCCACTTCGCTGCTGCTGTTGGAGCGGTTGCCGAGCTTGTCCTTGAGGCGCTGTATCAGGATGGGATTGCGCGTGCCATCCGGCAGCCAGCGCGGCACGAAGAAACAGGAGAGGCCGTTCTCGGTGCGCGCCAGCATCAGGTGCGCATCGCACATCGGTGCCGAGAAGAACCACTTGTGACCGGAGAGCAGGTAAGCCTTGCCGCGCCCGTCTTCCAGCGGATCGGCCGGCATGGCGATGGAGGCATTGCTGCGCACGTCGGAACCACCCTGTTTCTCGGTCATGCCCATGCCGATCAGGATGGAGCGCTTCTGCGTGATCGGCAGGTCGCGCCCGTCGTGCTCGCGCGAGAAGAGGCGGCTGCGCAATTGTTCGAACAGCGCCGGTTCCTGCTGCAGCACCGGGATGGCGGCGAAGGTCATGGTGGTCGGGCAGAGCGAACCAGCTTCGATCTGCGCATGCAGGAAGTAGCCTGCGGCGCGCGCGGCGTGGGCACCATCGCCCGGCTGCATCCACGGCAGGGCATGCAGGCCGGCGCGGCGCAGCTGTTCCAGCAGCGTATGCCAGGCCGGGTGGAATTCCACCACGTCGATACGATGGCCGGTGCGGTCATGCGTGTGCAGCACCGGCGGCTGCGTGTTGGCCAGCGTGGCCAGTTCACGCATCTCGGCCCGGCCCAGCAGCTCGCCCTGGCTGGCCAGGGTGCAGTCGTGCCAGTGCGCGCCTTCGCGCTGCACCGCTTCGCTCAGGGCGAGGTCACTGCGGTAGAGGTTGTAGTCGCACAGGTCGGGGACCTGGTTGGTGATGTCATGGGTGTGCATGTCGTCTCCATGGTTGCGCAGCCGCTTGCCGATGAGTACGCCCTGTTGGAGTTGTGATGGGGACGTGTTCACTACCGTTCACTACAGTGTAGGGCATCGTCGATGGGCAGGCAGGGCAACATTCCTTTAAATGATTTGGCTATATCTTTATAAGCATCTTGTTAGGCCACGCCGCCGGCACATGCGGTGGAGTCATATTAGAATGCCTCTTTCGACCAAAGATCGCCCCGTGCCTGCGCACGGCTGCGCAAGGAAGCCAAGCAGATGTCTTATCCGACCATCGAATCCACCATCGGCAATACTCCGCTGATCCAGCTGCCGCGCATCGGCGGCGAAGAAGCCAAGCGCCGCAACAACCTCATCCTCGGCAAGCTCGAAGGCAACAATCCTGCCGGTTCGGTCAAGGACCGTGCCGCCTACTCGATGATCACCCGCGCCGAAGCGCGCGGCCAGATCAAGCCCGGCGATACCCTCATCGAAGCCACCAGCGGCAATACCGGCATCGCCCTGGCGATGGTGGCGGCCATGCGCGGCTACAAGATGGTGTTGCTGATGCCGGAAAATCTTTCCGAAGAACGTCGCCAGAGCATGGCCGCCTATGGCGCGAAGATCGTGCTGACCCCCAAGAGCGGCGGCATGGAATACGCCCGCGACCTGGCCGAGCAGATGCAGAAGAACGGCGAAGGCCTGATCCTCGACCAGTTCGCCAATGCCGACAATCCGCTGGCGCACTATGAGACCACCGGACCGGAAATCTGGCGCGATACCAAGGGCAGCATCACCCACTTCGTCAGCGCCATGGGCACCACCGGCACCATCATGGGCGTGTCGCAGTACCTCAAGGAACAGAATGCCCAGGTGCAGATCGTGGGCGCGCAGCCGGAAGAAGGCTCGTCCATTCCCGGCATCCGCAAGTGGCCGGAAGCCTACCTGCCCAAGATCTTTGACCGCTCCCGCGTGGACCAGGTGGAATCCGTCAGCCAGGCCGATGCCGAAAACATGGCGCGCAAGCTGGCCGTGACGGAAGGCCTGTTCTGCGGCATCTCCGCAGCAGGGGCCTGTGAAGTTGCGGTGCGCCTGTCGCATCAGCTGGAGAATGCGACCATCGTCTTCATCGTGTGCGATCGCGGGGATCGTTATCTGTCCACTGGGGTATTCCCGGCTTGAGGCGGTGAAGGCAGTGCGTGGTCCGCAGCAGCGGACGCGCACGATGCACACAGCAGGATGCAATGAAAAACGGAGCCGATGGCTCCGTTTTTTTATATGGTCCGGCGCAAGGAAAACTTAGTTTTTTTCGTGCGGAAACTAAGTTGGCCTCAAGCTCTGCCTCAGCAACAGCACCGCGAGGGCAATGCTGCCGGACAGAAGCCGATTACTCCGGGGTGCCGCCAGTCGGTGCCGGTGCGCCGGGCGCTGCGCCTGGCTTCGGCTTGAACTGCTTGTCGCTGATGCGGAATTTTTCGCGGCGGTCGCCCATCAGTTCGCGCAGTTCGCGGATCGACAGTTCGCTCACCTCGTGCATGCGGATCAGCAGCGATGCGCCCACCGGCAGGCGACGGTGACGGATCTTGCTGATCACCGGCGGTGCCACTTCCAGCGCGCGCGACAGGGCGGCATCATTCTTCAGATGCAGCTTTTCGATCAGCGCATCGAGCAGATGGTTGGGATCGTAGTTGACGTGATCGGTGATCGAGTTGGATTCAGCAGTATCGTGGGTATTCATGATCGGGACGTTCCATTATGCAGATGTTTGTGGAAGGCATTGCGCCTATGCATTAATTGTTTGTAAAACTGCAAAACGCGACTGACGTTATCCGAGAAGGCGTTGCCTCTTTCTGCAAGATATCGAAAGCCCTATCAAAGAACGGCTTCAAAACAACACGGTTCAAGTTCTCTGTTCTCTGACCTAGTGCGCCTGAAGCAGCAGCACAACAATAATTCTATGTCTATATAGAAATAATTGCACATTTTTCATGCAGTCAGAAAATTCTATTCCACAATAGTTGCAGAAACTCATTTTCGAATTTGTAACAGATATTAACAGGATTTTTTGCGCAGTTGCTATTGTTGTTCTTTTGATACGACAAATGGAAGCATATTCCAGCCACTTAGCCCCAGATTGCGCAAGGTAGCCATGTTTTTCTCAAAGATGGCGGCCGCGTCGGGGTAGGCAGCCACCGCCCGGTCGATGCTGCTTTCTCGCAACAGATGGAGGATGGGAAAAGGCGAGCGATTGCTGTAGTTCTCGATATCATCCGGTCCCGCGTCGGCAAACTGGTAATCCGGATGGAAGCTGGCGATCTGCAATTCCCCGTCCAGCTCCATTCTTTCCAGCAGGCGATCGGCCCAGTCCAGGAAATCGTTGTACTCGTGAAAATCGGCTAATGCGAGCGGCAGGATGAAGAGGGTGGTGTCGACCTGCTCCGGGTCGGCTTTTGCCAGAAAGCTCAGTTCTTGTTCCAGCTCGACAGAAAGATCATTCCAATCCTGCTGCCGGCTGACGTGGTATCTGACCTGATTCTTCACATGCACGGACTTGGCAAATGGACAGAGATTCAGGCCGATCACGGCCTGTTCCAGCCAGCCGCGTGTCAGCGCCACGACAGCGTCGTCGCTCGGAGTTGTCGGGGAAGGGGCAAGGGAAGGTGAAGAAGTGCTCATACAGGCATTGTCGCACGGCCATGGCGGGGGCAGCCACGGTGACAGGCCACCGGCTTGATCTGTCCCATCACAAACGCGCACAGCCGCGCCAGATCGGCTATGCTTGCCAACCTTTGACGGCAGCCCGCCACGCCGGGCTGCCTTTCCCTTGCACGAACAGATTCCCATGGCGCTCAAATCCACCATCTTCAAGGCCGACCTGCAGATTTCCGATATGGATCGGCACTATTACCAGCAGCACGCACTGACCATCGCCCGCCATCCCTCCGAGACCGACGAGCGCATGATGATCCGCGTGCTGGCCTTCGCCCTCAATGCCAGCGAGGCGCTGGCCTTCGGCAAGGGCTTGTCCGATACCGACGAGCCGGACCTGTGGCAGAAGGACCTGACCGGTGCCATCGAAGTGTGGGTGGAAGTCGGCCAGCCGGATGACCGCGCCATCCTCAAGGCCTGTGGCCGTGCCGACAAGGTGCTGGTCTACAGCTACAGCAGCACCTCGCACATCTGGTGGGGCCAGACCGGCAGCCGCGTCGACCGCGCCAAGAACCTCAAGGTCATCAATATTCCCGCCGAAGCCAGCCAGGCCCTGGCGGCGCTGGCCCAGCGCACCATGCAGCTGCAATGCACGATCCAGGATGGACAAATCTGGCTCGGAGCCAATGAGAACATGGTCTTGATCGAGCCGGAAACGGTGAAGGACTTTGCCTGATACCTTGCCTGATGCAACGGGGCAGCAAGTAGCACGGCAGTCTCGGCAGACAAAAAACGCGTCCGAAAACTTAGTTTTCCGGACGCGTTTTTTTAATCTGCAGCAAGCAAAAACTTAGTTTTTTTCCAGTGCCTGCGCGCGTCGTTCCAGATGCCCGAGCAGCCGCTGCCCTTCTTCGGAGTGGAACCAGTCGGCATGGCCGAGGAAGTAGGTGTCATAAGCCAGCGAGGCATTCTGCGGCGACTGCGTGACGCCGTGGAAATAATCCAGTTCGGCCAGCGCGAACTCGGCATGCACCAGCGGCAGCAATGCCGCCAGGGCGCGCATCTGGCGTGCCGTCAGTGGCACGGTGGCGGCATAGCCATCGAGCATCGCATCCAGCAGGTCGAGGTGGACCAACTGCACTGCACGTTGCGGAATGGCCAGCCACTCAACGATGTTGCGCTCGATCGCCGTGGCCAGGTCGTGCAAGGCGCAGGTGCGGTCACACAAACCGAAATCGAGCACGGTCTGCACCTGCGCTTCAGGCGTGGCATCGCTCCACAGCAGGTTGGAGGCGTGCCAGTCATTGTGCGTCCACAGCGGGACGAATTCATCCAGATAGGGCTTGAGCGCGGCATGCCAGGGCAGCAGGTGCTGTGCCACTTCGCCGCGCCAGGGACGGTTTTCCAGATAGTCGGCAATGGCCGGGCGCTGCTCGATGTAATGCTGCAGCGGACGCACCGGATCTTCCTGCGAGAAGATGGTGAAGCTCGACACCAGCGGGCGCGCCGGGCGTGCCGGCGCATCGTAACCGGCCGAGGCCTGGTGCAGGCGGGCCAGCATCTGTCCCGCTGAGCGGGCATGGGCGCAACTGGTGAAGGGCGTCCACGACATTGCTTCCCGATACAGATCCACGCCCGGTGCCAGCGGGAAGACTTCATAGGTCCAGTACTCATCGGCCAGTGCCGTCGCGCCCTCAGGGGTGGCCAGTGCGCTGCTGACCGGCAGCCCGCGCGCCTGCAGGTGGGCGACGAAACGATGTTCCTCGGCCAGCGCCGCCACATCGCGCACGCGCGCATGATGGCGCTTGACGATGATGGGGCCGCTCTCGGTCTGCATCACGCAGGCCGCCGAGAACGGGCGCGGGCTGTGCCACTCCAGTCGCAGCGGCTGGCCCACGTCAGGATAGTGGCGTAGCACGCGCGCCACCTCGGCCGAGGTCAGCGCGGGCCAGTCGGAGATGACCGGCTCCACGCCCATGCCGTGGCTGATGACGCGGGTGAGATGATGGGAAGCGGCGTCCATGGCGATTCAGCAGGGCGGCAGATCAGAAATCATATTGCAGCGACAGCCGCGCGGTACGCGGCGCGCCGAGGTGCACATAGCCATCGCCCAGGTACTGGCCGGCATCTTTCCAGTAACGCTTGTCGAAGACGTTGTCGAGGTTGGCGCGCAGGGTGGCAGTGTGGCCGCTGATGCGCAGCTTGTAGCGCAGGCCCGCATTGAACACATGCACCGCCGGCAGGCTCACGCTGCCGTCGCGGGTAGCGGCCTTGCTGGCGCTGTAGAGCCAGCTGCCCATCAGGTTCACGCCTTCCACGCCCGGCAGGGCATAGTCGGCATGGACGCTGCTGCGCAGGCGCGGCACGTTGACCACTTGCTGGCCATCGTAGGCGGCGGTGCCGGTATCGCTGGCGCGCGCGCGGGTGGCCGTCACGCTGGCGCTGACGGCCAGGCGCGGGGTGAGCTTGCCGCTGGCACCGAGTTCGAGGCCGGTGTTGGTTTGCTGGCCTTGCTGGACATAGGTGAAGCCACTGCTACTGTTGTCCGGCTGCTGATACTCGTAGGCCTTGCGAATGCGGAATACCGCAGCGGTCAGCGCCAGGTCCGGCGAGACGTCATATTTCACGCCGGCTTCCAGTTGACGTGCCACGGAGGGCGGCAGCGTGGTCGGGAAGTTGCTGACCCAGAAGGGCGCAGACGTGCCCAGCGTCAGCGTCTCTGCATAGCTGCCGTAGAGCGAGACGTTTTGCATCGGCTTGAAGATCAGCGCCAGTTGCGGCAGGAACAGGTTGCGCGAAGTCGCACGGGTGACGCTGCCGTCCGAAGCGAAGGCCTGCTCGTTGAGCCACACCTGTCGGCCACCGGCAATGGCTTGCCAGCGCTCGGAGAATTGCAGGCGGTCGCTGAAGAACAGGGCTTTCTGACGGCTGTCCAGATTGCGATACGCCGCGCCGGGCACATCGGTGGCCGGTGCCAGTGCAGGCGTTCCGCTGTAAATGTTGCCACTGCCGACCAGCACGCTGATGCCATCCGATTTATCCACCACCCGGCGCGACATGGCCACGCCCATGGTCAGCTCATGCTTGAGCCAGCCGGTCGCGAACTTGCCGACCATGACGGCTTGCGCTTCATCATTGCGGCGTTCGTCATTGGGCACGCGATAGTCATACACATCGAAGTCGCCATTGGCCGCAAAGGTCGAAGACGCCCCGCCACCGCTGCCATAAGGGAAGGCCAGGTAGTCATCGATGACCGCCCGGCTGCGGCCCGCCTGCACGTAACCATGCCAGTTGGCATTGAAATCGGTATCCACCCGCAGGCGATAGTTCAGCGAGCTGTCACGCACCGGCTGCGCCCACGATTGCGGCGTCAGCATGGTCCTGGGCGAGACGCCCGAGGGCAGCGTGGTGCCGCCCAGCAGCTGGTAACCGGCCACCGAGTGCTGGGCCTTCTGCTGGTATTCGGCATCGAACTGCACCAGCGTCTTCGACGACAGCGCCCAAGTCGCCGAGACCGAAGCGAAGTCACGCCAGCCATCGCCATTGTTGACGTAGGAGTGGATGTCTTCATGCGCGGCATTGATGCGCAGGCCGAACTGTTTCTGTTCACCGAAGAACGTGCCCAGGTCGGTGGCCAGATAGCGCGATCCATAGGAGTCGGTCCCCAGCGTGATCGAACGCACATCGGCCGGACGCTTGGTCACGTAGTTGACGATACCGCCCGCGCTGCTCACACCGGCCTGCAGGCCGGCCACACCCTTGAGGAATTCGACGCGCTCCTTGTTTTCCAGCGCGATGGTCTGCTCGCCGGCCACGGTGAGGCCATCGATGCGATAGGCGCTGGCCGGGTCCAGCGTGATGCCGCGGATGCTGAAGTTTTCGTAGTAACCGACCGGCGCATAGTTCTCGTTGATGGAGGCATCGTTCTTGACCACATCCGAGAGCAGGCGCGATTGCTGGTCCTGCATCTGCGCGGCAGTGACCACCGCCACCGAGGCCGGCGTATCGATCAGGGGCGCATCGTCGAAACCGGCCACGCCCGCCGAGCGCACGCGGCCGGCGTCGCGGCCGGTACCGCTGGCGGTGACGTTGACCGTGGGCAGGGACTCGCCCTTGTCGTCGGCGGCGTCAGCCGCACGGGCGATGGCCGGCAGGCCGAGCGAGGTGCCGGCCAGCGTCAGCATGAGCGTGGAGGCCAGGGGTGCAATGCGTTTCATCGTGGTTCTATCGTGGAAAGAAAGGAGCAGGAGCACGCAGTGCGCGCTCCCTCATCAACAGTGCCATCAAGGGTGAATCCGGGTGGGCGAGACGACAGGTCAGCGGTTGCGTGCCGCCGCGACCGCACGGCCAAGATCGGCCACCGACATCGCATAGAAGTAGCTGCGATTGTACTGCGTGATGGCGTAGAAGTTGTTGGTGGCCACCCAGTACTCGGTCGGGCCGGTGCCGTTCTGCAGGTCGACCAGGCCATAGCGCAGGCCGGCCGGCAGGGCGGACGTGGAGATACCGGCCGCTTGCAGTTCCTCGACGGTGTACTTGGCTTCGAGGCCCTGGTTGAGCATGGCTTCCCACTGGCGGTTGTCATTCGAGACCGTGACCGGGAAGGCCACCGGTTCGCCGCGCTGCCAGCCGTGCACGGCCAGGTAGTGGGCCACGCTGCCGATGGCGTCCACCGGTGAATTGCGCAGGTCGATCTTGCCATCGCCATCGAAGTCCACCGCGTATTCGCGGATGCTGCCCGGCATGAACTGCGGCCAGCCGATGGCCCCGGCATAGGAGCCACGCAAGGACATCGGATCGATGCCGGCCTCGCGCGCCAGCAGCAGGGTGTTTTCCAGTTCGCCCCGGAAGAAGGCCATGCGTGCGTCACGGTTGGGGGTGTTGGGATAGTCGAAGGCCAGCGTGGTCAGCACATCCATCACACGGAAATTGCCGGTGTTGCGGCCATAGACGGTTTCCACGCCGATGATGCCGACGATGATGTCCATGGGCACGCCGTATTGCGCCTCGGCGCGGGCCAGCGCGACGCCATAGGTGTTCCAGAAATCGACCCCCGCATTGATGCGCACCGGTTCCACGAAGCGCGCGCGGTAGGCCGCCCAGTTCTTGGGCTTGGTGCTGGGGGCCGGCTTGATGAGCTGGATGGCGCTGTCCACGTAGCGGGTCCGGGCGAAGAGGGCGTTGAGATCGCTGCGCTGGAACTGGTTGCGTTCGGCCATCTCATCCATGAAGCGGGCGACGTCCTTCCACTCGTTGAAGTTGACGAATTCGCCTTGGTCGTCAGCGGCCACCTTCTTCTTGGCCTGCGGCTTGGCTTTCTTCTCTGCTGCCTTCTTGTCTTTGTTGTCCACCGCCTTTTTCTGGGTTTTCTTTTCCACAGGCTTGCCGTCCTGCGCCTGCACGGTCATCGGCAAGGCACACAGTGTGGAGATCAGCAGGGTGGAGGCGAGGGCGGTCAGGCGAGGCAGGGAGATGGGCATGAGCAAGATGAGCAGCAGGGGAGGCCAGACAAGCGGGCAAGTATACCGCATCGGCCGCCGCGCCCTGCGCTGGTGCATCATGCCGACGCGGCTTTGACCACGATAGGCGACAGCCAATGTACACTAGTCCGAGGAGACGACCCGGCCAGCCTGGTGTTTGCCGGGTGGCAATATCATCGCAACAAGATCGCAACGAGATTGCAACAAGAGCAAGAATGACTACCGCCATCTATACGCACGCCGATTGCCAGCGCCATGAAATGGGTGACTGGCACCCTGAGACGCCCGCTCGTCTCGAGGCGATCGAAGACCAGCTGATCCTGAGCCGCATCGATCAGTTCCTCGACCGCCGCGAAGCCCCGCTGGCCGATCCGGCCGAACTGGAGCGCGTGCATACTGCCGCCGCCGTCGATTACGTGCGCGAGCACAGCCATGCCCTGAGCCTGTCGGGGCAGTCGTATCACTCCGTCGATGGCGACACCCTGCTCAACAAGCACAGCTGGAAAGCCGCCCTGCGCGCGGCCGGCGCGGCGGTGGCCGCGACCGATGCGGTGCTGGCCGGCGAACTGGACAATGCCTTCTGCGCAGTGCGTCCACCGGGCCATCACGCCACGCCCGCCAAGGCCATGGGCTTCTGCCTGTTCAACAACGTGGCGGTGGCGGCGCGCCATGCCATCGATGTGCACGGGCTGGAACGCGTGGCGGTGATCGATTTCGACGTGCATCACGGCAATGGCACCGAAGACATCTTTGCCCATGATCCCCGGGTGCTGATGGTGAGTTTCTTCCAGCATCCCTTCTACCCCTTCTCGGGCGACGGGCCGACCGAATCGCACATCGTCAACGTGCCGGTGCCGGCCTATTCCGATGGCAGTGCGGTGCGCCAGCTGGTGACCGAGAAATGGCTGCCGGCGCTGCATGCGCACCAGCCGCAGATGATCTTCATCTCGGCCGGTTTCGATGCCCACCGCGAGGATGACATGGGCCAGATGGGCCTGGTGGAAGCCGATTACGCCTGGATGACGCGGCAGATCATGAAGATCGCCGACCAGTACGCCAAGGGCCGCATCGTCAGTTGCCTGGAGGGTGGCTACAACCTCTCTGCGCTGGGGCGCAGTGTGGTGGCTCACTTGAAGGTGCTGGCCGACCTGGAATGAAAGTTAGATTTTCCACAGGCGTTTTTAAGAAATGGCGCGATAAAAACTAAGGTTTTTATCGCGCCTTGTTTTTATGCACAGGGCACAGGGCGCAGTCTGGCCGCCGCTCGCCGCATGCTTCCTCAAACCTCGGCAGGCGCATTTGCCTCATGGGCCTCATGGGCCTCATGGGTCTCATAGGCTTCATAGGCCGCAATGATCGCATCGGCCACCGCCCGCACTCGGGCCGTGCGATTCAGGTCGCTGTGCAGTACCAGCCACATGTCGTAAGGCACGGCCCGCTGGGGCCAGATGCGTACCAGGCCGCTGGCCTTGTCGCCCACATGCGTGGGCAGTTCGCCGATGCCGAAACCCGCCTGCAGGCTGTCGTACATGACCAGCCCGGTACTCACTTCCATGGCCACGTTGGCGTGGGCGATGGATTCGCCGCAGATCTGCTCGGACTTGCTGGGCGAGACGCTGCGCGGATAGATCACCACGTCATGTCCCTTCAGGCCGGTGCCGGGATCGGGCCGGCCGCGCTTTTTCACATAGGCTTTTGAGGCATACATGCCCTTGTGCAGCCGCTTGAGATGGCGCGCGATCAGGTCCGGCGCATCCGGGCGCACGGTGCGCACGGCGATGTCGGCCTCGCGCTTGGTCAGGTTGGTGATCTGGGTGGAGGTCGAGAGCACCACGCGGATTTTCGGATGTTCCTGGCGCAGCCGGTGCAAGGCCGGTAACAGAAAATGGCGTGCCGTGATGTCGGTGGCCGCCAGCCGTACCACGCCGCACAGGCGTTCATCCATGCCCTGCATCTGGCGTTGCAGCTGTTCCGCGCCTTGCTCCATCTGCGTAGCTGCAGCCGCCGCCATCTCGCCCGCCGGGGTGGGCACATAGCCGCTGGGCGTGCGCAGGAACATGCGCGCACCCAGCGAGCTTTCCAGTGCGGCCAGGCGGCGGCCTGCGGTGGCCTGGTCGATCTCCAGATGTTCGGCGGCCCCGCGCAAGGTGCCCACGCGATAGATGGCCAGGAAGATGCGGGCGTTGTCCCAATCCATGATGTGCCTTTGCTGCAAGAAAGGAGTCAGAGAGCTCGTGATGCAAATTTGCATCAGCGCGCTGATTTTATACCTCTTTATTGCATCACTGCCCAAGCCTAGAATCTGCCCCATTCAACCCGCCCCGGTCTTCTCCGGTCGCGGGATTGCGGTTCTCCCTCGCACCCTGCGTGCAGAAAGTCCTGTTGCCATGTCTTCCACACAATGCCCTCGTGCGCCAGCCTCGGTGCTGACCCCTCCCCTTGCCGATGCCGCCCCGCATGCCGGCATGCTGCCGCTGGTGGCCTTGGCCATCGGTTTCGTCATGGCCATGCTGGATGTGACGGTGGTCAACGTCGGGCTGTCCAATATTTCCACCAACCTGGATGCACCCTTGTCGATGCTGGTGTGGATCGTCGATGGCTATACGCTGACCTTCGCCGCCATGCTGCTGGTAGGCGGCGCGCTCGCCGACCGCTTCGGTGCGCGGCGCCTCTATCTGACCGGGCTGTTCCTGTTCGTAGTGGCCTCGCTGCTGTGCGGGGCTGCACCCAACGGGCCCTTCCTGATCGCGGCACGCCTGCTGCAGGGTTTGGGCGCGGCCTTCTTCATGCCCAGTTCGCTGAGCCTGCTCACGCACGTGTATGAGGATGACCGCGTGCGTGCCCGCATGCTGGGCGTCTGGTCGGCCACCGTCGGGCTGGCCGCTGCTGCCGGACCGCTGCTGGGCGGGGTGCTGATCCACTGGCTGGGCTGGCGCAGCGTGTTCCTCATCAACGTCCCGGTCGGTCTTCTGGGTTTGCTGATGGCGCGCAAGCTCATTCCCCAGGTTGCCGGACACGCCCGTGCGCTGCATCTGTTCAGCCACCTGGCCGGGGTGGTGATGCTGGCCGGGATTTCCTTCGTGCTGATCCAGGGGCCCGTGTATGGCTGGGCTTCTCCGCGCATCCTGGCGGCGCTGGCAGTGGCGGTGCTGGCCGCCGTGGCGCTGGTGCGCCATGAACTGCGCGGCATTGCGCCGCTGCTGCCCAAGGCGCTGTTTGCCACGCCGCAGTTTGCGGCGGCCAATGGCATTGGCTTCCTCATCAACTTCGGCGTCTATGGCAACCTGTTCTACCTGGCGCTGTTCCTGCAGCAGGGACGCGGCGCGGATGCCCTGCAGACCGGGCTGCAACTGGTACCGATGATGGCCGTGGTCTTCTTCGGCAACCTGATGTCGGGCCGCATGGCCGCGCACTGGGGGCCGCGGGTGCCGCTGCTGCTGGGCCTGTCGGTGGGGACCGTCTTTACCGCCGTAGCCATGAGTTTCCGTCCCGAGACGCCGTACTGGCTGCTGGCCCTGGTGTGCGCGGCGGCCAACCTGGGCATCAGTACCGCCATTCCTTCCATGACCACGGTGGTCATGCAGGTGGCCGGCAAGGCCCACGCCAACAGTGCGGCGGCGGCGCTCAATGCCAATCGCCAGATCGGTGCCCTGGTCGGCGTGGCCCTGATGGGCGCGATCCTGCACAGCGTGGCGGGCTGGAGCGTGCGCAATCCGCTGGCGTTCGGCGTGATGGCGCTGGCTTATGGCGTCGCCCTGTGGCTGGTGTGGCGCTTCGTGGGTGTTGTCAAGGAGCAATGGGTGACGCGCCGGGCGTGAGCGCGGGTGTTGTTCCCCGTCCAACGGCCTGCCCCGACTTGTGCGTGGCAGGCCGTTTTCTTGGGGATTTGTTAGGGATTGGCGGGGCAGGGCCGTAAAATAGCGCCTTCAACGAAATACGCATCAGAAAGAAGCTCCGCATGTCCATCCAATGGTTCCCCGGTCACATGAACTCCGCCCGCCGCAAGGCCGCGGAGAGCATGGAAAAAGTCGATATGGTCATCGAAGTGGTCGATGCCCGCCTGCCGCAGGCCAGCTGCAATCCCATGATCGAGCAGCTGCGCAATGCCCGCCAGCGTCCTTGCCTGAAGATCCTCAACAAGACCGACATGGCCGATCCGGTGGCCACCCAAGCCTGGATCGACTACTACAACAGCCAGAAGGGCGTCACGGCCGTGGCCCTGTCCTGCAAGAAGCCGTCCGATGTGGCGCGCGTGCCCAAGCTGGCGATTCAGGTGGCACCGCATCGCGGTACTGCCTTGAAGCCACTGCGCATGATGATCATGGGCATCCCCAACGTGGGCAAGTCGACCCTGATGAATGCGCTGCTGAAAAAGCGCGTGGCCGCCGTCGGTGATGAGCCGGCCGTGACCAAGACCCAGCAGCGTCTCTACCTGGGCAACAACATGGTGCTCACCGATACCCCCGGCATGCTCTGGCCCAAGATCGAACATCCCAGCGATGGCCTGATGCTGGCGGCCAGCCATGCGGTGGGCAGCAATGCGCTGATCGAAGAAGAAGTGGCGACCTTCCTGGCTGACCTGCTGCTGCAGCGCTATCCGCAGTTGCTCAAGGCGCGTTATGGCTTCAATACCGAAGGCATGGACGGCGTGGCGGTGGTGGAGGGCGTGGCGGCCAAGCGTGGCTTCCGTCTGAAGGGAGGCGAGTACGATTTCGAGAAGGCCGCGCACACCTTCCTGCAGGATTACCGCAGCGGCGCACTGGGCCGCATCTCGCTGGAAACGCCGCAGTCGCGTGCCGAGCTGCTGGCGACCTATCAGTCCACCGACAATCCCGATGCCCTGCAGGCCGAGGATGAAGAGGAAGACGACGAGGACTACGACTGGCGAGACGCTCCGGATCACCGGGGGCGTTGAAACTAAGTTTTGCTTTCCGGAAAACTTAGAAACCGGATGTCAGAAACTAAGTTTTTGAGGGATCACCGGTTGGCGGAAAATTCCCGCCCAATGAAAAAGGCCAGCTCGATGAGCTGGCCTTTTCGTTGATGCAGGCAAGTCAGGCGTTGCGGATTACCAGGAGGTGATCACGGAACCCTTGTACTTTTCCAGCACGAACTTCTTCACTTCCGGGCTGTGGTAAGCCTTGACCAGCTTGGCGACCCAAGGCTTGTCCTTGTCGGCGATACGCACGGCGATCACGTTGGCGTAGGGACCGGTGGAGGCTTCCACGGCGATCGCATCCTTGGTCGGCGACAGGCCGGCCGATTCAGCGTAGTTGCCGTTGATGACGGCAGCATCGAAGTCATCCAGCGAACGCGGCAGCTGGGCGGCGTCCAGTTCGATGATCTTGATCTTCTTGGGGTTTTCCACGATGTCCAGCGGGGTTGCCTTCAGGCCGGCATCGGCTTTCAGCTTGATCACGCCCTTGGCTTGCAGCACCAGCAGGGCGCGGCCACCGTTGGTCGGATCGTTGGGCACGCCGACGCGCGCACCTTGTTTCAGGTCGTTGAGCGACTTGATCTTCTTGGAGTAGACGCCCATCGGGAAGGTGATGGTGCTGCCCACGCTCACGAACTTGTAGCCACGGTCCTTGATCTGCGCATCCAGGTAGGGCTGGTGCTGGTAGGAGTTGGCGTCCAGGTCGCCGGCGGCCAGCGCGGCGTTGGGCTGGATGTAGTCGGTGAATTCGATGACCTTCATCTGCACGCCGTCTTTTTCCAGCAGCTTCTTGACCTGTTCCATGATCTCGGCGTGCGGACCGGCGGTCACGCCCATCTTGATCTGGTCTTCGGCCATGGCGGGAGCACAGGCCAGGCCGGCGGCCAGGCCCAGGCCTGCGATGAATTGAATCAACTGACGACGCTTCATGACTTTCCTTTCGAGCTTTGAGGTGGGCAGCGGATAGCTGCCGTTTTTTTGTAGTAACTGCGCTCAGCGGTGGCTGAGCTTGCGGACCAGCAGGTCTCCCAGGGATTGCACCAACTGGACGAACACGATCAGGATCAGCACCACGGCCAGCATCACTTCCGGCAGGAAGCGCTGGTAGCCGTAGCGGATGCCCAGGTCGCCCAGGCCGCCGCCACCGATGGCACCGGCCATGGCCGAATAACCGACCAGGCTGACGAAGGTGATCGTGAGACCGGCGACGATACCAGCAAATGCTTCAGGCACCAAGACCTTGTAAATGATTTGCCAGGTGGTCGCACCCATGGCTTGCGCCGCTTCCACCAGGCCGTGATCGACTTCGCGCAGGGCGGTCTCGACCAGGCGCGCAATGAAGGGCGCGGCGGCGATGGTCAGCGGCACGATGGCAGCGGCCGTGCCGATGGAGGTGCCCACGAAGAAGCGCGTCATCGGGATCACCGCCACCAGCAGGATGATGAAGGGCGTCGAGCGCACCGCATTGACCAGCAGGCCGGCGATGCGGTTGAAAGCGACGTTGGGCAGCACGCCCTTGGATTCGGTGATGTGCAGGGCGATGCCGAGCGGAATGCCGAGCAGTGAGCCGACCACGCCCGAGATCACCACCATCATCAGCGTCTCGCCGAAGGAGCTGACGAACAGATCGATCAGTTCAGATGACATGGTTGAGCTCCTCGACGACCACGCCCTGCTCGCGCAGGTATTGCATGGCCTGGTTGATGTTGTCCTGGGTGCCGTTGGCGAGGATCGCCAGCGAACCGAATGCCTGGCCCTGGATCTCGTCGATCTGGCCGTGCAGGATGTTGAAATTCAGGTTGAAGCGACGCACCGCTTCCGACAGGTGCGGCTGGTCCACATCGTTGCCGGTGAAGGCGAAGCGGAACAGGTGGTCGGTGCCCTGGCCGGCGTCGGCACGCGCCAGGCGCTCGCGCAGGCGCGCCAGCACGCCCTTGGGCAGCTCGTGGGCGATGACGTCGCCGATCAGCGCGCGGGTGACTTCATGGCGCGGCTGGCGGAACACGTCCAGCACTTCGCCCTGTTCGATCACCTGGCCGGCTTCCATCACGGCCACGCGGTCGCAGATCTGCTTGATGACTTCCATCTGGTGCGTGATCAGCACGATGGTCAGGCCCAGCTCCTTGTTGATCTTGCGCAGCAGTTCGAGGATGGAGCGGGTGGTTTCCGGATCCAGCGCCGAGGTGGCTTCGTCCGAGAGCAGGACCTTGGGATCATTGGCCAAAGCGCGGGCGATGCCCACGCGCTGCTTCTGGCCGCCGGAGATCTGTGCCGGATAGCGATCGCGCAGGGCGGTCAGACCGACCAGCTCCAGCAAGGGTTCGACCTTGGCGGCGATCTCCGACTTGCTCTTGCCGGCCAGTTCCAGCGGCAGCGCGATGTTGTCGTAGACGCTGCGCGAGGAGAGCAGGTTGAAGTGCTGGAAGATCATGCCGATGCCACGGCGCGCTTCGCGCAGCTGGGAGGACGACAGCGAGGTCAGGTCCTGGCCATCGAGGACGATGCGCCCGGAAGTGGGGCGGTTCAGCAGGTTCAGGGTGCGCACCAGGGTGCTCTTGCCCGCGCCGCTGCGGCCGATGATGCCGAAGATTTCGCCCTTGCGGATCGACAAATCGACATTGCGCACCGCTTCGACATTGCCGAACCGCTGGGTGACAGCTTGTATTTCGATCATGATGGAAAAGAAGAATGGCAGCGGGCCCCCGGGTGCCGACGCCAGCGCGGCATCGTGGGACGCTGCGGGCGGGTCAGGACCTCAGGTCTCCACTGCCATCAATATTTTTATATGAAGGCGCTATTTTAAGGCGGCAAGGTTATATAGGGAAAATAAATTTTCGCCTATGCATATAACCGGCGCGTCTTAGCATGCGGCGGGAACCCGCGTGCAGAGCGGCTTTGCGGGGCGATTTGCACAGTGGGCCCGGTTCGGGGAGGCGACCTTGACTCGATGTTGAGCGAGAAAGTTGTCGAATAAGTTTTGTCGTTCACCTCATTTTTTCACTGAATCCCATCAGTGGCGATGCCAGGGCTTATCTTCCTGAATTTTTTGTCCGGCGTGCTGCAGCGCGCCGGATCCAGCCCCGGAATCCTCCCCATGTATGCCTTTCCTGTCACTGACCTGGCCGAGCGCCTCGACGCGCTGCTGGAGCTGGCCGATATCGATGAAGTCATCCTCACCCGAGCGGGTGCCGACAACCTGGTGCTGGTGCGCGAACCGGTCTGGCGCGGGGTGCAGGAAGCCCTGCACCTGCTGGGCAACGATCTCAATGCCGAACGCCTGCTATGCAGCCTGTTGCAGCTGCGCGCCGAACTGCTGCCGCTGAAGGAGCAGCCTTGACCCCGCTCTGGATGACCCCGCTGGCGCGCGAGGACCTGGCCTGGTGGCGTCGCCATGACCGCCGGGTTGCACGTCAATTACTTCATTTGATGCGACGACTAAGTGAAGGAGCTTGCATTCCATCGGCCCGCCGGGTGGCCTTGCCCCTGCGCTTGCCCGGACTCTACGCGGTGCGCGTGCAGGGTGAACACCGGCTCGTCATCGAGTTGGTGGCGGGCAGGCTGGTGATTCATCAGTGCCGGTTTCATTACTGATGGACAACAAAATGCGCTGACCTCTATGCGCGACATTGGTTGCTATAAAGCTACAGAAAAGTCTTATAAAGCATAGCAATTCAAGGAATGATTCATTTGAGAAATAAAAGTCAGTTTAGATTTGCCGTGACTTCTTGATGTTTCTTTCGGAAGCCTGGGTGGTGCCCTCGTCGCAAGGTGATGTCCACCCTCCAATCAACAGCAATCAAACCACTACGGAGTACTCTATGAAAAAGTCCATCCTGGCTCTGGCCGTGCTGGCTGCCTTCGGCGGCGCGGCGCACGCGCAGAGCAGCGTGACCATCTACGGTGCGGTCGACGCCAGCCTGTCCTACACCAACAAGATCTCCACCGGCGGCAAGGATACGGGCGGCCAGATGGCGCTCGATTCCGGCCTGATGAAGGGTTCGCGCCTGGGCGTCAAGGGCGTGGAAGACCTGGGCGGCGGCATCAAGGCGCTGTTCACCATCGAGAACGGTTTCAGTGTCGATACCGGCGAGGCGGGCCAGGGCAAGCTGCTGTGGGGCCGTCAGGCGACCGTGGGGCTGTCGGGCAACTTTGGTACGGTGCTGGTCGGCCGTCAGAACGACATCCTGGGCGAGATCGGCGCCATCAGCTCGGCTGGTGACTTTGGCGGCGTGGTCAGCCGTGTCCACTCGCAGAACCTGGACCGCACCAACGGCGAGCGCGTCAACAATTCCATTCGCTACAACACCCCGAACTTCGGCGGCTTCAGTGGTAGCGTCATCTATGGCTTCGGTGAGCAAGCCGGCAATACCGGTGCCGGTCAGTCCTTCGGCCTGGGCGGTACTTACGCCAATGGTCCGCTGACCCTGGGTCTGGGCTATTTCCAAAGCAAGATGGGGGCTGGCTCCAGTGACGTCAACGGCGCCTCCGCCTGCAATGGGGCAGAGGCGGGCAAGGACAAGGCGGGCGATACCTGCCTGAAGACCTGGACGCTGGCAGCGGCCTATCAGTTTGGTCCGGCCAAGGTCTATGGTTCCTACTCCCGCCTGAGCCTGCCCCTGGCCAAGGTGCCGTCGCAGATCGCCTTCAATCCCAAGCATGACTACAGCTTCCGTTCGCTGGCGCATCCCAAGGCCCCTGGTGCCAAGCCTTACTATGACATGCCTGACGATGGCGACTTCCTCATCGGCGGTGCCAACCATGAGTCCAGCAGCACTCTGGATGTCGGCGTGAATTACAAGATCTCGACGAACCTGGCGCTGATCAGCAGCCTGCAGTACACCCGCGCCAAGTTCGCTCGCAGCGCCGATGGCCGTCTCCTGCAGCTGAACCTGGGTGCCAAGTATGACCTGTCCAAGCGTACTTCCACCTATGCGGTCATCCGCAATCTGCGTTCGTCCGACATGTACAGCGTCGGTCTGGGCAAGGATCGCGAACCTGGCCTGGATCGCAGTCAGACCGGCATCAACGCCGGCCTGATCCACACCTTCTAAGTTCTGGCACTGCATCGGGCTCGTGGGAGCCCGATGTTTTGGCCCGCATCTGCAAGGATGCGGGTCTTTTTTTATGCAGAAACCTTTGTGAGGTCGATGCTCGGTCAACTCAGCTGCGCGAGCTCGGAGAGGAAGCCTTGCACTCCGGCTTCGCTCCGATCGCCGCCCAACAAAAAACCCGCATCATCGCTGATGCGGGTTTTTTACTTGCAGCACAGGCCATGCGACGCATGGCCCGCAGCCGGAAGGCCAATTACATCATGCCGTCCATGCCGCCCATGCCGCCCATACCACCCATGCCGCCAGGCATGCCGGCCGGCTTGTCCTCGGTCACTTCGGCCACCAGGGCGTCGGTGGTCAGGATCAGGCTGGCCACGGAGGCAGCGTTTTGCAGAGCCGAACGGGTCACCTTGGCCGGATCCAGCACGCCCAGTTCCACCAGGTCACCGTAGGTGCCGTTGGAGGCGTTGTAGCCGAAGTTGCCCGAACCTTCCAGCACCTTGTTCACCACCACCGACGGCTCGTCGCCGGCGTTGAAGACGATCTGGCGCAGCGGCTCTTCGATGGCGCGCAGCACGATCTTGATACCGGCTTCCTGATCCGGGTTGTCACCCTTCAGGTCCTTGACGTTGGCGCGAGCACGCAGCAGGGCAACGCCACCGCCAGGCACGACGCCTTCTTCAACAGCAGCGCGGGTAGCGTGCAGGGCGTCTTCGACGCGGGCCTTCTTTTCCTTCATTTCGACTTCGGTGGCAGCGCCAACCTTGATCAGTGCAACACCGCCGGCCAGCTTGGCCACGCGCTCTTGCAGCTTTTCACGGTCGTAGTCGGAGGTGGCTTCGCCGATCTGGGTACGGATCATCGCCACGCGAGCTTCGATGCCAGCGGCGTCGCCGTTGCCGTCGATGATGGTGGTGTTTTCCTTGCCGATTTCAACGCGCTTGGCTTGGCCCAGTTCAGCCAGAGTAGCCTTTTCCAGGGTCAGGCCGACTTCTTCGGCGATCACTTGGCCGCCGGTCAGGATGGCGATGTCTTCCAGCATGGCCTTGCGACGGTCGCCGAAACCAGGAGCCTTGACGGCAGCGGTCTTCAGGATGCCACGGATGTTGTTGACCACCAGGGTAGCCAGGGCTTCGCCTTCGACGTCTTCAGCCACGATCAGCAGCGGACGGCCAGCCTTGGCGACTTGTTCCAGCACCGGCAGCAGGTCACGGATGTTGGAGATCTTCTTGTCGAACAGCAGGATGAAGGGATTGTCCAGAGCGACGATCTGCTTCTCTTGGTTGTTGATGAAGTACGGCGACAGGTAGCCACGGTCGAATTGCATACCTTCGACGATGTCCAGTTCGTTTTCCAGCGACTTGCCGTCTTCCACGGTGATGACGCCTTCCTTGCCGACCTTTTCCATGGCCTTGGCGATGATGTCACCGATGTCCGCGTCGGAGTTGGCCGAGATCGAGCCGACTTGAGCGATTTCCTTGGAGGTGGTGGTGGGCTTGGCCAGGTTCTTCACTTCACCGACGATGGCGGTGACAGCCTTGTCGATACCGCGCTTCAGGTCGGTCGGGTTGAAGCCGGCGGCGACGTACTTGAAGCCTTCGCGCACGATGGCTTGAGCCAGCACGGTTGCGGTGGTGGTACCGTCACCGGCGTTGTCGGAGGTCTTGGAAGCGACTTCCTTGACCAGCTGGGCACCCATGTTTTCCAGCTTGTCCTTCAGTTCGATTTCCTTGGCGACGGAAACGCCGTCCTTGGTCACGGTCGGGGCGCCGAAGCTGCGCTCCAGCACGACGTTGCGACCCTTGGGGCCCAGGGTGACCTTGACTGCGTTGGCCAGGATGTTGACGCCGTTGACGATCTTGGCGCGTGCTTCATCGCCGAAAATAACTTGCTTTGCTGCCATGTTGGATTCTCCAGAAATTCGGTTCAGTTCATGTCGCCGGGCTCGGGCCTGAAGGTTCAGGGAGCGCCGGTTGCTGTCTTGTTGCCGATGGCCTTCACGTTTTCTCTATCTATATAGAAGGAAAAGGAAGGCCGGATGCCGAATTACTTCTCGACGACGGCGAACAGGTCTTCCTCGCGCATGACCAGCAGTTCCTGGCCATCGATCTTCACGGCCTGGCCGGAGTACTTGCCGAACAGAACGCGGTCGCCGACCTTCACGGCCAGTTGGCGGACCTTGCCATCTTCCAGGATCTTGCCGTTGCCGACGGCCAGGACTTCGCCTTGGTCCGGCTTTTCGGTCGCTGCGTCAGGCAGAACGATACCGGAAGCAGTCTTGGTTTCCTGGTCGAGGCGCTTGACGATAACGCGATCGTGCAAAGGGCGAAGATTCATGAGAACTCCTTAATTTTCAATAAGTTAGCATTGATTGCGGCGATGCCTGCAACGGTTTTCTTCCAAATGCAGCAGACGTCACCGCATGAAAAAGGGGATTGCGCCCGGCGGCGCTGTTAGCACTCTGCCGTGACGAGTGCTAAGTATAGGGACGGGTTGGGGAATTTTCAAGGCGTCAATTGCCGTGTTTGCGTGGCAGGGCTGCGCAGCGGCACTCAAAAAAATTCGAGGTCAGTTAAGAGAAATGCAGGCATGGCTCTGAATATGTAAAAAATAAAATGCGAATCATTATTATTGCGGCTCTTTCGGATCAGTCCGGAAGAGCCTTTTTTTATAAGAAATGAACGGCGGAGGTTCGCCAGTATTTTTATTGGACCGAAATGCAATGAAGAACAATCAGGCCCCTTTCAACCATGCACGCGATCTGCGTATCGCCACTTCAACCCTTGCCTCGCTCGTGATGCTCGGCTTCCCGCTGGCCGGCATGGCGCAGCAGTCCGCGGCGCCCGACGGGCAGTCTGGGCTGGAGCCGATCCAGGTCAGCAGCGACTGGCTCGGCACTGGCCTGGAGAGCAGCGTGAAGACCTATCCCGGTGCCCGCACCGTGGTCAAGAAGCAGGAGATCGACAGCACCGGTGCCGTCAGCATCGGCGAGGTGATGCGCCGCATTCCCGGTGTGCAGTCCAGCGACAGCGCCGGTACCTCCGGCAGCGCGATTGCCTTGAACATCGGCGTGCGCGGTCTGACCGGACGCTTTTCGCCGCGCTCCACCGTCCTGCTGGATGGCATCCCCTTGTCGGTGGCACCCTATGGCCAGCCCCAGCTTTCGTTTGCGCCCCTGAGCCTGAACAACATCGAATCGATCGATGTCATCCGTGGCGGCGGCGCGGTGCGCTTCGGCCCACAGAACGTGGGCGGCATCATCAATTTCAAGACGCGCTCCATTCCCGCCAGCGAGGGCATCTCGGGTGATGCCTCGGTGCGCTACAACAGCTACGGCAAGGGTGGCGGCAATGCGCAGTACACCGCCTTTGCCGGCGGCCAGAGCGAAAATGGCCTGGGCATGGCCTTCCTGTACTCGGGCCAGGACGGCAGCGGATGGCGCGACAAGAGCGATGAGCATCTCAACGATTTTGCGCTGAAGATGCGCTACGAAATTTCCCCGCGTTCCGAACTCCACGCCAAGTTCAATTACTACGACGTGCTGAGCCGCACGCCGGGCGGCCTCACCACCGCGCAGTACGCCGCCGATCCGTTCCAGAACACGCGCCAGCGCGACAACTGGAGCGGTACCCGCAAAGGCTTCGACGTCGGTTACCTCAATACGCTGTCGGATCATCAGGAGCTGGAGATCCGGACCTACTTCAACCAGGCAACCCGCCAGAGCAGCTTGATCAACGTGACCGGCGTGCGCCTCTCGCATCAGCCGCGCAACTATGAAACGCTGGGCATCGAACCCCGCTACACGCAGCGCTTCGCCTGGGGCGGCACTACGCACGATGTCACCGTGGGTTACCGCTACATCCGCGAGCGTGGGGACGACAACATCTACAACGAAGCGGTCCGCACCGGCGCGCTGAGCGGATTCACCCAGTTCCAGAACAGTACCGATGCCCATGCCGGCTACATCGACGACAAAATCGCTGTCGGCAAATGGCGCATCACGCCGGGCCTGCGTTTCGAACAGGTGCGGTCAAGTCGCTACGAAATGGGCAAGAAGGGTCCTTACGAGGTGGCCAACGACAAGCTGCTGCCCTCGATCAACCTGGCCTATCTGCTCACGGAGCAATTGACCCTGTTCAGCAACTACAACACCTCCTTCGGCGTGGTGCAGAACTCGCAACTCAACACCATGTCTTCCGCCAATCCGCTGTCGCCCGAACTGGCCCGGACGATGGAAGGCGGCATGCGCTGGAAGAGCGCACAGGCCTCCGCCGAAGCCACGGTGTTCCACATCAATTTTGACAACCAGATCGTGTCGGTGCAGGGAACGACACCCAACGTCTTCCGCAACATCGGCCGCACCCAGCATGATGGCGTCGAACTGGCGATGGACTATGCCTTCGCTCCGGACAGCCCCCTGAAAGGCTGGTCGGTCTTCGCCAACTACACCTACACCCGCGCCCTGCAAAAGTCGGGCAGCAATCCGGGCAAGGACTTGCCGTTCTACGCACGCACGACCGATACCCTCGGGGTGCGCATGCAAACCGGTCCCTGGACGCTCAACCTGTCGACCACGCACCAGGGCAGACAGTTTGCCGATGAAGCAAACACCGTCGCCGAAAGCGCCGACGGCAGCATCGGAGAAATCCCGGGCGTACGCCTCTGGAATGCGCAGGCGAGCTGGAAGGTGCCGGGCAAGAAAGGATTCGACCTCACCGCGGGCGTCAACAACCTGCTGGACCGGCGCTACTTCACCCGTACCGTGGATGGCAATCTGGGCAAGCTGGTCGGTGCGCCGCGGACCTTGTACATCCAAGGGCGTTACGCATTCTGAGCTTGCTTGCGTGAGTGAGGCCATTCTTGGTATTGGCCCGCTCCGTCTCCAGGCAGCAGTTGCCAGCGAGCTTTGATTAGGCTGGTTGCAGCCAGCCGTCGCCATCCCTGAACTGATGCTGGAAATAGGCTTGGATATGTGCCATGCAGACCAGGATCCGGGGTGGAGCGACGTCCTTGTATCTGCTGGTCAGGAAGACACTGAGCGGCGCCGGTGTCCATTCCTGCAAAACCGGGATCAGACGGCCAGCCGCAAGATCTTCTCCGATCTGGTTTATGGGAAGACATGCCACGCCCAGTCCCTGCAAGGCCAGTTGCCCTAGAGGCTGTGCATGATTGGTGACGATACGTGGCATGGCCTGCAATGCCTGCTGCTGTCCGGCACGGTCCTGCAAGGTCAGCTCCGGCTCACTTCCGTTCGGCGCGAACAACAGCAGATGCTGCTCAAGCAGATCTTCGGGCTGACGGATCGGCCCCATTGTGCGCAAGTATTCGGGAGCGGCGCAGAGTATCGTTCCCAGCTCGGCCAGCAACACGTCATCCACGCTGTTTCTCTTCCCTACCCGTAACGCCAGGTCCGCACCGTTTTCCAGCAGTTCGCCAGGGGCGTCACTGATGTCAATGGCGATGTGCAGCCGAGGATGAGTTCGTATGAACTCTTTCAGAATCGGCATCAGGAAATCAGATGCCATGAAGCTGGACATGGCAATGCTGACCTTGCCGTCCACCTCCTTGTTCAGGCTGTCGAGATTCTCATGCGCTTCGTTGAACCAGTTGATGATGTGCCTGCAGTACGAATAAAAGCTCTTGCCGGATTCCGTCAGGTGCAACGCTTCTCCTTTGTGGTGGAGCAGCGAGGTTTCCAATAGTGTTTCGAGTGAGTGGATGTGCTGACCTATCGTGGCGCAGCTTAATCTCAGTTCGAATGCGGCTTCGGCCAGGTTTCCTAGTTCTGCGACGCGCGAAAAAATGATGACGCGAAGCGGATAATCTGTTGCATTTGTGTTCATCGTTGTACAGCTGAAGTCGAATGAATGAGTCTGGCGCGATGGTGGCCGGAGGGCCTGCTTGTCCATCGCTAGGTTGATGAGCATGCGTCTTGAGCACCCATCGAGAAACGTTGGGGCGACTCCGCGTCTCCGGTAATGCGGGACGTTGGGCGACGGTCTGAGAGGCTCGTTTCTTGCAGCTTTCGCGGGAGAGCGAGTTCCACTTGTGATAACTGAGGCATGGGGCAGAGGTCGCTCTTCGCTCCCAGCCTCCGTTACGGACGCTGCATCAATGGCAGGGCTGATACATGGCAAACATTGTTTGGCATTCCATGGACGGGTGCCGGGAATTCCTACGCGACGTGGCAGCGGCCCATGTCGCGCGAGACCGGGTGATGCGGCGGGACGTTTGCCAAATGTGCCGGGCTTGGCCGGGCCATGGACCAAGTTTGGGAGGACAGAAGGGCCAGGCAGCAGTGCGCCGGGATCGGACGACCGAAAAGGTAGCCTTGGCCCAGCCTGCAACCGGTCCGCAACAACAAATCCAGCTGGGCTTGCGTCTCGATGCCTTCAGCAACGCCGTCCATGCCCAGGCCGCTGCCAAGTGCGATCATCCATCTCACCAACGGCAGGGATTTGGGATTGGTCTCGATCTGAGAGATAAAGCTGGCATCAATCTTGATCTCATCGAAGGGAAGGGTATTCAATCGGCTCAGACCGGAGAATCCGGTGCCGAAATCATCCAGCGAAAACGTGTAGCCGAGGGCTTTGAGTTCCTTGGCATGGATTCTTACGACTGCCGGATCATTGCACATGCACTCCTCGGTCAGCTCGATCTGAATTCTGGCCGCGTTCCGATGCGTGGCGCTGAGCACATCCCGCAATTGCTCAAAGCCCTGGCGCGTAGCAATTTGTGTTGGTGAAACATTGACCGCCAGCTTGATGTGTGAGGGCCATTCCGTCATGTGAGGAGCTACCTTGGGCAGCAGAGAGCCAAGCAACCTGGTAAGCAAGCCTGCAGATTCCGCCAAGGGGATGAAAACGCCAGGCGATACTTCCCCATGTTGCCTGGATGTCCAACGGGCCAGCATTTCAAAGGACATGATGCGTTTTGTCCTCAGATCGACAATGGGCTGCAATGCAGGCCAAAACTCGTCTTGTTCAATGCCTCTGATGAGGTCATCGGGGGTTATGCTGGGCGACATGCTTGACGCTTCCTGTGGAGAAACTTCTCTGCTGAGAGAGTAATGAATGTAAGTGGCCAGGCTCGGCGCTGCGCCAGTCTTGGTGGCGGTGCGCTCATCACACCAGACTGTTCGGTCAGTGCTGGCTACTGTAGTCGGATCATCGCGGGAGAAACAGACGAATCCGGAGAAAATTGGGCTACGCAACTATATTTTGCGTAGATTGCAATAGTCCCATCCAAACGACATCAGAGCGACCGGGTGCAATGTTCCATGCACCAACCTTCGCCGTGGTCCGTGGCAAAAGGAAAGCGTTGTATTCTCATCCGTAGCCAGTTGTTTGCTTGATCTTCGAGAAAATGTATTATTTAATAACTAATTGGGAAAATTAGGGGTGCATGCACTCAGCGCGTCTTGGGGAAGTCGCGAATTTACGGAATTTGCAACAATTGCTGGGGAGGGCATGCACATAGTTCCGTGTGTCCTGACTGCCTCGTGCAAAGAAGTATTGGCGGAGGGGCCATGGACAGATTGAAAGCAACAAAGGTATTCGTCACGGTGGTGGAGCAGGGGAGTTTGACGGGGGCTGCCGACTATCTCGAAATGACTACTGCAATGGTGAGTCGTTATCTTGCCTCCCTGGAGAGCTGGCTCAATGTCAGGTTGTTGCATCGGACCACACGCAAAATCAGTCTCACTGAAGCGGGGGAGGCAGCCCTTGAAACCTGTCGTGAGTTGCTCGCTGCGGCAGAGCATATCGAACACCGTTCCAGCAATCTGACCCAGACTCCGCGCGGTCGCCTGCGCATTGCCACGCCGCCCACCGTCGGCGAGCGGCTCATCGTACCTACCCTGGTAGCGTTCCAGCGGCGCTATCCGGAGGTCGAATATACCGTCATTGTCGATCCTTCTCCCGCCGACATGGCAGCCGAACGAATCGATCTTTCCATTCGCCTTTCTGACTGGCTTGAGCCGAACCTGATCGCCAGGAAGCTGGGCGAGTGGCCGGTGGTCATCTGTGCTTCCCCTGAGTATTTGCGCCTGCATGGAATGCCCAGGACGGCCAATGACCTGAAAAACCGCGTCTTCATCACTCACATGATGGTGGATATGACCAAACGAAAGCTGCGGCTCAATGGAGAGCCACTGGACATCGATCTGGGGCAGCATTTCTCCACCAATGACACCAGCGTCATGCGTACCGCAGCCATTGAAGGGGCCGGGCTCATCATCGTGCCGACCTCGGTCATCGAAAAAGAATTGGCTTCCGGCGAGCTGGTGGTCGTGGTGCCTTCCGTGGTTCCTGATCCCGTCACGCTGTATGCCGCGTATCTGTCACGCCAGCATCAGCCCCTTGCATTGCAATTGTTGACGGACTTCCTGCCGGAACACATTCGCAAGATCAGCCACACGATGCAATGACCGGTGGCTGAATTTCAACTCGAACTGTACATTGCAGCGAGATATCAGAAGTTGATCCGATGCTGGTTAGCCAACCCGCTGGTCACTAGTGTGCCGGGTGCTTCCATCTTGAAGATGGAGACCAGTCTGGCCAGCACGCCGGCCTGCTCGCTCATTGAGCCGGCGGCAGAGGCTGCTTCTTCCACCAGCGCAGAATTCTGCTGCGTGGTTTCCTCCATGCGCGAGATTGCCTGATTGACCTGTGCGATCCCCTGGCTCTGCTCTTGCGTTGCATTGGATATTTCTGCCATCACTGATGTCACTCGTTGTACGCTGGCCACGACATCTTCCATCGTGGCCCCAGCCTGTCCGACCAAGGTACTGCCTTGCTCGATCTGTGCGACTGAATCCTTGATCAGGCCGGTGATTTCCTTGGCAGCCGTTGCACTGCGCTGGGCGAGGCTGCGCACTTCCGATGCGACTACGGCGAAGCCGCGACCTTGCTCCCCGGCGCGCGCAGCTTCGACTGCTGCATTGAGTGCCAGAATATTGGTCTGGAAAGCGATTCCGTCGATAACGCCGATGATATCGACGATCTTCCGTGAAGAAGCATTGATCCCTTCCATGGTCGATACCACTTCAGCGACGACCACTCCGCCCTGACCAGCTACATGCGAAGCCGATACGGCGAGTTCGCTGGCTTCTCTGGCGTTCTCGGCGTTTTGTTTTACCGTCGCCATCAGCTGCTCCATCGACGAGGCCGCAGCCTCCAATACGCCGGCCTGCTGCTCCGTGCGCGAGGACAGATCGTGGTTGCCGGTCGCGATTTCCGCCGAGGCCTGTTCGATGGCATAGGTCCCTTCACGGACCTTGCTGACGATATCCACCAGCCCGTCACGCATTTTCTTGATCGCGTAGAGCAGGCTGCTGGTATCGCCGGACTTGGTCTCGACTATCGCTGTCAGGTCGCCCGCGGCGATTTTCTGGGCAATGGCCGCGGCGTAAGCCGGCTCTCCACCGAGTTGCTGGAGGATGCTTCGTGTCATGGCAAAGGCGACGATGACGGAAATCAGCGCTACTACGCTCGTCAGTACGCCCACCACGATTGCCGCATGGGTGGCCGTTGAGACCGTCGCATCGTGGGCTGTCAGATTTTCCGCGCCTACCTCATCGATGATCTTGTTGATGTCCTGCACAATCTTGCGACGCAATGGACTGCATTCATAGACCAGGAAGTCCCGGAACTCTTCTGACCTGCCACTTTCGCGATAGATGCGCGGCCGTTTCAATTCTTCGGCCATCTTCAGCAGCCCTTTGCGCATTTGTTCAAAGTCCGGGTTGCCGGCAAAGTGTGGCTCCATGTCTCTCAATGCTTTCAGATAGAGCTGTCTTTGTTCATCCACGATCAGCAATTCTTTTTGGGCATCTGCATCGCTTTTGAATACGTAGGCGTTGCGAGCTGCAATGCCGGTCTGGTCCAGGGCCTCGCGGGCGAGAAAGAGAGGCAGCAGCCTCTGGTTTTGTACCGCGTCGGCAGCTTTGATGGATACGGTCAAGGAGCGGATACTGGACAACGAAATAGCCGCCAGCAGAACGGTAAGGGCAAGCGACAATGCGAAGGCCAGTGAGAGCCTTGTGCCAATCTTCAATTCCCGGAAAAATTTCATGTTGTGCTCATATGGTTGAAGTGCGTGGTACGCCACCGTCGGCATCTTCCATCAGTACGAAGGGGCTCAGGCGTGCAGGCGAATCAGAATGGACACCGCGTCGACAGCAGCTGTCGACGTGGTATCGAGGTTGAGTGGTGTTACATCAACACGCTTCTTTTTTCAAAAGGATTCCCAATTGCCGTCATCTTCTCCGGCCGGTACGCGTTGTGAATTCCTCCCGGAGCTTTTCGCTGCCGACGGCAGTCGCGAGGCGTCAGGCAGCCTGGGTGCGGGCAACGGCGTCCGCGCCGATGCCGTCTTGCGCGCTGCCGTCACCACTGCATTCGCCATCGTTGATGCGCGCACTGGCAGGACGTCCTGCCCCTGGAGTACGTGGACTTTATGGTCAGCGCTGGCGTCGATACGGAAGCGCGCCACCAGACCAGCCAGTGTGGTGGCCTGATCTTGCAGCGACTGTGCTGCTGCGGCAGCCTCTTCAACCAAGGCGGCATTCTGCTGGGTCCCCTCGTCCATGTGCATGACGGCGCGACCAACCTCGGCGATCCCGGCGCTCTGCTCCTGGCTGGCGGCGCTGATTTCACCGACGATGTCGGTCACGCGACGTACGCTGGCCACGACTTCGGTCATGGTGGTGCCAGCCTCTTCGACCAGTCTGCTGCCGGTGTCGATCTTTTCGACCGAATCGTCGATCAGCATTTTGATCTCCTTGGCTGCCGCAGCCGAACGCTGCGCCAGCGAGCGCACTTCCGAAGCGACCACGGCGAAGCCGCGCCCTTGTTCACCGGCTCTGGCGGCTTCGACGGCAGCATTGAGGGCCAGGATATTGGTCTGGAAGGCGATGCCATCGATGACGCCGATGATGTCGGTGATCTTGCGCGAGCTATCCGTAATGCGTTCCATGGTCTGCACCACCTGGCTCACCACGCCACCTCCCTGAATCGCAACGGTCGATGCGGACTCTGCCAGCTGACTTGCTTGGCGAGCATTGTCAGCGTTCTGTTTTACGGTAGACGTCAACTCCTCCATGGCGGAGGCAGTTTCTTCAAGCGATCCTGCCTGCTGTTCAGTACGGCCCGACAAATCAAGGTTGCCACTGGCGATTTGTTTGCTGGCTGTCGCGATGCTTTCAGCGGAAGTCTTGATATTGCTGATGGTACCCAGCAGAGAATCACGCATGCTGCGCACGGCATGAAGCAGGCTGGTACTGTCACCAGGGCGAATCTCGATACTGGGTGTCAGGTCACCATGCGCGATACGGTTGGCCAATTCAGCCGCCGTAGCCGGATCGCCGCCGATGGTACGCAAGATGCTGCGATTGATCACGATGAGCAGTGCCACCAATGCCACCGCCACGACGATGAACAGGATCGCCATCTGCGTCAGCGTGCGGATGAAAGCGGCATTGATGTCATCCAGATAGGCACCGGTCGTGAGGTTCCAGTCCCATGGCTTGTATGCAATCACGAAGGTGGTTTTTGGCACTGGATCAGCGACGCCCACCTTGGGCCACATGTAATTCACGAAGTCGCCATCGGGTTTGCCGGCAGCCTTGGTGATTTCGATGAAGAGGCTGTAGCCGACCGGGTCCTTGACGTTGGTCATGTCCTTGCCTTCGAGTTCGGGCTTGATCGGATGGATGAGAATGACCTGGGATGAATTGGCCACCGCAAAGTAGCCGCCGACACCATAGCGGATGCTTTTGAGGGCGGCCCTGGCGCGTGCTTGTGCCTCTTCCTTGCTGATGGCACCGCTCTCCGCTTGGGCGGCATAGGCCTTCACCATCGACAGCGCTGCGTGACTGATATTGGCAAGGTCATTCTTGCGCTCTTCGAGGCGTACATCGCGTAAGACGAGCGCGCTGAATATGGAAATCGCGAGTAATGCCGTGAGACTGAGCACGAGTGGCAGCCACAGCTTTTTGCTGAAGGATAACTTGTCCATGATGGAAACTTTCATTGTTGTCGTAGAACCCGCTGGCGCGATCACGCCTGGGGCGATTACAGACACAAACTGCCGCGTGTGCCTGGACCAGATTTACCAAAAGTGATGCGTCATGCCGCCGCGTCCGGATCGGGGTAGAGCAAGGACAGACATGGCTTGTGTGGCCAGGCAAAGGCGAGACCCTTGACCGTCACGAAGGGCTTGGGACGAGGAGCGTCAGGATTGGCTCCGCCGGCGATCATTCAATGCTGCCAGCACGTTTGAAGAGAGACGAACGGCCGCATGAATGAGTCCACGCACCGGGTCATCGCGCAAGTTATCCTGTCAGGATGAAAGATCAGTGGACGACCCCGGCCGATGAGGCAGCCTCCGCCGTACCACGCTCCACGGCGCTCCCACTGCGCGGCGTTCGTAAAAGAGCGAGCGCTTCTTCTGCAGCATTGCGCAGAGAAAGGATCGCCTGATCAAGCTGCGTCAACTCTTCTGGCAACGGAGTCAGAGGTGATCCGTGCACCGATGAACGCGTTTTTGCGAGGATTTTTGATATTGCGCTGGCAGTCCTGCAATGCGCCGCTGCCAGCTGCATGGACAACTCGTGCGTCCCCCCGTACTTGCTATCACTCATGCTTGCTACCAGCTCACATCCCACGATTTTCCGACACTTGCATGAAGCCCCCGCTCCATTCCCCTTGCTTCCCCCGACGCCGCTGACCGACATACCGTGATCCGGTTTGAGATCACCTTTTCTTGCCCCTTCATGGCAGCAGGGCCAGTCTCAACTGCAGCATCCAACCACCCGAGTCCTGTATTTTCACTTCTCGGCCGCATTAGAAAAACGCCACAGACCGCATGAATCCATCTTGCAAAAGTCTTTTGACTGGATTGAGTTGACTTTTGGGGCGGACTGCGGATTCCCTTTGGGGGAGGGCATTTGGCAAGACTGCACGCTCCACCGCACTTGCTTAAGCGGCTTCTCCATCGTGCGCGAAATGCTCTGAAAGATACTGGATCAACTCCTTGAGTGCCATTGGCTGATGCTGCCGTGAAAGGTAGACAGCGTGAAATTCCAGTGGATCCGGTGCCACACCGGGCAGGACGCGCACTAGTCGTCCTTCGGCAAGCTCTCGTTGTATGTAGGCCTCGGGCAGGATGGCCAAGCCCGCTCCTTCGAGGACTGCGGCCAAGATGATGCCAGCCTCATTGGCCGTAAAACGCTGCCGCAAAGGAAAGTCCAATTCTCGGCCATTGAGGCGCAGCCTGCGCTTGCCCACGGTGAGTTGCGAGTGAGTAATGAAGGCATGCTGATGCAAATCTTCAACACTGGACGGGGTGCCGTGCTCGCGCAGGTAGGCTGGCGTGGCGCAGATCATCAGCGGCCAGGTTCCCAGGCGCTTGGCAATCAGGTTGGGCTCCAGCAGGTCGGAGATGCAGATGGACAGATCAAGCCGATCCTGGGTCATGTCCAGTGTGATGTTCGAGGCGACGATGGACAGTTCAATCTCCGGAAAACGCTTCTGGAACCCGACCAGGGCCGGGGTCAGAATCAGCTTTCCGAAGAGATGCGGCGTGGCGATGCGGAGCCGGCCCCGAGGACTCTGGCTCAAGCCCAGCGTATTGGCCTCCAGGTTCTCCGAGATGCGCAAGAGCTGCCGGCAGGATTCCAGCGCTGCATCGCCTGCCTCGGTCAGGCTGATCTTGCGGGTGGTGCGATGCAGAAGCCGCACCTTCATCCAGGACTCCAATGCCGCTAGATAGCGGCTGACCATTGCCGCGTTCATTTCCAGACATTCGGCAGCCAAGGTCAGGCTACCCTGATCCACAACAGTGACAAATACTTTTGTCGCGGTCAGGCGATCCATATTATTTCCCTCTCCATTTGATACAAAAAAACGTCAAGAATATTTTTTATATAAAAACAGCTCGTTTATTTTTTGTAAATTTTTAAGAGGGTCCATCGTACTCGCTAAGAAACCGTTTTTTATGGCGATCTGGTGAAGATCTGTTTTTCACAAAAGACTATTTCATTTTTCTCTCATGATGCTTATGGGGTATTTCCTGAGTGACAGCGGTGATTAAATAAGGTAGCCGCTTCAATCATCTGCTCATTCGGTTGACGTGAGGCAAGTCTGAGGAGGTGAGCCGGAACGCACGCGAGGTCCTGAGGCTCAGGAGCAAGCTCCAGGCAGACACGCGGGAGCGATGCGGGGTGGCGAAACGATCAAGAGACGGACGACATCATAAAGAAAAACGGGCCATTCGAAATCGAGATGATCCAGGCTGGCCAAGGATGTAATGCCGAGCGCAGGGGAGGGGGGAGGCGATCATGATTACCCATATTTCTCATCGTTACTCGGATCTGGATGCGCTGAAGCAACGCCTGGACGCGCCCGATATTCGGGGTGCAGCCGCCCGTGCTTCATCCACCCTGGTCCAGATTTATTATGGCCCCACCGATACCTGTCTGGCGACGGAGATTGTCGGCGCGGTCAAGGCGTTTTTGCCGGAGGCAGTCGTCGTAGGCGCGAGCTCGGTGGGAGAGATTGCGGATGGCCGCTTGTTGAGTCGGGAAATCATTCTCGGCCTGACGTTTTTCCAATCCTCGCATCTGTCCGTGATCAGCCAGGCTTGGCGTCCCGGAGAGGAAGCGGCAATCGGCGAGAAGATCCGGGCCCGGATTGCCGCTTCGCCGGAGCCGGTGCGCGGGGTTCTCTTGCTGACAGCCCAGATGCGCGCGAACGCCGCCGGCCTGGTCGCAGCGCTGGGTTCCGATTCCGGGGAGACCGTTTTCTTTGGTGGAGGCGCTGGCGATTATGGCAATCTGGAAAGCGCCTTCATCTTTCATGAGACGACGGTCTATATCGAGGGTGTCATTGCTGTCCTCTTGCATGGCGCAAATTTGCACATTGAATCTCACGCGCAGATGGGCTGGAATCCGTTAAGCACGCCCATGCGCATCACTTCGGCCGAGCCCGGTGTTGTAAGAACCATTGATGACAAGCCGGCATTTGCGGTCTACAAGCAGATGCTGGGCATCGAGAACGATGAGAATTTTTTCTTTGACGCACTTGCCTTTCCCTTGCTCCTTGAGCGTCACGGCACATTGCTGGCACGGACCCCTGCCAAGGTCAGGGCGGATGGCGCATTGTTTTTCGCTGGCGATGTGGAGGAGGGAGAGCACTTCCGGCTCGGCTATGCCGACTTGAATCAAATTACCGAAAGCGTGCGCGACATCCATCAGAGGGCCATGGAATTTTCGCCTCAGGTGGTTTTTCTGTATTCATGCTGCGGACGGCGCTTCCTGATGCAGAAGGATGTGGAGATCGAGTCGCTGCCGTTTCAGAACAGTGCGCCGACTTTCGGTTTCTACACTTACGCCGAATATCACGGCACGACGCAGGTGGCCATTCACAACTCGACGCTGATTGCCGTGACGATGCGGGAGGGCAACAAGGTCGTGTCAAGACCAACTCAGCAGCAGGCTGCGACGAACGTGTTGATTGCGGAGAGAGATCCGTTCATTGTGCAACAGGTCAGAGTGACGGCGCGTCTGACCAAATTCATCCGGAACATGACCGAGGAACTGGAGAAGACCAGGGCCGAATTGAGTCGCATGGCCTTTACGGACCAACTGACGAATCTTCCGAATCGCGTGAAGCTCAACGCAGTACTGAGCGATTGCGTCAACATGGCCAACCGGTACGGTACGCCGTTCTCGATCATCCTGAGCGACGTGGACCGCTTCAAATCCATCAATGACAATTACGGACACTTGGCAGGAGACTCGGTTCTGAAATGTGTTGCCGAAATACTGACCTCCAATACACGTTCTACTGACGTGGCAGGACGATGGGGGGGCGAGGAGTTTCTTGTCATCACCGCCAATACGGCGCTCGCCAACGCGGTACATCTGGCGGAGAAGGTGCGCATGACCCTGGCGCAGGCATCCTTGCCGAACGTTCGCCAGATCACGGCCAGTTTTGGTGTCGCTTCCTACGCCGTGGGAGAAACTATCTCGGCCCTGCTGGATCGGGCCGATCATGCGCTCTATGCGGCGAAGCGCTCCGGGCGTGACAGGGTCCAGGCCATTGAATAGGTCATGCGCGAGCTACCTGCGTCAACGCCGGTCTGCGGGGCTCGCGTGCGGAACACTTGCGGGCGCCAACGCTGGGCATCCTCGCCTGTCGAATCACCAGGTACGCTTCCCTCTTCGAATATAGTGAAGCTTGATTCTCATGAAATGGGATTTTCCTTCGTGAATCTGAGGCTGGCACCCCCAGCCAGCCTCGTTACAAGTGCAGCTTTCTGCTATTTCCCCACCCTTATTGGTGCACTCCTTCGCATCCCGATTCAAAAAAGTGCATAAAACGTGCGATATGAATGAAGCGCCGCGTTGGCACGGAACTCGCTCTCCCAGCCGCACCATTACGGTGTATTCTGCCCGGCGGGGCGGTGTAATGGAGGAACTGCCCCGCCTGGCCTGGCGCTGCGGCCGGGCCGCTTGCCTGCTGTGGCTCCGTCCCTTTTTATCCGGGGATGCCCATGAGGAAAGCGCCCGAGTGGCGATGCTGCAAGGCATGGCTCGGTTTTTGCAGTAGCAGAGTCCGCAAGCAAGAACCGGTCAGCGACTGGGAGGCGCTGCGGTGCTTTCCGATCAGGTTGCCGTCCACACGGTGGTCAGAATCGGTCAGCGCACATAACAAATGGCACAACGAACTGCGTTTTCAATCTTTCATTGGAAGTAATAGGAGCAATTCATGCAAAAAATCAAAATGATTCCTGTCGCTACGGCACTGGTGGCAGCGTTCTCGTTCGCAGGGGCAGCGCAGGCACAAGAGGTCATCAAGATCGGTCACGTCGCTCCTCTGACCGGTCCCAACGCACACATCGGCAAGGACAATGAAAACGGTGCCCGCATGGCCGTGGACGAACTCAACGCCAAGGGCTTCGAGATCGGCGGCAAGAAGGTCACCTTCCAGCTGGTCCCCCAGGATGACGCTTCCGACCCGAAGCAAGCCACCACCGTGGCCCAGGCCCTGGTCGATGCCAAGGTCAAGGGCGTGGTCGGCCACATGAACTCCGGCACCACCATCCCGGCTTCCAAGATCTACTTCGACGCTGGCATCCCGCAAATCTCGCCGTCGGCGACCAACCCCAAGTACACCCAGCAAGGCTTCAACACCGCCTTCCGCGTGGTGGCCAACGATGGCCAGCTCGGTGGCGTCCTGGGCCGCTACGCCGTCAATGAACTGAAGGGCAAGAACGTGGCCGTCATCGACGACCGCACTGCCTACGGTCAAGGCGTGGCTGAAGAATTCCGCAAGAGCGCCCTGGCTGCCGGTGCCACCATCGTGGCCACCCAGTACACCACCGACAAGGCTACCGACTTCAACGCCATCCTGACCTCGGTCAAGTCCAAGAAGCCTGACCTGGTCTTCTTCGGCGGCATGGATGCCGTGGCCGGCCCGATGCTGCGCCAGATGGATCAGCTGGGCGTGGCTGCCAAGTTCATGGGCGGTGACGGTATCTGCACCACCGAACTGCCGAGCCTGGCCGGTGCTGGTCTGAAGGACAGCGAAGTGGTCTGTGCCGAAGCCGGTGGCGTGACCGAAGCAGGCAAGAAGCCGCTGGAAGACTTCAAGGCTGCCTACAAGAAGAAGTTCAACCAGGACGTCGTGATCTACGCACCGTACACCTACGATGCGCTGATGACCCTGGCTGATGCCATGAAGCAGGCCGGCTCGTCCGACCCCAAGGTCTATCTGCCGGTCCTGGCCAAGATCAAGCACAAGGGCGTCACCGGTGAAATCGCCTTCGACGCCAAGGGCGACATCCTGAACGGCACCCTGACCCTGTACACCTACAAGGGCGGCAAGCGTACCCTGCTGAGCGTGGTCAAGTAATTTTGCATCAAGCTTCACCTCCGGGACCGTCACGGTTCCGGCGGGAGCAGCAGTGACAAGCCCCGGCCTTCGTGCCGGGGCTTTTTCTTTCATATCGACCAAAAGCCGCATCGACCCGCCGCCGCATTTACAGATTATAATGAGACACGTTCTCATTACATCTTGCGGTCATGGCCGACCTCGCTCCCTCCCGTCCTCACGACATCGCTGGCATTTACACCGGGCATCACCGGTGGCTGCTGGGCTGGCTGCGTCGCCGTACCGACAATGCCGAGCTGGCGGCCGACCTGGCGCAGGATACCTTCGTGCGGATGATGGTCTCGCGCCGCGATTTCATCGTCGATGAAGTACGCACCCTGCTGGCCACCATCGCGCGCGGACTGATGATCGATCATTTCCGCCGCTGCGCGCTGGAAGCTGCCTTCCTGGAAATGCTGGCGCAGATGCCCCCCGAGCACCTGCCTTCGCCCGAAGCGCAGCTGCTGGTGCTGGAAACCCTCAACGAAGTCGACGCCATGCTGGCCGGCTTGCCGCCCAAGGTGCGCAGCGCCTTCCTGCTGTCGCAGCTCGATGGCCTGGCCTATGCCGAGATCGCGGCGCGGCTGGAGGTGTCGCTGAGTTCGGTGCAGCAATACATGAAGCGCGCCTTCACCGCCTGCTACCGGCTGCAATATGGGCTCTGAGCGCACGGCCCCCAACGACGACATCGTCATGGCCGCCATCGACTGGATGGTGCGGCTGCAATCGGGCAACGCCAGCGATCACGAGCACGAAGCCTGCCGCCGCTGGCGCGCCGAACAGCCGCAGCACGAGCTGGCCTGGCAGCGGCTGCAATCGCTCAGTGAGCGGGTCGCCACGCTGCCGCGCGCGCTGGCCCACGGCAGCATCGGTGCCAGCGAAGCCCGCACGCGCAACAACCGCCGCTTTGCGCTCAAGACCTTGTGCGTGGCGACCGGCGCGGGGCTGCTGGCGGCCAGCGCAGCACGATGGACGCCGTGGCAGGCCTGGATGGCCGGCTACACCACCCGCACCGGAGAGCGGCGCCGGATCACGCTCGCCGATGGCACCCTGCTGCAACTCAACAGTGCCACTGCGGTGGACGTCAGTTTCGACGAGCAGCAGCGCCTGATTCGCCTGCATCGCGGCGAAGTGCTCCTCACCACGGGACATGAAGAGCGCCTTTCTTATCGTCCCTTCCTCGTGCAGACACGGCTGGGGCAGGCGCGAGCACTGGGCACCCGCTTCCAGCTGCGCGATGCGGAGGAGGGCATGCGCCTTGCCGTTTATGAGGGTGCGGTGGAGTTCCGTTCGCAAAATGAGAATGCACCCGTCCGCGTGGATGCCGGGCGTCAGGGACTGTTCGATGCGCAAGGCCTGGTCGGCCGCCTCGTCGCCGCCAATGAACAGGCCATCGCCTGGACCGACGGTGTCATCGTGGCCGACCGCATGCCGCTGGGCCAACTGGTGGCCGAGCTGGATCGCTATCTCCCCGGCAAGCTGCGCTGCGATCCGGCGGTGGCCGGATTGCCCATCTCGGGCGTGTTTCCGCTCGACCAGCCGGCACGCATTCTTGCCGCGATTGCGCGGACCTTGCCGGTGCGGGTGGATACCTTCACGGATTACTGGATCACCTTGCGGCCACGTGCCGCCACCTGAGGCCGGCATGGGTATAAAACATTTTTAAAATTTTTCTGCAGGTTTTTGGATCTCGTTCGGTTTACCAGATAGCAAGCCCTCTGAAGCTCACCATCGAACGACATACATGACCATCCGAACCCGCTTCCCCTCGCGTCCGACCCTGTCCCGACTGGCCATCCTGGCCGCCTTCGCCAGCCCCATGGCCGGTGTGCAGGCGCAAGCCACCGATGCCCAGCGCCAGACCTACGACATTCCCGCTGGTCCTCTCGACCAAAGCCTCAACAGCTTCGCCCGCCGTGCTGGCGTGCTGCTCTCCTTCGATCCCGCCATCACGCGCGACCGCCAGAGCGCGGGTCTTTCCGGCCGCTATACGGTAGCGGAAGGGTTTGCCGCGCTGCTCAACGGCACCCCGCTGCAAGCGATCCGCAACGCAGACGGCGGCTACACCGTCGCCGCACCGGCGGCCACCAGCGGCAGCAATGCCAATGCCGTCCTGCCTACTGTCACGATCACCGAAAGTGCCGACCCCACCGCGCCCTACGCGGGTGGACTGGTCGCGCGCGGCGGCAGCCTCGGCGTACTGGGCACGGCCAGCGTGATGGACACTCCTTTCAGCACCACCAACTACACCTCGCAAGGCATCGAGGATGTACAGGCGCGCGCCATCGGCGACGTCATCGCCAACGATGCCTCGGTGCGCAACACCAATGGCAATGGCGGTTTCGGCGACAGCTACCAGATTCGCGGCTTCACCATGTCAGCCAATGACGTGGCCTTCAACGGCCTGTATGGGATGGTGCCGCTCACGCGCATGCCTATCTCCATGGTCGAGCGCATCGAAGTGCTCAAGGGACCGGGCACGCTGATGTATGGCATGGGCCCGGCCGGCGGCGTGGGCGGGGCGGTCAACCTGATCCCCAAGCGTGCGCACGAAGATCCCATCTCCAGCGTCACCGCCACCTATCTTTCCAATTCGCAGTTCGGATTGAAGGCCGACCTCGGCCGCCGCTTCGGCGAGCAGCAGGAGTGGGGCATCCGCGTGAACGCGCTCTATGCCGATGGCAACACCGGCCTGTCCGGCAGCAACCAGCAGCAGAACATGGGCTCGGTCGGACTCGACTACAATGGCGGCCGCGTGCGCTGGAGCCTGGACGCCTACACCCAGCATGAAGACGCGCGCAACTTCCGTCCGCAATTCAGCATCAGCAGCCTGGTGATGCCGGAAGCGCCCTCGGGCAAGACCAACCTCTATCCCGGCACCACCCTGCAATCGGATGACAAGGCCGTCGCCACCCGCCTGGAATACGACATCAACGACCACCTGACCGCCTACGGTGCCGTCGGTTATCACGAGGCCACGTCTTCCCAGAGCTGGCCCAGCGCCACCATCCTCAATGCCGCCGGTGATACGGCCGCGCTCTACAACGGTTACTACGACCAGAAGGTCGTTTCCACTTCGGCCGACGTCGGCATGCGTGCGCGCTTCAACACCGGCGGCATCAAGCACACCGTGATGCTGGGCGTGAACATGCTGGATCAGCAGACCGATTACTTCTTCCTCTCCGAGAGCAGCAGCGTCACCTCCAACCTGTATCGTCCGGTTGCCTTGCCCGTGGTCAGCGGCGCACGTGGCGAACCCACGCCGCAGAGCCAGATCCGCCTGACCAGCGTGGCGCTGACCGATACCCTGTCGCTGGCCGATGACCGCCTGCGCATCACCGCCGGCTTGCGTCGCCAGCAGGTGTATTCGCACAGCCTGGTCGATGCCACGCAGACCTCCAACAAGACCGCCATCTCGCCGGTGCTGGGCGTGGTGGTCAAGCCGGTGCAGAACGTTTCGCTGTATGCCAACTACACGGCGGCCCTGAGCGCCGGTGGTTTTACATCTGCCAGCGACGGCAATCCCAACCAGCTCTTCCCGCCCTACAAGTCCAAGCAGGTGGAGACGGGTGGCAAGATTGACTGGGGCCGTATCACGACCACGGCGGCCGTATTTCAGATCGAGCAGGCCAATGCCAGCACCACGCTGGTCAATGGCGTGAGCACCACCACCCAGGATGGCCGCAATCGCGTGCGCGGACTGGAACTGGCGGCTTATGGCGAACTGCAGCGCGGCCTGCGTTTCAATGCCAGCGGCACCTTCTTCGATGCCAAGCAGTACCACACCGACAACGGCACCAATGACGGCAAGGATGTCGGTGCCATCCCCAACAGCAACTTCAACCTGGGGCTGGATTGGGATGCGCCGTGGCTGCAGGGCCTGGCGCTGAATACGCGTGTCACCCGCACGGGCTCGATGTGGTACAGCAACGAGAACAAGCTCAAGGTGCCGGGCTGGACCCGTGTCGATATCGGTGCACGCTACATCACCCGGGCGGCCGGGCAGGTCGTGACCTATCGTGCCAACATCGAGAACCTGTTCGACAAGAATTACTGGCTGATGCAGAACGGTTATGTGGGCACTTCGTCGGGTCGCACGCTGGTGCTGTCGGCGCAGGTTGATTTCTGATCTGAGTACGTCACTCACGCGCGTGAGGAATGCCCTGCTGCTGAAAAGCGGCAGGGCATTTTTTTGAAGAAGCGCTTAAAAGATTTAAATGATTTATAAGTTTTAAAATTGATTCGATCAAAACCTGATGAATCCATCAGGTTTTGATCAGGCCATTTTCTTGTCCATCTCCCGCGCACTTTCCAGAAACACCCGCCGCAACCATTCGATGCCCGGATCATTGGTGCGATAGCGATGCCACTGCATCATCTGATGCATCTCCGCCAGCGGCAGCGGACTTTCCTTGAGCACCACCGGCAATTGCGTAGCCAGCCTGCGCGCCAGCCGGCCATGTACGGTGGCGATGCGGTCGGTCCCCTGCACCAGTGCCACGCAGGAGGCGAAGCTGAAGCTGGTGATCTCCACCCGCCGCGCAAAGCCAAGCTTGCTGGCCATCCACGCCTCCACCGAGGAGGCGTTGGCACCGGGCGGCACCATGACCACATGACCGGCCTCCATGTAGCGCTCCAGCGTCAGCTTGCCTTTGGCCAGCGGACTGTCGCGCCACACCACGCAGACGTGCCGTTCGCGAAATACTTCCTCTGCAGGATGATCGGGCGTACAGAATTCCTGCGGCAGCACCAGCAGATCGACCTCTGCGCGATCCAGCGAACGGGTCGGGTCCTGCACCTGCGGCATCAGCGCAAAGCGGATCTGCGGCCCTTCGGCATGGGCCCGTGCGATCACGCGCGGGATCAGCACGTTGAGGCTGAAGTCGGAGACCGAGATGCGGAATTCCCGATGTGACTCCGCCGGGACGAAAGCGGGCTTGGCCGCGATCGATCCTTCGATGCGCCGCAATACGTCATTGACCGCATCGCGCAGCACTTCGGCGCGCGGCGTGGCTTCCATGCGGCGGCCCACCTGGATCAGCAATTCGTCATCGAAGTATTCGCGCAGGCGCGCCAGGGCATTGCTCATGGCGGACTGGCTCAGGTGGATCTTCTCGGCGGCGCGGCTGATGTTGAGTTCGGTCAGCAGCGCGTCGAGCGCGACCAGCAGATTGAGGTCGAGCTTGTTGAAGCGCATTGGATAAGTCTCCGTTGTCGGGTGCCGGCCTTTCTTTTGTGCAAGGGTTGCAGGGCGCGGTCATGTATTGATCCCGTCCATATCATGAATCAAAACAATCCATTTGATCAATATCAACCTCGACCTTAACCTTCATCCATCCGCTGCACGGCCTCGCAGAAGCATCCAAGAAAAGGCCGGCACGGCAAGCCGGTGGCGCCCAGCGCCATTGATCGGCCTGGCCCCGACAAGACGCCGCGACGGCGAGACAACAAGCCAGGCAGGGTAGGAGACAAGGAGACAGAAGTGAAGAGAGGAACCGTACCAGCCCGGCGGCTGGGGAATCGTGCCGTCCTGGCCGTCGTGGCCATGATCGGGAGTGCCAGCATGCAGTCCGCGCAAGCCTTCGAAGGTGGCGTTTCGCCATTCCCCACCGGGTCCACCAGTGAATACATCGCCGCGCTGCCGCCCATCCCGGGCCTGTTCGCGGTGGAGCAGTTCAACTACAGCAGTGCCGACGGCCTGTACGACAACAAGGGCAACAAGCGCCCCATCCCCTTCAAGACCGATGTGTTCTCGGCCACCACACGCCTGCTGGCTTCCTATGGCGTCGAATGGATGGGTGCCAAGGTTTATTCGCAGCTGGTGTTGCCGGTGGTCTCGCTGCATACCGAAGTGATGGGCCACGGCGAGAACCACAACGGCCTCTCCAACGTCACTGTCACGCCGCTGCTGCTGCGCTGGGATGTGGCCGCGCACACCAACGTCACCTTCGGCTTCGACTTCGCGCTCAAGACCGGTTCCTACGACCCCAATCGCACCAGTGTAGCGGTCGGCTACACCTCGTATCAGCCGGTGCTGGCGATCCGTCACAACGATCCCGACGGGCTGGACCTGGGCATCTCCAACCGCCTGCTCTTCAACGACAAGAACAGCGATACCAATTACCGCTCCGGCTCTGCCTACGTGGCGGACTTCATCGGTGGCTGGAACTTCGGCAAGTGGAAAGTCGGCGTCACCGGTTCCTATCTGAACCAGTTCACCGATGACCGCCAGAACGGCACCGACATCACCGGCAACCGCATGCGCAGCTTTGCGATGGGGCCGACCGTGGCCTACAACGCCGGCACCTACAGCATCAACATGAACGTGCAGCGCGGCCTGTACGCCGCCAACACGGCCAAGAGCGATGCCATCTGGATCAACTTCGCCATGCCGCTGTGGATGGGCGGCCCGCACTGAGCGCAGCCGTCCATCCGTATCACTCATCATCAAAGGAGTTACACCATGTTCCGTTACTTCCCGACGAACTATGTCTGGAATCTTTCCGTCGATCTCGCCATCGAGATGGGCGCACGCATCGGCGAAATCGAAGCCATGTGCGCCCCCCTGCAGGAGGCGGCCAAACAGCCTGACGCCGAAGGCACCGCCGCCTTCCGCGCCACCTGGGCGGACATGGCAGAAAAGCTCTGCAGCCTGGCCGCCGAGGATGAAGCGCGCGGCCGGCTGCTCTCGGCCGGTGCCAAGTACAAGCGCGCCGCCAGCTATCTGCTGACCTGCGAACGCCTGCAGGGTCACGGTGCACCGGGCCGGCTGGAGCTGTATCGCCGCTTCCTGGAAGTGTTCCAGCGCGGCATCACGCTGGCCGGTGACAACTGCGAGCGCGTCGAGATTCCTTACGAAGGCAAGGTCATCTCCGGCCTTTATATCCGCGCCAATAACGTACAGGGGCCTGCCCCGATTCTGGTCCAGCTCAATGGCCTGGATTCGACCAAGGAAATGAAATACCTGGTCGGCCTGCCCGGCTGGCTGGCCGAGCGCGGTGTCTCGTCGCTGGTGATCGACCAGCCCGGTACCGGCGAGGCCCTGCGTCTGCACGGCATGACCGCGCGTTTCGATGCCGAGCACTGGGCGCGCCACGTGGTGGACTGGCTGGAACAGCGCGACGATGTCGATGCCAGCCGCATCGGCTGTGAAGGCGTCTCCCTGGGCGGCTACTACTGCCCGCGCGTGGTGGCCATGGAGCCGCGCTTTGCCTGTGGCGTGGTGTGGGGTGCCAATCACGACTGGCGCGATGTACAGAAAAAGCGCCTGGAAAAAGAGGGCGATTTCCCCGTGCCGCATTACTGGCAGCACGTCTGCTGGGTGTGGGGTGCCAAGGATATCGACGACTTCATGCGCATCGCCGAAGACGTGCATCTGGACGGCGTGGTCGAGAAGATCCGCGTGCCCTTCCTGGTCACCCACGGCGAGAAGGACACGCAGATTCCCCTCAAGTGGGCGCACCGCACCTACGAACAGCTGGTCAACAGCCCCAAGCGTGAATTGAAGATCTTCACCGACCGCGAAGGCGGCGCGCAGCACGCCAGCTTCGACAACTCCATCAACGCCGGCCATGTCATCGCCGATTGGGTGGCCGAGACTCTGGGCGGACGCACAAAGCGCTGATGCATACGGCGCAAATGAACACCGAGTCAATCACAAGGAAATCCGCATGAACATCATTGGACCCGATGCCCTGGTCTTTGGCGTGGACGATCTGCCCGCCTGCCGCCAGTACCTGCTCGACTATGGCCTCAAGGAGGGTGGTAACGATCGTTACGAAGCCCTCGACGGTACCGCCATCGTGCTGCGCGCCAAGGACGACGCCACGCTGCCGCCCCCCATGGGCAGCGCCAGCCTGCTGCGCGAAACCGTCTATGGCGTGGCCGACGTCGCCACTCTGGATGCCATCGAAACCGAACTGCGCCGCGACCGCGAAGTCAGCCGCCGCGATGGCGTGGTGCGCAGTGTCGACGACATGGGCTTTGCGCTGGCCTTCCAGGTCACCGTGCGCCGTGCGCTGGACATCAAGTCGGAACGCGTCAACGGCCCCGGCGATGCCCAGCGCGCCCCGAACCAGCTGGGCCTGCCCGCCGAGGGCGAAGCTCTGCCGCGCACGCTGTCGCACGTGGTGTATTTCGTGCCGGATGCGGCCAAGGCCGAGGCCTTCTATCAGCGCCTGGGTTTCGTCTGCACCGACCGCTTCACTGGTGTGGGTCCCTTCCTGCGTCCGGCCGGGACCCTGGATCACCACACGCTGTTCATGATCCAGACCCCGCCCTTCATGAAAGGCTGCGAACACTTCACCTTCCACATGGGCGGCCCGACCGAGGTGCTGCTGGCCGGCACCCGTTTCGTCGAAAAGGGTTACCAGAGCTTCTGGGGACCGGGCCGCCATCGCTTCGGCAGCAACTGGTTCTGGTATTTCAATTCGCCGCTGGGCTGCCACGTCGAATACGACGCCGACATGGACCTGCACGACGATCAATGGGCCGCGCGCGAAGCACCGATGGGTGCCGATGCCTCGCAATTGTTCCTGTTCCAGTACCGCGAGAAGTGGGCACCGGGCGGCCCGCCGCCGCCGGGCGCGGCACACTGATTGCCGGGCATAGCGGGAGAGACGGCCATGTACCTGTGCCATGTCACGCAATTGCCCGAGGACGGCGCACGCGGTTTCGATACCAGCGGGGCAGGGCAGGCCACCATCTTCCTGCTGCGCCGGGGCGACCAGGTGCGGGCCTGGCTCGACAGCTGCCCGCACCACGGCACACCGCTGCCATGGCGGCGCGATGCCTATCTCGATGCCAGCGGGCAGCACGTGGTCTGTGCCGCCCATGGCGCATTGTTCGATCCGCTCACCGGCGTGTGTACGCTAGGCCCTTGCCTGGGCGATTCGCTCACGCCGGTGGCGCTGCGCATCGATGACGACGGCGGCCTGCACCTGGCCACCGGCGAAGACGATCAACTCATCAAGAAAAAGATTCAGGAGACACCATGACACTCGCAGCCCAACGCATCCTCATCATCGGCGGCGGTTTTTCCGGCGCATCGGCCGCCATTGACCTGCGCCGCCGTGGCGCCCAGGTCGACCTGGTGGAACTCGATCCCCAGTGGCGCAACTATGGTGCCGGCATCAGCCTCGGCCCGGCCACGCTGCGTGCGCTCAAGCAACTCGGGGTGCTCGATGCATTCCTGCGCGAAGGCGCGGCCGGTGACGGTGTGCGCCTGTGTCTGCCGCACGGTCCGCAGATCGCCGAGCTGCCCACCCCGCGCCTGGCCTCGCCGGACGTACCCGGCGGCGGTGCCATCCTGCGTCCGGTGCTGGCGCGCATCCTGGCCGATGCCACCCGCGCCTCGGGTACCGACGTGCGCCTGGGCTGCACTTTCACGGCGCTGCGCGAGATCGGCGACGAGGTTGAGGTCGACTTCACCGATGGCCAGACCCGCCGCTATGACCTGGTGATCGGTGCCGATGGCCTCTATTCCAAGCTGCGTGCCCATCTTTTCCCCAACGCACCCAAGCCGCGCTACAGCGGCCAGGCCGTGTGGCGCGCCATCCTGCCGCGTCCGGCGGAGATCACCACCTGCACCATGTGGATGGGGCCGCAAATCAAGCCCGGCGTCAATCCGGTGTCGAAAGACGAGATGTACCTCTTCGTCACCGAGCCGCGTCCGGTCAACGACCACGTCGATCCGGCCACTTTCGTGGCGCGCCTGCGCGGCCTGCTGGAAGACTTCAACGCCCCGGTCTTGAAAACCATCCGCGACCAGCTCGACGACAACGCCCGCATCATCTTCCGCCCGCTGGAAGGCTTGCTGCTGCCGCGTCCGTGGTATCAGGGCCGCGTCGTGCTGATCGGTGATGCGGTGCATGCCACCACGCCGCACCTGGCTTCCGGTGCCTGCATCGGCATCGAGGATGCGCTGGTGCTGGCCGACGAACTGGCGCGCAACGGCAACGTAGCGCTGGCCTTGTCGGCCTTCGAGGAACGCCGCTGGGAACGTTGCCGCATGGTGGTGGAGAACTCGGCCCGGCTGGGCGAGATCGAGGTCGGGGGCGGCGACAAGGACGAGCACTCGCGCATCATGCGGGAATCGCACGCGGCCCTGGTCCAGCCGATCTGAAATTTTTAAACAATATAAAAAATATAAACGACTAACGCTTCAGCAATCTGCGTACGACGCGAGGAGACAAGATGATCACGACCTATTCCAAGCGCGCCCTGGCTGCGCTGATGCTGGCGCACTGCGCCGGCATGATCGACCTGGTGGCGCTGCCGGTCTGGGTCGGCACGCTGGTGGCGCATTACCACTTCGATGCGCGCCAGGCGGGCCTGTTGGCCTCGCTCTTCCTGGGCGGGGCGGTGCTGGCCAGTGCCGTGCTGGCACCCCGTTTCGATCCCGAGACAGCGCGCTGGAAGGCGGCCATCGGTTTCGGCCTCTCGGCCCTGTTGTTCGCCGTGGCGGCGCAGACCCAGCACTACCTGCTGCTGGCCTTGCTGCATGCGGCGTGCGGGATCACTACCGGGCTCTCGCTCAGTGTCACGCATGGCACCATCGCGCGCGGCAGCAATCCGCATCGCGGCTTTGCGCTGGTGGGTATCGCGCTGGGCGTGTTTGCCATCCTGTTCCTGGGCAGTGCGCCACCGATCATTGCCAGCGTGGGTGGTCCTGCATTGTTCTATCTCTTCGCGGGGGTGATGGCCATGGGTGCGCTGGCTTGTGCACTGGCGTTTCCCCGTCCGGAGACGGATGGCCTGCCGCGTATCGCCAAGCCGCGCGAGCCGGTGCCGCGCCAGGTCTGGTACGGCATCGCCGGCATCGCCGGCATGGGGCTGGTGCAATCGATGACGTTCAGTTTCCTGGAACGTGTGGGCAGTGATCGCGGCTTCGGGCTGGAAGCGGTCACCGGTGTGCTCATCGCGCTGGGCTTCGTCAACCTGCTGCCCGCACCGCTGGCCGCTCTGCTGGAGAAACGGCTGCCCGCCCGCAGCGTGCTGATGGCCGGTCCGCTGGTGCAGGCGCTGCTGGTGGTGGTGATCATGAGTTCGTTGCGTTTTGCACCTTATGCGGCGGCGGCTTCCGTGTTTGCTGCCGTGATGATCTTCACGCATACCTTCGCCTTCGGTCTCATGGCCCGTCTGGATCGCAGCGGCCGCGCCATGGCCGCCACGCCCGCCATGCTGATGACGGGGGCGGCCATCGGTCCCATCCTCGGCGGCACGCTGGTGCAGGGCTGGGGCTATGGCAGCCTGGGTCCGGTGGCGGTGGTGCTGGGCGGGGGCGCATCGATCTGTTTCTCGCGGCTGCCGCGTGCAGTCGCCGTTCAACCTCAAGAGGCTCTGGCATGACCGCATCCCTGCAGACGCGTCGCCGTCATCGTTTCGTCGACCTGTCCATCTATCTTGAAAACGACGTGCTCTCCGACCCGCCCCCGCTGGCCCCGAAGATCACTTACCAGAAGCATGCCGACACCTTGCCCGAATTCATGGCCATGCTGCCCGGCACACAGCCCGAGGATTATCCCGATGGCGAGGCCGCAGCGGCCGAGTGGGTCACGCTGACCACGCACAACGGCACGCATCTGGATGCACCGTGGCATTTCCATTCCACGCAAGACGCAAAGAATGGCGGCGCGCGCCCCTCCATCACCATCGATGAAGTGCCGCTGGAATGGTGCTTCCAGGCGGGCGTGAAACTGGACTTCCGTCACTTCCCCGATGGTTATGTGGCCACCGCCGCCGATGTGGAAGCCGAACTCAAGCGCATCGGCCACGTGCTGCAGCCACTCGACATCGTCGTCGTCAATACCCGCGCCGGCTCGCGCTACGGTCATCGTGACTATCTCGGTGCCGGCTGCGGCATGGGTTACGAAGCCACCATGTACCTGCTCGAACGCGGCGTGCGCCTGACCGGCACCGATGCCTGGAGCTGGGACGCACCGTTCTCCTATACCGCGCAACGGGTAGCCGAGACCGGCGACAAGTCCCTGATCTGGGAAGGCCACAAGGCCGGCCGCGATATCGGCTACTGCCACCTGGAAAAACTGCACAACCTCGAAGCCTTGCCCGCGCATGGCTTCACCATCAGCTGCTTCCCGCACAAGATCCGTGGCGCCAGTGCCGGCTGGACGCGCGCGGTCGCGATCTTCGACGAAGCCTGATACCCGCCGCCGCACGGACAGCCATCAGCAGATTCAAGCAACACAAGCGATTCAAGCGATTCAAGCGATTCAATGGAGCCCATGATGTCCTTCCCCCCGATACACCGCGTGGTCACCGGCCACGATGCGCAAGGCCGATCCATCATCAGCAGCGACGGTCCGCTGCCGACCGTGGTCGAAGTGGCCGCCATTCCCGGTACGCTGTTCCATGAAGTCTGGAGCACCAGTGCCACGCCCGCGCGCGTGGACAATGGCCCTGATCCCAGCCTGGGAGCACTGGTGCTGTCGCCTCCGGAGCGCGGCACGCGCATGCGCTTCGTCGACATCCCGCCCGACACCGAGGAGTTTCTCGCCAGCGCCAACAGCAAGATGCACGAGGCCTTCAGCCAGATCGGCGAAGCTTCGGCATCCACCGTGCAGACCGACTCGCCCCATCCGCTCATGCATCGCACGGAATCAGTGGACTACGGCATCGTCATCGAAGGCGAGATGACGCTGGTGCTGGATCGTGGCGAAGTCGCCCTGAAACCCGGCAGCGTGGTCGTGCAACGTGGCACCAATCACGCTTGGGCCAATCGTTCCGGCAAGCCTTGCCGCATGCTGTTCATCCTGGTCGATGGCGAGTATGACCCGGCCATTGCCGCCCAACTCGCCAAGGGAGCGTAAGCCATGAAGTTCGCCACCCTGCGCGACGGCACGCCTGATGGCGCGCTGGTACTGGTCGCGCGCAATGCCGCCACCGCCTTGCCGGTGCCGCGGATCGCGCGCACCCTGATCGATGCGCTGGCGCGCTGGGACGAGGTCACGCCCGCCCTGGCCGAGCGCTATCAGGCCCTCAATGAGGGCCGTGCCGATGGTGCCATCGCCTTCGACGCGCAGCTGTGCATGGCGCCGCTGCCGCGTGCACCGCAATGGCTGGACGCGTCTGCCTTCCTCAATCACGGACGCCTGATGGAAGAAGCCTTCAAGACACCGCCGATTCCGTATTTCGATACCGTGCCCGTGATGTATCAGGGGGCCAGCGATGATCTCCTCGGACCGCATCAGGACGTGCCGCTGCGTTCGGAGGCCGAAGGCATCGATTTCGAAGGCGAGTTCGGTGTGGTGGTCGGGCCGGTCGCCATGGGTGCGACACCGGACGAAGCCCTGCAGGCCGTGCGCCTGGTAGTGCAGCTCAATGACTGGAGCCTGCGCGCACTCGGCCCGCATGAGATGAAGACTGGTTTCGGCTTCCTGCAGGCCAAGCCCTCGACGGCCTTTGCCCCGATTGCCGTCACCCCCGATGAACTTGGCGATGCCTGGCGCGATGGCCGCGTGCAGATGCGCTTGCAGGTGCAATGGAATGGCGCGCGCTTTGGCGAACCGCACGGCGGTGAAATGAATTTTTCCTTCGGACAGCTGATCGCGCATGCGGCGCACAGCCGTCGCCTCACCGCGGGCTGCATCATTGGCTCGGGTACGGTCTCCAACGTGGCGCGCGCGGCGGGTTCAGCCTGCATCGCCGAGCGGCGCGTGATCGAGAAGATCGATCACGGCGAGATCCGTACCGGCTTCATGCACTTCGGCGATGAGGTGCGCATGCAGGCGCATTACGAGGATGGCCGTCCCGGTCCCTTCGGTATCGTTCAGCAACGCGTGGTGCAGGCAGCATGAGGGTCCTGGTCACCGGCGCGGGCGGCTTCATCGGCGCGATCCTGCTGCAGCTGCTGCAGCAGGTGGGGCAGGTCGGCCAACAGCGTATTACGCGGCTGGCGGCGCTGGACCGCAAGTTGCCTTTGCTGCCCGAGTCCGTCGAATGCATCGAGGGTGAACTGCAGGATGCGCAGGTACAGTCACGCCTGGCACGGTTCGGTGCAGATCTCTGCTTTCATCTGGCAGCGGTGCCGGGCGGTGCGGCCGAAGCCGATCCGGCCTTGAGTCGCCGCGTCAATCTGGATGCCACGCTGGATCTGTTCAACTTGCTGACCGAAGGCCGGGCAACGGGGAGTGCGCTGCCGGTGGTGGTGTATGCCAGCACCATCGCGGTGTATGGCACGCCCTTGCCGGACCCGGTCACGCCGGCCACGCCCACGCGGCCGGCGCTGATCTATGGCGCGCACAAACGGGCTTGCGAAATCCTGCTGGCCGATGCCACGCGCCGTGGTGTGCTGGATGGCCGTTCGCTGCGGCTGCCGGGCATCGTGGCGCGTCCGCGTGCTGCCTCGGGATTGGTCTCGGCTTTCATGAGCGAGCTGTTGCATGCGCTGGCGGCGGGCGAGTCCGTGACGCTGCCGGTCGGACCGCAGGCCACCGCGTGGTGGATGTCGGCACAACGTTGTGCGGAGAACCTGCTGCATGCGGCGGTCATGGATCCGATGCTGGATACCGAGGGCCACATGGAACGCACCTGGGCCTTGCCCGTATTGCGGCTATCCATGCAGGAAGTGGTCGCAACGCTCTCGGCCTTGTATCGCGTGGATGGACATGCTCTTGTGCGCTATGCCCCGCAAGAGCCGGTGGAGGCGGTGTTTGGCCGCTATCCCGAACTTGATGACCGTATCGCGCGCCGACTTGGCTTGCGTGATGATGGTTCGCCTGCCGAACTGGTACGGCGCGCCTTGTCTCTCCATTCCTGATCTCTCCGGACGCGCAGTTGTGCTGCGCGTCCCGGCATTTGTGCTGCGCTGAATTATTTTCCTGCAGCGCCTCTTTCCTGCTCCCAAGGGACCATAGCCTTCCCTCTGCCAATTGCAGACACTCGAGTCAACGAGGCTACGCCGCACTTTCTCTTCTGAAGCCAAGCGGCGTCCGGTTGGGTCGACGTTTCTTTATTGAAACCGTGTTGTACAGCGGTGGCCGCGCCTTCGACAGATCAGACTGTAAAGGACAGTCAATTTTTCGGAAAGCTTGTCGGGTTTCAGGCGATGCTCTGCCAGTCCGCCGGTCCGCCCATTCAGGGCGGCAGATGCGCGTCCCGTAGCCTTACTTCACCACTTCGCAGAAAATGAAACAAGATCCTCAGGGAGTCTTGCGGGGCCCTTTGCGCCCGCGCAGGCTGGCCACCGCTTTGTCCTTCGCTTTCAGTCTCGGACAGTGGGGCGTGGCGCACGAGCTGCACGCACAGACCGATCCTGCCACGCAGCAGTATCAGCGCGAGCAGCAGCGCGAACGCGCACTGCGCCGCCAGCAGGAAACCACACCGGACGTCCGCCTGCCCGCGGAGTCGGCCGCGCCTGCACTGCCGCTGCCTGCGCAGGAGACACCGTGCTATCCGATCCGGCGCGTAGAACTGCGGGGTGAGGAGGCAGCGCGTTTCGATTGGCTGCTCGGGGACGAGGCCTCAGTGGACGGACGCTGCCTGGGCGTGCAAGGCATCAATGCCCTGATGACGCGCCTGCAAAACGCCATCGTCGCGCGCGGCTACATCACCACGCGGGTGCTGGCCGAGCCGCAGGATCTCAACAGCGGCGTGCTGATGCTGACCTTGTTGCCGGGTCGCGTGAGGCAGATACGCTTCGCCGCCGATGCCGATCCACGCGGCACGCAATGGAATGCCTTGCCGGTCCGTCCCGGTGAGCTGCTCAACCTGCGCGACATCGAACAGGGTCTGGAAAATTTCAAGCGGGTTCCCACCGCCGAAGCCGACATCAAGCTTGAACCTGCGCAGGGCGAAGGCGCACTGCCCGGCCAGAGCGATCTGGTCATCAGTTACCGGCAGGCCTTTCCCTTGCGGCTGGCGGTCTCGGTCGACGACAGCGGCTCCGATGCCACCGGCAAATACCAGGGCAGCATTACCTTGTCCTATGACAATTGGTGGACCCTCAATGACCTGTTCTACGTCAGCGTCAACCATGATCTGGGCGGCGGCAATGCCGGCCCGCGCGGATCGCGCGGCAGCACCGTGCATTACTCGCTGCCCTTCGGCTACTGGAACCTGGGCTTCACCAGCAGCAGCAGCGACTACCACCAGACCATCGCCGGCCTGACGCAGACCTATCTCTATCGCGGCCAGAGCGAGACCAGCGAAATCAAGCTCGCCCGCATGGTCTATCGCGATGCCTCGCGCAAGACGTCGGTCTCTGCCAAGGCCTTCCTGCGGCGTGCCAGCAATTTCGTCAACGATACCGAGATCGAGGTCCAGCGCCGCCGCACTGCCGGCTGGGAGCTGGGCGTGGGGCATCGTGAATTCATCGCCGATGGCGCGCTCGACCTGAACCTGGCCTACCGGCGCGGCACCGGTGCATTCTCGGCGTTGCCGGCACCGGAAGACATCTTCGGCGAAGGCAGCGCGCGCTTCTCGCTGGCCACGCTCGACCTCAACCTGAGCCAGCCGTTCAGCCTCGATGCGCCATGGGGACGACAGGCACTGCGCTACACGCTGGCCGCACGCGGCCAATGGAATGGTACCGCCCTGGCACCGCAGGAACGCTTCTCCATCGGCGGCCGTTACACCGTGCGCGGCTTCGATGGCGAGATGACCCTGCTGGCCGATCACGGCTGGTTCGTGCGCAATGAGCTGGCGGCCGCACTGGGCAGCAGCGGCCAGGAATTCTTCATCGGCCTCGACTACGGCGAAGTCGCCGGACCCTCGGCGCAACTGCTGGTTGGCAAGCATCTGGCGGGCGCGGTAGCGGGCCTGCGCGGCGGCTACAAGAGCCTGTCGTGGGAAGCCTTCGCCGGCACACCGGTTTCCAAACCTGAAGGTTTTGAGACGGCCCGCCTCACGGCCGGCTTTACCCTCAACTGGTCCTACTGAAACTCATGACACCCGCTCCCCAATTCGAGATCCTCGCGCCGCGCCTGCTGGCGGGCGAATTCAACGAAGCTACCGTCTTTGGCGCGGCGGCCTGGCTGTGGCTGCATTCGGCGCGTCACCGCAATGTACCGCTGCATACGCTCTCCACACTGCTGCTGCCGGCCATCAAGGAAGGCCGCTTCGTGCTGGTCTCCGAGCGCGGCCAGCCGGTGTTCTACATGAGCTGGGCCGATCTCGACGAAGCGGCGGAAGCGCGCTACCTGCAGCACTCGCCGGAACAGATGCGGCAGGAAGACTGGAGCAGCGGAGAACGGCTATGGATCCTCGACTGGATCGCGCCCTTCGGCCACACGAACCTGATGATGCAGCTGGTACGCAAGCGCCTGATGGCCACCCGCATCGTGCGCGCCCTCTATCACCGTGGCGCGGAGCGCGGCATGCGCATCGTGGAGCTGCATGGAATAGCCGTACATCCGTGCGAGGCGCGTGCCTGGTTCTCGCTGCACCCGCCTGCCACGCCTCCCATTGCCAGCGCCGCCAATCCTCTTTCCCTCTCTGCCTGAACCATGAACAAACTCTGTTATCGCGTCATCTTCAACAAGACTCGCGGCCTGCTCATGGCCGTGTCGGAACTGGGCCGCAGCCATGGCGCGGCACCCGGTGCGGACAGCATGGCGGCTAGTGCCGTGCCGCCGCTCAATGCTGCGCGGCTGCAGCCGCTGGCCTTCGCGGTGCTGGTGCTGGCCGGCGCGCAACTGCTGACGCTCCCCGCCGCGCAGGCGCAGATCGTGGCCGATCCGTCGGCACCGCGCTCGCAACAGGCCGTGGTGGTGACCACCGCAAACGGCCTGCCGCAGGTCAACATCACCACGCCCAGCGCGGCAGGCGTGTCGCGCAATACATACAGCCAGTTCGACGTCAACAAGCCGGGGGCCATCCTCAACAATGCCCGCAATGACGTGCAGACCAGACTGGGTGGCTGGATCCAGCGCAATCCCAACCTGGCCACCGGCACTGCCGGGGTGATCCTCAACGAGGTCAATTCGGCCAATCCCAGTTTCCTGCGCGGATACGTGGAAGTGGCTGGCGACCGTGCGCAGGTCATCATCGCCAATCCGTCCGGCGTGACCTGCGATGGCTGCGGTTTCATCAATGCCAGCCGCACCACGCTGACGACCGGCACGGCCATCATGAACAATGGCAATCTGGATGGATTCGTGGTCCGGCGCGGCACGGTCACGGTGCAAGGCGAGGGGCTGGACAGCAGCCAGTCCGACTACACCCACATCATCGCGCGCGCCGTCCGCATCAATGCCGGCCTCTGGAGCCGCGATCTGCGCATCACCACCGGGGCCAACCGTGTCAATGCCGACAACCAGATCGTCGAGAAACTCGACGGCGAAGGTGACACGCCCTCACTCTCCATCGACGTGGCGCAACTGGGCGGCATGTATGCCAACAAGATCGTGCTGGTCGGCACCGAAGCCGGTGTGGGCGTGCGCAATGCCGGCACCATCGGCGCAGCCGCGGGTGAGGTGCGCATCAGCGCCGCCGGCCATATCGAAAACACCGGCAAGATCCAGTCCACGCAAACCGCCAGCATTGCGGCCACCAGTCTGGACACGGTGCGCTGCTGGCGGCCGACAGCATCAATCTCAAGATCAGCGACAGTGCCAACAACAGCGGCACCATTGCCGGCCGCAACCTGCTGACACTGGATGCGGCGACCATCAACAACAATGGCGGCCGTCTCACCGCCAAGGACGCAACGGTGGTGGCGGCGCTGGATGTGAACAACATCGGCGGCACCATCGATGCCGGCGACAAGCTCAGCGTGAGCGCCGGACGCGACCTGAACCTGGTGACGACCACGCGCGACACCGCCACCGAGCAGGCGACCCGCACCAGCGTGGAACGGGTGGCAGCCCTGTACGTCACCAATCCTGGCGGCACGCTCACGGCCACGGCGGCGCGCGACATCAATGCCAAGGGCGCACAGATTGCCAACAGCGGGGAAGCTGGCAGTACCACGCTGGCAGCGGGCAATAACGTCAACCTGGACACGGTGACGGAGAAATCCACCCAATCACTGCGCTGGGATGCCAACAACTATCGCAAGGAAGCGATGAGCAGCGAGGTCGGCAGCACCATCGCTGCCGCTGGCGATGTGCGGGTGATGGCAGGCAACGACATCAATGCGCGGGGATTGAACGCCACCAGCGACAAGGGGGCCATCAATCTGGCAGCGGCCAACAACGTCAATCTCGGCACTGCCGAATCACGGCAGCAGGTCGATGAAGGGCACCAGACCAGCGGCAGCAGCGGGTGGCTGTCAAAAAAGACGGTGACCACGCGCGATCAGGTGGACCAGTCGCAAGCCTCGGGCAGTACCGTTTCCGGCAATACGGTCAGCGTGGCGGCGGGCAAGGATGTGAACGTCACAGGCAGCAACGTGGTCTCCACGCGCGGCACGCAGATTGCGGCGGCGGGTGATGTCAATATCCTGGCTGCCAGCGACAAGGCCGACAGCACGCACGTGCGCAATGAAGTGACCAGCGGTCTCTTCAGCGGCGGGGGCTTCGGGGTGACCATCGGCAAACAGGAGATGGACAACAAGAACCGCACCGTCAGCAGCACCGCGGTGTCGTCCACGGTCGGCAGTACCGAGGGCAATGTGGCCATCAGCGCGGGGAGTGGCTACAAGCAGGTCGGCAGCAATGTGATGGCTCCCAAGGGTGATATCGACATCATCGCAAAGAAGATCAGCATCCTTGCTGAGACGGACAGCGAGCGTAATACGCAGGATGTGGTCTTCAAGCAGAGTGGGTTGACGTTGCAGATCACCAGTCCGGTGTTGGCGGCGATTCAGACGGTGCAGCAGATGAAGAAGGCGGCCGAGAGCACCACCGATGGAAGGATGAAATTGCTGGCTGCCGCCAACATCGGCTTCGCGGGCAAGAATGCCTATGATGCGGTCAAGACCGGCCAGGGCGTTGCGGTAGAAGGCAAAGATAATCCGCAAGTGCTGACCAATGCCCGCAATGAAGACGGCAGTCTCAAGATGGGAGCCGACGGCAAGCCAGAGACCCGCGATGCCACGGCCGCCGACAAGGCAGGCGGCATCAACCTGTCCATCAGCCTTGGGGCGAGCAAGAACGAGAGCCATTCCGAATCCAGTGCCAACACGGCCAAGGGATCAACGGTTGGGCAAGATGAGCGGTAGCCTCAATGCCGCGCGCAGCAGTGTCGACGGTAACTATGCCAGCGTGAATGAGCAATCGGGGATCAAGGCCGGGGATGGTGGTTTCCAGATCAATGTCAAAGGCAATACCGATCTGAAGGGCGCGAAGATTGCCAGCACGGACAAGGCTGCGGCTGAGGGCAAGAATAGCCTGACGACTGAGACCTTGACGCAATCGGATATCCAGAACCGTAGTGACTACAAGGCCGAGAGTCAGAGCGTTGGCATCGGGACCGGCTTTGATGGCTCGAAGCTCGCGATGAACGGTACCGGGATCGGTGTAGGCAGCGCCAGTGGCAGCGAGAGCAGCACGACCAGGAGCGGCATCAGTCAGGCTGATATCAAGATCACCGATGACGCGGCCCAACAGGCGAAGACCGGCAAGACTGCAGCGCAGACCATTGCCAGCATCAATACCGATGTGAGCAGTGACCGGGATACCAGCGGCAAGTTGAACAAGACCTGGAATGGGCAGGCGCTGCAGGCGGATGTGCAGGCGCAGGCGCAGATCATGGAGATGTTTGGGAAAAATGCGGCCAGGGAGATCGGGAGTTACGCGACAACCAAGGTCAACGAACTCAACGCCAAAATTGAAGTTGCACAAAGCGAGGACGAGAAGGCTGCGTTGATCGCGGAGCGTGATAACTGGAGCGAAGGTGGCTTGTATCGAACCGCTTTGCATACCGCTGCCGGATTGCTTGGTGGTGGTGTCGGTGGCGCTATTGGTGCAGCGACTTCTTCAGTGGCAATGCCGCAGCTTGCCAAGCTGATCGCTAACACTGATTTGCCCTTGCCGATAAGGCAAGCGATGGCGCAGGCGGCAGCCGCAGCACTGGGCGGCCTTGCAGGGGGAGCATCTGGACTGGCTGCCGGTATTCATGTTGAGGCAAACAATCGGCAGTTGCATGAGTCCGAATCGGAGAAACTGTCGGCCCTCAAGAAGGGGAGACACCCGAAGAGCAGCAGCGTTTGAATGCGGCGGCTTGTGCGTTGGTGAGATGCGCTGATGGGGTGCCGCCGAATGATCCGTTTTACATCTCACTGAAAGGACTGCAGGATAAAGGCGCGACTTATCAGGATGAGATGGCGGCTTTGCTCAAGACAGGTGACTTCGTCTACAAGCCATATTGGGATCCTCTACGTGACGCCATCACGAGAAATGGAGAGATGAAGCAGCGTTTGGGCGGTGCAGCTGATTTGGGACTTGGGACGGTCGGAATGGTCGCGGGAGGGACGCTTGCAGTATCTGGCGCATTGGGATGTGGGCCAAGTGCAGGGACTAGCTGCGCGTTGATACCATTCGGGGTATATGTTGCAAAGGGATCGAGCGATCAAGCGCAAGTAGGAGGTCAGGCGGCCTTTGGTACTTACGTCTCCACTGAAGGAAAGCGTGTTTTAGACTCGTTTGATATTGCGACCTATCCTGGTGAAAGAGATCCGCTCGCAGAAATTGGTATTGACGCTACTAAGCTCGGACTGACATATCTGCTTGGAAAATATATTCCTAGCGGGCTGGCAAAAGCAGAAGAGAAAATAATAGAAAAGGGCTCAGCAAGCACATTAAAAGATGGAAAAATTCAATATCCATCGGGAATGAGTTTTAACAAAAGTATCCCAGATCATATTTCAAAGGTTGATGGGTTTAGCCAAAAATCAGGGATAAGTGGAGGGCATAATGCAGATGAGTTTTATCAAGCTGTGAAGAGTTATGATATTAAGATTGTGAGCAAATCAAATGGATCTGCAAATGGGATATCTAATGTCAATTATCAAATTCCGGCGCTGGATCCTGCTGGCAATGTCTTGTTGGATGCTAATGGAGCTGTCCTATATAAGCGCGAAGTCTTGACAAAAACGATCTATGATCCTCGTGTTATTTCTGACAGTGAAATACTTCGTCTTGGACAGGAGGCCGCGTCAAGGGGCTATGCTGATGCTATAAGTAGTTCACAACGCGGCTTTGACGCGAAGGCAGGTGGAATCCTATTTCGAGTCTATATTGATTTGAAAACTGGTCTGGTCACTAACTTCCATCCTCAATAAATAATATGCCATGAAGATATTCGAAAACATAAACTATAAAATTGATCCAGATTGGATTGTCAAGGATTTTTTCAATTCACTTGAATCTCAAAATCGTTTCTTGTGGGCGTTACGCCTAATGGTTGATAGAAGAGGGTGCGCAGTCAACTACGATTATTGCTTTTTCTCCGATTTAAGCGATCCAGATCCTGAGTATCATTTTTTAGGTGTAAAAATCGGTTTCGGTGACAATGAAATACAGCTAACGGATGAGGAGTTCGCAGAATTTCTCGGGCGAGCTTGCGAGAGATATATGCAACTGCATCCGGAAGAGAAGGATGAGGTTACTTCTATTCTTCAAGGGTGATCAGGGGAATGGCAAGCCATCTGCTGCTGCGTCCGACGTGGTGCATGAAATAGCGCTAAGCAGACCTGACCTGCGTCGGTAATTTGTAGCCAGTCAGGCAGACATACGCCGATAGCCGAATCGAGGGACCTCTTGCGACGCCGCGAAGAGCTGCTGCTTCAGGCTCCGATCCTTTTCAGGTTGTAGTAACTGATAACCCGCTACCCGCCGGCTCAGTTCCAGATAACGACATGCCTTGCGTTGCGACAGCCCCCGACGAGTAAGGACTTCCAGCGCTTCGCGCCGGCCCGCGGAGGTCATCATTTTCTTCGGCTTAACTCCTTCAAGCCATCAATCACCAGTAACTGTTCCGCCACCATGCGTTTGAGCTTGTCGTTCTCGGATTCAAGCTCTCTGAGCCGCCGGGCATCCGAGACATCCATACCGCCGAACTTGTTTCTCCAGCGGCAAAAGGTCTGCTCAGTAACGTTGTGGCGCTTGCACAGATCTACCGTCGCAATCTCCTTGCTCTCTGCTTCTCGCAAGATGCTGATGATCTGTTCGTCCGTAAATCGCTTCTTCATTGAGTTCTCCTTGGCGTTAGCATAAAGAACTCACTTATCCGGTGGCTACAAAATTCGTCTCAGGTCAGTCGTGCTATCTCGAAAGATTGGTTAATTAGGAAATGGGATGAATGGGTCTATCCACAATGTGCGATAGAAGATGTTCTAGTTGCCAGGCGGTACGAGGTTGAATCTTGTAGCCGATGATCTAACCAGCAGCTCAACGGCCTAGACGTGGAGACGGCAGTGACGTCACGCAGATCAATACACACGTTGATGCGGGTAACAAGCTCGCCATTGAATCAGGTACGGATACCACGCTCAGAGATGCGGTGTTTAGCGGCAAGCAGGTGGTGATGGATGGGAGCAGCAGGAAGTTCAGCGCTGATGTCTGATATTGCTGAACAGATCAAAAAGTTAGGATTGCCTGCAGCGGTGGAAAGCGCTGGGAGTTGCTTATCTTGCCGCCTAAGCTGATCGGCTTAGGCGAATTCAAAATACTGAAGGCCAGTATCTTGATCAAAGCCGAAATGCAACTCCAAACAATGTTCCCCAAATAAAGCCAAATAAGACCTCGCAAACTGGTGTCCCATCTGATGTTAGAAATGGTCTTACTAATTTTAATAATGTAGACAGAAATTAGTTATGCAATCTTCAAGAATATATGCTGATGGAGAGATCATCTTTGAGATGGCTACTAAGCCTTCAGAGTGGTTGTTTTCTGTAAAATTTTGGAATGAAGTGAATGAGCAGTGCAATACTTTTTTTGATCAGTATGAGGAAGATAATCTCACCGAGGTGGTTGGTTCGGTGGTGGTAAATAAATTGGAGGAACTTTGTCAGAAACTGGAGCTTGAGACCAGTGGGGATATTGAATTTTGTCGGGGATGGAATGCAGATGGCGAGTTACGAGAGTCGATAAGTAAGGATATTTTGCTAAATGCAATCAGTGAATTTAAATATAAACTAAGTGCTGCGATAGCTTCCGGATCAGCCATTAGTTTGTCTCTATGATTTCTATCCTCAGCGCTCAGCCAGGCGGCGAGCTTAGGCGCTAATTGGTCCAACGAACTCGACGATTGCTTGCCCGGATAGGACGGTTCGATCGCCTTTGATCGAAAACAGCACCGGCGAGCATTTCGGGAAATTTCGAGCCTACAGACCCATTCGCTACTTGGGATGTGAAAATGTTAGAACGTATGCTCACGGTCTTCGTTTTCAAAAAAGGTTGAGTACTCATTTATTAAAATTTCAGCGCAGAGGCGATTTATCTAAGAGGCAGTGGAGGTTGAGAATGTATTTGGTAATTCGTCTTCCTGGTAGTCTCCGCGCGGAGAGCTTGTTGAAGCTATCCCACGTACCTTGCCTTTGTAAGATAAAAGGCGGGGTATTTGAATTATGCTTTTTAGATCCTTTGCCCGAAGCAGCAGGGATTGTTCACGATTGGGATACTGAAAAAATTAACGAGAGAGCTCTCGCAGGAGGAGGGGGAGTCTATCTTTATTATTGCTTTGGAACAGTAACAATTCGACGGGAAGAAAATGATATTTACAAGATTGTTGATCTGTCGTTTTTCCAAGCTAGCTATCCCGGATGGTTTCCCATAATTGAGAATGAGGTGTGGTCTCATCCTGTGTGTAGATACACTCAGGAAGAGCTCGATGAAATCGAAAAGATCGACGCTATGCTGCTTCCATTAAAACTATCAAAGAAGAAGAGACGCCTGTTACGTCTGTTGGAGGAAACGCCCCAAAAAAAGGAACCATGAAATTTAAAAAAAGCGAAGAACGTATAACTTATCAGACACTAAAAGTATGGGCGCTAGACTCATATTTTGATTTCTGTAGAGATAGCGGGTTGGTAAGCCAGTGGTCACACGAGCAAGTGATTGCGAGGGTTGATTATAGTTTTGAGAAGGGTTTTGAACGCCCCATAGAGGATATGATGTGGCGAGTCATTCTCCTGATTTTGTCAGGAGGTTGGCATGTGGAATTTGCAGAACGTAACCGAGCATTGATTGCTGATTTGATTGTCGAAAATGGTCTGCAGAATATGCTCTCTGATTTGCCTTTAGAAGAGGCAGAGATATTAGAACATGATCTAAAAATTATTAAGTTAATCTGAAAAAGAGATTATTTAAAAATGTGAAGGCAGTGACCTGCTCCCCAATATTAGTACGGTAATGATGTAGAGTCTGCCCCATACGGAGGCAGCATGAAGAAACGATTTACCGAAGAGCAAATTATTGGCGTAC
>JGI1221J13441_10000022_pt1 | contig 94581 bp, 79 predicted proteins | sample LakVidmifraction_4_FD_13441 | JGI IMG/M metagenome (IMG submission 13441) | reverse complement strand
GATTTTCAGTGAAAATAAGGCGAATTTACGCGTCAATAGCTGGCCTATTGCAAGTAAATTCAACGCAGTTAGCGCTGAAAGTAGCTGCTTGAGATAGGTTTATTATCCGGAGCTCAGGTTAAGTAATAAACTCACTTACAAGTAATGCCATAAACGCTAAATATGGGTAGAATAGCGCTCTATTTCATTTGCACCCGAGTACTATGAGCGATTATACCATTTCGGCTATTGGCCACATTCAATCTCCTTATAAACAAAAGTTTGCTATACCTAGGCAACCTCGTTTAGTGCCAGAAGCTAAAGCAAAGCTTATTTTTGCGCCTGACTTTAATCGTGAAGAATTTGTACGCGGGCTTGATGAGTTTAGCCATATTTGGCTGCTATTTCGTTTTCATGAAACAGCCGACAAAGGCTATTCGGCTATGGTGCGCCCGCCTCGTTTAGGTGGTAATGCCCGCAAAGGCGTGTTTGCCACGCGAGCCACTTTTAGGCCTAACGCCATTGGTATGAGCGCGGTAAAACTAGAAGGTATAGAGTATAAAAATGGCCAACTGAGCTTATTACTCGCCGGAATAGATTTACTCGATGGCACACCAATAATCGATATAAAGCCTTACTTACCCTATTCTGACTCTATGCCAGAGGCCAGTGCGGGGTTTGCCGACACCCGCCCAGAAACCCACATGAGCGTTGAATTTACCCCTGAAGTACTAGATTTTATTGCGCAGCAAACGCAATATCCAGATTTACAGGCGTTTATAAGTAATGTGCTAAAGCAAGATCCTCGCCCTGCTTATAAAAAGCAAAAAGACGGACAGCAAAGCTACGGTATGACTTTGTATAACTATAATATTTGCTGGCAAGTTAATGAGTCGCATAATTTAGTTACTAGTATAGAAAATACCTAAATAATTTATCACTTAGCGCTTTAGTGTAAATGCAACCGCTGGTAGACTGAAGCCCTTACAATATGTACATAATTACTCTAATTTCGGAAACAACATGCGTACCAGTCAATATATACTCGCCACACTTAAAGAAACGCCTTCGGATGCTGAAATTGTATCGCATCAATTAATGCTTAGAGCCGGTATGATCCGTCGTGTCGCTTCGGGTTTATACACTTGGTTACCCACTGGGTTACGGGTACTTAGAAAAGTAGAAAATATCGTACGTGAAGAAATGAATAAAGCCAATGCGATTGAAATGCTGATGCCAGTAATTCAACCAGCAGATTTATGGGAAGAATCAGGTCGTTGGGATGAGTTTGGTCCTGAACTTATGCGTTTTACCGATCGTCATAATCGTACCTTTGCGCTTGGCCCAACTCACGAAGAAGTGATCACTGATTTTGTTCGTAAAGAAATTAGCAGCTATAAACAGCTACCAATTTCTTTATACCAAATACAAACTAAAGTGCGCGACGAACGTCGTCCGCGTTTTGGTGTAATGCGCGCCCGCGAATTTACAATGAAAGATGCCTATTCATTTCACTTAAGTGATGAGTGTTTAGATGCAACGTATCAAGTAATGCACAAAGCGTATTGTAATATTTTTGAGCGTTTAAACTTAGACTACCGCCCTGTTATTGCCGACACGGGTTCTATTGGTGGTAGCGTATCGCATGAGTTTCATGTACTTGCAGAATCTGGTGAAGACGCTATTGCATTTAGTGATGGCAGCGACTACGCAGCAAATATTGAAAAAGCAGAAGCACTTGCACCAAGCGAGCCACGCCCAGCTGCAACAAAAGAGCTTAAAGCGTTTCCAACGCCTGACGCTAAAACAATTAACGAGCTTAAAAAGCACTACGGTGTTAAACCACATCGCGGTGTTAAAACATTAATCGTTTACGCTACGCCTGATGAAAACGGGGTACGTGGTTTAGTTGCGCTAGTTTTACGCGGCGATCACGACCTTAACGAACTAAAAGCTGAAAAACACCCGTTAGTAGATTCTCCGCTTGAAATGGCAACAGAGGCAGACATTGTTGCTGCTATTGGTGCAAAACCTGGCTCATTAGGTCCGGTTGGCCTGTCTATGCCAATTATTGTTGATAGAAGCGCTAACATACTAGCTGACTTTGTTGCCGGCGCTAATAAAGACGACGAGCATTACAGCGGCATTAACTGGGATCGTGATGTAACTGATTATGAAGTTGCTGATATACGTAATATTGTAGAAGGCGATGCAAGCCCATGTGGCCAAGGCACTTTACAAATTAAACGTGGTATTGAAGTTGGCCATATTTTCCAACTTGGCACTAAATACTCACAAGCAATGAAGGCTGGCGTATTAAACGAATCAGGTAAAAACCAAATAATGACTATGGGTTGTTATGGTATTGGTGTGTCGCGTATTGTTGCTGCAGCAATCGAGCAAAACAACGACCAATACGGTATTATTTGGCCACAACCAATTGCACCGTTTGATTTAGCTATTGTGCCTATGAATATGCATAAGTCGCATCGCATTCCAGATATTGCTAACAACCTTTACCAAGGCTTAAAAGATGCTGGCCTTGATGTGTTATTTGATGACCGTAAAGAGCGCCCTGGCGTTATGTTTAACGACATGGAATTAATTGGCGTACCATTTACATTAGTTATTGGCGAGCGCAACCTTGATGAAAACAAAGTTGAACTTAAAAACCGCCGCACTGGTGAAAAGCTAATGATTGATATTGATACAGCAATCGATGCAATTAAAGCAGCTGTTAAAGGTTAAGCATAAAATACACTTAACTATAAATAAAAAAACCGCTTTAAAGCGGTTTTTTTATATCTAAAATATAATCACTTCAGCTAAAAAAAGGTGACTTATTAAAAGCCGCCTATTTCGCTTTAGTGTTAACTCAACCACGTAATAAGCTTGTCTTTTAACGTTTGCGGCTTAATTGGTTTAGTAATGTAGTCGTTCATACCGGCCGTTAAACAACGCTCTCTGTCGCCTTCCATTGCACTTGCTGTCATCGCAATGATAGGCACATGAATATATTCTATTCCGGCTTTGGCGTTTCTAATTTCGCTGGTGGTATCGTAGCCGTTTAAATTAGGCATTTGGCAATCCATTAAAATAACGTTAAAAGGTTGCTGTTTATTGCTCTTTAACGCCTCTAAAGCTTCAAGACCGTCAGATGCACAGGTGATTTTAACTTTAGTGTGCTTTAAAATCGCTTTAGCCACTTCTATGTTGATCATATTATCGTCAACTAAAAGTACATGATAAGCTGATAAGTCTGCATCTACAGGCTCTTCAATTAAGCTCTTTGGTGGGGTAATAACAAACTCGCTACTGGCACCAAATAAACTCGCTAATTTGTAACTAAACTCATCTTGGGTAAGCGGTTTATTTAAAATATGTAGATGATCAGGAAATACTTTTTTCGATTGTTTGTTCATCACCATATCACGCAAAATTAGTACATATTTTTTATCGTACTGTTTGCAAAAGCTAATCAGGGCATTAACTTGTGGATGGTCGTCGTCAATAATTAATAAGTCCGCTTCAAACTCATCATGCTCACTAAAGTAATCTAACCTAACAATATTACTTTTATCTACTTTGCATGTTTGCAGTAATAAATCACACACATTGTTATACACATTATCGCGAGCAATTAATGCAGCAACATCAATACTGGTAGCAAGCTCAATGCCGGTATTTAGCTTTTTCTGGGGTGCTACATGCAGCTCAACGGTTGCAGTAAAAGTGCTCCCTACCCCTTTTTCGCTTGTTAGCGATATATTACCACCCATTAATTGCGCTAGCTTTTTACAAATTGATAAACCCAAGCCGGTACCGCCAAAATGGCGTGTGGTGCTTGAATCTTCTTGGGTAAACACTTCAAATAGTTTATCTATATTTTCAGCTGCTATGCCAATTCCAGTGTCTTTAACCGCAAAACTCATCTGTAATTTAGTATCGGTAATGTATTTAGAGCCTATGGTTAAGCTAACTTCACCTTTGTGAGTAAACTTAAAAGCATTATTAACCAAATTAATTAAAATTTGCTTAAGGCGATGGCTGTCACCTACGACCATACGATCAACAATATTGTGGGTGTGTAAAAATACTTCAAGTCCTTTGCGTTGCCCTTGTAGCGCTAATGAGTTAATCATATCGCTGCACACAGTAACAACATCAAAGCTGTGATTATCAATATCGAGCTTACCCGCTTCTATTTTTGAAAAATCTAAAATATCATTAATTAAATTCATTAAAGAATTAGCACTGCTATTTGCAAGTTTTAAATAATGATGCTGTTGCTCTGATAAGCCATCTTCTTTAAGCATTTCTAGCATGCCTAATACCCCGTTCATAGGGGTGCGTATTTCGTGAGAAATATTAGCTACAAAGTCACTTTTAGCTTGGCTTGCTGCTAATGCTTCATCTATTGCGCGTTCAAGCTCTCGGGTTCTTTGCGAAACTTTAAGCTCTAAAGTGGTATTAACTCCCTCTAGTTCAGCTTGAATATTTTTAAGCGAACTTATGTCTCTTAAAATAGCCGCAACTTGATAACGCTCATTAAACACATCATAAATACTGCTGAGGGTTATTGAGTAGTAGTATTTATTGCCCGAACTGTCGGTGTGCATGGCTTCAAAGGGCATTTTAGAGCCATTTTTAATGGTTTCTCTTATGCATTGCTCATCTTCTTTATTTAAAGTAAATAAAGAAATAAAATTTACGTTATCACTCTCTAGTATATCGCCAAACACTTGTTTAGCGGTGTTATTAAATTGCACCACTTTACCCGACTCTGAAATGCTAAAAATAGCATCTAAGGAGTTTTCTATTACTGTGTTATTTTGCTCTTTTAACGAGTGAATAAGTAACTTTCGGTTTATAAAGCGCTGATACAGCATGGTCATAACTAAAAACACACCAAAAAATACAGCTAATGTAGTAATAAAGCTTTGGCGTCTCTCGCTCACTTTTGCTAATAATGTTTGCGTATCTACACTCACAGCAAGCTCGAGTGGCAGCATGGCAATATCATTACCAAAATAAATACGCTTTTGCAGTGTGTATTGTTGTGGGTAGTTATTTAACGGCAGCGTTTTGTCTGCAGCCATATTTTGCGCGCCAACAGACTCTTGCTCCCAGGTTCTGCTTTTATTAAACTCAAACCCAAAGCGCAGCTCTGGGTTTGGATGATATAAAAACTCACCTTGGTTATTCATTAAATAAATTGCAGTGCCTTGCGGAGACTCAAAAGTGAGGCTTTTAAATAATTGTTCTGCATAATAATTCGTAACTAAAACCGCAGAAACCTGTTTGTTTTTGTCAAATACAGGTTTTGCTACCCGAAAGGTACTGATATAAGGCTGCTGAATTTTACCATTTTCACGGTTGTAATTTATTGGTGAAATATAAACAGTGTGCTCATCAAGCATACTGGTTTTAATAACGTAATCTCGTTGGCCTTTTTGTTGTAATTGCTCGCCTTCGAGTATGGTACTTTTGCCTTGCTCGGTCCGATCAACCCTTACGACTTCTTGCCCGCCTTCTGCTAGCATTATATAACGCGCTTGTAATATGCTTTCGTCGGTGCGCATAAAGCCAGAAAATATACTCGCTAAGCGATTTTTCCAAATAGCCATAGGCGTTGCAGATGCTGGATCTGACAATTGATTTTCACTAGCGCGTGATATTGCTTTTATAGGTGGGGTTGCATCTAAAAATCGAATGGCGTTAACGCTGTCGGTAAAGTGTTTTTTTAACGATAATGTTTTAGTTTCGAGTTCACGTTTTAGCTCTATTTGCGCCGTGTGATAAATTTCACTTCTTACTTTTTGCTCAAATATATACATTGAAGGCAACGCAATGATCATAAAAATCATTACGGCAAAAAGTATTAGCTTATTACTTTTTGCAACTCTAGATAAAAAATTTCGTTTTAACATTTACTATTACCTACACTATAGTACTTACATAAGTAGTCTAGATTGAGAAACAATAAACCTCAAAATTAATTACTTACCTCTTTTATTTGCAATAAAGAGTGCCAAATTATGAAGTGTATTCTACCACTACCATTGCTCTTAATGAAATAAACTAAACGCTATTTATATTTGTTTATAAATGAAAAAGGCAGCGAGTGCTGCCTTCAAAACTTAAAGCTTTGTCTATTAACTATCTAAATAACACATCTTCGCGGTTAAACCATTTAACGCAAAAAGCTAATAAAATACCGGCAATAATAGCTGTAGCTAAAAATATTAGCCCTATTAGCGTGTAATCTACTGTGCCTTTAACTATTTCTTTTATTGCTAACGCTACATTAGTGACAGGAATAAACGCTGTTTTAACAGTGAGTTCCACATTTGGCATTAAGGCAATTATTACCGGAAAAATAACGCCCAGAGATAACGGTGTCATGTAGTTTTGCGCTTCTTTAAAGGTACGTGCGTAAATTGAAATAGCTAACGCTAGCGCAGAAAATATAGCCGCCAGTGGTAACAGTAATACAAAAATCATTAATAAATCAGAAACGGCTAAGCTACTAAATGCAACTTTAATAAATTCAAGATCCGCAAAAGTAATCGCCAAGGCTATCCACACTCCCATACTCAGCACAGTAATGGTTGTAGAGGCAATCGAAGTAGTTAAAAGGGTAATAAATTTACCTAAAACAAGTTGTGTACGAGTGATAGGTGTTAACAATAATGTCTCTAGGGTGCCACGTTCTTTTTCGCCTGCTCCTAAGTCAATGGCAGGATAAGTTGCTCCCATTAATACTAAAGGTACTAATAAGTACGGTAAAAACCCACCTATTTTTTCACCTAGGTTTTCACGTTTGTCGGCGGTATCTACTTTTACAACTTCAATTGGTTCAAGTATTGCTTTTTGCGTTGCTTCGTCAATGCCAAAACTAAGCAGCTTTTGTACTTGTAACGCATCGCTGTATTCTTGCGCTAGCTCTTTCACCCGCTGAAACAAAAAGTTAATAGACTTAGCGTCGTTAAACACTACCTGCCATTTGCTTTGCTGTGCATTATTTAACGTTTGCTGTGCATTGCTTGGTAAATAAATGCCCATATCAATATCGCCAGCAATCACTGCGGCTTTAAGCTGTGCAACACTATTAAAGGTTTTAGTGCCTTTATACTGCTCAAAACTTTTATGGTAAAACACTTTGTCGGTAAACTCTGGCGCATAGTCGCCGTTTACAATAGCGTAGGTATTTACTTTTTGCTCTGCATCCATAGCTGCTTGTGCGCTAATAAAGGCAACAACGGCAAAAATAAGTGGGAACACTGCAACTGGCACAGCCACTACAAATATGAGCGTTTTTTTATCGCGTAGTAACTCTCTTAATTCCTTTTTAAATACTTCAAACATCACGTTTCTCCGTTAATATGTTCATAAACGCTTGGTTAAGTTCTTCACTGTTACCTGTTTGTTTAAACTCTTCTACAGTGCCATCAAAACAGCTTACGCCTTCGTTAATCACTGCTACGCGGTCGCACAGTAAAGCAACTTCATCTAGGTGGTGCGTTGAAAAAACAACCGGTGTGCCTTGCGCTTTTAAACCTTTTATAAAGTTAATTACCGTTTGTGTGGTCATAATATCTAACCCGGTCGTTGGCTCATCTAAAACCACTACAGCAGGATAATGCACTACTGCGCGGGCAATATTGGCTTTTTGTTTCATTCCGGTTGAGAGGTTTTCTGCACGCTTATCTATAAATTTATGCATATCGAGCAAGGTAAATAGCTCTTCGCAGCGTGTTGCAATATCTTTTTTGCTCATGCCATGGAGTTTTGCAAAATATTCGATGTTTTCTTTTACGGTTAAACGCCCGTATAAGCCGGTTGAACCCGATAGAAACCCAATCGATTTACGCCCCAGCAATGGCTTTTTTATTATGTCGTTACCGGCAATGGTAATACTGCCGGCATCGGGTTTTAAGGCAGTAGAAATCATTCTTAACGTGGTGGTTTTACCTGCGCCATTTGGTCCTAGCAGTCCAAGTACTTCGCCTTTTGCACAACGAAAGCTAACATCTCTAACTGAATGAAAATAATCTTTATCTTCGCGCGGGTCTATTTCATCTACTTTGTTTTTTTTATGATCTTTAGTTAGCTTAAATTTCTTTTTAAGGCCAATAACTTCTATCATGTTCGTATCCTTCGTTTTTCTCTAAAGTAATCCGTATTATTATAAAATGTGTCGTCGGTGTTGTCCTCATGCCACCCCGGAACACCTAGTAGTGGTAAAGGTGAAAGGAGTTTATTGTCGGCTAAACACTGATCGGTTTTTATCATCTCATAAAGTCTTTGATCTAGGTACTGGTATTGGGTAACTAAATCTTTACAAAATATTTCATCGGGTACAGTTACAAACAACGCTTTACCCGTTAAACCAATATAGGGTTTAGTTAGCATTTCGTAATTTGCATGGCCAAACATAAATGGTTTGATGGTTTTTCCCCACTGCGCTCTATGCTCAACAAACGCTGTTTTCCATTGATGATCGCGCAACCACTGTTGCCATTGGGTATTGCTAATAGCCAGTACAACACCGCATTCGTCAAATAAGGTTAGGGCATTGCGATGTTTGGTACGCTGCTTTGTGCCATGTACTGCAATATCTGCTACATGGCGTTGATTAATAAGCGCTTTGGTTTTAGGAAATAAACACCAAATAAAGCCACCAAATAAGTCGTGCCAATTTTCAGTACGCGTAGGCACCTGCCCTGTTTCAAAAATAACTTGCTCGTAATAACGCTCAGCAAAATCTATTTTTGCATCATCGACAAAGCTAATAGCCAAGTTATTGGCATTAATTGCGTTTAAGTGTGGGCTAAACCAGCTAGGCAGAGGCCAATTTTTTTGCTCATGTATATTAAACAACGTGCGCAAATGCTCAAAAGCGCCGCTTTGTAAGCAGCTTGGCTGAAATTCTTCTGGGGGAGTAAAACGCTTCATTATTATTTGTACTTACTAGTTTATACCTTAAATTTTGTAACAGTTTACCGCAAAAACTGGTTCTAATTAATAGAACTTCATATACTGGGTTATCTTAAAACAAAAATAGAGCCAATATGAAACGTTATTTCTCTCTTACCCTTATCACTGCTGCCGTATTAGCGGGCTGCGCTACAACAAGTATTACCTCCGATGATGTAACTAAGGGCTACAATAGTATTCAAGCTGATGAAATTGCTAAGCATGTAAAAGTGTTAGCATCGGATGAATTTGGTGGCCGTGCCCCTTCATCGCCAGGCGAAAAGCTAACGCTTGATTACCTAACAGCGCAATTTAAAGCCTTGGGTTTAAAGCCCGGTAATGGCAATAGCTTTTTACAAGAAGTTCCGCTGGTTTCGCTTGAAGCAGACTCAGACATGGTATTAAAAATTGGTGGTAAAAACTACCAATACAAAACAGACATGGTAATGGGCAGTAGTCGCATTAGCGAAAACCAAGCAATTGAAAACTCTGAGCTCGTATTTGTTGGTTACGGCGTTAATGCACCAGAGTATAACTGGAACGATTACGAAGGCTTAGATGTTAAAGGCAAAACGGTAGTAATGCTGGTAAACGATCCGGGCTTTGCAACTAAAAACCCTGATTTATTCACTGGCGATGCCATGACCTATTATGGCCGTTGGACTTATAAATACGAAGAAGCGAGTCGTCAAGGTGCAGCGGGCGCAATTATTATTCACGAAACAGCACCAGCTTCATACCCTTGGTCTGTAGTAGAAAACTCGTGGAGTGGTGAGCAGTTTGGTTTTCAAAAAGAAAACAACAATATGGACCGTGTAGCCGTTGAAGGCTGGGTAACAACAGACGTAGCCAAAGAGCTGTTTAATAAAGCAGGGCTTGATTTTGATACACTAAAAGCCAATGCTGCAAAAGGCGCTTACCACGTTGATATGGGCGATTTGACTGCCTCTATAAAGATAAAAAACACCATTAAAAAGTCTATCTCGTATAACTTTATTGCCACTTTACCGGGCAGTGAAAAACCAGATGAACATGTTATTTATTCTGCACATTGGGATCACTTAGGCACTGATAAAAACCGCAAAGGGGATCAAATTTTTAATGGCGCGCACGATAATGCTACCGGTACGGCTGGTTTAATTGAAGTGGCTGAAGCCTTTACTAAATTACCTAAGCACCCTAGCCGTTCAATGACCTTTTTAGCGGTAACCGCTGAAGAGCAAGGCTTATTAGGATCAAAATATTATGCAGCTAACCCTGTTATTGCTGCCAATAAAACCGTTGCTAACATTAATATGGACAGCTTAAATTTATTAGGCAAAGTAAAAGATATTAGCGTGGTAGGTATTGGTAAATCACAAATGGATGATTTATTAACAACGGTTGCGCTTGAGCAAGACAGAACAATATCTGGCGATCCTAATCCTTCTTCGGGTGGTTACTATCGCTCTGATCACTTTGCTTTTGCAAACATGGGCATTCCAGCCATGTACGCAGGTGGTGGCACGCAAGCCTTTGACGAAGAAACTGCAAACTACCGTAAGCGTATGAGCTTAGTACTGCGCGGTTGTTATCATCAACCATGCGATCGCTACCGTGATGAATGGGATTTATCGGGCACGGTGCAAGACCTACAATTATTTTATAAAGTAGGTTTTAATATTTCTGAGCAAGAGCAATGGCCAACGTGGAACACTAACTCTGAGTTCCAACGTAAGTAATTTAATCTTATCTAATCGAAAAACTCAAATAGAGTAATCGATATAATTGCACTCAAATGATATTGATTATCATTTGAGTGCAATGTAAAGTGTAGCTTAGTTACTTACTAGGCCACACTTTATGCAATTACTCTCACATAGTGGATTTATAACAGCCAATTCAAAACGCTTTATGGGTCAAAACAAACGCTTATTATTACCACTCTTTATATTAGTGTGTTTAGCCCTACCTAATTTACGCGCTATTACTATTACTGCACTCAGTGACGCATTTTTTCAGGTCAGTGTTTTTGTAGCAGCTACCTTACTAATTTACTACTATGCCATAGCACGTTTACCACAATTAGAGCTTAGTTATTTAAGCGCTAAGTCGCCTATTTTAGAAGTTGCTTTTGCATCTATACTAGGTGCATTACCAGGCTGTGGTGGTGCAATTATTGTTGTTACCCAATTTACAAAAGGCCAAGCCAGTTTTGGCGCTATTGTCGCGGTTTTAGCTGCAACAATGGGTGATGCGGCATTTTTACTACTTGCTACTCGCCCTACTGAAGGGGTAATTATTATGGGTATTGGCTTGGTTGTAGGAACTTTAAGCGGGTTGATAGTAAATGCTATTCATAAAAAAGACTTTTTGCGACCACTCCCACAACAGCATAAACAACAGGTTATACAGCTACCAACAGCTATTATTAAAATATCTAAGCCGGTATGGATGGTTGCTATTGTTCCAAGCTTAATTATTGCTTTGTTAATTGCGTTTAATGTTGATTTTAACAAGTGGGATACTAATATACCTAACATTATTAGCTCTTTTGGCGCTGCAATGGCACTGTTTATTGTCAGTATTTGGGCGTATTCGTCTAAAGGAGAGAGCTATAAAGAAGTCACCGCAGAAGACGATGCATGTAAGCGTAATCCTCCCTCTAATATTACCAAGGTATTACAAGACACTCACTTTGTAACTGCGTGGGTCGTTGTGTCATTTATGTTATTTGAAATATTAGTAAATGTGGCAGGACTTGATTTAAAAGCATGGTTTTTACACTATGCGTATTTAGCACCACTTATAGCGGTATTAATCGGTTTTTTACCCGGTTGCGGGCCACAAATAATTGTTACCACTTTGTACATTCAAGGTATTATTCCATTTAGTGCTTTAACTGCAAATGCTATTTCTAACGATGGCGATGCGCTGTTTCCTGCCATAGCAATGGCACCAAAAGCCGCGCTCATAGCAACTTTTTATACTGCAATACCGGCTTTAGCCGTGGGTTATGGTTTATATTTTTGGTGAGTAAATAATACTTTTAAATACAGTAAACAAAAAACCAGCCGAAGCTGGTTTTTTTAATAACAATAAGCGCGTATGTTTAGCTCATCGCCATCATCATTACCGATGGGTTTTCTAGGTACGATTTCCAAAGGTTATTAAAACGAGCAATAGTGCCGCCATCAATCACGCGATGATCGCCAGACCAGCTCACCTGCATTATAGCTTTGCTTACCACTTGGCCGTTTTCATCAAAACGCGGTAAGTGCTGTAATTTACCCAAAGCAACAATAGCCACCTCTGGTTTATTAATAATAGGCGTCGCAATAGTGCCGCCAATTGCACCAATATTTGAAATACTAATAGTACCGCCTTTCAAATCATCTGGCGCAACACGACCTTCTCGCGCTGAGTCGGTTAAACGGGTTAAATCGTTTGCAACTTCTACAATACTTTTGCTCTGACACGACTTAATATTAGGCACTAATAAACCTATTTTTGAGTCAACTGCAATTCCAATATTATGATCGTTATAATAGGTAAGCTCGCTGCACTCATCATTTACTTTAGAGTTAAGTACTGGGTACTCTTTCATTGCAAGCGATAATGCTTTAACAAAAAACGGCATCATGGTTAGTTTAATATCTTGCGCTTTATACTGCTCTTTTAAACTAGAGCGAAGCGCAATTAGCTTAGTTAAGTCTACTTCATCACTAAAGGTAAAGTGTGGAATGGTCGAAACCGACGCCACCATTTGTTTAGCCATTGCCGCTTTTATGCCTTTAATTGGCTCTACACGTGTACCACCTGAGTGTGTAGCTGATGTTCTTTGCTCATTGCCACTGTGCAATGGTGAGGTATCGATAGTGTTAGGAACTTCGCCTTTTACAAACTCTTCTATGTCTTGTTTATAAATACGGCCATTTTTACCACTGCCCGGTACACAGGTTAAATCAACATCAAGCTCGCGTGCTTTACGACGAACCGCTGGCGATGCAACTGCTTTTTTATTCACAATTTTAGTTGTTTGCTCAGCTTTAATAGCCGCTGGTTTATCTGCTGCATTAGTTTGTGCTTTTACCACTGCTTGATTTATATCTGCATCGGCTTTAGCTGTGCGCCCTGCTACCGTCATTTGAAATAACGGGCTGTGCACTTTGGCTATTTCACCTTTTTGATAATACAGCTTATTTACAACACCAGTATATTTTGCCGGTATTTGTACCAAGGCTTTGTCTGTCATTACATCACAAACCGCTTGATCCTCAACTATTTCTTCACCTTCGGCAACTAACCAGTCAACAATTTCACACTCAACAATACCTTCGCCTATATCTGGCAAAATAAAATCTTCTAAGTGCTCGCTGCTATTATTACTGACAACCGTTTGAGCTGCTTTTTCAGGTGCTGCATCAGCTTCTTCGCTAACTGCTTCACCACTTACATTCATAGCAAATAATGGCCCATGAACCTTGGCAATTTCACCTTTTTGATAATAAAGCTTGGTAATTACCCCATCATGTACAGCGGGTATTTGCACTAATGCCTTGTCTGTCATTACATCACAAATAGGCTGATCTTCAGCCACAGTGTCACCTTCTGCCACAAGCCATTCAACAACTTCGCATTCAACTATGCCTTCACCAATATCGGGTAATATAAAATCTTTAGCCATGGTATCCCCTAAAAATCCATTGATTGTTTAATTGCGGCCAATACTTTTAATGCATCCGGTACATATTCTTTTTCAAGCGCTAACGGATACGGCGTATCTAAGCCACACACGCGCATAATTGGCGATTCTAAATGTAGGAAACATTCTTGACCAATGGTTGCCGCTATTTCTGCACCAAAGCCATTAGTAATTGGCGCTTCGTGGCTAACAATCAAGCGTCCAGTTTTAGTCACCGACTGTGCAATTGCCTCTACATCCCATGGTAAAATACTGCGTAAATCAATTACTTCGCAGCTAATGCCTTGTTCACTTGCTTGTTTGGCGGCGTCTTCTATTATTTCCATTTGCGCGCCCCACGCAAGTAAGGTCACGTCTGTACCTTGCTGTACTACCTCGGCTTTTCCAAGCTCAATGGTGTAATCTTCTTCTGGCACTTCGCCGATTGATGCGCGATATAAGCGTTTTGGTTCAAAAAACAATACCGGGTTGTCATCTTTGATTGCCGCGCGTAATAAGCCTTTTGCTTGGTACGGGTTACGCGGCACAATCACTTTTAAGCCTGGTGTATGTGCAAAGTAAGCCTCGGGTGATTGTGAATGATACAAGCCCCCTGCAATTCCGCCGCCGTAAGGTGTACGAATAGTTAAATTACCCACATTAAACTCATTACCACTGCGGTAGCGAAATTTAGCTGATTCATTAACTATTTGGTCAAAGGCTGGAAATATATAATCTGCAAACTGAATTTCTGCCAGCGCTGGAGCGCCAAAAGCCGCTAAACCATTCGCAAAACCTAAAATACCTTGCTCTGTAAGCGGGGTATTAAATACACGGTGTTTACCGTACTTTTCTTGTAAGCCTGAAGTTGCTCTAAATACACCACCAAAGTAACCCACATCTTCGCCAAAAATACAGGCTTGTGGATGCTCTGCCATAGTAATGTCAAGTGCAGAGTTAATTGCGTGTAGCATGTTCATTTTAGCCATTACTTAATTCTCCCTGCTGTAACTGGGTAGGCATCTGGATGCAGTTTTATATGCGCTTTTAGTTGCTCATATTGGCGTTGCAATGATGGAATTGGGGTATCGTAAACATCTGATATTAATTCTTCTAAAGCTGGCTTTGCCACTACTTCGGCACGTTTTAGCGCAGCTAAAATTTCTTCACGAATTGATTCTTTAGCTTTTACATCGTCGGCTTCGTTTAGCCAGTCTTGCTTAATTAGCCATTTTCTAAACTTGTCGATTGGGCATATTTGATGATTAGCTTCTTCATCTTTAGAGCGATAACCACTTGGATCGTCTGAGGTCGAATGCGCACCTAAGCGATAAGCAATTGATTCAATTAAAATTGGCTCGCCTGTGCTCACTGCAATTTCACGGGCTTTTTTAGTTGCCGCATACACTGCAAGGGCATCTGTGCCATCAACACGAATTGTTTTAATACCGTAACCAACGCCACGAGAAGCAATGCCGTCACCTTTAAACTGCTCATCTGCAGGGGTCGAAATAGCATAACCATTATTACGGGCAAAAAATATTACCGGCGCTTGATGCACTGCGGCCATATTTACACCGGCATGAAAGTCCCCTTCAGACGCTGCGCCTTCACCAAAATAACAAATAGTGATGTTATCTATAGTGCTGGCAAGCTCACCTGTTTTAGCATCTATATGTTTAATTTTTTGACCATAAGCGTAGCCAGTCGCTTGTGGAATTTGTGTTCCTAATGGCGATGATATGGTCATATAGTTTAATGCTTTAGAACCATAATGAATCGGCATTTGGCGGCCTTTGCCTAAATCCAGTTCATTAGAAAACATTTGGTTCATAAACTGATCAAGCGTAAAACCACGATAGTGAAGAGCCGCTTGTTCACGGTACTGAGCCATAATCATATCATTTTGATCAAGCGCAGCTGCAGAGGCTGTTACTGCAGCTTCTTCACCTAAACATTGCATATAAAAGCTAATGCGGCCTTGGCGCTGAGCACCTTGCATGCGCTCATCTAACAAACGTATAAAGCGCATGGTTTCGTATAATTTAATTGCGGTATGTTTTGAAATGTCGGGTGCGGTTGCACCTGGATGAATCTCGCCGTCCTCAGTTAAAATACTAAGGGTTGGAATAGTTAACGCATTGCCATCGATAAACTCAAGCTTATGGTTAATATTCAGCGATACGTTATTTGGATTACTCATAACCTACCTTCTTTTGTTGTCGATAAAACAGTGCCCATTAAATTATTATTGTGGGTTGATTGCTGCGAATAAACTTTGCAACATCTGCACTGTCTTTAATTAAAGCTGCCGACACTTTACGTTAACGTAAAGTGATATTCAACAAATCTGTGACGAAACAAAACTAAATAGTGAGTATAAAAATGGCAAGTTAACTATACAGATATTTTACTATTTATTAATCATATAGTTAACTTATTACAACAAGTGGTCTGATCAGCTATTTTAAATAAAATTACTGTCTATCGCCATTGGCACAACGGTTAACAGCGCTCGCTGCCCAATAGCTACGTTTGCATTGGGGAAAATAATCGCTTCTCCTTGCACATCGGCGTAGTAAGGTGTATCGCCATCAGTAGCTAACAACTCACCCTTGGCAAAACCTGTGAAGTTTTCGGCCTGATCTGAAAATGGAAAACTAAATTCATTCTGCGTTCTATTTATGGTGCGGTGCACAGTAAACAACTCGAATTCATCTGCATTAAATTCTGGATATTCAACCTTATCTTGGCTAATTAATGCAGTGAGTGTTTGTTTGGTTTTTGCAAAGCGGCTCATGTCATTCTCACCAAAGGGCTTAACTTGGCCAAGCTCGACCGTAAACGAATCGGCACCATGCACAAATGATGAATAATAACTAAAGGTGGTTGCTGGGGATTTCATCATTAATACGGTATTTACCCCACAACTTAATAAAAACTGTAATTGCGACTTTTTCCACGGTTTACCATGTAAATAGGGATACACTGCAAACTTTTCGTTTTTAGAGCCACGAATTGCAGTATGTAAATCGTAATGGCAGCGGCTGCTACCTTGCTCGCCTCGGCTAAAAAAGTCACTTACGTACTGCTCTAATTTGGCTGCACGGGTACGTTCGTTATTCATTGGTACGCCGTCTACACTATGGTGGCCATTAAACAACCTGTTAAGGTTTTCTTCTACAAAACGCAAACCAATATTAATTGATTGCGGATTACCAAAAATAAATAAAGCGCGCTGCTTTAAGAGCAGCTCACCGGCGATTATTTGTTTAATTAATTCGTCGCATATTTCGATTGGTGCGGTTTCGTTTCCGTGCACTGCACTTGAGTACACTACGTCTTTGCTTGAAACAGTGGCCGGTTGAAACTCTATAACACCGGTATCATGAATAGTAACTACTGTGCCATTATTGAGGGTGAACTCCCCTGCGGCTAAGTGCCATTCGTTATTGCGGCTTAGCGTTAAAAAGTCGCCAGTTTGTTTTAATTCTTCGATGTAATCTGGAGTAGTGGCTGACATATGGATAAAAGCCCTTTGTAAAATTGAAATTATTATTATGCAATTAAAAACAAAAACGGCTGATTAAATCAGCCGTTTTTAAGTAATATAAGCGATATTAGCTAATAACTGAGTCTACTAGCTTTTTAGCTTCTTTTTCAAGTAGTGCTAAATGCGCTTCACCTTTAAACGACTCAAGGTAAATTTTGTATATATCTTCAGTACCCGATGGACGCGCTGCAAACCAACCACTTTCGGTAACTACTTTTAAACCACCAATTGGCGCATTATTACCTGGCGCATGGGTTAGCTTTTGTAAAATAGGTTCACCTGCGAGTGTATCGGCTTTAACGTCGTCGGCACTGAGGGCTTTTAAACGCGATTTTTGCGTGCTTGTAGCCGGTGCGTCTATACGTTTATAAAGCGGCGAGCCAAATTCTTGCTCTAACTCTTTATAAAGAGCAGACGGTGTTTTACCGGTAACAGCAAGTATTTCGGCCGCTAATAAGCCCATAATAAAGCCATCTTTGTCGGTACACCAAACACTGCCATCAAAACGTAAAAATGCGGCGCCAGCACTTTCTTCGCCGCCAAAGGCTAACTTGCCTTTATTTAACCCTTCAACAAACCATTTAAAGCCAACCGGTACTTCTTTTACTTTACGGCCATTACGCTCAGTAACTTTGTCGATCATGGAGCTGGAAACTAACGTTTTGCCAATTTGCACATTTGCGTTCCAGTCTCGATTTTTAAGCAAATAATCAATCGCAACCGCTAAAAAGTGATTAGGGTTCATTAAACCATCTGGCGTTACTATGCCATGGCGGTCGTAATCTGGATCGTTACCAATGGCAATATCAAAATCATCTTTAAGCGCAATAAGGTTGGCCATTGAATAAGGTGACGAGCAATCCATACGAATTTTGCCATCTTTATCAAGTGGCATAAATGCAAAACGAGGATCAACAACATCATTTACAACGCTAATGTCTAAATTATATTTTTTAGCGATAACCGGCCAAAAATTAATGCCTGAGCCGCCCAGCGGATCAACGCCAATTTTAATACCCGCTTCGCTAATCGCTTTTAAATTAACAATATTTTCTAGATCATTAATATACGGGGTCATTAAATCTTGGTATTTAATAAACCCTGAGCGCGAGGCTTTAGCAAACGGAAATAATTCCACTTCAACTAAGTCCTCTAGTAATAACTGATTAGCTCTGTCTTCTATCCATTTAGTCACGTCGGTATCGGCAGGCCCGCCATCGGGTGGGTTGTATTTAAACCCGCCATCCTCTGGTGGGTTATGCGAAGGCGTAACTACAATACCGTCGGCTAATTCATTTGGGTGCAGCTTGTTGTAACTTACAATAGCGTGGCTAATTACCGGTGTTGGAGTAAAGTCACCATCGTCTTGGGTGATCACTTGCACTTCGTTGGCTACTAATACTTCTATTGCCGAATTAAAGGCCGCTTCACTTAAAGCGTGGGTGTCTTTTCCTAAAAATAACGGGCCAAAAATATCGTTTTGTTTTCTGTAGTCACAAATAGCTTGAGTAATAGAGAGTATGTGCGACTCGTTAAATTTAACATCGTAGGAGCAACCACGATGCCCTGATGTACCAAATGCAACACAATGCTCTGGATTCTGCTCAAGGTCTGGCTCATTTAAATAATACGCAGAGACTAATTTAGGTACATTTATTAATACCGATTGTGGAGCTGGTTTGCCCGCACCTGGATGAATAGCCATAGTATTTCCTTACAGGTAGTCGCGAATTTTTTCAGCTTGTTCTGTGCTATAACCTAAACACAAAGCAACTTCATGAAGCATCATTTTTTTACGTGTAGTGTTAGAGTTTGTCATTACCCAGTACTCACTGTCGGTGATGTTTTTAGGGTTCATACTGCTACCACTATTAACTAAGTCTTCTTTGCTAGTAGCAAAGTAAACGCGATCACGGCCTTTGATATCTAATACGGCGCGAAAGTCAGTTTTATGGGTACGGTAAAATGCACTTAAAATAAATAAAAACCGACCCACAACGCCTTTCTGCATTGCCAACTCTTCTTTATTTAATACATTAAATACATTCGCATTTTTTTGCTGCACAGACTTCTCAGCTACTGCACTTGGCTTAGCAGCAAGCGCAGGTGTTTGCTCTGCTACAGGGGGAATTTTAGGCAAGGTAGTTGTTGTTTGATTATTTTGATTAAGCTCTACGTTTGCGGTCTGAATTTTTTCGCCGCTCAGATTTAATAAACGACGTAAAATAGTGGATGCGCTCTCACCAATACTTTGCGTATTGCTGGCAATATACTGATATAACTCGTCGTCTATGTCGATTTGTTTCATGTTCTTCCTGTCATTACGGCCACATTTTTCTTTCCGTGTGATTATACCCAAACCAGTTAGAAATGCGAGTTACAACAAACCCCGCTGTAAACATATATTTTAAATTACTTATGTGCGCTATTTAAATTACTATTTAGCACGATTAAATAGCTAAATATTGTTGATAAAACAGGCTACAGCCCAATATTATATTTTGTGACTGTATTTTTTGCTTTTTAAGCAAATGCTCGTCACACTATGGCGAATTTTACACTGAGGCTAATATGCAGTTAAATTATAAGCAACAAGGGCAAGGCCCACATGTTATTTTAATTCATGGGCTTTTTGGATCATTAGAGAACTTAAACGTGATCGCAAAACCCCTTAGTGAATTTTATACCGTAACCAATGTCGATTTACGTAACCATGGCAAATCGCCCCATAGCGATACAATGACTTATGCGGCAATGGCCCAAGATATTATTGAATTATTAACGCATTTGAACATAGATAAAGCGCACATTATAGGCCACTCTATGGGCGGAAAAGTAGCAATGGAATTGGCATTAACCCATCCAGAGCACGTTAATAAATTAATTGTGCTTGATATAGCACCTGTTAGTTACCCTGCTCGTCACACTAAAATTATTCAAGCGCTTAAAGCGGTTGCAAACGAATCTATTACAGATAGAAAGCATGCCGATGCAATTATGCAGCCTTTTATAGACGAGATGGGTGTGCGTCAGTTTTTATTAAAAAGCTTAGCTAAAAACGATGAAGGCAATTTTGCATGGCGGTTTAATTTATTGAGTCTTGATAAAAATTATTCGATAATTACCGACAATGTTAATGAAAACAATTCTTGTTTGTGCGACACTCTATTTATTAAAGGTAATGATTCTGACTATATATTAGCTGAGCATAGAGCGGCTATTAATGCGCGCTTTAGTAATGCCCGTGCCAAAATAATTCACGGTGCTGGCCACTGGTTGCATGCGCAAAAGCCATTAGCAGTGAATAAAGCAATAAATGACTTTTTAACTGCGATTTAAACTCATTTTAATCGCCTGTTTTTGATTTTGCGTACTAAAAAGTCGTATATTTATATGCTATAGTATGCGCCGTTTAATTTAAAGGTTACACGTTGATGGTCAGTCAGTTAATTAACGAATTTGATACCTTAGGGTTGTATTTTGGCTTAGCCGGTATTTTTATATTTATCGGTATGGCAATTAAAGACGTACTAAAAAGCGGCAATGTACCCAAGTTTGGTCGTTACATTGTTTGGGCTGTACTCTTTTTAGGGTGTTCTGGCTTTATTGCTAAAGGACTTATTCAAGTATTTTGGCAAGGCGCAGGTGTAGGTTAAGCATGGCCAAGTCAGAAACAGATAGAACAACGCTCGATTTATTTGAATACGAAAAACGCCCAGGCAGACCTAAAACCAATCCCCTTCCACGGGATATGCAGTTAAAGGTTAATAAACGTAATCAAATAAAAAGAGATAAAGCACGTGGTTTAAAGCGTGTTGAATTTAAAGTTTCTTCACAGTTATATCAGGCACTTAGTGATATGGCAGATGCACAAAATATTAGCCGCAGTGTGTTGATTGAAACAATTTTACAAGAAAGATTGGCTATTGATAGATAAAAGGTTTAATCCATGGCAAGTGTAGGCATTTTTTTCGGAAGTGACACAGGTAATACAGAACACGTAGCAAAAATGATCCAAAAAGAATTGGGTAAAAAGCTCGTAGCTGTACATGATATTGCAAAAAGCTCTAAAGAAGAGATTGCGGAATTTGATTTAATCTTATTTGGTATTCCTACTTGGTATTATGGCGAAGCGCAATGTGATTGGGATGATTTTTTTCCTGAGCTTGAAGAAGTAGACTTTGAAGGTAAGCTGGTTGCTATTTTTGGTTGTGGTGACCAAGAAGACTACGCAGAGTACTTTTTAGATGCAATGGGCATGATTAACGATATAGTTACTGAACGTGGTGCTATTGTGGTTGGTCATTGGCCAAGTGAAAGTTATAACTTTGAAGCATCTAAAGGTATTGCTGATGACAAACATTTTGTTGGTTTAGGTATCGATGAAGACCGTCAACCAGAACTTACTGAGCAGCGTGTTAAAGCCTGGTCTGCCCAAGTTTATGAAGAAATGTGTTTAAGCGAACTTGCTGATTAACTTTATTTTTTCTTGGTTTTTGCTTAAATTAGTAGCAATATATTAGTAAATGCGTTTTTATCGGTATTTATTAGCTTTGACCTTTGCACTTAGTAGCTAGGCACGTTACCCTTACCGGTTGATGTGTCGTGTACATCTATTCGTGTACATCCTTGCAAGGTGTCTAGTATAACCAAACAAAATTGAGACAGATTTAATGACTGATCATAATTTGGAATTAAAAAAAGCCGGTTTAAAGGTTACTTTACCGCGAATTAAGATTTTAGAGATTTTACAATCACCTGATAACCAGCATATTAGTGCTGAGGATGTTTATAGAATTCTTCTAGATTTGGGTGAAGAAATCGGTCTTGCAACTGTATATCGCGTACTTAATCAATTTGATGACGCTGGTATTGTTACTCGCCATCACTTTGAAGGTGGTAAATCAGTATTTGAACTTGCAACCAGCACTCACCATGACCACTTAGTATGTCTAAAATGTGGTAAAGTGGTTGAGTTTGAAGATGATGTTATTGAACGTCGCCAACTTGAAGTTGCTGAAAGAAATGGTATTAAATTAACCAATCATTCTTTATATTTGTATGGTGAATGCGAAGACAAAGAAGCGTGCAAAAATTTTGCTAATAATATAAGTTAAGCTTGTATTATAAACAAAAAAAACCTGCTTAATGCAGGTTTTTTTGTCAGTAAAATTCCCAGTACTCATTACTAACACTTCCTAGGTAATAATGAGTACAGAGGCGTTAACCTTTACTGGGTTTTTGACCATGAGTCACGCAGACCCACTGTTTGATTAAATACTATGTTTTTCGCTTTTGAATCTCGCGAAAAATAGCCAGTACGTTCAAACTGAAAACCTTGCTCGGCTGCTGAATTAGCCAACGATGGCTCTAACTTAGCATTCGTTAAAATAACTAATGAGTCAGGGTTTAAGGTGCTTTCAAACTCATCGGCTGCTGCTGGGTTTGGTACGCTAAATAAACGGTCATATAAACGTACTTCTGCTGTAATCGCTTCACTTGCCGATACCCAATGAATAACCCCTTTAACTTTACGACCATCACTTGGGTTTTTACCTAGCGTTTCTGGGTCAAAAGTACAATAAATAGTGGTAATTTCACCATTTTCGTCTTTTTCAACACGCTGTGCTTTAATAACATAAGCGCCGCGTAAGCGTACTTCTTTATCAAGTACTAAACGTTTGAACTTGTTATTAGCTTCTTCTTTAAAGTCTTCACGTTCAATATAAATTTCACGTGTGAATGGCACATCACGGCGACCCATTTCTTCTTTATTTGGGTGATTAGCCACAGATAAGGTTTCAACTTTATCAGCATCATAGTTTTCAATAACGATTTTAACGGGATCAAGTACCGCCATTGCACGTGGTGCATTTTCGTTAAGATCTTCACGGATACAGGCTTCAAGCATGCCCATTTCAACCATGTTTTCTTGTTTGGTTACACCAATACGTAAGCAGAACTCACGAATGGAGGCTGGGGTATAACCACGACGACGTAAGCCTGCAATCGTAGGCATACGTGGATCATCCCACCCTTCTACATGATTATTCACTACTAAGTCGCTGAGCTTGCGCTTAGACATAATAGTGTACTCTAGGTTTAAGCGTGAAAACTCAATTTGCTGTGGATGACACTCTAAACTGATGTTATCAAGTACCCAGTCGTATAAACGACGGTTATCTTGAAACTCCAGTGTACACAATGAATGAGTAATACCTTCTAGCGCATCAGAAATACAGTGAGTAAAGTCGTACATTGGGTAAATGCACCACTTATCTGCAGTTTGATGATGATGAGCAAAGCGTACACGATAAATAATAGGATCGCGAAGCACCATAAATGAGCTTGCCATATCAATTTTAGCGCGCAGTACACACTCGCCTTCTTTAAACTCGCCATTACGCATTTTTTCAAATAACGCGAGGTTCTCATCACTTGCTGTATCGCGGTATGGGCTGTTTTTACCCGGCTCTTTTAATGTGCCACGGTATTCACGGGCTTGATCTGCCGTTAAAAAGCACACATACGCTAAGCCTTTATTTATTAGCTCAACTGCATAATCGTATAATATATCGAAGTAATTAGACGAGTATTTAATTTCGCCATCCCAATTAAAGCCTAACCACTGCACGTCTTCTTTAATAGAATTAACGTAGTTAATATCTTCTTTTTCTGGGTTTGTATCGTCAAAGCGTAAGTTACATAAACCGTTATAGTCTTTTGCGATGCCAAAATTTAAACAAATTGATTTTGCATGGCCAATGTGTAAAAAACCATTTGGTTCGGGTGGAAAACGAGTATGCGTAGACGCATGCTTTCCACTTGCTAAATCTTGGTCAATGCGGGTTCTAATAAAATTACTTGGGCGATTCTCGATTTCCGCCATAGGAGTATGATCCTCAAAATAGTGCGTGATAACAAAACTAATGCATTATTACAAAAACATACACTAACATACAGCAATAGATTAAGGTTTATTTTAGATCTTGGTTAACTTTAATTCAGTAACGAGTCAGTTAATGAATAAACTTTGTTTTAGCGCAATAATAACGTCATCAAAGGCCATTATAGTAAGCAAATAACCTGACTTAAAGGAACCATCATGGCTATACAAAATCAACACCGTGTTTATATTCCAACCAATGCCCGTACCAATCACTACCTTTTAGCTGAAATAACCCCTACCACTGATTTTTATAAAAACTTTAGTAATATTAACTGTTGTTATGAGCGTATAGCACGTGAGCTTTTTTCTTGCTGTGATGAGCTTGGCTTACACAATGTGCATTTATTAGCGAACGACAAACTACCTGTAGTACGCTTTAACGATGAGTCGTATCAGCTTGAAACGAATAAACAAATGTTGTTTTTTTATAACCCTCGCTACCACGAAGCACATAAAGCGTACTACACTGAAAATATAGCCAGTAAAAAAATCAGGCTGTTATTTTTAGCAACCGGTGACGATCTGCGTGCAAATTCAGCACTGTTTCATAGCAAAGTACAAAAGGTATTAAATAATTTACAACAGCAGTTATTTTTAGAACAACCACTGTTTAAACTGCGCGATCATCAACATTTAACCTATGACTTATTTGCTAAAGATAAAGGCAATAAACAAACCTACGGTTATAAACTGCGTAGCCTCTACCCTCGCTACCAGTCAAGGCAGTGTAATATTCCCAGTGATCATGCCCAAATGAGCTATGCAACCTTCGCTATTCCAGTGTCACGAGCAATCAAAACGCAATTTCAAACACAAATAAATAATCGTGATTTTAAGCAATTTTATACATACTTTACCGATTTATTTACCCAAATTTGTAATACCAATAAGTTAACCCACGGGGCTATGGTTGCTAATGGCGCTATACCAATTATTCGTAATAGCAGCATTGATAAAAATGACGGTAATCAAGAATTACAAAAGTTAAGCTTTGACATAGAGACTGATCAAGTGCAAATTAAAGCGCTATTTAATGAAGATAAATTAGTAGAAACACTGCATTTTGTAGTGGTAGCTGCGCAGCATAATAATAATGAAATGGGCTATGGGCGGTTTATGAATCAAGTAGAGAAAACGATTCATACTTTGTGCGATGAGTTAGCTATAAATAAACAACGCCAAGATTTATCAGTGCGGTTTTATCAGCATATAAGCTACCTATACTAAGTGTAAAAGTAAAAGTGCAGATAACAAAAAGGCTCGCATTAGCGAGCCTTTTTAGAGTAAAAAAGCGATTACCAGCCTGTTTTCTCTTTAAGTGCTTTACCGATATCAGCAAGTGAACGTACAGTTTTTACGCCCGCAGCTTCTAGTGCAGCAAATTTCTCATCTGCAGTACCTTTACCACCGGCAATGATTGCGCCAGCGTGACCCATACGCTTACCTTCTGGTGCAGTAACACCAGCAATGTAAGATACTACAGGTTTAGTAACGTGTGCTTTGATGTACTCTGCAGCTTCTTCTTCTGCAGTACCACCAATTTCACCGATCATTACGATCGCTTCAGTTTGTGGATCTTTTTCGAACATTTCTAAAACGTCGATAAAGTTAGTACCTGGAATTGGGTCGCCACCAATACCAACACATGTAGACTGACCAAAACCAGCATCAGTAGTTTGCTTAACTGCTTCGTACGTTAATGTACCAGAGCGAGAAACAATACCTACTTTACCAGGTTTGTGGATATGACCAGGCATGATACCAATCTTAGTTTCACCAGGAGTAATAACACCTGGGCAGTTAGGACCGATCATACGTGTACCTGTTTGATCTAGTTTGATTTTAACATCAACCATATCAAGTGTAGGAATACCTTCAGTAATACAAACAATCAGCTCGATGCCTGCATCGATTGCTTCTAAGATTGCATCTTTACAAAAAGGTGCTGGTACATAGATAACAGACGCAGTTGCGCCAGTTTCTTGTACTGCTTCACGCACTGTATTGAATACAGGAAGACCAAGGTGCGTTTGACCGCCTTTACCTGGGCTTACGCCACCAACCATTTGTGTACCGTACTCAAGCGCTTGCTCTGAGTGGAAAGTACCTTGGCCACCGGTGAAACCTTGACAGATAACTTTTGTATCTTTATTGATTAATACAGACATTATTTGCCCTCCGCAGCAGCAACTACTTTTTCAGCAGCGTCTGTTAGTGATTCAGCAGCGATGATGTCTAGACCAGAGTTTTTAAGAACTTCACGGCCTAGTTCAGCGTTAGTACCTTCTAAACGTACAACTACTGGTACGTTTACGCCTACTTCTTTAACTGCGCCAATGATGCCTTCAGCAATCATGTCACAACGTACAATACCGCCAAAGATGTTAACTAAAACAGCTTTAACATTATCATCAGAAAGAATGATTTTGAATGCTTCAGAAACACGTTCTTTAGTCGCGCCGCCGCCAACATCTAGGAAGTTAGCCGGTTTGCCACCGTGTAGATTTACGATGTCCATAGTACCCATTGCTAGGCCTGCACCGTTAACCATACAACCAACGTTACCATCTAGCGCTACGTAGTTAAGCTCAAAGCTTGCTGCATGTGCTTCACGTGAATCTTCTTGTGAAGGATCGTGGAATTCACGGATTTTAGGTTGACGGTAAAGTGCATTACCATCGATACCGATTTTGCCGTCAAGACAGTGAAGGTTACCTTCGTCTGTGATCACAAGCGGGTTGATTTCAAGTAATGCGAAATCAAAATCAGTGAACATTTTACCAAGACCCATAAAGATCTTAACAAACTGTTTCATTTGTACTGGGTTAAGACCCAATTTGAAACCTAGTTCACGTGCTTGATAAGCTTGAGGACCTACTAATGGGTCGATCTCAGCTTTATGGATAAGCTCAGGTGTTTCCTCAGCAACAGTTTCAATTTCAACGCCGCCTTCAGTAGACGCCATGAAAACAACTTTGCGAGATGCACGGTCAACAACTGCACCTAGGTACAATTCGTTGGCGATGTCAGTACAGCTTTCTACTAAAATTTTAGCAACTGGCTGGCCTTTCTCGTCTGTTTGGTAAGTAACTAGGTTTTTACCTAACCAGTTAGCTGCAAACGCTTTAACTTCGTCGATAGTTTTTACTAGCTTTACACCGCCAGCTTTACCACGTCCACCTGCGTGAACCTGAGTTTTAACAACCCACATATCGCCGCCAATTTTTTCAGCAGCAGCTGCAGCTTCTTCAGGTGTATCGCAAGCGTAACCTGTAGAAACTGGTAAACCATATTCGGCAAAAAGTTGTTTTGCCTGATACTCATGCAAATTCATGATGCTTTATCCAAATTTTTATACTAAAAGAGCCGAATATTTTTTCAAATAAACAACTATCCCAAATTGCGACCATAGTATAGATCCCAAGGCTTAACATGAAAACCCCAGTATGACCAAAGGCGCAAAAAAAAAGCTGTGAATGTTCATTCACAGCTTACATTTCATACAACTAAATTAAACATCCAGTAATAAGCGTGTTGGATCTTCAAGTAACTCTTTAATTGTTACTAAGAAGCCAACAGATTCTTTGCCATCAATGATGCGGTGGTCATAAGAAAGTGCTAAATACATCATAGGAAGTATTTCTACTTTACCGTTTACAGCCATTGGACGATCTTGGATTTTATGCATACCCAAAATTGAAGACTGCGGTAAATTAATGATAGGAGTAGATAGTAAAGAACCAAATACACCGCCATTTGTAATAGTGAAGTTACCACCCGTCATATCATCAAGTGTTAGCTTACCATCACGACCTTTTAGTGCTAGCTCACGAATACCTTTTTCAATTTCTGCAACTGATAACTTGTCACAATCTTTAAGTACTGGCGTTACTAGACCACGAGGTGTAGATACAGCGATGCTGATGTCGAAGTAGTTGTGATAAACAATATCGTCACCATCAATTGATGCATTTACATCTGGGAAGCGCTTAAGTGCTTCAGTAACCGCTTTCACGTAGAAAGACATGAAACCTAAACGAATACCGTGGCGCTTTTCAAACACTTCTTGATACTGCTTACGAAGGCTCATGATAGGTTCCATGTTCACTTCGTTGAATGTTGTTAACATTGCAGTTGAGTTTTTCGCTTCAAGTAAGCGCTTAGCAATTGTTTTACGTAAACGCGTCATAGGAACACGTTTTTGTGTACGATCGCCCATTGCTGCTGCAGGTGCCGCCGCTGGTGCTGCTTTTGCCGCTGGTGCAGGTGCTTTTAAGAAAGTATCTACGTCTTCTTTAGTTACACGACCGTTTTTACCCGTGCCTTTAATTTTTGCAGCGTCTAGGCCTTTTTCAGCAATTAAACGACGTACTGAAGGTGTTAACACATCAGAGCTGTCGTTTGACTCACTTGCTGCTGGTGCAGCTGCGTCTGCTTTTTTAGCTGGTGCTGCTGGAGCGCCGCCCGCTTTAACCGAACCAATTACTTGCTCGCCTAATACAGTGTCGCCTTCGCCGTGGATTATTTCACCCATGATACCGTCTTCTTGAGCAACAACCTCAAGTACCACTTTATCAGTTTCAATATCTACTAAGTTTTGATCGCGAGTTACTGCGTCGCCTGCTTGTACATGCCATGTAGCAATTGTTGCGTCTGCAACTGATTCTGGAAGTACAGGAACTTTAATATCCACTTCTTTACCTTCTGATGCTGGTGCTGATTGCGCCGCTGGCGCGTCTTCTGATTTAGTTGCTGCAGATTCTTCAGTTGAAGAGTCTTCTTTTGGTGCATCTTCACTTGCTGGTGCTGCATCAGCATCGCCAAGTAAACCGATAACTTGATCGCCAAGTACCGTAGCGCCTTCTTCTTGTGTAATTTCAGTAATCACACCGTCATGTTGCGCAACAACTTCTAAAACCACTTTATCTGTTTCAATGTCTACTAAGTTTTGGTCGCGAGTTACTTTGTCGCCAACACTTACATGCCATGTAGCAACGGTAGCATCTGCAACCGACTCAGGAAGAACAGGAACTTTAATTTCTGTGCTCATTGCTTATCCTTTATTTTCGATAGTAAGCGCGTCGGCAACGAGCGCTTGTTGTTCTTTAGTATGTACTGACATATAACCACATGCTGGTGATGCTGAAGCCTTACGACCCGCATACGTTAGTTTAGCGTTTTGTGGAATAGCATCTTTGAAGTGATGTTGCGAGCAATACCATGCACCTTGGTTTTGCGGCTCTTCTTGACACCATACAAAATCAGTTACGTGCTGGTAACGCTCTATAATAGTTTTCATTTCGTCGTGTGGGAACGGGTAAAGCTGCTCTACACGTACGATTGCAATATTATCTTGTTCAAGCTTGCGGCGCTCTTGTAATAGTTCATAGTAAACTTTACCACTACAAAAAATAACGCGTTCTACTTTCTCAGGGTTAATATCATCAATTTCGTCAATCACATTATGAAAAACACCTGCAGAGAGTTCTTCTAGCGAAGACACTGCTAACGGATGGCGTAGTAATGACTTAGGCGTCATAACAATCAGTGGACGACGCAATGGTCTAACTGATTGACGACGAAGCATTGCATATACTTGCGCTGGCGTTGAAGGTACACATACTTGCATATTGTGATCAGCACAAAGTTGTAAAAAGCGCTCTAAGCGTGCAGAGCTGTGCTCTGGACCTTGGCCTTCGTAACCATGTGGTAATAAAATAGTAAGGCCGCATAAACGCCCCCACTTTTGCTCACCCGAGCTTAAAAACTGATCAAATACAACTTGTGCGCCGTTTGCAAAGTCACCAAACTGTGCTTCCCAAATAATTAATGACGTTGGCTCTGCGGTTGCGTAACCATATTCAAAAGCAACAACCGCTTCTTCAGAAAGAACTGAATCGAATACTTGGAAAGTACCTTGATCTTTACCAACATGCTCAAGTGGAGTGTAAGTCGCACCATCGGCTTGACTATGTACTACCGCATGGCGATGGAAGAAAGTACCACGACCAGAATCTTGTCCAGTAAAACGAATATCTGTGCCTTCTGCTGCAATAGTTGCATAAGCTAGTGTTTCTGCCATGCCCCAATCAAGCGGCTTTTCGCCAGATGCCATTAGCTTACGATCGTCGTAAATTTTCTTCACGCGCGATTGCGCTTTATGACTCTCTGGGTAGCTAGACACTATGTTGCCAAGCTCTTTTAGTTTTTCAACCGAGACACTTGCATCGTAATCAACACTCCATTCATGGCCAACATACTTTGCCCAATCTGATGAATGTGATGTTTCTGGCTGTATTTCATCAACCACACAATTACCTTCGTCTAAACCATTACGGTAATCATCAACAAGTGCTTTAACCTCATCTTCAGTGAATGAGCCTTCGGCAATTAATTGATCAGCGTAAATTAAACGTGGAACTGGATGCTTTTTAATTTTTTGATACATAACAGGCTGAGTAGCATTAGGCTCATCAGCTTCGTTATGACCATGGCGACGGTAACAAACAAGGTCAATTACAACGTCACGCTTAAATTGGTTTCTGAAATCAAGTGCCAGTTGAGTAACAAATGCCACTGCTTCTGGATCGTCAGAATTAACATGAAATATTGGCGACTGCACCATTTTAGCAATGTCAGTACAGTATGGAGTAGAACGTACATCGTCTTGTTTAGACGTTGTAAAACCAACTTGGTTATTTACTACTATACGAATACTACCGCCACAGCTAAAGGCGTTTGTTTGTGACATGTTAAATGTTTCTTGTACAACACCTTGACCAGCAATTGCTGAGTCGCCATGAATAGTAATTGGCAGTGCTTTAATACCTGAGCTGTCACCTAAGCGGTCTAAACGAGCACGTACTGAGCCCATAACCACTGGATTTACAATTTCAAGATGCGATGGGTTAAACGCAAGTGCCATGTGCACATTGCCACCTTTAGTAGCAAAGTCAGATGAGTAACCCATGTGGTATTTAACATCACCCGAGCTTAACGTGTCTTTGTGTTTACCGGCAAACTCATCAAATAACTCTGATGGATTTTTACCAAGTACGTTCACAAGTACGTTTAAACGGCCGCGGTGAGCCATACCAATAACAGCTTCTTTTTGGCCACTTTCACCAGCGCGGTGAATCAGCTCTTTAAGCATAGGTACTAACGCATCGCCACCTTCAAGTGAGAAGCGCTTAGCACCTGGGAACTTAGCCCCTAAATATTTTTCAAGACCATCGGCTGCGGTTAATCCTTTAAGGATACGTAGCTTTTCGTCTTTATTGAATTTTGGCCTAGACTGAACAGACTCTAAACGCTGTTGTAACCAACGTTTTTCTTCTGTTGATGTGATGTGCATATACTCGGCGCCAATAGAACCACAATACGTGGTTTTTAGTGCTTGGTATAACTCACCTAGAGGCATAGTATCGCGCCCTACAGCAAACGATCCTACATTAAATTCGCGGTCAAAGTCAGCATTGGATAGGTCGTGGTAATCTAGCTCTAAATCTCGTACGCGCTCTCGCTGCCAAATACCTAACGGATCTAAGTTAGCATTTTGGTGTCCACGAAAACGGAAAGCATTAATAAGTTGCAATACTTTAACCTGTTTAAGGTCACCGCCACTGCCCTCTGCTACCACTACTTCTCTATGCTTGTTTTTAGCAAGCGCCGCAAACTGTGCTCGAACTTCTGAATGTTTTACTTCAACATCCACACCATCAACTTTAGGTAATTGTTCAAACACTTCTCGCCATTCTTCTGGCACCGAAGTCGCATCGTCTAAATACGCTTCATAAAGCTCTTCAATATAAGCAACGTTACCGCCGTTTAAATGTGAAGATTCTAGCCATGCCTTCATCACACCTTCGTGCATTTATAAGCCCTTTTCTTTAGCGCAGAAATTAATAGTTATGATAACAGGATGACTAATTAGTATTAGCCATCCTACATTTACTAAGTAATTAAACCGCTCGGTTTAATAACATAGATTTTATTTGTCCAATTGCTTTGGTCGGATTAAGACCTTTAGGACAAACGCTAACACAGTTCATTATACTGTGGCAACGGAACACACTGAAAGCATCGTCTAAGTCAGCTAAACGCTCTTCTGTTGCTGTATCTCGGCTATCAGCCAAGAAACGGTAAGCATGAAGAAGGCCTGCTGGACCAATGAACTTGTCTGGATTCCACCAGAACGAAGGACACGATGTTGAACAACATGCACATAAAATACACTCATAAAGCCCATCTAACTTATCACGTTCTTCGATTGTTTGAAGACGCTCGCCAGCTGCTGGCGTGTCATTAATTAGATACGGTTTAACTTTTTCGTATTGAGTGTAGAACTGACTCATGTCAATAACAAGGTCACGAACCACAGGTAAGCCTGGTAATGGACGCACTACTATTTTACCTTTGCCACCTTTTTGCAGCGTAGATAAAGGAGTGATACATGCCAAACCATTTTTACCATTCATGTTAACACCATCAGATCCACACACACCTTCACGGCATGAACGACGGAAAGATAATGTTGGATCTTGTTCTTTTAAAAGAATAAGTGCATCCAAAACCATCATGTCGTGACCTTCCTCTGTTTGCAAGGTGTATTCTTGCATACGAGGTGCGTTGTCAACATCGGGATTATAACGATAAACTGAAAATTGTACTTGTGCCATCGTCTATCTCCTAGTACACACGTGCTTTAGGTGGGAAAGCTTCACGCGACTTAGGCGCGTAGTTTACGTCACGCTTGCTCATTTCATCCGTTAACGGATTAAATACTGAGTGACATAACCAGTTTTCGTCATCACGATCTGGGAAGTCAAAGCGAGAATGTGCACCACGGCTTTCGGTACGGAAGTTTGCAGCTACTGCAGTTGAGTAAGCTGTTTCCATTAAGTTATCTAGTTCAAGACATTCAATACGCTGCGTGTTGAAGTCTGATGATTTATCATCAAGACGTGCATGTTGCAGACGTTCACGAATTTCTTTAAGTTCTTGCAGACCAGCAGCCATTGAGTCACCTTCACGAAATACCGAGAAGTTAAGTTGCATACATTGCTGTAAGTCTTTTTTGATTTGAACTGGATCTTCACCTTGGCCAGCCGTTGAATTTTCCCAACGATTGTAACGTGCAAGTGATGTTTCTAAATCAGACTCTGATGCCGCTTTAGAAATTTCAACATCATTTAGGTATTTACCTAAGAAGTTACCGGCCGCACGACCAAATACCACTAAATCAAGTAATGAGTTACCACCTAAGCGGTTAGCACCGTGTACTGATACACAGGCAATCTCACCTACCGCAAACAAACCTTCAACGATTGTTTCTTTGCCGTTTGCGTCGATTTGTAGCGCTTGACCATTTACGTTGGTTGGCACGCCACCCATCATGTAATGACATGTAGGAATTACTGGAATTGGTTCTTTTGCAGGGTCAACGTGAGCAAATGTTTTAGCAAGGTCACATACACCAGGAAGACGCAGATTTAGTGTTTCTGCACCTAAGTGATCTAGTTTTAGCTTAAGGTGAGGACCCCAAGGACCATCACAACCACGACCTTCACGGATCTCAGTCATCATTGAACGTGCAACCACATCGCGAGACGCTAAGTCTTTTGCGTTTGGTGCATAACGTTCCATGAAGCGCTCGCCATCTTTATTTAAAAGATAACCACCTTCGCCACGACAACCTTCAGTTACTAGCGTACCCGCGCCAGCAATACCCGTTGGGTGGAACTGCCACATTTCCATATCTTGCATAGAAATACCAGCACGTGTTGCCATACCAACGCCGTCGCCGGTGTTGATGTGCGCATTAGTAGTTGATGCAAAAATACGACCCGCACCACCTGTTGCTAATACTACTGCTTTAGATTTGAAATAAGTGATTTCACCTGTTTCAATTTCAATTGCAGTACAACCTACTACATCACCATTATCGTTTTTAACTAAATCAAGTGCATACCATTCTGAGAATACATTTGTTTTGTTTTTAACATTTTGTTGATAAAGAAGGTGTAATAGTGCGTGACCAGTACGATCGGCAGCTGCCGCAGTACGTGCAGCTTGTTCACCACCAAAGTTTTTCGATTGACCACCGAAAGGACGTTGGTAAACACGGCCATTTTCAAAGCGAGAAAATGGGAGACCCATGTTTTCTAATTCAGTAATAGCTTCTGGGCCTGTTTGACACATATATTCAATAGCGTCTTGGTCACCGATAAAATCGGAGCCCTTAACGGTATCGTACATGTGCCATTCCCAGTTATCTTCGTGCGAGTTACCAAGCGCTACTGTAATACCACCCTGTGCTGATACAGTGTGTGAGCGAGTTGGAAATACTTTAGAGATTAAAGCACACGTTTTGCCAGACTCAGTAATAGCTAAAGCAGCGCGCATACCTGCACCACCGGCACCGATTACTACGGCGTCAAATTCACGAACAGAATATTTCACTTATACACCCCATAATACGATTAGACCAATAGCTACGTAAGCAAAGGCCATTAGGTTTAGTACAAAGCCTAAAACAGCACGAAGCTTAGCGCACTTAACATAGTCTGTTAGAACTTGCCAAAGGCCAATGCGGGTATGAACCATAATGCAAACCAGGGCAATTAAAGTAAACCCTTTCATTGCTAGGTTAGAGAAGAGGCCTGTCCAGGCTTCGAAAGTGACTTCTGGCGTTGCTAAAAAATAGCCGATAATAAAAATCGCATACGCGCTTATTATTAATGCCGTGGTACGTAAAGATACGAAATCTTGTACACCATCACGTTTAAGAGTTGCTTGATTTAAAACCATATCCACACCCCTGCCAATACGGCAAACACAACGCCAAGAGCCATTGCAATTTTAGCGCTGAGGTTACCTGATTCAAGTTCTTCCCAATGTCCCATATCCATAATCATATGGCGAATACCACCAATAAGGTGATAACCCAATACAGACACGGTGCCCCAAGCAATAAATTTGGCAATGAATCCGTTAAACAGACCCTTGACGAATTCAAAACCTTCAGCAGAAGAAAGAGACTCTGACCAAGCCCAAATGACAAACGTTAAAGCAAAAAATAATGCAACACCGGTGACGCGGTGGAAAATTGACGCTTTAGCCGTTGCCGGCATAGATATAGTTGTTAGATCTAGATTTACAGGTCTTTGCTTTTTCACAGTTACTTGCCCATCTTGCCCACAGTGGGGCTCATCTACTTGTTTTTCTAAAACCCACCAAATATTTCTGATGGAACTATCAAAATAAACGTCTCTTTACAAATAAAGTTCACTATAATGCAAAAATTATAATGTAAAAATATGTTTACCTAAATACAATACGGTTAAAAACCTTCGACAGTATATATAGCCGCAGGCCTTTTTACAATTCTTGTTTAGTTAGAGCCATTTGCAAATTAGCCAATGGTATAATATTCAAACCATACCGAATATTTATTATACGTATACGCATAATGCTTATAAAAATTGACTTTATACCCCTCTTTCACGTTAAAATGAGAAGATGTGCTTAAAACAGATTTTAGAGTATAAAATCAGAATAGTTATCTTAATAGGAGATACATAGATGGCGGATAAGAAAGCCACAGTCCATATTGATGGTCTAGATCCAATCGAACTTCCAATTTATCAAGGTACTGCTGGCCAGGATGTAATTGACGTACGTACATTAGGTTCACATGGTCACTTTACTTACGATCCAGGTTTTATGTCGACTGGCTCTTGTGAATCTACAATTACTTATATTGATGGCGGCAAAGGTGTTCTACTTCATCGTGGTTACCCAATTGAGCAGCTTGCTGAAGACTCTAACTATGTAGAGCTATGTTACTTACTATTAAACGGTGAGTTACCTTCAAAAGAGCAGTATGAAGAATTTGCACAACAAATCACTCGCAGTACTATGCTAGATGAAAAAATTGCAACTTTCTTCCAAGGTTTCCGTTTTGATGCACATCCTATGGCAATGCTATGTGGCGTGGTTGGTGCTTTATCATCTTTTTATCATGAAGATCTTGATATTACAGACGCAAGCCAACGCAAAACAAGTGCAATTAAATTAGTAGCTAAGTTACCTACTATTGCAGCTATGGCTTATAAAACAAACATTGGCCAACCATTTGTATACCCACGTAACGATTTAAGCTACGCCGAAAACTTCTTACATATGATGTTCTCTGTACCTGCTGAAGAGTATAAAGTTAACCCTGTAACGGCTAAAGCTATGGATAAAATATTCATGCTTCATGCTGATCATGAACAAAACGCATCAACGTCTACTGTACGTCTTGCAGGTTCATCTGGTGCTAACCCATATGCTTGTATTGCTGCTGGTATCGCATCTCTTTGGGGCCCTGCACACGGCGGCGCTAACGAAGCATGTTTAAACATGTTAGAAGAAATTGGTTCTGTTGATCGCATTGACGAATACGTAGCTAAAGCAAAAGATAAGTCAGACCCGTTCCGTCTTATGGGCTTTGGTCACCGTGTTTACAAAAACTTTGATCCACGTGCAACGGTAATGCGTCAAACGTGTCACGAAGTACTTGCTGAGCTAAATATTCAAGATCCATTGCTTGATATTGCAATGAAGCTTGAGCAAATTGCGCTTGAAGACCCGTACTTTGTTGAGAAGAAACTCTACCCTAACGTAGATTTTTACTCAGGTATTATCTTAAAAGCGATCGGTATTCCAACAAGCATGTTCACTGTAATTTTTGCAATGGCACGTACTGTTGGTTGGATCACTCACTGGGATGAGATGCTATCTCAACCTGGTCATAAGATCAGCCGCCCACGTCAGCTTTACACGGGTTACACACAACGTGACTACAAAGCAACTGACAAGCGTTAATTCGCTGTAATATTGCTTAAGTATTTTAAAAGGTCGCTATTGCGGCCTTTTTTGTTACTCAGCACTTGAGAATTATCTTAAACAGATTACAATTCTCGCCCTAAATTGACTAATTAAATGAGCTTATGTCTGTTTCCACGTTTGATATCACTAAAATACGTAATGATTTCCCTATCCTAAATCAAACGATTAATAGCCAAACTTTAACTTATTTAGACTCTGGGGCAACCACACAAAAGCCACAATGCGTTATTGATACCACGGCACAGTTTTATGCAGCGCAAAACGCGAACGTACATCGTGGACGCCATACCCTCAGTGAGCAGGCTACTTATCGTTATGAGCAAGTACGCGATAAAGCTGCAGAATTTTTTGGTGTTAATAGTAATGAAATTGTATGGACTAAAGGGGCAACTGAAGCTATAAACTTAGTCGCTAATGGCTTAAAAAATCAAATAAAAGCCAGCGATACCATCATTATTACGCCTATTGAGCATCATGCTAATATTGTACCTTGGCAGGTTTTGTCTCAGCAAACTGGTGCTAAGCTTGCTATTTTACCGCTTAACGACGATGCCACCTTTGATATACCTGCATGCTGTGAATTTATAAAGCAGCATAAACCTAAGTTATTGGCCATTAGCCAAGCCTCTAATGCGCTTGGTAATATCACTAATTTAGCGCCGTTAATTGCCAGTGCGAAAGCGGTAGGCGCATTAGTACTGGTTGATGGCGCACAAGGAGCAATGCATTTAAAAGCTAATTTAAGCACACTTAATTGTGATTTTTACGTTTTTTCTGCCCATAAAATGCTGGGGCCAACCGGTTTAGGCGGCTTATATGGCCGCTACGAGCAATTAAATGCCCTCACCCCATACCAAACCGGGGGAGAAATGATCCAAACCGTAACCTTAACGCACAGCACTTATCGCGATGCACCGGCAAAGTTTGAATCGGGGACGCCAAATATTGCCAGCGTATTAGGCTTTGGTGCAGCACTTGAGTATATAAATGCATTAAATCACCCTGCTTTAATTGAATATGAACAAACGCTATTTAATTATGCAGCCAATAGACTACAGCAAATTGATGGCATCACCCTATTTAGTGACCTTAAGCATAATATTGGCACTTTATGTTTTAACTATAAAGATGAGCATCCATACGATTTGGCAACTTTACTTGACGGATATGGGGTTGCACTGCGCAGTGGCCATCATTGCACTCAGCCTTTAATGGCGCATTTAGGGGTCAATGGCACCCTTAGAGCAAGCTTAGCTTTCTATAATAACCATACAGATGTAGATAATTTTATTGATGCACTACAAAAATGCATTGCTCTATTAGACTAATGTTGGATAAGAATATGACAAATACTTTTAATAAAGCAGCCCAAGGGATAAAAAATGCACCTGCATGGCAGCAAAAATACCGAGAAATAATGTTACTTGGTAAAACATTACCAGTACTTGCTGACGTTTTGAAAATAGACAGCGCATTAGTCCCTGGCTGCGAAAGTAAAGTGTGGCTATTTGTGGAGTTTGATTTAACCGAAAATACACTCGTGGTGATAGGTGATTCTGATACCCGTATTGTAAAGGGCTTACTTGCCTTAATATTAGCGCTATACAATGGCCTTACCCCAGAGCAAGTACTGGAGATAAACGCCTATCAAGAGTTTGAAAAACTAGGGTTAATTAGCCACTTAAGTCCATCTAGAGGGAATGGTATTAAAGCCATGGTAGAGACGATTCAAACCATGGCTAAACAAAAAATAAGTTAAATTAACCCAAGATCAGGTTAAATTATAAGCAGCGTTATGCTTGGGAACTAAGTAAACGCTGTTTTTTATCTAAATATTTACGAACGGCTTTTGCAGCTACAAAAAAGCCAAAGCTGCCGGTGATCATAGTCACTGAGCCAAAGCCATTATTACAATCCATATTCATACTACCATCGGCATTTTGCTTAGCATGGCAAACTCTGCCATCACTGCCTGGGTATACCAGCTGCTCTGTTGAATATACACAATCAATATTAAACTTACGCTTAGGGTTATTACTAAAATTATATTGCTTGCGTAAAATATAACGCACTTTAGCTAAGAGTGGATCTTGGGTAGTTTTAGCCACATCGCCAAACGTAATTTGCCCCGGATCAGTTTGCCCACCTGCGCCGCCGGTAGTAATTACAGCTAGTTTATTGCGTTTACAATGCGCAATTAATGCCGCTTTTTCTTTCACTGCGTCAATACAATCAATAACATAATCAAAGCCCTGAATATGCTCATGAATATTATCTAAAGTAATAAAGTCATCAATCACCTGCACTTCACATTGTGGGTTAATTAACTCACAACGCGCTTTCATCGCCTCCACTTTAGCTTGGCCAATGGTGCCGGTAAGTGCGTGTATTTGTCTATTTACATTAGTGGCACAAATATCATCTAAATCTATTAGGGTTAATTTGCCAACCCCAGTGCGCGCCAATGCTTCTGCGGCCCAACTACCAACACCACCAATGCCAACAACACAAAAATGTGCCTGCTGTAACCAGTCAAACTGTCGTTGTCCGTATAAACGTTTGATCCCGCCAAAACGTATGTCTGTTACTTTTTCAGTCATTTACCAATCCAGTTGCCATGGTGTTTTCCATGCTTGAAAATCTTGATGTTTAATTAATTGTGTAAACTCATCCCCATTATCGGGTAAAAGAGTAAATTGTATTTGCTGCTCATTCCATAAGAAATCAAGCGCAAATGCATGCAAGTAAGTACGTGCGCTATGCGCACCTGCATAAGAGGTATCACCTAATATAGGTGCGCCTATACTTTTTAGCGCTACTCTTAATTGGTGCGTTTTACCTGAGTAAGGTTTTAAAATATACCCCCTAAAACCGGGTTTATAACTTACAGAATAAAAACGACTAATAGCAGGATTAGCTGTTGTTGTAAGTAACTTAAAAGTACCACGGCGTGATTTTGCCATATCGCCTTTTATCCAACCCTGCTTTTTTTTAGGCTTGGCGTCGCTAATAGCCAAGTAAAACTTATTAATTGTGTGCTCAGTAAACATTTGCGTAAATTTAGCGGCGGCGAGTTTATTGCGCGCTAAAATAAGCAAGCCTGAGGTCACTTTATCGAGGCGGTGTACTGCAAAGAGTTTTTCATTTAATTGCTGCTCTGCTAATACCACAAAACCTGCGGCGTCTTCTGAATGAAAATTCAGCCCTGCAGGTTTTGCTAAAATATAAAAGTCTCTATGACTATGCACAACTTTTAAATAGGCTTTATTCGTAATGCTCACGCGTGTTTACTTTGCAAATAGCTAATTACTTTAGCTAAATCTTCTGGCGTATCGACACCCGCTTGTGGAGTAATATGCGCTTGCTCTATTTTAATATTGTAGCCATGGTAAAGCACACGTAATTGTTCTAGTGATTCTAGCTGCTCTAGCGGTGACACACTTAGCTCAATATATTGCTTAATAAAACCAGCTCGGTAGGCATAAATACCCACATGGCGTTGAAACGGCGTTAAATCCAGCGTGCTCTGCTCGCCCATCATGGCGCTACGATCAAACGGAATACTGGCACGCGAAAAATACAATGCATTTTTATTAATATCGCTAACGACTTTAACTGCATTAGGATTAAAAACGTCTTCTTGCTCTTCTATCGCTACACTTAAAGTGGCCATAGGTGCAGTTGATTCATTTAATAACGTGGCAACTTGAGATACATTTTCTGGTGCCAATAATGGCTCATCACCTTGCACATTAACTACAATAGTGTTGTTATCAAGCTTAAGTAAATCAACAACCTCTGCTAAACGTTCCGTGCCTGACTGATGATCTTCACGCGTCATTAATACATCACTTGTAAAGGTACTCACAGCATCAAATACTTTTTGATGATCGGTCGCAATAACAACTTTACTCGCACCCGATAAACAGGCTTTTTCGTAAACATGCTGGATCATTGGCTTACCACAAATATCGGCTAGTGGTTTGCCTGGTAAACGGCTAGAAGCGTAACGCGCAGGAATAACAACTACGAATTCCACTTTTGTACCTCATCAAGTGACAATTCACGCGCTTCATTTTCAAGCAATACTGGAATGTCATCGATAACCGGATACGCCAACTTAGCGGCTGTACTTATTAGTTCGCTGTTTTCTTTATCAAAACGTAATTTACCCTTACATACTGGGCAGGCGATAATTTCGAGTAATTTTGTATCAAAGGCCATTGAGGATCCCTTTATCTTTTAATAATGAATTTAATTTGTTTATAACGCTATCGGTAGGTTGAGCATCCACTGGTAAGTAATACCAATTTTGTTTTGCAAAAGCACTACACTTTACAGCATCTTTTTCGGTCATTAACACATTTTCATCACCAAACTGAGTAAAATCATCAGCAGTGTATGCATAATGGTCTCGATAATGATGGGTTGATACTAAGGTAATGCCTTGTGCTTGTAATGACTGCTCAAAACGCAGCGGATTACCAATAGCACTCACAGCGTGGGCTGTTAATATAGGCTCTGTTAGCGTACTATTATTGAGCACAGATTTTAAAGCTGCAGGCTGCAAATTATAACGTTGTGGGTTGTTGCCGCCATTTTCTATCACTAAATCAACGCTCTTTAAACGCTTTTTAGTTTCGCGAAGCGGGCCTGCTGGCATTAACAAACCGTTGCCAAATTGACGTGCACTATCAACAATACAGCATTCAATACTACGTGCCATTTTATAATGTTGCATGCCATCGTCAGATATAATTACATCAATAGCAGAGGTTTGTTCAAGTAATTCTATATTTTGTTGTCTGTTTGGGCCAACCGCTATGGGGCACTGCAAGCGATGATATAAAAGTATCGGTTCATCGCCCGCCTCAAGCGTAGTACTGTTATGATCAACAAGCAATGGATATTGCTTAGCATGCCCGCCGTAGCCTCGGCTAATAATACCTACAGATAAACCTTGCTGAGTTAAATGAGCGTGTAGCCACAGTACAAATGGCGTTTTACCATTGCCGCCAACACTAATATTACCCACTACAATTACAGGTGTTTTGCTACTAAATTGCGTTAGTATATCGCATGTATAAAGCCATTTACGTAATGTTGATATTAGCCAAAACAGTGCAGCTAAAGGCAGTAATAATATAGTAATTAAACTGACAGGCTGATACCAGCTTTGTTCAATTTTGCTCACCCTTGCTCACCAAATTGCATTTTGCATAATGCTGAATAAGTGCCATTATTTGCCAGTAAACTTAAATGATCGCCACTTTCAATAACACTGCCATTATCTATAACATAAATTCGGTCGCTATTTTCNATCGTNGATAAGCGATGCGCAATTACAATCGAGGTTTTGTCTTTCATTAATGCCTCGAGTGCTTGCTGAATTAGTTTTTCTGATTCNGTATCGAGCGCAGATGTTGCTTCATCAAGGATTAAAATAGGCGCATCTTTTAATATTGCACGAGCAATAGCAATACGTTGGCGTTGACCACCAGAGAGCATTACCCCATTTTCGCCAACCATAGTATTTAGCTGCTCTGGTAAGTCTTTTACAAACTCCCATACATGCGCTTGCTTGGCTACTTTTTCCAGTTCTTGCTGCGATATTTCACGCTGTAAACCGTAACAAATATTATTGGCAATGGAGTCGTTAAATAACACCACTTGTTGCGACACTAGCGCAAACTGACGACGTAAATCGGTTAGCTTATAATCATGCAGTGCAATGCCATCGAGTAAAATTTCACTAGGCGCTTCTAAATCATAATAACGTGGCAATAGGTTAGAAATAGTAGATTTACCTGAGCCCGAACGCCCAACTAAAGCAATGCTTTCACCCGCTTTAATCGTTAACGATAAATTGTTTAATACCGGCTCATCTTTAGTTGGGTATTTAAAGGTGACATTTTTAACTTCAATCAAGCCTTTTACTTTATCTACGCTTACAGTACCTGTGTCTTTTTCTACTTCCTCGTCGAGTATTAAAAACACACTTTGCGCGGCTGAAACTCCTCGCTGCATATCACTGTTTACATTAGCTAGCTGTTTAAGCGGGCGAAGTAACATCATCATTGATGAAATTAATACTACAAAGTCGCCTGAGCTTATGGTGTCAATCATCGAAGGCATTGACACAACCCATAAAATAACCGCCATAGCGCTGGCAGCCAATACTTGAATGATTGATACACTCAAGGCTTTAGTTGCGTCCATTTTAATTCGTTGCTGACGATTATGATTATTTACTTTTGAAAACTGATCTATTTCTTGATTTTGGCCACCAAAACCATGGATCACTTTATGACCGCTTAGCATTTGCTCTGAGCTACGAGTAACTTGCCCCATAGCTGATTGAATACTTTTAGAAATGTGTCTAAAGCGCTTTGACACCACAGTGACTATGACAGCAACTAAAGGAATAATAACTAAAAATATCAGCGATAATTGCCAACTGGTATAAAACATAACTGCGAGTAAAAACACCACAAAAGCGCCTTCACGCACTACAATTAATAATGCCTTGGTAATAGCTTGTTGTACTTGTTCGGTATCAAAGGTTATTTTGGAAATAAGATCGCCGGTGGAATTTTTATCATGAAACGATACCGGTAAATGTAGAATATGTTCAAACAACTCTTGGCGCAGCGAGCGTACAACTTGTGAGCCTACATAACTCAAACAATAAGACGACATAAAGTTAAATACACCACGCCCTATTACCAAAGCAATAACTACAAATGGTGCATATTTTAATACATCAGCATTGCGCTCATTAAGACCTTCGTCAATAAACGGCTTCATAAGCTGAATAAATAAAGCATCCATACCTGAATACCCTATCATGCCAATAATAGCGACGATGGCGACTGTTCTGTACGCACCAACGTAAGAAATAAGACGTTTATAAATTTGTGTAGTACTTTGATCCATAACACTCTCTTTATACAGTTACAGCCCCTATTGTATCCTCAGGGAGGCTAAAACAAAACGTCAATCTTTAATAAACCAATAACTTTCACGCTCTCTGGCCGTTTCAACATGCAGATTAGTACTATAAAATTTAATTCTAATTTGTCCTTGCTGCCCAGTAATATATTGCGCAGCGCCAATTTTGTTAAACCGTGCAACCACTTCATCATTAGGAAAATGCCATTGCCCTTTGTAAGCACTCGAATGCACCACAACTTTAGGGTTAACAGCCGCGATAAACTCACTACTTGATGAAGTACCACTACCATGATGCGGGCTTATTAATACATTGCTTGCTAAATTATATCCTGCGGCAATTAGTGCGTGCTCTCGTTGCTTAGAAATATCACCAGTAAAAAGTACACTGTGTTGCGCGCTACTAATTTTAACTACGCAGGAGTCATCGTTGTTATTGTTAAAAGTAATTGAACTAAACGTTTGTATTTTAAGCCCATAAAAATCCATAGTCATGGTTTTACATAAACTCGGTATACCATTTGGATGAAAAGCACTGAGAGTCGATTCAAAGCCTGCCTCAATAAAATGTTTAACTCCTCCTGCATGGTCGTTATCTTGATGGCTTAAAATAGCGGTCGCAACATTCAGATTATTAGCTTTTATATACGGCAGTAAAATACTACGTGTACGGCTAAAGCGGTTAAAATAACTAGGGCCAAAATCATAAATTAATGCATTGTTATCTTTTTCTAACAACACCATCAAACCATGGCCAACATCAAATATGTTTACTTGCCAATCACTTTTGGAAGTAAAGTAACTATCAACCAGCAATACACTTAACGGGATACAAGCAAGCCATTTAAATTTCACTAAATATAGTAGTAGCATGGTTACATAACTAAACATTACTATATCTAAAGTAATTGTTCCTACATTAAACCAACGCCAGCCTGGCGGTATTGCCATTAATTGTTGATACAAAAAATACAATACGGGGTCAAATAACGACACTATCAGGCTCATATCAATAACACTGCTCAATATCGCAACCACTAATAATAATGGCATAATGATAAAGGCGAGCAACGGAATAGCGATTAAGTTCAAGACTAACCCTGCCAAACTCACACCATTAAAAAAGTATAACGACAAAGGCAATAAGCCTATAAATAGTGCCCCTTGTATAGCACATAACATGCCTACTTTAGCGATAACAGAAGCCCCCTTAAAAGGTACTTTTGTAATAACAATAAAGATGATAACCACAGCTAAAAATGAAAAATACAAACCTGGATTTAATACATTAAAAGGGTTAATCATTAAAACTAAAACCAAGGCGTATAAAATACTGCGCCAACGTAGCGATTGTTTAGCTAGGTAATACAATAATAAGTAGCACCCTAACATTATTAAAGCCCGGGTCGCAGAGACAATAAAATCGCTTAAAAATACATAAATAAATGCCGCTATAAAGCCCATTAAGCTATAACAAGTTGCAAGGTTAATTGTTTGTTTTATTCTAATTCTGGCGTGGCTTACAAGTGAGCGTGTTACAAAAAAAGCAAAGCCAAAAACTAACGAAATATGCAACCCAGAAATTGCCAGTAAATGGCTTAACCCCAGCGTTTGCATGGTCAGCTTTTGTTCAAAGTTCATTAAGGACTTGTCGCCCGTCAGCAGCGTATAATAAAGCCAGTTAAGCTTAGACTCTTTAAATATGTGTTTAATATAGTGGCGATAAGCTATAACGTGTTGGTTTCTTTTTGTATCTGTAATAATTAAATTTTTATTGAGTACTTTGCCTTTAAAAAATATTTTTTGTGTAAATGCATAAAGTTGATTGTCAAAAACAGTAAAATTTTTTGTGCTTCTAAAGTTTTTTAAATGTGCGTGAGCACTGAAGGTTGCGCCTACTTCTAATATTTGCGCTGAATCAACACTTAACATAGCACTGGGGGCAGTAAAATAAGCGTAATCTTGCTCATCAAGCTTAATAATTTTTGCTTTTATATATTGCGGAGCATTAGCTGATACAACGTCTTCAACAACTAACTTTACTGAATATGCATACTTTTCACCCTGCCCTGGTAGCTCAAACGAGTAAAAAAGTGTGAAATGCACTAAGATAGCAAAAATAGCGCAAATAAAGCCTAACAAAACATTTGAAAACGGCTTAAAATAAGCGCTCGCAATTAGGATTGAAATTGTGATGAGTATAAATTCGAGGGTTTGAAAATAAAATACGGTTGCAATACTTCCGCACACAAATCCAAGACTAATCCACATTGATGTAAATGGTTGCTTTAAATGGCTAAAAAAACGATCCAACGATTTTTACCCGATCCAAATAAAATTAGGCATCACAAATCACTTAAAATATTTGGCCGTTTGTTACAAGACGCGAACCTTTGGCATTTAAATAGACGCTCTGCGCGTGGTGCATTTGCTGTCGGGTTATTTTTTGCGTTCATCCCTGTTCCTTTTCAAATGGTCCTAGCTGCAGCAACCGCTATAGTGTTTAGGGTAAACCTGCCCATTTCAGTGGCCTTAGTGTGGATAACTAACCCCGTTACCATGCCACCTATTTTTTACTGCTCTTATCTTATTGGCACCCTAGTACTAAACCAGCCAGAACAACATTTTTCCTTTGAAGCAAGCTGGCCTTGGTTTATCGAAAGCTTAACGACTATTGGTCCAGCATTTTTAGTTGGCTCCTTGGTGTCGGCATCAGTTGCCGCGATTATCGGCTATTTTGGAATAGATATTGTTTGGCGGCGTTCAGTTAGAAAAGCATGGTTAATACGTAACAAGTAGCCAATAGTTATAATGACTATAGACAAAAAAAGCCCAACTTAACAAGTTTGGGCTTTTTTAGTTTCTCGGCTTAAATTTTCGATTTAAATTCTATTAAAATCTAAATACTCGTCTAAACGCAATCAGTGGTAATAATAANAATCCATACCAAGAGAAGCTTGCAGAGCGACGCTCATACACTTCGGCATCAGGTGGTGCGCAATCNTCTATCGTGCCATTAGGTATTGGCGAAAGCTTTACTGCTACAGCAACACTTTCATATTCAGTTTTACCGTTAACATCGGTTACAACTTCACCTAATGAGTTACGCTTTTCAACAGTTTTAGTGGCCACACCAAATATTTCATTGTTTTCGTTAATCACTTTAGCTTCACTCATGCTATAGCTATAACTACTTGTACCGTCCATGTCGTAACACGGCAATAAGTCATTTAAATTAGTGATTTTATCATCACCTATTTTATAAATGAACGCAGCTGATCGACGTGAACTATCAGAAATACCAACCTCACCTTCGCCAACAATATAACCTTGATTATTTATACTGTTACCGTATGAGCTTGAGCTCGTAAAATAGCTATCTGGATAAACGGTAGTACCTGTTGCTATATCATGATAGAAAAACTTATTACGTAAGGCACCATCAACACGTCTTGTGGCATAACCTGTCACAATATTATTATCGTTAATTGCTAAAGATTTACCACCTTGCCAACCGTCTGGTTGATTTATAAATTCAACCGCTTTGCCATCTTTAAAATACACCGGCATGGTTATAATAGTAGTATCTTTATCATAATAACGCGTGTTCGATACACCTGCTGCAATACCGTTCTTATTAACCGCAAATGCATTACTAATAAACGCAAAGTCAACTTCGTCTTCATAAGGAGTAAAGGCTAAACCTAGTACCTCGGTAGACGTGATATTAAATGCGTTATCAAGCGTCCATTTAGTTGCTTGCTTATTAAATATCCCACGGGTTGTTTGATTATTAATAACTTCAATACAGGTTGAAAATGGCTGATATTTATCATCACAGTTATCAGTAATATTGGTTTGACGCGTTTGCGGTATACCAAGTGACATATTACCAACAACAATATAACCATCTGCGGTTTTTACAATATCAGAGGCTTGGCTGGTACCACCATATTCACTAAATTGGGGTACTAAAGGAACTTCCATACCGCTTTCAGATATAACAATACCGCGCTCTATAAAGTCACGGGTAAACCACGGTTTAGGATCAGTTTCGTCCTCTATAGTAAACTCTATTTTATCAAAAGGAGCACTACCCCAACCAACTGTAGTGCCATCTTCTGCAACAGCGTTGTAAAAGTTAGTCACAGAGCGGGTAACACCTGGGTAATCAGGCGAGTTTATATCAAACAAAGTTTGCTCAACAGCAGCGCCGCTATCATATTTTATTGCTGTTAGAGAGCTTAACTTTTGAAACTGATAATTAGCCGACACATTAGCTAAAAAACGGATCATGAAGCTATGCGCATCTGCATTAGTTGCTACAGCATTGTTTTTTTCTATGTCTTCTAACGTAAAAGTAATCTCTTTATCACTAAGCTCAAATGCATTAACTTCATTAGTGTAAGCGTTTTGAATTAAACTCAGTGAAAAATCAATATGCTCAATATCTACAGGTAAATTATATAAGCCATTAGCTATACCTATAATATGACCACTTTCACTTACATCGGTAACATAAGAATATTTCGCGCCTTCAAGTGCACCCAATTCCGTTAATTGATAAGTCGCACTTAATGCTGAAGTACTCATTGTTGCTAAAATACTGGCAGCGAGTAATTTATATTTCATTTTAGTCCTTACTACTGATTTTTTAATTCTTCAAGTTCTTCCCAGCGCGAAAACGCGGCCTCAAGGTCTGACTCAAGTTTTGCCAAATGGTTCAATGCCTTAGCCGTTATATCACTGTCTTGCTTAAAAAAATCAACATCACTAACTATGGCTTGTTGAATTTCAACATCGGCTTCGAGTTGTTCCATTTTATTAGGCAGTTGCTCTAATTCAAGTTTTAATTTGTAAGAGAGTTTATTACCTTTAGCCTCTGCTTTAACTACTGGCGCAGCAGGGGCTTTTTCAACTTTTTTAGTTGCTTGCTGTGGTTGATTTTTTTGTTGCTCTGCTAAGTAATTAACATAGGCTTCGTAATCACTGTAGCCGCCAACAATATCAGTAATTTTGCCATTACCTTCAAATGCCCAAACACTAGAGCAGGTATTATCAATAAACTCACGGTCATGGCTTACTATTAATACTGTGCCTTGATACTGGTTAATAATATCTTCCAAAAGCTCTAATGTTTCTATATCCAAATCATTAGTTGGCTCATCGAGTACCAATATGTTTGACGGTTTTAAAAACAGTTTAGCCAATAACAAGCGGTTTTTTTCACCACCCGAAAGCGCTTTAACTGGTGTACGGGCACGTGCTGGCGGGAACAAAAAGTCTTGTAAGTAACCTAATACATGGCGCGAGCGACCACCCATCATTACTTCTTGCTTACCTTCAGCAACGTTGTCTTGTACTGTTGCTTCTTCATCTAATTTTTCACGGTATTGGTCAAAGTAAGCAAATTCTAAATTAACACCTTGCTTAGTTTCACCGCTATCTGGGGCTAGGCTACCAAACATTAATTTTAATAACGTTGTTTTACCAATGCCATTAGGACCAACTAAACCAATACGATCGCCGCGCATAACCAAGGTTGAAAAATCATCTGCAATCACTTTATCTTTAAATGCATGACAAAGATGCTTAGCTTCAAATACCAATTTACCCGAACGATCTGCGGTTTCAATATTAAAGTCTGTTTTACCTACTTGGTCAACACGTTGTTTACGCTCGTTACGTAGTTGCTTAAGTTCACGTACGCGCCCTTCATTACGGGTTCTTCGTGCTTTAACACCTTGGCGTATCCACGTTTCTTCTTCGGCTAAACGCTTATCAAATAAAGCATTTTGGCTTTCTTCAACTTTTAAGTCGTGGGCTTTTTGCTCTAAATAAGTAGCATAGTCGCCAGGGTATGATATTAATTTACCACGGTCTAAATCTAAAATACGCGTTGCAACAGCACGAATAAAGGCACGGTCATGCGATATAAATACAATGCCGCCTTTAAATTCTTTTAAAAATTGCTCAAGCCACATAACACTTGCCATATCTAAGTGGTTAGTAGGCTCATCGAGTAATAATAAGTCTGGTTCACTAACCAGTGCACGAGCAAGTGCAACTTTACGTAACCAACCACCTGAAAGTGACTCAAGCTTAGCATCAGGTGTTAACTCTAATTGGGTTAAAACAACTTGAATGCGACTGTCAAAACGCCAGCCATCAACCGCTTCTAATTGGTTTGATAAACGCTCAAGTTTATTTAATAACTTATCGGTACATACGGTTTGTAGCTCTGTACTCACATGATGAAAATCAATCAGTAAGTTGGCAATTTCAGGCATACCTTGAGCAACATAATCAAATACAGTGCCGCTTGCGCCTTTTGGTGGATCTTGTTCTAAACGAGAAATTCTTATACCGCCAAGCTGGTTTATTTCGCCATCATCTAATAAAACCTCACCATCGAGTACTTTTAATAACGTTGACTTACCAGCACCATTTCGACCTACAACACACACACGCTCGCCACTTTCAATCACTGCATCTGCTTTATTAAGCAATGCATGAGTACCAAAGGCCAGTTGTGCTTTTAAAATTCTAATTAAATCCATAATTCTTCTTTGCTCTTATTCTGCTTGCGCTAAAAATTCACGCACGTCTAGTGCAGTAAAAGGCCAAAATAATTGTTGGCCTTGCTCACTTTTAAATACCGGAATACTAACCTGATAATCAGCAATAAGCTGATCATCAGTCATAATATCTACTAGCAATAATTCATTGTGGCTATTAACTAATCCCTTAATTAATTGCTCAGCTTGTTCACACAAATGACAACCATCTGTGTGATATAAAATCCACTTAGCCATGGGTAATTAACCAGCTATTATGAATTTTTTTATTACGCTTAAAATCAGGCGATAAGGTTTTGTCAGAAATATTAACCGCTTTTAAGCCCAAGCCAATTAAACCCACTTCATCCATAACAAAGCCACGTTTATTATTAGAAAAAATAAGCGTACCCGACGGGCTTAATATTTTTTTAACCCAAGTTAATAACTTAATATGATCGCTCTGCACATCAAATGCATCTTTCATACGCTTAGAGTTTGAAAACGTCGGGGGATCTAAAAAGATTAAATCGTACTGCGCCGTCGCATGCTCTAGCCACTTTAAGCAATCTGCTTGCTCAAAACGGTAGCGAGTATTACTAATATTATTTAAATCAAAGTTGTCTTGGCCCCATTTTAAATAGGTTTTTGACAAGTCAACCGTGGTAATTGCTTTAGCGCCACCAAGTGCTGCATGTACTGACGCTGTACCTGTGTAGGCAAATAAGTTTAAAAAGCGCTTATCTTTGGCGTTTTCTTGAATATAACGACGCATTAAACGGTGATCTAAAAACAAGCCAGTGTCTAAGTAATCAAATAAATTCACTTTAAACTTAGCGCCAAACTCTTCAACCACCATAGTGCGGTTTTGTTTAGCCATTGGCGTGTATTGCTCTTCGCCTTTTTGCTTTTTACGTACTTTTACAGCAATATTCTCTGGTGCTATTTTGAGTTGTTCAGCGGTTAAGCTGATCACATCTTGTAAGCGTTTTTCAGACGTTTTTTCATCAATTTCTTTCGGGGCTGCGTATTCAAAAATAACCGCTGAGTCACCGTAAATATCTACAGCAACGTTGTACTCAGGAATATCAGCTTCGTATACACGGTATGCTGTAATTTCGTTTTGCTTAAGCCAGTTTTTTAAACCCTGCTTGTTCTTTTTCAATCGATTAGCAAAAGACATTGAACCTTCAAAATTCAGCGCTTTTTTATCATCGGTTGTCAGGCTTACTTGTTTGTCATCAAGTTGATACAAGTTAAGTTCAACATCTAACGGGCCATTTTTAAATTTATAACGTTTCAGCCTAACCAACTTTAACAGCTTAAATAAGCTCTCATCCATACCCAGTAAAGCAAGCTTCCAATGATTGAAGTGCTTTTTAAAGCCCACGCCTAAATTACGATGTAAATCTACAAGCTCAGCCATAGAACCAATACGCTCACCATAAGGTAAGTTAGATATAACTACGCCAGGTAATTTAGCCACTGCGGTTAGTTTAGTTGCATCACTTTGTTTAAACTTAATAATATCGTCTAGCTCAGCACGTTTTGCGTTATCAATTGCTTTACCTAATACTTGAGCGTCGTAATCGTGGCCAATGAGCCATAATTTAGGGTCTATAATATTGCCCAGCAATTCTTCTTTTAGCTCTTTAAATTTCGCAGCTCTAAAACTTGGTAAGCGCTCAAATGCAAAGCCTTCGCGAAATAAGCCGGGAGCTTCGTTGCGCGCCATACCAGCAGCTTCAATTAAAATAGTACCTGCACCACAACATGGGTCAAACAAAGGCTGATTTACATTTTCAAGCCAGCCGCTGCGTTTGATTAATGCCGCTGCTAAATGCTCTTTTATAGGTGCTTTACCTTGGCCCTGTCGGTAACCACGCTCAGATAAACGCGGGCCAGAGTAATCTATATACATAGATACACCATAACGATTTAAACGCGCAACCACACGGACATTAGCGTCTTGTTTATCAACATTAGGCCGCTGCTCGAATAAGTCGTTAAAGTAATCAACTATGGCATCTTTTATAACTAAACCAGAAAACTGTGTATTTTTTAATGAGTCGTTGGTGCCATTAAAGTCGACAGCAAACGTTTGTGTAGGCCCAAACCATTCTTGCCATGGTTGTGAGCGAGCAAAGTTATACAGGCTATTTTTGTCATCTACGCCTTCTTTTTCTTCAATAAGCATAAGCACGCGCGTAGCAAAGCGAGTCGATAAACACACCTTTTGCGCCAATAATGAGTCTGCCTCAAAGCGAACAGAACCAACAGTTTGCTTAGACACAGTTGCGCCAAGTTCTGTTAGTTCATCAACCAATAAATTTTCGATTCCGATAGAAGTAAGTGCGATAAATTGCAAAGTAGTAACCCTTAATAGCTAATTGCGCAGGATTATAACATAGGTTTGCATACAAACACGCCATAAACACGGGCTGAAAATAAAATTAGATTAAGCTATTTTGCTATGAATATGCTGATTTAAGAGAGGATGTACACGATTGTTTAAAACGCGAATGGCTTCAAACTGTACTAATGATAAATTATCATCTAATTGAAAATTTTCACTTAGGTTAATACACACAGATGCATCACTGCTGTGCTCTACAATTAAAAACTCTCCCGACTGCGCTTTAGAGGTTAAATTAATAACGGCTTCAGTACTTGGAGTGCTTCCTGTGTATTGCTCAAAAAACCAACTTTTAGCAAGTACTGGCTTTAATTGAAATTTCACTGCGGTTGCATTGAGTGATATTTGACATAATTGCGCTGGATTCCACAGCTTAAATTGCACAAGATATTGATAAACTTGTTCATAAAAAGCGGCATCTTCTAAGCTAAAATAAGGGTTTTTAAATGTGCTGTCAGTAAGTTGTCTTAACTTATAAGGAGTGCAGAGCTGCATATCTTCATTTAAATCAAGTAATAAGCGGTTTTTTTTGGCGCAAGATATCCACTGCCATTGCTTTGATGCTTGTAACATATCCCCTCCACGCTTAGCATTTAAATATAATAAAAACAATAAGCACAAAGTATAGCCGCTTTTAATCATTTTTAAAATGTTTTATTAGAACATTTATTGAACGATCAAAAGCTTAGAGGGCAAGTTAGCCTTTTAGTGTTAAAACAAACTTAACTTTTAAGGCTAAGTAGCCCTATTTTTATAAACTATCAACTATCGATTTAATTAATTGCGGGCCTTTATAAATAAAGCCAGTATAAATTTGTACTAAATCGGCACCTGCGTTTATTTTTTCTTTCGCCGATGACACATCGTCAATACCGCCTACACCTATAATAGGTAACTGCCCATTAGTTAAACGCTTTAACTCGCTAACTACATGCGTCGCACGCTCCCTAACTGGCTGCCCCGATAAACCACCGGCTTCGTCAGCATATTGCTGACCCGCAACCATGCTACGCTCAAGTGTAGTATTGGTAGCAATTACCCCATCTATTTTATTACTTAGTAAAGATTCACTTACTTGAGCAATTTGGATTGGATCTAAATCTGGCGCAATTTTTACCAGCATAGGTACCTGTTTACCATGTTTAGCAACAAGATCAAGCTGCTCGTTTTTCAAACTTTGTAGTAAATCATCAAGGGCTGCACCGTATTGTAAATCACGAAGCCCTGGGGTATTTGGCGATGAAATATTAACAGTTATATACGAGGCATGTTCAAACACCTTGCGCATGCAATGTATGTAATCGTCTTTGCCTTGCTCATTCGGTGTGTCTTTATTTTTACCAATGTTAATACCTAAAATACCGGTATAGTTGGCTGCTTTAACGTTATTAACTAAATTATCAACGCCTTTGTTATTAAATCCCATGCGATTGATAATGGCATTTGACTGCGGCAATCTAAACATACGTGGTTTATCGTTACCAGCTTGTGGGCGCGGAGTAACTGTACCCACTTCAACAAAACCAAAGCCCATTTGTGCAAATGCAGTAATACACTCTGCATTTTTATCAAGCCCTGCAGCAAGACCAACGGGGTTTTTAAGTTCTAAGCCTAAAAAATTAACTGGTTTATTCACAATATTTTGTGACCAAGCAGCGCTTAATGGTGTATTGGCAAAACGACTTAAATTATTAAGAGCGAACTCATGCGCCCACTCCGCATCACGGGTAAACATAAAACGGCGAGCTAAATCGTAAAACATGAATATAATCCTCTTAAAATGCAGACAAAAAAATACCTCAGACTAGGCCGAGGTATTGTATAACAATTTTAACCATTAACTCATTATTTTCACCAAGGAAAATAATGAGTAGGCATTAATTATGGTTTTTATTCTATTACACGCAGTTATGGCTTAATAACATGAGTTCACGTAGTGCTACTGAAAACTTAGCAAAATCGTGAGTTTGTGATGTTCTAAACTCTGCAAGCATTTGCTTCCAACGTTGTAATAATAACTCTTGGCTATCCATCCATTGCTCAATTTGGCCATTAACATCTTTGTTATCATCGGCAAAACCGTTTAATACCACTTCTGCTAATGTACGTTGTTGCCAATCAAGCTCTTCGCGGTACGATGCACGCGCTAATGCCTGCCAATGGTTTGCTACTGGTTGCTTAGTAATTTGCTCTAAGAACCAATGTAAGCCCATGTTTGCACCAAGCTTGAAGTAAGTATGCGATACAGTATCGATACTTTGTTTCGAACTTGCTGAGATTTCAGCTAAGTCCATAGCAGAAAACAAGCTAGATAAACCAGTAATGCGATTAGCTAGTTCAGCAGGCACACCACTTTGTGTTAACTCTTGGGCAGCTGCAACTAAAAGCTCGCCTTCTTTATCAACCATATACGTTGTTAAATTAGCACTTAAATCTGCAAATGTTGGCGCAAAAAATTCAACTGTTTGGGTAATTGTTTGTGCTTTGTTGCGATGACGTAAGAACCAACGTGTTACACGACGAACCGTGCGACGTAATTGGTATAGCATTTCAGTTTGTACAGCAGCCGGAATTTTATTATCAAGTGCAACAACCGAGGCCCACGTATCGCTCATTTGGAACAACTCGCTGGCAATTGAATAACATAAAGCAATTTCAGCTTCATTTGCACCGGTTTCTTCATGCATACGCACCATGAAGTTAAGGCCCATATCGTTAACAATTTGATTAGCCAGTTTAGTGGCAATAATTTCTTTACGAAGTGGGTGATTATCCATCGCTTCGTTAAACTTCTCACGCAGTGGTAACGGGAACGAATTAACTAACAATTGACGGTAATATGGATTTTCAGTAATTTCATCTGTAACAAATGACTCTTTAAGTACCATTTTAGAGTACGACACTAAAATCGCTAACTCTGGACGTGTTAAGTCTTTGCCAGCTGCTGCACGTTCTGCTAATTCTTCATCACTTGGGATAAACTCAATCGCACGATTTAGCTTGCCTTCTTTTTCAAGAGCATGAATAAAGCGAATTTTCTCTTTAAGCGTTGATGAGCCTTTAGATTGAGTAATTGAAATAGTGTGTGTTTGACGATAACAATCATTCAATACCAGCTTAGACACTTCGTCTGTCATAGCGTATAAAAGTTCATCGCGTTGCTTGCGCGTTAAGTCACCTGAGGTAACTAAACCATTAAGTAAAATCTTAATATTAACTTCGTTATCTGAACAAGTAACGCCACCTACGTTATCAATAAAGTCAGTATTAACACGGCCGCCTTTCGCTGCAAATTCAATACGTCCTAACTGAGTTGCACCTAAGTTACCGCCCTCGCCAAATACTTTAGCACCTAGCTCGCCACCGTTAATACGCAGTGCATCGTTTGCACGATCCCCTACATCGGCGTCAGTTTCTTTGCTGCTCTTAACATAAGTACCAATACCACCATTCCACAATAGATCGTAATCCATCATTAGCGCAGCTTTGATCAGTTCAGTTGGTGTCATGCTGGCTTTTTTAGTGCCTAACATTTTTTTCATTTCTGGGCTTAGTGTAATCGACTTAGCCGCACGAGAGAAAACACCACCACCGGCAGAAATTAAATCTTTATTAAAGTCTTCCCACGATGAACGCGGTAATTTAAATAAACGTTCACGCTCAGGATACGTTGCTGCTGCATCTGGTGTTGGGTCAATAAAAATATGCATATGGTTAAATGCAACTTGTAAACGAGTATGTTTAGATAACAACATACCATTACCAAATACATCCCCTGCCATATCGCCAATAGCTACCACGGTAAAATCGGTTGTTTGACAATCAATATCCATTTCGCGGAAATGACGTTTAACTGATTCCCACGCGCCACGTGCTGTAATACCCATTTTCTTATGGTCATAACCCACTGAGCCACCTGATGCAAACGCATCACCTAGCCAAAAGTTATATTCATTTGCAATGCCATTAGCAATATCAGAGAAAGTTGCAGTACCTTTATCGGCTGCTACAACTAAATAAGCATCATCGCCATCGTGGCGAGTTACATCTACAGGCGCAACAATTTCACCTTGTACAATATTATCTGTGATATCTAACAAACCACGAATAAAGATTTTGTAACACTCTTGGCCTTCTTTTAAGAATGCTTCACGCTCAGTTGGCAATTGTTTACAAACAAAACCGCCTTTAGAACCTACTGGCACAATTACCGCATTTTTCACTTGTTGTGCTTTAACTAAGCCAAGTACTTCAGTACGGAAATCTTCACGGCGATCTGACCAACGCAAGCCACCACGGGCAACACTACCGTATCGTAAATGCACACCTTCAATACGCGGAGAATATACAAAAATTTCAAACGCCGGTAATGGTAATGGTACGCCAGGAATTAAGCTTGGCTTAATTTTAAACGATACATACGATTTAAATTGGCCATTGCCATCTTTTTGAAAGAAGCTAGTACGCAGTGTTGCCACTATCATATCAACGTATAAACGTATAATACGGTCATCATCAAGATTGGCTACGTTTTCAAGTTCTAAATATATTTCTGTACTAAGCTTTTCAAGTGTTTTTTCACTTGCAGGGCTTTTAACTGAGAACTTTTTAGTAAACAAGTTAACAATTTTTGCTGCAATGTGTGGATAATTTGCAAAAGTGCCTTCAATGTAAGCTTGCGAGAAGGTAACCCCAATTTGGCGCATGTATTTAGCGTACGCACGTAATATTGACGCTTCACGCCCAGTAAGACCACCCATTAATACTAAACGGTTAAAACCGTCGTTTTCTAAGCGGTTATTCCAAACACTGGTTAACGCAGCGCGAAAACGTGCTGAAATTTTATCAAAATCTGCCATCCCTTTGCTATCAATTAGCATAGAGAAATCCATGATCCAATTAATGCTACCATCGCTAGTTTTAACTGAATAAGGTGTTTCGCCAACGACACGTAAGCCAAAGTTTTCTAGCATCGGCATCACATCAGATAAGTGAATAGGCTCATCTTTATGAAATAAGCTTAAACGCACAACATTGCTGTTAGCTTCTTCTTGCGGGCGATAAAATAACATTTCAAGTTTGTTTTCATCGTTAAGCATTTCTAGCTTTTCAATATCAACAACAGCTGCACTTGGTAATACTTCATCTTTATATGAGCGAGCAAATGCTTGAGCATACTTACGGTTTAATTCATTACCGCGTGCTTCGCCAGCTTGCTCTAGTAAGGCTGATTGTAATTTATCTTCCCAAGTACGGGCCGCTTCAACTAAATTGTTTTCAATGTCTTTCACTTTATACTCTATATTATTATCAGTCACACGCACGGTATAATGAGTACGGGCTAGTGTTGACTCAGAGAAATAGGTTGTAAATTCGACTTTTTCGTCAGAATTAAATGCATTTGCTAAAATATTTTGCGTTTCATGACGCAGTGCCGTGTTATAGCGCTCACGTGGTACATAAACCATACATGAGAAAAAACGTCCATAGGCATCTTTACGTACAAACAAGCGACACATATCACGCTCTTGTACTTGCAACACGCCCATTGCAACTTCTAGCAATTCGCTTTCGCGGGCTTGTACAAGTTCATCTCGCGGGTAGGTTTCTAAAATATTAAGCACCGCTTTATAAGCATGGGTGCCTTTGGCAAAATCACACATTTGCATAATACGGTCAATTTTACTTTTAAGAACCGGTACGTCTGCCGCACTGTAGTTATAAAAGTTTGACGAGAACAAGCCAATAAAGCGATCCTCACCAATAACATTGCCTTTGTCATCAAAACGTTTTACACCAACATAGTCGATATAAGCCGGGCGATGTACGCGTGATAATGAGTTAGTTTTAGTTAAAATTAGTAAGTTACTACTACGCGCATCTTGGCGAGCAGCTTCTGGTAATTCCGAAAGTAGACGAGTGTGTTCTACACCGGCATTTTTCATCAAACCTAAACTGGTTTCCATTACGCCTTTTAACTCGTAATCACCCTGTATTGGCGATAACTCATATTGGCGATAGCCCATTAGGGTAAAGTTGTCTTTAACTAACCAGTCTAAAAACTCAACCGTTTCATCTACTTCAGCATTATTTTTGCCAGCACGACGTTTTGGTAGCTCTTTACTAACTGCAATTAGCTTTTCGCGAATTGGCTGCCAGTCTTCTACCGCTACCGATACATCTGTAAGTACAGACTCTAACTCTTGTTTGAAAGACTCAATCACAGCTGAATCTGTTTGACGGTCAATTTCAATAAAGAATACTGTTTTGGTCGAGGTTGATTCTTGCTCTGCTTTTAAACCAGATAAACCTGAGATCTTGTCATTTTCATCTCGTTGGATTTTAAGCGGGCTATGTAGTAATAAGTGAGAGGCAATATTTTCACGAGTCATGGCCATACGTACTGAATCAACTAAAAACGGCATGTCTTTAGCTATAATCTCAACAATGGTATGCGATGACTGCCAGCCATCTTTTGCCACTTCTGGGTTGAAAACGCGAATAACCGCGTCATCAGACGTGTTCTTTTCTAGCGAATTCCAAAGGCTTAGTGCAGCACCATATAAGTCACTATCGTTACGATTAGCCAAATCCTCTTTAGACATATTGCTGTACAAGGCTTTGGCGAATTTTTCAACGAGTAACACATTATCAGCGCGAACTTTTTTGTGGATAAGCTTACAAACATTATCTAAAATAACTGAGGCTTGACCTTCATTTCGTGTCATTGTTTATTCCTTAAATCTATTACTGCTTAATAGCAGAATATTTGTACAGCATTTATTAGCGTGGAGTCGAGCAAATTCTAACTCGTTTACAACTAATAAACAGCCTTTTACGATGAAAACATTTTTAGCTTTTCAGCTATTTGGTCATCTATTCACAAATTATAGATATAAATGGCCTTTACAGGCCATTTAGGAGCAAACTTATTCACTTTATTTTTTCTGGTCAGTCCAGAGCAAGCTACCAATTGCTGGTAAAAGCAGCACTGCACCCAGCATATTTACTAAAAACATGAAGGTAAGCAAAATTCCCATATCAACTTGAAATTTCAAATCAGAGAAAATCCAAGTACTCACGCCAATAGCAAGTGTAATACCGGTAAATAATACTGCACTACCGCGCTCAATTAACGCATTTCGATAAGCCACACTCAGCGGTACATTTTGTTTTAACTGCCCCATCATCGACGACAATATATAAATACCATAATCAACGCCTATACCCACACCTAATGCAATAACTGGCAGTGTAGATACGGTTAAGCCAATTTCCAGCTGTACCATTAGTGCTTGTGCAAGAGTAGATACCACATACAGAGGTAACACTACTGCAATGGTTGCTTTTACGCTTCTAAAGCTTAGTAAACACAAAACAATTACAGCGCCGTAAACATACAGCATCATCGGAATTTGCGCCGCTGACACTGACTCGTTTGTGGCTGCCATTACACCTACTGGGCCTGATGCGAGTTTAAACGCAACTTTATCTGTACCCTCTTCTTGTGCAAAGCGTTTAACACTTTCAATTACAAGGTCAATTGTTTGCGCTTTATGATCATCTAAAAAGATAATCACTGGCATCACTGAGCAATCGCCGTTGAGTAACCCCGTGCTGGTTTCTACCCGCGAGGTAGATTGTACTAAGCTTGCAGAGTTACGTGGCAGGCTTTGCCATTTAAGGTTACCTTCGTTATAACCGGCATTTACCGACTGCGCTACCGAGCTTAAGCTTACCGCTGATTGCACACCGGCAACATTCTCTACTTTGTATTGAAAACGGCTAATACGCTGCATCACATCATGCTCAGTACATGCTGCAGGATACGCTTCTACAATTACCTTTAAGATATCAGACGAAATGGTGTATTTGTCCGAGATTAAAAATGTGTCTTGGTTATAGCGTGCATCTTGGTGCAATGATGGTGCGCCAGCATGTAAGTCCCCAATACGCATTTTATCAGCTTGCCAATAACCAAGTGCAAATAACACTAAAGTAAAAGCAATTATCATTTTAGCAATTTTAGGATCGGTGGCTTTAACCAATAAATCTCTAATTGCATCAAGCATATTTGGTTTTTTAGCATCACCCGATTGAATATGTACACTATTTTCAAAGTGCATATACGACGCCCATACAGGGAGTAAAATCAGGTTAGTAAATATAATTACCGCAACACCTAAACTAGCTGTTATAGCAAGCTCTCTAATAATACCAATATCAATGGTTAGCAGAGTTAAAAAGCCAACCGTATCCGATAACAACGCAATGCCGCCTGGGATCAATAATGCTCTAAAGCTTGACTGACAACATTTTCGCGTACTTTTACCCTCGCCTACTTTTTTACCTATCGCGTTAATCATCTGCACACCATGGCTCACACCAATTGCAAATACTAAAAAAGGTACCAAAATAGACATAGGATCTAAGCCAAAGCCTAAACTCGACAGTAGCCCTAATTGCCAAATTACAGCAATGATCGAACACATTATAGGTAAAATAGTCAGCTTTAAACTACCACAAAATAGCCAAACCATAATAAAAGTAAAGGCAATCGCGATGGCAAAAAATACCACCACACCTTTTGCACCTTCGGCTATATCACCGGCCATTTTAGCAAAACCAATTATATGAATACTCACCTTGTCGGTGCTTAGCGGTTCACGTAGTTGTGTTTCGAGTTTTTGCGCAAATGCTAAGGTATCGAGCTTTTCTTGGGTTTGCGGATCGGTTTCCATTAATTGCGCTGTCACCATCGCACACGAATAGTCACTGGCAATCATGCGCCCAACTACTTTCGCTTTTTCGATATTTTCTTTAACGACCCCTAAACCCTGTTTATCGGCTTTAAAATTAGCAGGAATTATTGGCCCGCCGGCAAAACCATCTTCAACTACTTCAACAAATCGAGCGCTGGGTGAAAATATTGAATTTACTAAAGGTCGATTAACACCAGGGATAAAATATAGCTGGTCGTGTACCGCTTTTAATTGGGTAAAAAATTCAGGATTAAAAATATCGCCGCTGTCGTCACACACCGAAATTAAAATACTGTTAGCGCCACCAAACTGCTTTTCATGTTTGGTGTATACCTTCATATAATCGTGGTTTAACGGAATGTTTTTATTAAACGAGGCATCAAGTTGAATTTGTGTCGCTTTAAATGCCAATAAACAGGTTATAAGCACAAAGCTTATAAGCATAATTAAGCGATGTTTAAATATCGCATTTTCTATAAAGTCTAAAATCTTATGCATTAAGGGGTCAACTCCTTCACTTTAATGCCATCTTCTGTTGCCATGATTAGTTTATTATTTAAAATCACACCATCTAGAATTGCTTTACCGTCGGCCAATTGCTCATGTGTAAGCTCAGCGTTTTGTAAATGAAAAATCACGCCGCTATTGGCCAACATTAGCCATTGTTCATTGTTATAATTTATGACGTTGTTAATCGTTGCTGTTTTTTTATTATCAAGGTGCTGCCAATTTTGATCACCTTGCTGGCGAGTAAAAACATTGCCTCGTAATCCTGCCACTACCTCTTGCTGCGCATTGGCGCTAAATGCAAAAAATGATCCTGGGTAAATTTCGTCAACTCGCTGCCATGTTAAGCCTGCATCGGTACTTTTTGCCATTAAGCCCATTTCACCCACTAACATTAAACCGTCTGGAGTTTGCTCAATGCGGTTAAAGTGCGGCAAAATTGAGGCTGTTTCTGCTTCATAACCTTCTGGGTCGTGTTCTTTTAAATCACTCAAATATTCTCTATCGTCACTAAATAATAGCGAGTCTAAAAAACGTTTTTGCCAGTGCTTACCACCGTCGCTGGTTTGATAAAACATGCCATAAGCCCCCACAGCATAACCATGTAGCTCATCTTTAAATAAAATATCTAAACACGGTTTATCTATCTCTGGCTTAGCTTGTTGTAAATGCCACGTTTTACCACCATTTGTAGTATTTATTATTGTTGCATCGTGCCCACAGGCCCAGCCATTGTTTTCATTAGTAAAATCAACCGCAGTTAACAATACTTGAGTTGGCACCGATTCTGCTTGTTGCCAATCAATACCATTAATACTTGTAATTACAGTGCCATGCTTACCAACAGCCACTAAACCCGCTTTAGTTTGGGTAATATCAGTCAATAACGTTTTATCGGCGTTTATTGCACTAATAGCAAATTGAGGAGTTTCTTGTGCAACACTCGCACCGCTGAGGATCAGGCTGGCATATACCAAATACTTCATAAATTTAAATCGCCTTGAACTGGGGAATTGTTTGTCTATTTAGGTGAGGAAAAGCCCTGCGCGTCAAAAAGACAAACGCGATGAGAAAGGAAAAAAGGCACCTAACCAATCGGTTAGGTGCCTACTATTAACTATCTACCTTCGCGACGTAATGCGCTTGATGTAAACTCATTGTCGTTAAACGACTGAGAAAAATCATACATTTTGTGCTGGTTATCTAAACCAATTGCTAAGTAACGACGAGAGTTTAAATCATGATAAACCTCTAACGTACTCCACTGCGTTGGTACTTCATAGTAGTTAAGGCCATAAGCCATAGCTACACGGTAAAGTTGGTCACGGTTATCGTAAATATCGGTAACCTGTACTTGCCAGCTATCTTCATCAATATAAAACACACGTTTTTTATAAATATGGCGCGTATCATCTTTTAAGTTAGCTTCAACCACCCACACACGGTGCTTTTCGTAGCGTGTATGCTCAGGGTTAATATGTCCTGGCATTAATATTTCGTCATAGCTTAGTTTATCGCTATGGAGCTTATAACTATTGTATGGAATATAAAGCTCTTGCTTACCTTTTAATGTCCAGGTGTAACGGTTTGGTGACCCGTTAAACATGTCAAAGTCATCAGTGGTACGTAAGCTGTCAGCTGCTGTACCTGGTGCATCATAAGCAACGTTAGGTGCACGACGAACACGACGTTGACCACTGTTGTAGGTCCATGCTTGGCGTGGCGTTAATATTTGGTCCATGGTTTCATGCACTAATAACGCAGTACCCGCTAGGCGTGCCGGCTCTGTTACTTTTTGTTTAAACTTAAACAAAATATTTGAGTCTTGCAGTTGCGCAGGTGTAGCACTTGGATCTGAGTATTTAACTAGTAGTTGCTCATCAAAACCAACATAGTTATACGAACCCGAAGCGGTAGGTGCTGCTTGGCCGCCAAAGCGCTCAATAGACTGACCACGGTAACGTAGCAAGTGATTCCAAATTGCCTCTAAACCAGTTTTAGGAATAGGAAATGGAATACCAATTGCTGTACTTTTAATCCCATTACCGCCTTCTATTAGCTCTGCAGTGGGTGCAAATTGCTTAGTTGCATCATATACAAATTGCGGGAACGAAGCAGAGCGACGAGTTGCATATACTGGCATTTTAAAGGTATCAGGATACGCTTCAAATAACGCAATTTGGCCAGGGCTTAAGTTCGCTTTATATTTTTCAATATTACTTTTATCAATAGTAAACAACACTTTATCCGTATTAAACGGGTCTAAGTGATGCATACCTGCTTTATAACCTGCCGGTGCTGCGGTAATACCACCATTCCACGCAGGAATAGAACCATCTGCATTGCCTGCTTTTTGAGCGCCTAGTGGCGTTAAGTCTGCACCTAAGCGCGCAACTTCTTCGCTGCTAATTTTAGCTAAAGCAGCGTGACTTGCAAACAAGCTACAAAATGCAGTAGCAATGAGGGTAGGTTTTTTAATCATAATAATATTACCCCTAAATAGAATATTTTAAGTTAAATGAAATGTAATCGCGATCAGAGAAGGTATTAATGTCGCCGCCACCCCAAAATGAGTTGTAGCTAACATCTAATGACCACGCATTTTGATAGTTAAAGTTCATGGTTGCACCTAACGATTTACGATCCTCTATAAACAAAAACATAGGATCTGGCGTGCTACCATTTACGTCATGAGAAAATACAAAACGTGGCGAAAAGTTAATACCGTTATACAGGTTATAATAATCACCTTTAGCAATTAAGCGATAACCCCACGATGTAGCCGTAGCAAATTGTTTTTGCTCTGCTCCATTTGATAACGCCATATGTAGCGCAGAATAATCAGAACTGCCTGGGCCGGTCATAATGCCACTACGCCCAGTACCAGAAACGTTTAAACGCATTTCATCGTACTCCGGCATACTATGAATACGCACGCCACCAACCTCACCTACCACAGCCCAGCTATCTGCACCCAAAGATGGGCCAAATAAATGCGTCGCGGTAAATTGTAATTGACTGGTATTACGCTCTATATAACCTTTTGCTAGCTCGCCTGGGCCAACAACACTGACAGCATTGCCTTGGCTCATTTGTGAAATACCTGCAAATTCAGGGCGTAAACCTGCCACTGCTAATTGCTCTGGCATTGCAGCGTAAAGTAGCTCTACGTCATCAATTTGTAGTGGTTCATCTTCGCGAAAAGTAAACTCACCAGCAAACGCAGTTTCACCTAAAGATGTGTTGAAGCTCAAACCATAGAGTTTAATGTCTTCTGGGTATTCATTTTTTGCTAAAGAGAAAGCTCTTAAATTATGAATATTATCTTCAGTGATTTCAGTCGTTGTAATCATTGCTAAATCTTGGGCAAGTGAAGCTTGAGTAAAATTAGACACTCGACCAGATACTAACGGGCGACGGCTATGATAATTCACATGATAAAATGCCACTTCCGTGTCATTAAATTCAGGTAAAAACACGCCTAAACGTAAACCGTATTGGCCGCCGTCATCCGGCTCTACTTTACCTTCATCGCCTTTACCTTTTAGTGCTACCTTAGTTGGATAGGCTAAATACATTTCGGCCAGTAGCGCTTTGCCTTGAGCACTTGAAGGATCAACGCCTTTGAGTGAGGCTGCTAGGGCAAAGTCAGAGGTTAAATTATTTAAACTGTCGGTTAAAAATGCTAAATCAATATCAGGATTTGAAGTAAAACCTAACTGCACATTTTGCTGATAACCATTTTCAGAGGCAAAGTCATTGGTAGAAAAATACGTTCCCGTTGCTGGTAAGCGTGTTTCTTGCCATTGGTATTGATAAAAACCCTCTAAGGTTACGTTATCAGTAATACCTAACGACGCCCATAACATACCAACAGGTATAAAGGCTTCTTTAAGCTCTGCACCAGGCGCTTTTAAACGGTCTATGTCAACTGGGTTAACGTTAATACCATGCGATATTAATGTACTTTCACCCCAATTTATTACTTGTTGACCAACGCGAATTGATAGCGGGTTTTTGCCTTCATTTAAATCAAAGCTTGCCCATACATACGCATCTAATAAACGGATGTCAGCACAGCTTTGTGCTTTTGTATCTTTGTCATCACATGGATCGACGCCTTGGCCTGAGGTAGGGTTTACATAAGCACGATCGCCATCCATTAACTCAAAGTCATAAAAATACATAAATCGAGTAAACAAACCATAATTATCTTTACTGATAGATAGATCATGGGTGCCCTTTAATAGTTTTGAAAACGAATCACCACTATCAAAGTTTAAATCGCCTGCATCACCATTGTTTGAATATGATCCTGGTTGCGCCCACACATCTTGCGATGAGTAAACGGTATTGTTTAAGGCTGGGTTATAACCCGTCCAATCGAATGAAGGGTTGTTACTTTTACCTATTAAGCCAAAGTCTCGGTCTTCTACACGAATACTTTGCCCATAAGAAAAAGTGGAGTCGAAAGTTATATCAAAACCTCCGGCTTCAAAAACTGCCGCTTGTGCAGTCATTGCAGATAACCCTAAGCTTGCGGCTGCTAAACCTATAGCGATTTTATTTTTAACAAAAAGCGATCTTCTTATCATTTTGGTTTCCCCCCTGTCGCGGGTCATTTTGTGTGATCAAGTTATTGTTTTTAGTGTAATCGTAACGATAGAAGCGAATTAAACAAATTACAAACAGTCGCCTTCAATCAGTCATAATCTTTTTTTATTCACTGACGTTTACGCAATGGTAAGACGTCATACCAGTAATTTATACACGCAAATTAACAATAGGACAAATCGAAATTAACAAAAAGGCAATATTTATGTATATCTATAACATAAATACAAGCGCTTAGGCTACTCGTTCGAGGCGGATAAACTTATTTTCGGGGGTAAGTATCAATCTAAACCTACCTCGCACCCCTAAACTAGAAATGTAGGGGCGCAGGTAGTTTGCGGCAAATCGAATGCTTTTACCGCTGTCATCTACAACTTGTACTGAGCTATAACGTCCATGGTAGTAATCCATGCATTCGTTGTAGCTCAAATTTAATCTAAAATAATATTCAATCATGATTTAATTTAAGGCTTTTTCAACCTTCTCAAATAAATCGTCGCTCAGCGTATCTAAATCAGCTAAACGCTGCAGTTGTGTTTTCATTGCTGCAGAACGTACTTTATCGTAACGTTTCCAAGACATAAAAGGCGTTAACATGCGTGATGCATTTTGCGGATTAATAGTATTGAGCTTAATGAGTAAATCACCAAGCAAAGCATAACCTTGACCATCTAGGCGATGAAATTGCGCGGTATTAAAGTGACTAAAACTGCCAATTAAAGCACGCACTCGGTTAGGGTTTGAAAAGTCAAAACAAGGATGTTCATACAGTGCTTTAATATTGTCAATTGCATCATCACCCGACTGCATGGCTTGCAGTGCAAACCATTTGTCCATTACTAATACGTCGTGTCGCCATTGGCTATCAAAATGTGCAAGCAAGGTGTCACTTAATGTATGCGACGCTTTTATAGCACCACTGAGCGCACCGAGCACATTGGTCATATTAGTTGAGCTTGCAGCTTCTTTTATAAATTCAGCCGCTGATAAACTGTCTGTTTTTGCTAGGTAATACAAACATTGTTGTTTTAATGAACGTATTGCCACAGCAGCCGCATTAACACTGCCATCGTCTTGAAGTGCTTGGTAACAATTAATAAATTCTTGTTCAAGGGTATCAGCTATTTGCTGTTCAAACTGCTGTGTAATAGTAAGAATGGCATCAACTGGGATCGTCTCAAACTCAGCTGCTAAGGTATCAAAGCTAGGGAGTTTTAACAGTTCAGCAAGTAATGCCAAGTCACCTGCTCTACTGGCTATTAATACCTGTAATGCTGCTATTATTTCATTACTTAATGGTTCAGGTTTTTTGCTTGCAATACCACGCTTAACCGCATTAATAAATAGCTGTTGCTGTGCATCCCAACGCGAAAAATCGCTACGCGCAAAGCGCATTATGTGCAATAGGTCTTGATCGTTACTGTGCTGCTTTAATATACACGGGGCTGAAAAGTCTTCCAATAAAACGGCAACAGGTTGCTCTGCTAGCTGATCAAAATTAAATGTTTGCGTTGCTTTAGTTACATCAAGCACATGATCAACGCTCTGACCTTTATATTGTAACGGTACACTTTTTCCCTTGCTATCTAACAGCTCAATTGCAAAAGGAATATGCAAAGTATCGTTTTGTGGCTGATTAATTGGCGCAGCCTGCTCAATGGTAAGGCTAAACGTTTGCGTCTCGCTATGGTAACTTTGTTGTACATTTAAACGAGGAGTACCCGATTGGCTATACCANCGTTTAAATTGCTCTAAGTTAATATTAGATGCATCACTCATAGCACTTACAAAATCGTCACAGGTAACNGCTTGGCCATCGTGGCGTTCAAAGTAAAGTGTCATGCCCTTTTGAAAGTTAGTTTCACCAAGCAAGGTGTGCATCATACGTATAACTTCAGCACCTTTGTCGTATACAGTCACAGTGTAAAAGTTATTCATTTCAATTACTTTTTCTGGACGAATAGGATGCGCCATAGGCCCTGCATCTTCACTAAACTGGTGAGTACGCATTACTTTAACGGCATCAATACGGTTTAGCGCTCGCGAGCCCAAATCACTGCTAAATTCTTGATCTCTAAATACTGTTAAACCTTCTTTTAACGATAACTGAAACCAATCTCTACAGGTTACGCGGTTGCCGGTCCAGTTATGAAAGTATTCATGCCCAACAATAGATTCAATGGTGTGATAGTCTTTATCGGTAGCGGTTTCTTGATTTGCCAAAACGCACTTACTATTAAAAATATTAAGCCCTTTATTTTCCATCGCTCCCATGTTGAAAAAATCAACGGCAACAATCATATAAATATCAAGGTCATACTCTAAATTAAAGCGTGTTTCATCCCACTGCATCGCTTTTTTAAGTGAGCTCATTGCATGCGGTGTTTTTGACAAGTTACCTTTATCTACAAATAAGGCTAAATCGACATTCTTACCACTTTTTGTAGTATAGCTGTCATTTAATACATCAAAGTCACCCGCCACTAGCGCAAATAAGTAACTTGGCTTTTTAAACGGATCTTGCCACTTAGCAAAATGACGACCGTCTTGCGTTTCACCACTATCTACCATGTTGCCATTAGAGAGTAACTGCGGGTATTTTTTGTCTGCTATTATGGTTACATCGAATGTTGATAAAACATCTGGACGGTCCATATAGTAAGTTATTTTTCTAAAACCCTGCGCTTCACACTGAGTACAATAAGCCCCACCCGATAAATAAAGTCCTTCTAGAGAAGTATTTGTTTGCGGAGAAATTTCGGTCACTATACTAAGTTGGCAGTGATCTGGTAAATTATTAATAATGAGTTGCTCACCCACTATTTTATAATCGCTAATATCATGAGTACCTATTGAGAGCGACACTAAGCGTAAATCAATACCATCGAGTACTAAAGGTGCCGTTTTAGCGCCCACGCGGCTCAATGTAAGTAGCGCAGTGACTCTTGTTGTTAACGGCTGTAAATCAAAGTTAAGCTCGGTGTGGTTAATTAAAAAGTTTGGCGCTTGGTAGTCTTTTAAATATTGTGTTTGCGGTTTTTGTGCGGCAGTCATAAATACTCCAAAAAAAGCCCCTTTTATGTTTAAAAGAGGCTGTTTAAATTAAGCAGTCTGTTTTGGTTTAATACGTAATATTTTAATACCTAAATAAGCATAAATAATTGCCAATACAGGGTTAATTAAATTAAAGAAAGCATACAGTGCATAGTCAAATGGATTGATCAGTAACACGCTTTGCATATAGGCACCACAGGTATTCCATGGGATCAGCGGGCTGGTAATTGTGCCGCCATCTTCTAAGGTACGCGATAAATTAACCGGTTTTAAACCACGGTTTGCATATTCTTCTTTAAACATCCGCCCCGGTACCACAATAGCAATATATTGATCCGCCGCAATGACGTTTGTACCAATACAAGTCGCTATAGTTGCAGTGATTAACGACCCTGTGCTTTTTGCGATTTTAAGAATACTCTTAACAAACACATCTAACAGCCCCGTTTTTTCCATAATAGCGCCAAACATCAGTGCCGTCATAATTAGCCAGGTTGTTGTAAGCATACCTGACATACCGCCCCCACTGAGGAGTGCATCCATATTGTCGTCTTGGGTACTAATACTAAAACCATCAAAAAAAGTGGTCCAAATTAATTTAAAGTAGCCTATTAGCTGGCCTTGGCTTATATCTATTTGGCTGGCAATTAAATCAGATTGAAACAACACAGCCCACACAGCGCCAAGTACCGCGCCTATCGATATAGCAGGAAACGCTGGCATTTTGCGTATCGCAAGTACTAAAAGTACAATTAAAGGCACTAGCATTTCTAAACCAATATTAAAGTTTTGCTGCAAAATAGCAGTAATTTCATCAATACGCCCTGCTTCACTCGATGCAGTCGCGTTAAACCCCATAAATATAAAGATTATTAAGGCAATTACAAAGCTCGGTACTGTAGTCCATAGCATATGCTGAATATGTTCAAATAAATCTGCCCCCACAACCGCAGGCGCTAAATTAGTAGTCTCTGATAGTGGACTAAGCTTATCGCCAAAATACGCGCCCGATATAACCGCACCAGCCGTTACTGTTTGCTCTAACCCTAAGCCTGTAGCAACGCCTAATAAAGCCACACCTATTGTAGCCGCTGTGGTCCACGAACTACCAATGCTCATTGCTACAATGCCACAAATTAAACAACTAGCTGCATAAAACCAACTCGGATTAATAACCTGTAAGCCATAGTAAATTAGCGTAGGTACTGTGCCCGAAAGCAACCAAGTGCCTATTAACGCACCTACCATAAGTAAAATTAAGATAGCACCTAACGACAAGGTGATCCCTTCAATCATCGCATCTTCTAGTTTTTTCCAATTGTAGCCATTTTTTAGACCTATTAATGCTGCTGCAAAAGTAGCAAATAACAAAGCTATTTGATTTGGCCCAGAAGAGGAATTATCACCAAATAGATAAACAGCCGCACCAAGTAAACAAATGAGAACTGAGATTGGAATGAGTGCATCAAAAAACGAGGCGGGTTTTATTGGTTTTTCTTCTAATGACTTCAAGATAAAGACTCCTACACACATCTAATGCATGTTAATTATTCTTCTTAGCACATACAGCGCATTAATCGAGCAACATTGATCTAGCTCAACTTTGTGTAATCAGCGATTATAACAATCTTGTAAATTATGGGTAGCAAAAAAGGCGCAATTGCGCCTTTTTTTATAGAGGTAAACCAATTATTACTTTTTGGCTATACGCCCGTATTTAATATAGTCTTGAGTGATCAGGGCTGCTTCCTCTAAAAATGGATCCAGCTTTTCAATTACTTCCGGCACATCATCTAGGTTTTCGATTGGTTTTTCACCTAAACGCGCTAAACGCTCATTAGTACGCACTAAAGCGCGTGCTTCATTTTCATCTTTTTCTTTAATACGCTGAGCTTCTACTAACGAAATAGTTTTGCGGTCTTTCTCTTCGTTGTAGCGAGTAATGTCTTCAAATACATAATTAAACTCTGGCTCTGACTGAATACGCTGCGCATGTTGCTTATCTAAATACGTAATAATCGGTTTTAAGTCACCCATTTCTCGGTATCTAGCGCGTACTATGCTATCCCACGGCAGTGCATTATCTTGTTTACTTTCTCCCCACTCTGCGGGATCGATTGCAGATGGAAACGAAATATCAGGAATAACGCCTTTGTGTTGTGTGCTACCACCATTTATGCGATAAAACTTAGCAATTGTATACTGCACACTACCAAGCTCGTTGTCGTATAGGTCGTACGCTCGCCCTAAGCCTTTGTGCTGTTGTACTGTGCCTTTACCAAAGGTTTGCTCGCCAATCACAATACCGCGACCATAATCTTGTATCGCTGCTGCAAAAATTTCAGAAGCAGATGCACTGTATCTGTCTACTAGAACAGTTAACGGGCCATCGTAGTACGTAATACCATCGCGGTCTTTCTGCTCTTCAATACGATTATTAAGAGTGTGAATTTGTACCACTGGGCCTTGGTCAAAAAACAATCCAGAAAGCTGTGTTGCCTCGTATAAAGAACCACCACCGTTTTGACGTAAATCTATAATAACACCGTCTACTTTAGCTTCTTTTAGTTTAGCTAGTTCAACTTTTACATCTTGCGACAAGTTATTATAAAAGCCAGGTATTTCAATAACGCCTATTTTACTGGTTAAATCGGAATACTGTGCTTCAAACACTTCAGATTTGGCTGCTCTGTCTTCTAGGCGTATTTTATCTCGGGTTATTTCAACTATTTTTGGCGTACCGTGCGCATCAGCACCTTTTAGATACTGTAAACGTACTTTTGTACCTTTAGGGCCTTTAATTAAATCAACCACGTCATCTAAGCGCCAACCTATCACATCAACAAACTCTTTACCGTCTTGGGCAACGCCAATAATGCGGTCATCGGCTTTAATTTGTTGTGATTTATCGGCAGGACCACCCGGTACTAAACTGCGAATAACGGTATAGTCTTCGTCTGGGCTTAATACTGCACCTATGCCTTCAAGCTCTAGGTCCATATCCATTTTAAATTGCTCTGCACGGCGCGGCGATAAATAAGAGGTATGCGCCTCTATACTGCGTGCAAGCGAATTCATTACTATTTGAAAGGCATCTTCGGATTTTGATTGTACTAAACGCTTTTGTGCATTTTTATAGCGCTTTACAAGTACATCCTTTATACCTTCCCAATCTTTACCGGTCATTTTTAAGCGTAGTGCGTCATATTTAACGCGCTCACGCCATATTTCATCAAGTTCGTCTTGGGTGGTTACCCAATCAGCATCTTCTCGATCAAAAAAGTATTCATCTTGTTTATCAAACGTCATCTCATTTTCAAGTAATGAAAGCGAGTAATCATAACGCTCAAAGCGACGTTTAAGGCTTAGGTTAAAAATATCAAACGTAAAGCCTAACTTACCGGTTACCAATGCGTTATCAAAGCCATTACGATATTGCTCAAATGACGCAATATCGCTGGCTAAGAATACACTTTTATTAAAATCAAGGGATTCGATATAACGATCGTACACTTTACTTGAAAGCTCATCGTTAAATCGAACCGGTGTATAGTGTGAACGAGTAAATAAGTTAACCACTCGTTTGCTAGCTGTAGCATGTTGACTTTCTTGCTTGAGCAACGGTAAGTCTTTTAACGTAACGGCTTCAACGGCAGCAAATAATGAACCTGAAAACAGGGCAGCAACTAACGGAATGAGCGTAAACTTTTTACTCATACACAACTCCTTAATTTATTTTCAGCTTAAATAATGTATAAGCTGTCAGCTTTGGTTTTAACTTGCATACCAGTCACTAATTCAACATGAACGTCGTCTTTGTTCACTTCAGTGATTATTGCATTAACAAGTGCTTGGCCAAGTTTAACCTTAACCTTATTATTAACCTTGACCTCACTTGCTGGTAAAGGTTCAATTTTTCCTGAACGCTTAACCGGTGCGGCTTTAGCTGTTTTATCTGCTGAAGTAGCATTTTTAGCGGCATGAGCAGGTTTCTTTTTGAAAGATTTTGCATCTGCATCTGGACGCGGACGTTGCTGCTTTTTGCGTTTAGCCATTTTCGCGCGGCTTTCTTCCAATGCTTTTTGTGCATGGTCGATATGCTCTTGCTCAACTTTTTCAGCTTGATTACCATCAAGATCAATACGAAACTCTGACTTAGTCACAGCTTCTAAATAACGCCAGTTAGACGTGTATTTTCTAAGCGCTTGGCGCACTTGAGTCTTGCTTACTTTTTCAGACCCTTCAATACGCTCAGCAATATCTTTAAAAATACCGACTTTAAGCGGTTTGATACCGTCTTTTTGTTTAAAACACTGCGGGAATTCTTGATATAAAAATTCCAACACTTCGTTCATATCTTTTAGCTTGTTTGTGGTTTCCATTTTAGAACCTATTTTTCACATCTTTTCATCAAGGGACGAATCAACATAGTGTATTACCCAGTCGACCAATTCTTCGAAGTCGGCCTCAATTACAGCCATATCACCACGAAGGTGTTCCCAAATACCATTAATTGTTTCATCGATAAATTCACACTCGGCTTCGTCTGGTAGACGATCCCAAGCAATATGAATCAAATCATTGAGCGTTTCCGCTACATGTTCTTCATCGCCTTCCCAATCGCCCACATCTTGTACGGCAAAAAGGTAGTCTTGAACATTTAGCAAGTCTTTCATTATAGGCTTGCCTCTAAGCATTTTACTAATGCTTCAAGACCCGCTTGATCGTCAGTATCAAATCGGCTAATACTTGGGCTATCTATATCAAGTACAGCAAATACTTTACCAGCTTTCATAATAGGTACAACTACTTCAGAATTTGACGCTGCATCACAGGCTATATGCCCATCAAAAGCGTGAACATCTTCTATTAATTGTGTTTGTCCGGTTGCAGCGGCGGTTCCACATACACCCTTTCCTACCGGAATTCGAATGCAAGCTGGGTTACCTTGAAACGGACCAAGCACTAATTCGGTAGGTGAATCCATAAAATAAAAGCCCGCCCAATTTACATCATCTAATGAAGTAAATAACAGCGCGCTTATATTTGCCATATTAGCAATTACATTCGATTCACCGCCTATCAGCGATTGCGTTTGCTTAACTAATGACTGGTAAAAATCGTGCTTTTGCATACCAAACTACTTCTTATTAAACATACAGTAGCTAAAGGTACTCTTTGTCGTGAAAAATTGAAACCTTTTGCGGCTAAAAAAAAGGAAAATGCACGCTTTATCAGCATGCTTGTTCAATAATAATACGATTATTTTTTTGCGGTTTTACGCAGCCCAAACAAAAACAGCCCTGCAGCAAACCCAGACATCACACTATTTATTAAAAATATCTCGCCCGTAGTAGCACTAAGTAAGTAACTAAAAATAGCGCCGCCTAATAAACCAAGCGTTAAAACCCCTGAATAATTTACTTTAGCGTACTTAAACATAAGTAAGTAACCTGGCACTACAAATGCGGCCATCGTTAACCCTACAATATGTGCGTTTGCTATTGCCGTCATCAATAATTGAAAAAATATTGATAAAAAGTCACCATTCATAGCAAGGCCATAATAAACACCCAACATACCACCAATAATGATTGGGGAGAGTAATGAAAGCCCGACACTTTTTGCAAGTTGATGTTTCATCGTAAAATCCTTAAATATACAAACATAAGCCTCAATAATATAAGCATGCCCTAAGCGAGGTAGCTTATAAATAGAGACTATGGTCGTAATTTAAACTTACAAAACAAACGCGTTATTTTATATGAGGCACAAAAAAGCCCGCTAATTAAGCGGGCTGTTTTGTTATATGGTGGAGAGATAGGGATTTGAACCCTAGATGGGCTATAAACCCATGCCGGTTTTCAAGACCGGTGCATTCGACCACTCTGCCATCTCTCCGATACTGCTATAGTTAAAAATAAGAGTGTATTTTAAACTATTTTAAATAAATGCTTATTATTGATTTTAAAAACCAAAACACCATTTATTTGTTAAATAAGTGGTGGAGAGATAGGGATTTGAACCCTAGATGGGCTATAAACCCATGCCGGTTTTCAAGACCGGTGCATTCGACCACTCTGCCATCTCTCCGCACGGCCTGAATAATAGGGAAAGCGCAGAGGTTTGTGAAGCTTTATTTTAAATTAATTGTTTAAGTGATTAAAAAACAACTAATTTGTTTAAAGTTAAAGCAAAAGTGGCCTTTGTATTAATTGTAATTGAACTTTTATTTAAATATTTCACTCTATTGAACTACAAAGGTTTGCCCAAACATATAAGAGTTGTTAATCTAAATTTAGTTAAATTATCGGAACTACTCAGTTTCAACCACAGGAGCTCTACAATGGCGTTTAATCAATCGTACAATACCGCTAAACCGGTAATGTCTACCATTGAAACAAACAAGGTGCTTAAAAACACCTACCTATTACTTGCTATGACACTCGCATTTAGCGCTGTTACAGCGGGTATTTCAATGGCACTACAGTTACCATACTTTATGGGATTAGTGTTCACACTTGTCTCGTTCGGCTTATTATTTGTAGTAAATAAAAAAGCAGAAACTGCATCTGGTGTATTTTGGGTATTTGCTTTTACCGGCTTAATGGGCGCAGGCCTTGGCCCAATGCTTAACCACTATGCAGAAATGCCTAATGGCCCTATGCTAATTATGCAAGCGCTGGGCTCTACCGCGCTGATATTTTTTGGTTTATCGGCTTATGCACTTAACACTAAAAAAGACTTCTCATTTATGGGTGGCTTTTTAACGGTTGGTTTAATCGTTGTTATTGTGGCAAGCATTGTTAATATTTTCATCGGTAGTTCACTGATGTTTATGGTACTTAATGCTGCTGTGGTATTAATTATGTCTGGTTTAATTTTATTTGATACCAGCCGTATTATTAACGGTGGCGAAACTAATTATATTCGCGCAACTGTGTCACTTTACCTAAGTGTATATAACTTATTTACTTCATTACTTGCTCTGCTTGGCGCAAATAATGACTAATTAAAAAGTTCTGTTAAAATAGCCCCTTAATTGGGGCTTTTTTTTGGAATAATTTTGTCGCGTTTCGTCTTGTCTTTACATACTCCACCCTCTGATCACGATACTACGCAGCGTTTAGTTAAATTTGCGCACGCTTGCTTAGCGCAAGGACACACCATAGACGCTATATTTTTATATCAGCAAGGGGTTTATCATGCTTCAAACCACTTTGATCTTCCCACTGATGAGCTACAAATTCCGATGTTATGGCAGCAATTAGCAGATCAAAAAATTAATTTAATGTTATGTGTAACCGCCGCTGAAAAACGTGGTTTAGACATTAAACACACCAATGTGTTTAATGTTGCTGGGCTTGCTGAATTTGCCATGCTTGCTAGTGATGCCGACAAATGGATACAGTTTAAATGATTAACGTACTCGTAATGAGCCAATGCAGTCCTTTTGATGACTTGCATATTCGCGACGCCCTAGACATGACCCTCATATTTGCAGCTGTCGATCAGAATATCAGTTGGCTATTTAGTGGCCCAGCTGTACTGGCACTAAAAAAGCAACAACAACCAAATATGCTTGGTATAAAAGATTTTTTTAAAAACATTAAAACATTGGAAATTTATGACGTTGAAAATATTTACGTCTGCGAAAAGTCACTACTCGATTATGGCTTAAACAAAAATGATTTATTGTTAGATGTGCAAGCACTAAACTTTGATCAGCAAAAAGCGCTAATTAAAACCCAGCAACATGTGGTGAACCTATGAGTAACCTACAAACTAATGCTTTGAGCACCTTACATATATTTTCTAAACCACTTAGCTACTACAGCGCCAATCGATTAGAAAACCTAATTCAAGCAACTGATATTGTACTTCTGGTTGGCGATGCCTGTTATGCAGCAAAGCAGTATCGACAATTTGCCGAATCATTGTTTATTTTAGCGCCTGATGCGAGTGCTCGCGCTATAAAGCTAAATAATAACGATAAAGTAATTAGCTATGACGAATTTGTAACCCTTAGCTTATCAACCAATCAATCTATTACCTGGTAACTTATGCTTGAAATTAACAACCAACAGCTTGAAACAGACAAACAAGGTTATTTACTTGACCATACTTTATGGTCAAAAGAATTAGCGCCCATTATTGCACAGCAAGAAAATATTAGTTTAACTGAGCAGCATTGGGAAGTTATTAACTTTGTTCGCAACTTTTACCTAGAATACAACACCAGCCCCGCTATTAGAATGCTGGTAAAAGCCATGGCTAAAGCACTCGGTGAAGATAAAGGTAATAGCCTATATTTATATAAATTATTTCCTAAAGGCCCGGCAAAACAAGCGACTAAAATTGCCGGCTTACCAAAACCTGCCAGGTGCATATAATGAATAATAAGTCAGCTAATAAGCAAGAGTACACAGCTAAACCCAAACGTAATACTGGCAGAACCTATTCTCGCAGCACGCTAAAAAGCGTCGCTTCAAAAAGAGAAATAAAACCAGCAATAGCTTCACAAGATATAAAAATAGTCTTATTTAATAAGCCTTTCGACGTTTTGTGCCAATTTACTGATGATGCCAACAGAAAAACCCTTGCTGAATTTATTCCTATAAAAGAAGTTTACGCTGCAGGCAGACTCGACAGAGACAGTGAAGGTTTATTACTGCTCACCAATTGCGGTAAATTACAAAACACCCTAACCGCACCGGGTAAAAAAACCAGTAAAACTTATTGGGTTCAGGTAGAAGGTGAGCCGAGCTCAGAGTCAATTGCTGCACTATGCACAGGCGTAGAATTAAAAGATGGCCTTACATTACCCGCTAAAGTGAGCATCATCAGTGAGCCAACAGTATGGACGCGTAACCCGCCAGTAAGAGAGCGAAAACTAATACCTACAACTTGGCTCAGCATAACAATAAGTGAAGGGCGTAACCGCCAAGTTAGACGCATTACAGCACATATTGGGCACCCTACTTTGCGTTTAATTCGCTATAGTATTGGTAAGTACACCCTAGATGGCATTAAAAACGGCGAGTATAAAGTCATGACAGGTATAAAGCATACTTAACTGATGTAAACCAACTTACAATCGCTAATTTATAAGCTATTATTAACTTTAAATTAGCGTTTAAGCTATTTGCCAGGGCTTAGCGCAATACAATTACCCCTTGGTTTTTTGCATAATAAAGAGCATCATCGGCAGCTTGAATAAATGTTAAATGATCATCACACTGATGATGATTAACAGTATTAATTCCCATGCTTACTGATAAATACCCTGTAAAGCTATCTTCATGCACAATTGCCAACATTTCAATTGCTTTTTGAATTTGTTCAGCCACAAATAGCGCTCCTTGTTTATCTGTTTGGGGTAGTAATACTACAAACTCTTCGCCCCCATAACGGGCAACAAAATCCTCTGGACGACTCACTGTATCGGCAAGTTTCTGTGCAACAGCGTATAAGCATTCATCACCCGCTAAATGACCGTAACGATCATTAAATTGTTTAAAGTTATCAATATCAATTAAAATAATAGATAGCTGACCACTAAGGTTATTTACTCGATCAAATTCATCGGCTAACTTTTCATCAAAACGACGCCTGTTAGCTATTTTAGTTAACGAGTCTAAAAAGGCCATATCACGCAAAATATCTTGGGCTTTTATACGCTCCGTTGCGTCGTTAAAAACAGCAATAAACTCATTACTAATGCTTATACCTGAAATTTGCATTGTTACTTGCTCACCATTTTTACATACTATTTGGTAGTCATTTGCTTGGATGTCGTTATTTTGTTTTTCGGCTTGAGCGATCGAATGCTCCCACAAGGTTTGTGCTGACTGCCTATAGTTTAAATCTGGGTACGCATTTACCCACCAAACGTCCAAATTGGGGACATCTTCTATGCTGTAACCAAAAACATCAATAAATCGCTGATTAACTTTTAAAATATCACCTGTGTCACTACACACATTACATATAGGCATAGGTAAAATAGTAAATAACTTTGCATAATGGCTCAGCTCATGTTTTCGCATTGGATGATGGGTACTATTGGTTATATAGTTTTGTTGTGTATCACTGTACTCATTTGCTAGTTTAGCATTCATAATGGCGACAAAGTGCCATTCAAGCCACCATTTTTCTAAGCGTGTTAATATCGCTTTTTGTGCTTGATTATTTAAACTAAGCGATTGCTCTGTAAGCCTAAATAGCTCAGATATAGGATGTGGATCTTGATATGAATAAGGTGGTGTAACTTTAATTATTTGATTAAAAAGGTAGTAAGCCGATTTTTTTAAATCGGTTGATGTACTGGCAAGCAAATCTTTAAAATCAACGTCGTTTGATGCACTGATAATAAAAGATTTAATCCTGTCGACATGTGACGCATAATTCATATATTCATTCCTTTGACTATATTTATAATAATTGTAATTACTATGTAATATTAAACCTTGGCAAATACACAATAACTAACAATGTAAATATAGCACTAAGCTACTACTCAAAGCTATAAGCCATAATACTCTTAAAACTTAACATACTTTTTTATATAATTTACTTTCGTATTACCTTACGTTCTAACTGCTAAATAAGTTTAGTCTAAATAAAAAATAACTACAAAAGCGCTGCATTAAGGCTAAGCCTCTTTAAGCGCTGCTTAAATACATGCTATAATCGCGGCCTTTCCAAGATGTTATTAATAACAGTAATCTGTATAAGCGAAATTATTCATGAGCGAAAATAGTCACATTAAAGTCATCGTAGGTATGTCCGGCGGTGTTGATTCTTCTGTATCTGCATATTTGTTAAAGCAACAAGGCTATCAGGTAGAAGGCCTGTTTATGAAGAACTGGGAAGAAGACGACAATGATGAATATTGCGCCGCAGCTGATGATTTAAAAGACGCGCAAGCAGTTTGCGATAAACTCGGTATTGAACTGCATACAGTTAACTTTGCCGCTGAGTATTGGGATAACGTATTTGAGTACTTTTTAGCTGAATACAAAGCAGGTCGTACACCTAACCCAGATATAATGTGCAATAAAGAAATTAAATTTAAAGCCTTTTTAGAATTTGCGGCCCAAGCATTAGGCGCCGACTTTATTGCCACCGGTCACTATGTACGCCGCGAACTACGCGATGACAAATACGTTATGTGCCGCGGGTTAGATGATAATAAAGATCAAAGCTACTTTTTATACACGCTTAGCCACGAACATATTGGCCAAACATTATTCCCTGTTGGCGATATTGCTAAGCCAGAAGTACGCCGCATAGCTGAAGAGCAAGACCTAATTACTCACGATAAAAAAGACAGCACAGGTATATGTTTTATTGGTGAGCGCAAATTTAAAGACTTTTTACAAAAGTTTTTACCTGCCCAACCTGGTGTTATCGAAGACACTGATGGTAACAATGTAGGCGAGCACGAAGGATTAATGTATCACACCCTAGGTCAACGCAAAGGCTTGCTAATTGGTGGTATGAAAGAAGGCTCAGGCGAGCCATGGTATGTAGTAGATAAAGACCTTGAGCGAAATGTACTTATTGTTGGCCAAGGTAAAGATCACCCTCGCCTATACAGTAATGGCCTTAATGCTAACCAATTGCACTGGGTTGACCGTATTGGCCCTAAAGGCACTACTCGCTGCACAGTTAAAACCCGTTACCGCCAAGAAGACTTAAGCTGTACGCTACTTGTAGGCGAAGACGGCATGGCACGCGTATTATTCGACGAGCCACAAAAAGCCGTTACTCCAGGTCAATCTGCCGTATTTTACGAAGAAGATGTGTGTTTAGGTGGTGGTATTATTGATTCGGTGATCAAATAATGAATCAACACCAAGTCATGGCGCTTGCCGCCATGTGCCAAGTTGCTAAACAAGTTCAAAAAGTTGCTCAGTACGGCAATAATAATGAACACGATTTAGAAATACTACTTTCGAGTATTATTCAAACCTCGCCGGCATCGCCAGAGGATGTATACCAAGGCACAGATAACCTACGCGATGGCTACAAAACATTATTGGCACAGCTAAGTGCTGGCGCGCAAAAAGATGTTGAAATTGTAAAATACGTCGGTGGTTTAATGCAGCTAGAACGTGCCTTGAGTGCAAACGACAAAAGCTTAAACGAATTAGGTAAACGTATTGATGACATTCATCGACGTTTAGATCATTTTGCTATAACCGACGAGAGCGTTGTCGCCGGTTTAGCGGATATATACTCAACGGTGCTAAGCCCCCTTGGGCACCGTATACAGGTTTATGGTAAACCTGAGTTACTAAAGCAGCAGCTCACTCAAAATAAAATCCGCGCATTATTATTAGCCGGTATTAGAAGTGCAGTTTTATGGCGACAAATGGGCGGTAAACGCCGTCACTTTTTCTTTGCAAAAAGAAAAATAATCGCCATTGCTAAAGCAAAAATTTAATTATCGTTCAAACTAAAATTTAGGAGTTATTATGGAGCTTTCAGCGTTAACGGCTATCTCTCCAGTGGATGGTCGCTACGGCAGCAAAACCACTGAACTACGCAGTATTTTCAGCGAATTTGGCCTAATCAAATACCGCGTAACCGTTGAAGTGCGTTGGTTGCAAGCGTTAGCTGCAGCGAGCGATATTAAAGAAGTCCCTGCATTTAGCGAACAAGCTAATGCATTACTAAACGCCATTGTTGATAACTTCAGCGAAGCTGATGCACAGCGCGTTAAAGATATTGAACGCACAACAAATCACGACGTTAAAGCGGTTGAATACCTTCTAAAAGAAAAAGTAGCCGATAACGCAGAACTACATGCAATTAACGAATTTATTCATTTTGCATGTACCTCTGAAGACATTAACAACCTATCTCATGGTTTAATGCTAACTGAAGCACGCAATAATGTATTACTACCATATTGCGATCAGTTACTTAGCGCAATTAAAGAAAAAGCGATTGAGTACAAAACAATCCCTATGATGACACGTACGCACGGACAACCTGCTACACCGTCTACTATGGGTAAAGAGTTTGCTAACGTTTACATGCGCTTAAAACGTCAACGCGACCAAATTGCACAAGTAGAAATGCTAGGTAAAGTTAACGGTGCTGTAGGTAACTACAACGCTCACCTTAGTGCATACCCAGATTACGATTGGCACACACATGCAGACAAATTTGTATCAAGCCTAGGTTTAACTCTAAACCCGTTTACTACACAAATTGAACCGCATGACTACATTGCTGAGCTTTTTGATGCTATTGCCCGTTTTAACACAATACTGCTCGATTTTGATCGTGACATGTGGGGTTACATTGCCCTTAATCACTTTAAGCAAAAAACCATTGCTGGCGAAATTGGCTCATCAACAATGCCACATAAAGTTAACCCTATTGATTTTGAAAACTCAGAAGGTAACTTAGGTTTAGCAAATGCTATTTTTTCTCACCTTGCACAAAAACTGCCTGTTTCTCGCTGGCAACGTGATCTTACCGACTCAACGGTATTACGTAACTTAGGTGTAGGTATGGGTTATGCACTTATTGCATACCAATCAACACTTAAAGGTGTAAGTAAGCTTGAAGTAAACGAGCAACGTTTATTAGAAGAGCTTGATCAAAACTGGGAACTGCTAGCAGAGCCAATTCAAACAGTTATGCGTAAGTACGGTATCGAAAAGCCATACGAAAAGCTTAAAGACTTAACCCGTGGCAAACGTGTAAACCAAGAAATAATGGCAGACTTCATCGATGGTTTAGACCTTCCTGAACACGCTAAAGTAGAAATGAAAAAACTAACACCTGCTAATTATATTGGCCGCGCTGTTGAGTTTATTGATGATTTAGTTTAATAACTAAACTAAAATCAATGAAAAAGCGAAAGGTCTCCTTTCGCTTTTTTTGTTTTAATACCACTTGCACTAATTTGTAGGGCCACTGTATGTATCAATTAAAAATAAATGACTTATCAGAGCAAGAGTTTTTAACTCAGTTCTGGCAAAAAAAACCACTCTTAATTAAACAAGGTTTTAGTAATTTTCAGGACCCGCTTGATGCGAATGAACTTGCAGGCCTTGCAATGGAAGACAGCATAGAGTCGCGTATTGTTACTAATCATAATAATGAATGGCAATCGCACCAAGGGCCGTTTGAAGACTTTGAACAGCTTACAGAGCAACACTCTACTTTATTAGTACAAGCGGTTGATCATTGGCATAACGATGCAGCACAGCTGCTAGAGCCGTTTCGATTTATCCCAAACTGGCGCATAGATGATTTAATGATCAGCTATTCAACGCCTGGCGGTGGTGTTGGCCCGCATTTAGATCAATACGATGTATTTATTATTCAAGGTGAAGGCAAACGCCATTGGCGAGTAGGCCTGCCAGATCCTAGCCTTAAACAATTCACCCAAAATAAAACATTATTGCAAGTAGAAGCGTTTACTGCGGTTATTGATTGTATTTTAGAACCCGGCGATATTTTATATATTCCACCAGGTTGCCCGCACGAAGGTTATGCCGTAGAAAACGCCCTTAATTATTCGGTGGGTTTTAGAGCGCCAAATCAACAAGATTTACTCTCTAGCTTTGCCGATCATATTATTGATACCGAAAGCGGACAAAAACGTTACACCGACCACAACCTTACATTAAGAGAGTCTAAGGGCGAGCTGAGCGATACTGAGGTTGATAAAGTAAAAGTGCTAATGCAGGCATTACTAAACGACCACACCTTATTTAAACAATGGCTTGGCACAACTTTAAGCCAACCAAAGCACGATATGGACTTAATGCCTGTTGAGCAACCGTTTAATGCGGCGCAAATAGCCGATGCAATAAACAGTGACGACATAAGCTTTGAACGCCTAGGTGGAACGCGTGCTATATATCAGCAAACAGCTGATGAATTATTAGTAAGTGTTAACGGAGAAAACTACTCTGTACCAAATAGTGACTTGAATGCTGTTAAGTTACTTACTGATTTTACAGGCTTTAATGCGCAACAGCTAAAAAACACGGCCCCAAGTCTAGTTTTTATTGAAATATTCACTACACTAATTAATGAGGGTATTTGGTTCAATTAGAGGTGTATTATGGACTACCGGGTAGAACAGGTCGATTGGCACAGCCAAAAAGCGCTACTGCAGCAAATAAGAGAGCGTGTATTTGTTTATGAGTTACATATTCCTAAACATATTGAATTTGACAACCTAGACCCACTTGCCCAACATATTCTTGTCACCTGTATTACCAACGACACACAGTCTCCTGTAGCCACAGGCAGGCTGTGTAGCGATGGCCTTATAGGCCGTATAGCTGTATTACCCCCCCACCGCAATCGCAATGTTTACAAATCCCTACTTAACTTTATTGTTGCACTTGCTGCAGAGCAAAATATTGAAGTACTGAGTATTAACTGCATTTTAGAAGAAGTTGAATTATTTAAACAAAATGGCTTTAGCCAACAAGGCAATGTATTCATGGAGGCTGGCATTGCAAAGCTACGAATGCAATGCCCTGTTACCAGCTTTGAAACTCGTCCATTTACGTTAACGCATTAAAAAAGCGAGCTACAATAAACAAAGTAGCTCGCTTTTTTAATTTGTTATACAAACATATTAAACTTATTTAGGCTCGTTAGCCCACAGTTGTTCATTTTCGTGCATTTCGTATAAACCATGGGCACGATTGATCAGTAAATTGGCAAAATCAACCTTGGTTTTATCACTCGCCCCTGTTTGCATTATTTGATCAGCTTTTAACTGCCATTGCAGTGAAAAATAACGTATTGCATCGCGAGCATCTTTTGCAGCACTCACTTCAGCATGATCAGTTGGTAAACGACCGGTAATTACCCAATAGTTTTTACCGTTTTGCGCCTTAAATTTCCATAGAGCACAAAATGGGGCTAAAAAACGACTGTCTTTTTCAATCAACGTTTTAGGCATAATGCCTTTTTCAGCTAAATGCTTTTGTGCGTTTTGAAAGCATTCACGCTGCCATAATATATTTTGCTGCTCTACTTGAGCTTGTTCTTGTGCTGTTAACGGTTTTTTTTCTTGTTGTGTCATTATTAATAACCTTTTACTTCTTTTTTAACACTTTAAGGGCTTAACAAATAAGGTGCAAGTACAAAAATAGTATTTTTTAGCCTCAAACCCGCTGTTTGCCTGGTTTTTAGCCAAATTTATAAGCTTTACTTAACTATTTTAATATTATGATCGAATGAGCCCACATCCCCCGGAAATACCACCGGCGACTCAATCCCTTCTTTATTAATGGCTGCAACACCAAAATAGTAATTATCAATTACTACATTGTTAAGTGTAGCTTGAGTAACCTTACCCACGGTTTTACTAAACTGCCATTGTGGCTCGCTGGTATAACGCCAATAAATACGATAACCGGTTATATTATTGTCTTTAGATGCCTGCCACGACAAACGCGTATTAGCCGTTACCGCACCCGCGATTTTCACGTCTTTAGGAGGGGCTGGTGCCCACGCCATCGACGCTAAACTTACAGCATTAAGTGCGGTTAATTTGGCCGCATAGTCAAAATCAACGCCTTTGATCGTATCGCCATATTCAATGCCGTTTTCAATGCGTAAGTCTTGATGCTGGCGATCGTAATGCTCGTTTGTTTCCATAATGCGCACTGCAGCAAAGCCCGCGTCATTAAAAGGTCTATGGTGCCCACCTCTACCAAATCGGTCTAACCGATAAACTAACATAGTATTTAAATTAGCAATGTATCTGTCGGCAATGGTATCTATGTAACGCGCCAAGTTACGACTAGCTGAGTCAACCTCGCCCCCCGTAAAGCGCCGCGTTCGTGCTTGCTCTTTAGTTTCTATTACGCGCGTACCTTCAGAAAATATCCGCGCTGTGGTGTTATCGGTTACGCCATTAACCCCGGTAATATTGCCTATCATGTCGTTGTTTAGTACTGCGTGTACTTGCCAGTCGTGTTTTTGCGCATAAGCGGTTAAAATTTTACCACCAAATAAACCCTGCTCCTCGCCCGACAGCGCCGCGTACACCACAGAGCCATTAAATTTATGTTTACTCAATACACGCGCCGCCTCTATTACGCCCGCCACACCAGAGGCGTTATCGTTAGCCCCCGGCGAGTCGCTAGTAAAATCCATCACATCGCTTACGCGTGAGTCTATATCGCCCGACATTATTACCATACGGTTAGGCTCGCTTATACCGCGCTGAATAGCGACAATATTAACCACTTCGGTTGCATCAGGAATTCGTTTTTCGCCCGATATAGTGTCTTTTACTTCAATAATCTCTAGGCATCCGCCGCATTGTGCTGATATTTTTTCGAACTCTTGTTTTATCCAGCGCCTTGCTGCACCAATGCCACGGGTTTCCGATTTAGTGTCTGATAATGTATGGCGCGTACCAAAATCCACCAGCGTTTGAATATCGCCACCAATACGCTGCGCTGAAATATCACCGGCTATAGCATGCAATTTTTGTTGATCAGTGTATTTAATCTCGCCCGCTGCCAATGCTTGCGAAGTTAAACCCACNAAACAAGCAGCTGTAAGGGTACTCACGCTAAGTAATNTTGTTGTTATTTTAAAAGGTGTTTTAAGCATTTATAGCTCCTTATTTTTATTATAATCACCATTACGCAAGTAAGCTTATTGCGCAATACTTTTGCGGTAGGCACCACAAAAAAGTAAGCTAGAGTACAGGTTAAAGGTTTAATTAAGCCAAATAATTAGCAACTACAATATTTAACCTGAACTCTGGTTAAGAGATTTACTAACGTATTGAATCATAGTTATATTTAATTTTATTTCTCTAGCCAGAGATTTTCAGTGAAAATAAGGCGAATTTACGCGTCAATAGCTGGCCTATTGCAAGTAAATTCAACGCAGTTAGCGCTGAAAATAGCTGCTTGAGATAGGTTTATTATCCGGAACTCAGGTTATTTAGTAATATAGTTATTTTATTTATGCCACACTAGGGTTTTTATTTATTAAAAACTTTATGCGCCAATTAAAAAACGATACCAAGCTCAGTAATCAAATCTATCATGCCGACAGTAAGTTTGGTCCGGTACGCGTTTATCAAAATGAAGATTATAGATGGCTCACTTTTAATAACGATCCGCTGCTAGGCGTTACTCTTCAAGGAGTAATGAGCAAAGCCCTGCCTGAACTATTATGTGTACCAATATATCAAAGCATGTTGTTATTTTTATTAGCCCCGGTTAGTGAGCTACGTATTTTAAATTTGGGCTTAGGCACTGCAGCAATAGAGCGCGCACTTAAACACATTGAATCTAGCCGCCGTAATTTAATTGATACGTTTGAAAGTGTAGAAATAAACCCTGATGTTATAAGTATCGCTAAGCAATTTTTTAAATTACCCAGTGATCATACTGTGCACCAGCAATGTGCTCAGCAATTTATTAGTCAATGCACTCAACAATACGACCTAATTTACATAGATATATTTAGTGGCGAGCACCACCAAACGTTTATTCAAAGCGAGTCGTTTTGGCACGCCATTAACCACTGCATTAATAAAAGCGGCCAGGCAATTATTAACCTAAATCCTAAAACAGGGCAAGAATTACAAACCACTTTAGTATTGTTACGCCATTACTTTAACTGTATTGCACTTATAGAGTTTTTTGAATACAAAAACATTGTTCTTATACTAAGTAACCTGTCGTTAAAGCATATAACGGTAGAGGCAATACAAGCCTCAACAGTAATGCAAAGCATAGCGCCAAACTTGCATAGCAATATAAATACTATTTACCATATAGCAGCAGTATAAAAATTAACGACCAGGCTCAAATGTATCGTAACAAGGTAGGCTCGTTTCTAGCAGTTCCCAATTAGCCCTAGAAGTCACAAAATTATGTGATAATGGCTTTTCTGTAATTGTTGAATCTATAAGGCCTAAGCGAATTCTGTACCGAGATTTATCATCCGCATTAGCACTATAAATAGGTGAACCACAACACTTACAGAAATAACGTGTGCGCCCTGCTTTAAAAGAATACTTACTTAGTAAATCATTGCCTGTTGAAATTGAAAATTCATGCACATTTATAAACCCGTTAGTTGCAAAAGCGGTTCCGCTATTTTTTCTGCAAAGTGAACAATGGCAATGGATAATACTCGTAATAGCACCCGTTATTTTTACTGTAACCTCACCACATAAACATGAACCTGTGTACATACAACTTCCTTATAATTAGATTATTATTTTTTAACCTAATGAATGACTAAAAACAATCTTAGTATTGTTTTAATGCTTACTAATATTAATTATACCTTAGAGTATGAGTAATTAAGCCTCTACTAAGCTGCATTTAAAAACACAAAAATGCTATGATAGCTGCAATTACTTGCCATTTAAGCTATTAAAATGTATCGACTATTTGAGCGCATTACTAAGCCGTTCCCACAAGATAAACCAACGCAGCCACCTAACACGCTGCTTGCGTTTTGTCTTCATTACACCAAAGGCATGGGGCTGTCGCTAGCACTACTCTCGTTAAGTGCCGCCTTGCTCGCTATTTTAGAAGTATCGCTATTTAGCTATATGGGGCAACTAGTTGATTGGCTGGCAATTTATACACCACAAACACTCTTTGTAGAGCAGCAGTCCGAGCTGACAAAAATGGCCCTTATGCTCCTTGTGGTGCTGCCTGTAGTGGTGTTTTTTCATTCTGCAATTTTGCACCAGGCATTACTGGGCAATTACCCCATGTCGATTCGCTGGTTAGCACATAGATATTTATTGCGCCAAAGTGTTAGTTTTTATCAAAATGAATTTGCCGGACGCATCGCCACCAAGGTATTACAAACCTCTCTGGCTGTGCGCGAAGCTGTAACAAAACTACTCGATGTATTAATGTACATAATCGTTTATTTTGGCTCTATGTTGTTTTTAGTAGCCGAGGCCGATTGGCGCTTAATGTTACCCTTACTTGTTTGGCTTGTTTTGTATATTTGCATTCAACTTTACTTTGTACCGCGTCTTAAAAAAGTGGCTACCTCACAAGCCGATGCCCGCTCAGAAATGACCGGCCGCATTGTCGACAGCTACACTAATATTGCTACCATTAAACTATTTTCGTACACCCAACGCGAAGAAGAATACGCAAAACAAAGTATGGATGTTTTTTTACAGCCGGTGTACAAGCAAATGCGCTTAGTTACCAGCCTCAACTTTGTTATTCAAACTTTAAATTACTTATTAGTGTTTTCGGTCACTGCGGTATCACTTTACTTGTGGTCGCTAAGTGCTATTAGCGCAGGAGCAATTGCCGTTGCGGTAAGTTTAGCCCTTAGATTAAACGGCATGGCGCAGTGGATCATGTGGGAAATAAGCAGCTTATTTGAAAATATTGGCACCGTGGCCGATGGCATGCAAACCCTCTCTAACCCAATTGCAGTAGCCGATAAACCCAATGCCAGCACTCTTAACGTTAGCCAAGGTGCAATTGAATTTAACAATGTGCACTTTAACTACGGCAAAGCAGCNAGTGAAACGCTGCGTGGCCCNGTTATTAACGGTTTAAACTTAAATATTAAAGCCGGTGAAAAAATTGGCTTAGTGGGTCGCTCTGGCGCGGGTAAATCAACGCTAGTTAATTTACTACTACGCTTTTACGACACCGACTCTGGCAGTATAAAAATTGACGGCCAAAACATTACCGATGTGAGCCAAGAAAGCTTACGCCGTTACATTGCCATGGTAACTCAAGACACTTCCCTGCTGCACCGCTCAGTAAAAGACAACATTTTATACGGCAGACCAGATGCCACTGAAGCCGAAATGATCGATGCCACCAAGCAAGCTAAAGCTCTAGAGTTTGTAACCGACTTAGTTGATAGCAAAGGTAATAAAGGCTTTGACGCGCAAGTAGGCGAACGTGGCGTTACCTTATCGGGTGGGCAGCGCCAACGTATTGCTATTGCGCGCGTACTGCTTAAAAACGCCCCTATTCTCATACTCGACGAAGCCACCAGCGCGCTTGATTCAGAAGTAGAAGCCGCTATTCAAGCAAGTCTTGATGATTTAATGACAGATAAAACAGTAATTGCTATTGCTCACAGGCTATCAACCATAGCGCAAATGGACAGGCTTATCGTACTTGATAACGGCGGTGTTGTTGAGCAAGGCACACATGATGAGTTAATAGCTAAGAATGGGATTTACGCTGCACTTTGGGCACATCAAACAGGTGGGTTTATTGGCGTTGAATAGTTTTTTTAAGTATTAACAACAAACTTAAAATATTAAACCATAACGAAAAATGCGTTATGGTTTAATATTGTTTTATTACGTGCTAGCTCGCTTTACTTTTTTCTATGGTGTGAGTAGCCGATAATTCTAAAAAGTATTCTAATGAATCATCAAGTACATCTAACCACGGCACAGGAAGCTCAGGTGCCAAGGTATTTGTTAAAGTAGAGCGATACGCTTTTTCTCTAAAACACATAATGTCTTGTTGTTTATCTTTTTGCCATTCTTTGAGAATATCTGCCTGTTTTTCAACTGCAAATTCAGGGTAATCTGTGGCATTAGTTAAATCACGAATATACGCTGCTTGATAATCAATAGAGCCTTCAACATTCGTTACTTCATCGTACTTAGCTAACCAATTTTTTTCATCTTCTTGTCGTGCTGCTAATGCTGGTATTTTTATTTTGTCTAAAATTTCGTCGCGTACATACCATGCTTGCGCATCAAACATATTAAAAGTGAAGTACTGATCTTGCATGCCTAAATAAACTAACTTAGGGTTTGGCTGCCAAAAAACACCCTTATACAAGTTTGCCGGATACAAACAGTTATGTGTTTGTAAACGTAGTTCGTCAGGTAAAAATGGAAAATGAAATAAATACCCAGTACACATAATCACAGCATCAAAGCGCTTACTAGTGCCATCTATAAAATGCGCAACGTCCCCTTCAAAGTGGGTCACAAGTGGCATTTCTGCAATGCCGTCTGGCCAATTATAGCCAAGTGCTTTAGTACGGTAGCTTATAGTTACCGATTTAGCGCCATACTTATAACACTGCGTACCTATATCTTCGGCAGAATAGCTACTGCCTATAAGTAAAACTTCTGAATCTTTAAATTCTAGTGCGTCTCTAAAGTCATGAGCATGTAATACTCGACCAGAATACTCTTCTAGCCCTTCAAAATAAGGCATGTTTGGAGTAGAGAAATGACCTGTAGCAACAATAACATAATCAAACTCATTCACTTCCTGCTCGCCGGTTTTATGGTTCATAACCGTTACAGTAAACATTTGTGTTTCGTCGTCAAATGTAACCCAACGAACCGGGCACTCAAAGCGAATGTATTTACGAATATCTTGCTTGTTAATACGCCCCATTATGTAGTCTTTAAGCACTTCACGAGGGGGATACGAAGGAATAGGTCTACCAAAATGTTCTTCAAAAGAATAATCAGCAAATTCTAAGCATTCTTTTGGTCCGTTAGACCAAAGATAACGATACATACTGCCATGTACCGGCTCACCATTTCTGTCTAGCCCAGTGCGCCATGTATAGTTCCACATGCCACCAATATCATTTTGTTTTTCGTAACAAACAACTTCCGGTAAATTCTCAATACCGGCTAAACGAGCTGCTTCAAATGCACGTAATTGTGCCAAACCGCTTGGACCTGCGCCCAAAATAGCAATTTTTTTCATTATAAAAGTCGACTCCTAATAGCTAATACGAGCCTTACTATAACATTTTTTCATGCAAATTATTTGCCACAATAAAAATAAATCCTTTTTTATAACATTTACCTTTAAAAAAACATAAAATAAATCAATATTTTATTAACTAGCCGTCTATTATCACCGTAACTTATTTGGCTTAAAAAATTTAATCAGTAAGCACTCAGCCATTAGTTTATAACGGCTTAAATTTAAGTAATAAAAAAAGCGAAGATGCTGTTTATGCTCCTTCGCTTTTACTACCATTTAATACTTAAATTAAAGCTTTATAGTATTGTTACTGTGATAAAAAATAGCTTATAGGCGTTTGCTGGTATCTTTAAAATAATGATGCGTTAAGCCATAAGTGCAGTATTATGCTGGCCCCGTAACCTAACGCAATCACAGGCGTCCACTTTAGGTGACCAAAAAAAGTATAGTAGCCGCGTGCTTGCCCCATTAATGCCACTCCCGCAGCCGAGCCAATCGAGAGTAAACTACCGCCTACCCCCGCAGTTAAAGTGATCAGCAACCATTGCCCATGCGACATTTCAGGATCCATAGATAACACCGCAAACATAACCGGTATATTATCGATCACTGCAGAAATCACCCCAAGAAAAACATTTGCCGTTGTAGTAGACCAATTGCCGTATAGCATCTCAGACATAAAGTTTAAATAACCTAAAAACCCTAAGCCACCCACGCACATAACAATACCGTAAAAAAATAATAACGTGTCCCACTCTGCCCGTTGCACTCTACTAAATACGTCAAATGGTACAACACTGCCTAGTTTAGCTAATCGTTCTTGATCGCCCAACTGCTCTGCATGGGCTCTTTTACGAGCCAGTGATCCTGGTAAAGTCATTCTTAAAAAATAACCAAAAAACTGTAAATAGCCTAGCCCCATCATCATACCTAATACTGGTGGCAGGTTTAAAAAGCTATGGCAAGCAACGGCAGTGGCTATGGTAAGTAAAAACAACACTAATATTCGCACTGCGCCGCGTTTTAGCTCAACCGCTTCGTATTGTGCGGTTGGGTGCTTATCGGCGACATAAAAGCTCATAATGGCTGCGGGCACTAAGTAATTAACTAAAGCAGGTAAAAACAGCACTAAAAACTCGTTAAAATGCACCAATCCAGCTTGCCACACCATTAGCGTGGTTATGTCACCAAAGGGGCTAAATGCGCCGCCCGCATTAGCCGCAATAACAATATTAATACAGCTGATGTTTATAAATGGCTTATCACCTTCGGCAACTTTCATTACCACTGCACACATTAATAACGCGGTGGTAAGGTTGTCGGCAATCGGAGAGATAAAAAATGCTAAAAAACCGGTTATCCAAAATAAATTTTTATAGTTAAAGCCTTTACGGATCATCCAAGCGCGCAATGCATCAAATACTCCTCTTTCTTCTAGCGCATTTATGTAGGTCATAGCGACTAGTAAAAAGAGCATAAGCTCAGCAAACTCAAGTAAATTATGCCTAAATGCAGTTTCGGTAAGTTCAGTAATATCATGGCTAACGTAATAGGCACCTATTAATATCCAAATTAATCCTGCTGCAACCAATACTGGTTTCGACTTTCTTAAATGTAGCTTTTCCTCGAGCATAACCACGGTATAAGCAATTAAAAATATACCAATACACAACCAACCAATACTCGATGATGTTAAATCTAACTGCCCTTGCGCAGCCCAAACTGGCGAGCAAAAAAACAACATAGCAATACATACTATGTTGAACCCCCGTAGCAAACTCTTCATTTTACATTTCCTGTTTTAATTACATAAATCAGCTGGCTTTAATTACAATAAAGCAATTTATCTGCTTTATTGATACGCATTTTGGTGAGTATTTATTGGTTATTATTTTTTCACCACAATAAAATAGCACAGCATTACCAAGTGGCTATTGTACTGAGGTCTATATATGCATAGATGGTTGCTATATTGTAAATAG